>Ga0209415_10000559_pt1 | contig 69491 bp, 69 predicted proteins | sample PeaSoiSIISIP2007_FD_187696 | JGI IMG/M metagenome (GOLD analysis project Ga0209415, IMG submission 187696) | Peat soil microbial communities from Weissenstadt, Germany - SII-SIP-2007 (SPAdes) (version 2) | ecosystem: Environmental > Terrestrial > Soil > Wetlands > Peat | place: Germany...
CCCGCCAGGTTGACGTGTATGCGGCTTACCTCGCCTACACCGACCACGAGATCGGCCGCGTGATCCAGGCGGTCGAGGACATGGGCAAGCTCGACAACACGCTCATCATCTACATTAGCGGCGACAACGGCGCGAGCGCTGAGGGCACGCTCAACGGGACACCCAACGAAGTGGCGCCGTTGAATGGCGTGGCCATACCGGTCAAGGATCAGTTTCTGTGGTACGAGTTCTGGGGCTCGGACAAGACCTATCCGCACATGGCGGTGGAGTGGGCCTGGGCGTTCGACACGCCGTTCAAGTGGGTCAAGCAGGTGGCGTCGCATTTCGGCGGTACGCGGCAGGGGGTTTGCATGTCCTGGCCCGACCACATCACGGACCTTGGCGGCATTCGCACTCAATTCCATCACGTCATAGATATCGTGCCGACGATACTCGAGGCGACCGGCATCGCCGCGCCCGACACGATCAATGGCATCAAGCAGAAACCCATCGAAGGCGTGAGCATGGCGTACTCGTGGGATAGGGCCAACGCCAACGCGCCGTCGAAGCGCACGACCCAGTACTTCGAGATGCTGGGCAATCGCGCTATCTACCACGACGGCTGGATTGCCGCGACCACGCCGGTGACCGTGCCGTGGCACATGACGCCGACCGCGCCCGACGTGATCACCGGCTACAACTGGGAACTCTACGACATCAAATCCGACTACACGGAGTTCAACGACCTCGCGGCGAAGATGCCGGACAAGTTGAAGGAAATGCAGGATCTCTTCTATGCCGAGGCGAAGAAATACGACGTCTTGCCGCTCGACAATTCGACGCTGACGCGCATTCTCACGCAGCGTCCGAGCGTCGCTGCGGGCCGGAAGGTGTTCACCTATTCCGGCGAGCACGGCGGGATTCCGAACGGTTCCGAGCCGAGCATCCTGCAAAGGTCGTACACGATTACTGCCGAGGTGACCATCCCCAATGGCGGCGCGGAAGGCATGATCGTTACGCAGGGCGGCCGCTTCGGCGGCTACGGCCTGTTCCTCAGCAAGGGCGAGTTGGGAATCGGCCGGGGCAAGCCGGTATTCCTCTACAACCTCTTCGATCTCAAGCGTACCGCCTGGGCAGGCCCGGAACTCAAGCCCGGCAAGCACACGATCAAGTTCGACTTCAAGTTCGACGGCGGCGGCTTTGGTAAGGGCGGCACCGGTATGCTGATCGTCGACGGCAAGGCGGTGGACAAGAAGCATATCGAGCACACCGTTCCCTTCATTTTCCAGTGGGACGAGACGTTTGATGTCGGCATGGACACCGGGACGCCGGTTTCGCTCATCGAGTATCACTATGACAGTCCGTTCAAGTTCACCGGCAAGATCGACAAACTCACGTTCGATCTCCAGCCGCAGCAGTTGACTGCGGAGGAGCGGCGCGTGATGCAGGCGCTCGGTCAGCGCAACAACCGCGCGAGCGAGTAGCAGAATCCGGATCGCTGGCGCATTCGCGGCGCAGAGGAAAATCATGAGTTCATCGGCAATCGCTTCAATCGTGTTTGCGTGCGTTTTCGGCAGCGCGCTGCTCGGCATGTATCTGCGCGCCATCCTGCCTGAGCATCACCTGAACGACGAATCGTTGGGAATAGTGAAACTGGCAACCGGCCTGATCGCGACGATGTCCGCGCTGGTGCTGGGCCTGCTGATCTCCTCGGCCAAGGGCTCGTTCGACCGCATCAACAACGAGCTCGTCGAGAGCGCCGCCAGGATCGTCGTGCTGGACCGCGCCCTCGCCGAATATGGGCCGGAGACGCGCGAACTGCGCGATACGATCAAGCGTGTCTACGCCAACTTCGTCGAGTCGCTGAGTTCAGGCGATGCGGCGCAGGTAGAGAAGTTCGATACGCCGGAGGCAATGAGACGGCTCGAGGGAGTGCAAGCCGGTCTGTGGCGGCTCTCGCCGCGGAACGATGCGCAGCGCGCGCTGAAAGCGCGCGTGCTCCAGATCGCCGCGGATACGCTTTCGACTCGCACGCTGGTGTTCCTGCAAAGGGAAGGCTCGATCCCGATGGCGTTGCTGATCATTCTGGTAGCGTGGCTCGTCATCATCTTCGCCGCGTTCGGCCTGTGCTCCCCGCGCAACGGCACGACCGTCGCCGCCTTGCTCATCAGTTCGCTTGCCGCCGCGGCCGCGATCCTGCTGATCCTCGAGATGGACCGGCCGCTCGAGGGGATGATCAGGATCTCGACCGCGCCGCTGCGCGACGCGCTCGCGCATCTCGGGCAGTAGATCGGCCGCACGGGTCTGGTCCACGGTTCCGCAACTGCCCCGGATCTAAGGAAGCCCTGATTTATCGTCATGCCCGCACAGGGGATCCAGAAGCATTTGAGTCTCCTGGGTTTCCGCCGGCGCGGGAACGACGAAAGTGCTATTTTTCAGACCTTCCCTAGAATCCGCCGCCCCAGCGGTACTGCCATGCGATGCCGACGCCGTTAAATTCGGCGCCGGTGCGGGTCGAGGTTCCGGTGCTGGCATAGATTTTCACCGAGTTGTGGCGATCCACCGGCAGCGCGAGGGTCAGGCCCGTCCGCGTGTTCGTCTGCAATGTGGCTGTACTCACGCCGTTGACGGTGATGCGGGCACCCGTATAGTAGGTGCCGTCCAATGCCAGCCAGATACCGGAGCGAAAACCGTAAACGACATGCGTCTGCACTGAGTAAAGCGGCGCCTGCGCGAGCGTGCCGCCCATGTTGAAGTCGTTGTTGTCGGTGTAAAAAGTAACGCCCGGAGCGACCTCCACCGACCACGCACCCCACGCCTTGGAGACCCCCAGCTGAGGCTTGAAAGACCAGCGGTTGTTGCCGATGTTGATCAGCTTCGTGTCGTCATATTGACCCAGCGGCGCCGACACCTGCAGGCTCGCCCCGATGATGAGGTCCTGCCGGTAGTCCGCGAACTCCTTCATCGAGAGCGCGGGAGCGCCGTAGAAGTTCATCGAGAAACGAAATAGCGGATCGTTGAAGCCTGACACTACCCGCTGTTTCGGCTGACCCGCCAACAGCGCGCTGCCCGAAAACGAGGTATACGGCACTATCACGTCGAACTTGGCGGCGTTGCCCCACACGCCCAGCGACCGCACGTAGCCCAGGACCTCGGTGTTGGTGCGGAATTGCGCGTTCGCGACTGGCAACGTCGGATCGAACGCCATGGTACCTTCCGCATAGCCGTAGCCCGCAATCAGGAAATTGAGCCCGACCGGGGTGTTGACATAAGACCTCGGCTCGAGGTCCTGCGCGTGCGCATTCGTGGCGGCGAACGCGAGCGCAAACGCGCCCAGAGCTGCGATAGCACGGCGTCGAACTACTTGATGCATTGCTTCGCGTCGGTGGTTAGCGTGAAGAGCATAGGTGTGATTATGCCGCCGCCTCTCCACAGCAACTGGTGCCACCGCGCCGTCATTTTTACGGGGAAAAGTTGCCGGCGCGCCGATTTCTAAACGGAAGGCGGCTTGCCAACCCTGATCCGCTTCATTGCGGAGTGCACGCGCCGAAGATCACGTAACCCGCTTCGTCGGCGGCGATCGCACCGACCAGCTTGCCGCTTTGCTCGCTGATGGTGGCGCTGAAGGCGCGTTTGTTCTCGAACCCCTGGATCACCAGCATGCCGTCGCTGCGCGCATAACCCCCTATCTTGCTGGTACGCCCGCGCGCACTTATCGTCTTCGCGGCGAAATCGAGGCGGATGAATTGCGGCACGTTGATGTCCTCGGCAAGCCCTCTCTCGCAGCGGGTGCCGACCGAGCAATCGTGCGTTTCGATCGTGGAGCAGATCAGCGGTTTCGAGCCGTCGAAATCGGCGGATACCGCGGGCACCGCGACAACACATAGCGCCATCGCAAATAAATTGATATTGAATCGCATCATGATCGCTCCTAGTTGACGGTGTAGCCGCGGCCGCTGAGGCACGCAGTACGCGCTCGGTTATAGGCATCGGGCCCGGCCGCATTGGCGGCGGCCTGCTGTTGTGCAGCCTGCTGCTGTTGTTGCGCCTGCTGCATCTGCTGCCGCTCGCGGCTCGCCCGACGGGCGGCCATTCCTCCGACCACCGCGCCCGCCGCAGCACCTTCGCCCCCCCGTCCGCCAATTCCGCCTATCAATCCGCCGACCGCAGCACCGCGCAGCGCACCCTGCGCACCCGATCCCGGTGCCGCACCGGCGGGTTGCGAGGGCTGCGGCGCCGCGGCCTGCGGCGGCGGTCCCTTGGTGGGATCGTAACCAGTCTGTTGCACCGCCCATTGGTAGCATTCGAACTCGTCCTTCTGCTGCTGCTCGGGTGTTTGCCCTTTGGCGGGATAAATGAATTTCTGCTGGGCGAGCGCCGGAGCACAGGCAGGCGCCGCGAGCGTCGCGGCAACGGCGAGTAGCACGATTTTCAACGTTTTCACTTGCAATCTCCCTTCCGTCGATAGAGTGTCGGGGTTGGTTTTGAATGATAACTCGATATTCGAACGCGGCCCTTCCATCATGGCAATTGGACTTTGGTCCAATCGAGCAAACCTGTCTTCCACCATGCGTAATCCGGTCTGCGCGAGCGCCAGGTCACTGCTTTGCCCCCAGCTCGACTACCAGCCGCTTCACGTCGGGGTCGTCCGGCAGCGCCTCGGCGGCCTTTTTCGCATAGGCCAGCGCAGCCTTGACGTCACCGGCTTCGCGATTCATGGAAATGAGCGCGCTCAGAGTCTCGAGGTCGTACGGGTGGCGCAAATCGGACGCGCGCAGCACGGCACGCGCCTGGGTGCTTTTGCCGGCGGAGTGCAGCCCCACCGCATAGACATAGGCGTAGCGGGCGTTGTCGGGCGCGAGCTTCGCCGCCGCCGCAAGTTCCTGCAGCGCCGCCGTCTTGTTGCCTTCGCGCACCAGCAGCAAACCCAGCGCATGATGCAGGTCAGCCGCACGCGGCAACTGCGCCAGGCCGCGCCGCAGCAGTCTCTCTCCCTCGCCGTCGCGGCCCGACTGGCGGTAGGCGTCCGCGAGGTTCACGTAAGCGCCGGCGAATTGCGGGTCGAGCGAGAGCGCGCGTTGATACGCCGCGATTGCTTCCTGACTGCGGCCCTGGCGCATGAAGAGATTGCCGAGATTGACATTCGCCGTCGGCCAGTCGGCGTCCTGTTGCAGCGAATCGACGTATTCCTTCAATGCGCGCCCGCGTGCATCGCGGCGATCGGCGGGGATCTGCTCGTCCGGCACATCGGCAAGAAGCCGCGCCGCTTCGATGCGCACGCCGCGCACCGGATCGGCCAGCAGCGGCGCGGCAGCCTGCACGCGGACGGAGGCAACGAACGCATCGAGCAGGCCGAGCGCGGCGATACGCACGAGAGGCTCGACGTTCGTCAGCAGCTTGCGCACTGCGGGCAGCGCGTCAGGCCGGACGTACGGCTGGGCGAGCGTTGCCGCGGTCGCGCACACGATGGCGGGCATTTGCGGATCGTCAGCCAGCGCCAGCAGCGAGGGCAGTGCCTTGGCGCCTTGCGTTGATCCTGCATGCAGCGTCGTGCCGTACTGTGGAAGCGCGCGCCAGGCCTTGCCATACCATTGGTCCATTGCCGCCGCGGCCCATTCCGGCTTGCGCCCGGTGTGACACTGCGTGCAGGCGTTGGGGCTGCCGAGCGACAGCGACAGATCGGGCCGCGGCACGCGGATGCCGTGATCGCGCCGCGCGTCGATCACCATGTAGTTCTGCGCGGGCATGTGGCACTCGACGCATTGCGCGCCCTTGCTTCCGGCCGTGTGAAAGTGGTGTTTTTCGGTATCGAATACAGCGTCTTTGTGACAACGCGTGCACAACGCATTTCCTTCGGCACGCAGCTTGAGCGCGTGCGCATCGTGGCAGTCCATGCAGGTGACGCCCTTTTCGTGCATCTCCGTTTGCAGGAACGAATTCCAGACGTAAACCTCTTCGTGCTGCTGCCCGTCGGCGTAGTAGTTCGGCGGCGTCAGCAGGGCGAGGCGGTGCGTGTCTTCGAGCGGCGCGCCGGGCGCGCCGCTCTCGGTGATGGTCGAGCGGCGCGAGTGACACGCGGCACAGGTATTCATGGCGGCCGCATCGGCGGGCTTGTCGCGCTGCGCGTTCTTCGCATCCGCTGAGGGAAACTTCCACGCGTCGTTCCAGCTTGTTTTCAGCACGACCAGACCCTTGCCGCCGGCCGCCGGGTAGGGCGCCTTCGCCTGTTTTGCCCACTCGGTGTGGCGCGAGCCCGGGCCGTGGCAGGCCTCGCACGCCACGTCGATTTCGCTGAAGGTGGTCCGGTAGGTGTTGCTGGCGGCGTCGTAGCCTTTCCTCAGGTTCGTCGAGTGGCATTCCGCGCACTGCAGGTTCCAGTTCTGGTACAGCCCAGCCCAGTGCAATTGATCCTTGTAATCCATCCTTTCGTGAGGGTACATGTGAAACCAGCGCTGCCCGCCCTCGTTCTTCGTGCGCGCGTCCCACGCGATGCCGAGCGCCTGGTAGCGCCCGCCGGGAAATGCGATCAGGTATTGCTGCAACGGCCAGACGCCGAAGGTATAGCTGATCTCGAAGTCGGCGAGCTTGCCGTCCGCACCGTCGGTGTGCACCATGAACTTGCCGTCGCGCTTGAAGAACGTGGATTCGACGCCGTAGTGCCTGAATTTCACGTTGTTGAAATCGCCGAGCACGGTGGAGGCGTTGGCTTCCTGCATCGCGAGGTCGTGGTGCGATCCCTTCCACGCCTTGAACTCGCTCTCGTGGCACTGTTTGCACACGGCCGCGCCGACGTAATCCGCGCGGGCCTGCGATTGTGCGGCGCCGGAGTCCGCCGCTGAGCGCGAAGACGCCTGCTCGCGGGAATGGAAGATCAGGTAAGCAGCAACCGCGAGCACGATGGCGGCGCTGACGCCTGCCGCGAGCCAGCGACCCATTGACGCTTTGCCATGGATATCCGGCGACGGCCGCGCCGCCCCGGCCGCGGGAGTTGGTGCAGGGGGCGCAACGCCGTCCTTGCCGGACCGTTTCTTTTTTCGGCTCAAGCGTATTCCGCTTACGTTGCCGCCGGCGGGTCTTCCCCGGCGCCCTCGCTCACCCACGCCGTGAGCTCGGTGTAAGCGACGGCCAGCACCACCGGCCCGACGAACAGCCCGACCACGCCGAAAGCGAGCAGGCCGCCGATGACGCCGGCGAAGATCAGCACCAGCGGCAGGTTGGCGCCGCGCTTGATGAGCAGCGGGCGCAGCACGTTGTCGATGCTGCCGACAAACAGCGTCCACACGAGAAAGGCCGTCGCCGTCCACGTGTCGCCGGTCCAGTAGAGCCAGACCACGGCGAGCGCGAGCACCGGTACGGCGCCGATCTGCGCCACTGCGAGCACGAACATGAGCGCGGTCAGCAATCCCGCGAGCGGCACGCCGGCCACCATCAGGCCGATGCCGCCGAGCGCCGCCTGCACGACGGCGGTGACTACGATCCCCAATGCGACGGCCCGGATAGCCTGTCCCGCGAGCGTGACCGATTTCTCGCCGCGCGGCCCGGCCAATCGCAGCGCGAACGCGCGCACGCCGGCGGCGGCTGTCTCGCCCTTGTAGTAGAGCATTGCCGAAATGATGACCGTAAGCGCCAGGTGCAGGAAAAATGCCGCGAGACTGCCGGCCTTGCTCAGTATCCAGTGCGCGGCGTCCTTCAAGTACGGCGCGACACGCGCGTGCAACTCATCGGTGCTGAGCGCCGAGATGGCCTGCCAATCGGCGGCGACCTTCGGGCCGAAGAGCGGCACGTTCTCGACCCAGCCGGGCGGGGCGGGCACGCTCGCGTGTGCGAGCGTCTTCAGCTGCTCGCCAACGTTATCGGCATTCTCGATGATGGTCAGCACCGCGAGCGCGATCGGGACGATCACGACCAGCAGCAGCGCGGCCGTCATCACAATCACTGCAAGGCCCCGCTTTCCCCGCAATCGCTTCTGCACCGCCAGCATCAGCGGCCACGTCGAGACTACGATCAGCGTCGACCAGATCAGCGCCGGCAGAAACGGCTCAAGGATCCACAGGCTCGCGATGATCGTGAGCGCGATGAACAGCACCGCCAGCAGGATGCGCGGAAGTTCGCGGAAACCCGGGACATTGGTCATGTTGTTCGCCTGAATCTGGACAGTACCCTTATTAGCACGTAGGGCACGGATACGGCAAGCCAGACAACGGCAACCAGCGCGCCGCAGCGCAGGTCAGCGCGGCGGCCCGCTCCGCAGGCACGCGATGCACCAGATCGCAAGGGCCGCGTGCAGAACTACCGCCGGCCACAAAAGAATGCTGAAGAATCCCAGAGCGGTGCCGGCGTATGCCAGTATCGCGACGGCAGCGATGTTATACAACAGCATCGCCGCGACCAGCCCGCGCGCGGCGCGGCTTGGACCGTCATTGCGCGCAAGCCAGCAGGCGACACCCAGCGAGAGTAACGCCCCGCCGGCCAAGCGGCCCACGACCAGCGCAGCCGGCGCATCAAGCGATGCTCCGAGCAGCAGCTCGGCGACCAGCGGCGGCGACAGCAGCAGCGCGAGGCCGGTCGCGGCTTCAATTGCCGCGGTGATCGTGAGCAGGGTTTTCATCGTTCAGCATTTCCGTCTACGTGGCATCAGTGCGCAGACCCGTAACCCCGCTCAGCCGATCGGCAAGGCCCCATCCGGCACACGCTTAATAGGCCCGGCACGCACACGAGCGCGGCGGCGAGGAGGTTTATCGAGAGCGCCTGGACGGGGACTCTGTGCATGTCAGTGGCGCGGCCTGCTCCTTGAAATCTCGGTTGCAGGCACCGAGATTTCCATGTATGTTCCGTAGATGCTGCAACGCGATCGGGAGCTGGCGACGCTGCGCGGCCTGCTCCGGCGCCATCCGGTGGTCGGCATCATCGGTGCGCGGCAGGTCGGCAAGACTACTCTTGCACGCACGCTGCTGCGCGGGGAATCTCAACCCACGCATCGCTTCGACCTGGAGAACCCCGAGGACCTGGCCCGCCTGGCCGAGCCGATGCTGGCCCTCAAGTCCTTGCGGGGTCTGGTCGTGATCGACGAGATCCAGCGCCATCCCGGCCTGTTCAAGGTGCTGCGCGTGCTGGCGGACCGCCCGCGTCATCCTTGCCGGTTTCTGGTCCTCGGCAGCGCCGCCCCGGAGCTTTTGCAGCAAACGTCCGAAACGCTGGCGGGCCGCATCGCCTACCACCAGTTGAGCGGCTTTGCCGTGGATGAGGTCGGAATCCGCAACCTCGACCGCCTGTGGCGCCGGGGCGGACTGCCGCCTTCTTACCTGGCGCGCTCGGAGCAGGCCAGTTTCGAGTGGCGGCGCGGATTCGTCCAGACGTTCATCGAGCGCGACCTCCCGCAACTCGGTGTCAACGTCAGTTCGGCGACGATGCGCCGGTTCTGGGCGATGCTCGCCCACTTCCATGGCCAGGTCTGGAATGCCTCGGAATTTGGCCGTTCGTTCGGCGTCGCCGACACCACGGTTCGCGGCTACCTGGATCGCCTGACCTCGGCCCTGGTCGTCCGGCAACTCACTCCCTGGCACGCCAACATCGCCAAGCGGCAGGTGCGTTCCCCGAAGGTGTATCTGTCGGACAGCGGCGTGCTTCACACGCTGCTCAATCTTCGAACGGCGGCGGACCTCGAAGCCCATCCGAAATCCGGTGCGTCCTGGGAGGGCTTCGTCATCGACCAGCTCATGCGCAGGCTGGGCGTCGAGGCCAACGAGTGCTTTTTCTGGGCCACCCATGCCGGTGCGGAGCTCGACCTGCTGGTCGTGCGCGGAAAAACCCGGCTCGGCTTCGAGATCAAGCGCACCGTGGCCCCCGCGATGACGCGCTCCGCTCATATCGCGATCGACGACCTGAAGCTCCAGCGGCTCGATGTCATTCATGCCGGCGATCATTCCTTCGCGCTCGCTAAGCGCGCGCGCGCCGTCGCGATCGCGCGCCTGTTTGACGATAGCAAGCCGCTCGCATAGCGCGAAGGCCGCTCCGCGGCGCAACGGGCCGCGTCCGCCATTGCAGCGAGGGAGGCGATCAGCGGCGGCGACAGCAGCAGGGCGACGCCGGTCGCGGCCTCAACTACGGCAGTGATTGCAAGCAGGATTTTCATGCCGTACAAAGAGCGGGCGGCCCACTCTGAGCCGCCCGCGATAAAGGTCATTCCACTTACTGGCCGGTGCCTTTTGCCGCCGCTTCCGCCTCGGCCATCTTTTTCGCCATCTCGGCTTTGAGTGCATCCAGGTTAAAACTCGCACCCCGTTGCATCGGCGGGTATTCGAGGAAGGACTGGATTGCCTTGCCCATCACCTGCTGAACGAAGACAAAGCGCCAGAACTCATATTTGAACCACAAATCGAAGTACGACTGCGATCCTTCTTTCGACCCGGAATTGGGCCAGCCCGTGCGCTCGAAAGGATCGAGACGCAAATTGGTCAGGATGGGCACGTCTGGATGGTCCTTGACACCGAGCCACCCGCCAGGTTGGTCGATGAAACGATATTTGTAGTCGTCGATGCGCACCGCGCCGAGCGTGCTTTCGGCAAGGTAGAAGATTTCGTGACGGTTAGACGGGCCTTTACCGGTGATCAAGTCCATCTGGTTGTAGCCGTCCAGATGGTCCTTGTAAGTCCTGCCGCCGATCGTCTTGCCCTTCAGCAGTTCTTCGGTAATGTTCGGATTGCCGGCCGCAGCGACGAAGGTCGGCAACCAGTCCAGGCCGGAGATGATTCCATTCTCGACCTTGCCAGCCGGCACCTTGCCCGGCCAGCGTATCATCGCCGGCACGCGGAACCCGCCTTCCATGACGGTTCCTTTGGACTGTGCGAATGGCGTCTGTCCGCCATCGGGCCAGGTGAAGAGTTCGGTGCCGTTGTCGGTAGTGAAGACAACGATGGTGTTGTCGTCGACACCCAAATCCTTCAGCTTCTTCATCACGATGCCGATGTCGTCGTCCAACTGCGCCATCCCGGCCTCATGGATGGACCAGCCGTTCTTGGAATTGCGCATCGCTTCGTACTTCGGCGACAGATGCGTCACGATGTGCATGCGAGTCGGATTGAGCCACAGGAAGAACGGCTTTTTGTCGGACACGGCCTTGTCGACGAACTTCAACGCCCAATCGCGAATCTCGTCGTCCACGGTTTCCATGCGTTTCGGACACAGTTCGCCCGCGTCTTCGATTTTCTGCTTGCCGATCCTGCCCCAGCGCGGCATCTCGGTCGGATCATCAACGTTTGTCGCCCACGAGTGGACCATATTGCGTGGCCCCACTACGTTCCTCAACTCCTGCGGGTAATTCGGATGGCACGGGTCTTCCATCGCGTCGAGGTGATAGAGGTAGCCCATGAACTCGTCGAAGCCGTGAACCGTGGGCAGAAACTCGTTCTTGTCACCGAGGTGGTTCTTGCCGAACTGGCCGGTGGCGTAGCCCATCGACTTCAACACCGTGGCAATCGTCACCGCCTCGGCGGGCAGGCCGATGGGTGCGCCCGCTTGACCGACGGTGGTCATGCCGGTGCGGATTGGCAACTCGCCGGTGATGAAATTGGCGCGCCCCGCCGTACAACTCGCCTCGGCGTAATAATCGGTGAACAGCATGCCCTCGGCGGCGATCTTGTCGAGGTTCGGCGTCCTGCCCGCCATCAAGCCGCGATGGTAGGCGCCGATGTTCCACATGCCGATGTCGTCGCCCATGATGACAACGATATTGGGTTTCTGGGCTTGCGCGAGCGCGGCGCCCGAAACCGCCAGCATGAAAAGCGCAACGATAAATCCTAAGACATTTCTGATTCCGGAACGCATGGTTTCTCCCTTAAGTGGGGGGTTCTGCAGGAGGCATCTAACGTACCCCAGACGTACGCCAAAGCATGCCTCGGCGCCAACAGTCTATTGAGCCGACGGCGCCCGGGATATTGGACTTTGGTCCAACGCCGCAGCGGATTTGCGTTTGCGCCAAATAAAAAGGCCCCGCGAGGGGCCTTTGGGGGGGCGCGTAAAAATTACCTGGCGGCGGCGAGATTGTCGCTTATGTGCCAGCCGAGCGTCGTGAGCTCTTGCCTGGCGCGCGGCGTCGCTTGACCCGAGATCAGCAGCCAGCGCTCGGTCCCTTTCAGGTCCGTGCGGTGCGCGAATTCATCGAGCTGTTGCACCCACGGAATGTAATCGAGCGGCGCGGCTACGATCAGCTTGCCGTCGCCTGTCTCGCCGGCGATGACGTTGCCGGCGCCGCGGATCTTCGCCAGCGGCGTGGTGCGGTTGTACAGCGCGAGCATCATGACCGAGTTGTTGACATAGCGCGCCTCGGTCTCGGAGGCGGCGCGGGCCGCGAACACAATCACCTCGCCGCGTCCCGCGATGTTGCCCAGCGATTCGAGCGCGAGCACGAGAGCAGTCTGCAGCGTCGGCGTGAAATAATTATTGCGCAAGAGTGTCCGCACCGGCAGGCCTTCGATGCCCATTGCCTTGAGCCGCGCTTCATTGCGCACCCCGATGTCGAGCGGCGGAGTCTGATAGGCTTCGAGTGTCGCTTGAGCATTGATTTCCTGCGCGTAATACAGCGGCGCTATCACCGAGCCGAGCACCATATTGACCGGAAAGCTGCTGGCAAAGGTGACAGAAGAGACCTGTCCGAGCTTGTCCGACAGCGCGCCGTTGAAGGTGTAGGGGTCGACCTTGAGGCGTTGCGCCCATTCGCGGCGCTGCTGGTTGTAGCCGAGCGGGTCGCCGATGATCGAGCGCGGCGCGGCGGTGCCCAGCGGCGGTGGAACCGGTTTGAATATCTGCTTCTCCGCCGCCGTGTTGCCGGCAACCGTGTCGCCCACCCGATTCACCGATTGTTCGGCCACGCGGCCGACACGGCTTGCCATGAGGCCGATGCCGGAGAAGATGTTGCCGGTGGTTTCAATCGGACTCGCCACGAAAGTACCGACGGCCTTTACCGGCGCCACGATGGCGTTGCCGGCCGACTTCATGAATTCATCCGACTTGCTGACTTTTTCGAGCTGCTCGAATGCCGGCAGCTCCGAAACACGGATCACGAGCATCTCCTGTCCGCGCGCTTCCCACGTGCCGTACTGGGAATGGATGGTGAAATTCGGCTGCGCGCCCGCCACCGTGACGTTCTCATCGACGGTGTGAAACGGACCCTTCAGCAATGCGGCGGGCGCGAAATCGCTGGCTTTCAGGTTGCCCATCGTCTCGTAGTTTTGCGCGGCTGCAGTAACGGCTGTTGCCAATGCGATGGCTGCAACCAGCGTGCGGCCTAATGCGGTTCGGTTAATCATGATCTAAAACTCCGTAGTTGCACGCCGCCGCAAAGCGCGGTCAGACATGTGATGCTGTGTCACCCTGCGGCGGTATCGTTACCGCGGCAGGTTCTGGCAGGATGCCGGTTCGTTCCCGTTTTACTGCGCGCCGCGCACCGCGCGCACGGCTGCTGCAATGTCGCGGCTGATGCTCGCCAGGGCGCGGCTGTGGGCCGCTACCAATGCGTCGTAGCTCGCGCCGGCCGCTGCCTCGCGCGCGACCGAGCGGCCGGTTTTTGACGCGCCGCCTTTGGGCGCCTTCACCGTCCACAGCACTTCGACCGTAGCCGCTTCACCGAGCGCCGAATCGAAGCGCTGCACCTCGATCAGCACTTGATAATCGTCCGGGTTGGCGTGTTGCGGATAAACCGACACCCGCACACCGTCCAGCAACTGGGTGAGGTTGTCGGCGATCACGCGCGGGATCTCGCTCTTCAGCGGCTCGGCCCAGCGCGCGAACTCGTTGATCGTCACCTGGTTGGCGCCGGAGCGCGTGACGAGCTGCGGGCGATCGACCACGTCCGGCACCGTCACCGCGCCGATCTCGACGCTGTACTGGGCGGTCGCCGGCGCCCGCCCGGGCGCCGCATCGGAACTCAGCGTATAGAAACTTGATTTGGGCGAGCTGCAGCCGGCAAGCGCCGCGGCCGCCAGCAGCGCGGCGAGCCGTATCGATTTGAGCATCACTTCTTCTCCTCCTTCTTGCCGCTGATCAGGGCCTCGGGATGACGCTCGAGATAATCGGCGAGCACGCGGAACGCCTCGGCCGCGCGTGTGAGCTCGCGCATCGCCCTGCGCGCGTCCTGCTGGAACGGCGAATTGCTTTCGAGAACGCGGTCCGCCGTAGCCAGCGCTTTGCGCGCTTCCGTGAACGCGTCGCGCGCTTCGGGCGTGAGCTCGGTGTCGAGCCGCACGATCATCTTGTTCGCGTTCTGCAGCGTCTGGTGCAGGTCCGCGCCGATCTGCTCGAGCGGGAACGCCTGGACTTTCGCTGCAATCGACGCGATCGTGTTTTGCAGCTCGCGCACGCTGCTGGGCACGGTCGGCATCTCGGGCACGGAATCGAAAAGCTGTAACTTGGCTTTTGGCGCGTCGGGGAAGAAATCGAGCGCGATGTAGAGCTGGCCGGTCAGCAGATTGCCCGTGCGCAATTGCGCGCGCAGCCCGCGCGCGATCATGTTGGCGAGGAATTCGGTTCGCCCCTCCTCGCTCAGGACCGCCTGCTGCTTCACCGCGCGCGTGCGCAATCGCGCGGGATAGAGATCGGCCTCGATCACGAGGTTGATGCGCTGGTCGGCCGCGTTGAGGTTGGCTTTGATCGCAGTGACGGTGCCGATTTCGATGCCGCGGAAATCGAGCGGCGCCCCGACCGCGAGTCCGCGCACCGATTCGTTGAATACCATGACAAGTTTCATCACCAGCGTCTCGGGGTTTTTCAGCGCCAGGGTGCGGTTGGCGAACAGATTGAACTCCGTGCCCGCCGCGGCTTCCGGCAGATCCGCCGATTCGGGCGGCGTCTCGAAGGCAAGGCCGCCGATCAGTATCGATACGATGGACTGCGTGTCGATCTTGATGCCGCTCGAATCGAGCGTGACATCGATTCCGCTCGCCTGCCAGAAGCGGGTGTTGGAAGTGACGTACTTGTCGTACGGCGCGGTGACGAACACCTTGAGCGTAACGCCCTTGCCGTCCTTGTCGAGGCTGTAGTCCGCGACCTGCCCGGCCTGCAATCGCCGGAAATAAATCGGCGAGCCGACGTCGAGCGACCCGATGGTGTCGCTGTGCAGCAGGAACTCGCGGCCCGGTACATCGTAGGCAAAAGCCGGCGGTTCCTTGAGGGCGACGAAATCGCGCCTGGGCTTGCCCGATTTGCCGAGATCCACGCCGATGTAGGAGCCCGAGAGCAGCGTGCCGAGACCGGACACGGTGCCGCCGGATATGCGCGCGCGCACGACCCAGAAGCGCGTGTCTTCCACGAGGTAGCGCTCGGAACCCTTGACGAGGTCCGCGGTGACGATGACGCGCGCCTTGTCCTCGGACAGCACGACGCTCTTCACCAGACCGACCTCGACGTCCTTGTACTTGATCTTGGTTTTGCCCGCCTCGAGGCCTTCGCCCGTGTCGAAGCTGATGGTGATCTCCGGCCCGCGGTCCATGATCGCCTTGACCGCCAGCCAGCCGCCGACCAGCGCCGCGACGAGCGGGATCAGCCATACCAGCTGCACCGTGCGGCGCGATTTCGGCATGGCGACTGCCTCGGGAATATCGGAGGTTTCCGGCATGCGCGGTGTTTCAGCCATTGGTTTCCTCCACGGGGTCCCAGATCAGGCGCGGGTCGAAGGCCATCGCCGCAAACATCGTCAGCACCACCACCGCGCCGAATGCAATCGCTCCCGGCCCGGGCTGGATGGTCGCCAGCGCCTGCAACTGCACCAGCGCGACCATAATCGCGACGACGTAAATGTCGAGCATCGACCAGCGGCCGACGAACTCCACCAGCCGGTAGAGTTTCGTGCGCTGGACGAGTTGCCAGCGCGAACGCATCTGCACCGACACCAGCAGCAGCACGAGCGAGATCATCTTGAGCATCGGCACCATGATGCTGGCGAAAAAGATGATCAGCGCGAGGTACCACTCGCCCGAGGTCCAGAAGTAGACGACGCCGCTCATGATGGTGTCGGATTCCGAGCCGAACAGCGAACTCGTGTGCATCATCGGCAACACATTGGCCGGAATATAGCAAATCATGGCCGTGAGCAGCAGCGCCCAGGTGCGGGCGATGCTGTCCGGTTTGCGCAAATGCAGTGGCGCGCCGCAACGCGGGCAGCACGCGTCGTGACTGTGCGGCGCCGCGCGCGCGAGTATGCCGCAGGCATGGCATAACATCATGCCCCGGCTCGCGGCGGTGGCCAGGACCGTTGTCATCGAGCGGCACTCACGCGAGTCCATAACTCGCGCGGGTCGAACACTGCCGCAACGGCGGCCATTACGAACATCAACGCAGCAAACGACCACAGCGCGATGCCCGGCACCACGCCGGCCAGTTTCGCGAGCTTGACCAGCGACACCAGCACGCCGAGCATTAACACCTCGACCATGCCCCACGGCTTCACTGTCTGCAGAATGCGGAATACGGGCGCGAAGTGTGGCGGCGCCCGCCCCAGCCGCAGCGGCAGCAACAGGTAGGTCAACGCGAAGAGCTCGAGCGCCGGCATCAATATGGTCGTGACGAACACCAGCGCTCCGACCGATTTCATGTCCTCGTTCCACAGTGTCTGCACGGTGTGAAAGAGCGTGGTCTGAATGACCTGCCCCTGCAGTTTCAACCCGATGATGGGGAACGAATTGGCGATTGCGAACAACACTATCGCGCCTGCCGTAAGCGCGAGCGTCCGCTCAAAGCTATCGGGATGGCTGCGGTAGAGTTCGGCACCGCACCGCACGCAGCGCGCGACGCCGCCCCGCGGCAGCGCTACTTCGCGTTGCAGCAAGTCGCATTCGTGGCAGGCAATGACGGGGTTTTGCGTTCTGATGCGCTCGACTCCCATTGAAGCCCCAATCTATCAGTTGCGGCTCGCCCGCTGCATTGGACCTTGGTCCAATGCAGCGGGCGGTTTGCGGCGCCGCGCCGCGGTCAGCGGCTGATTTTGCTGATCTTCTGACCTACCAGACCTATGCCCGCCATCAGCCCCTTCTGGTCGAAGATAAACGCGTAGACGCCCTTCTGGCCGGTGAGGGTTGAAATATCCTTCGCCGCGCCGGCGTCCACGACTACGATGTTCGGACCGACGCCGAGGGACCAGCCGCTAGTCTTCTTCAAATAGGCCAGGTCTTCGGCGGTGATGAAGAACAGCGCGTAGCCGTACGACTGCACGCCCGCCTGCAGGCCGACCGACAACGCGCCCGAGTTGTAGTGAGCGGTAATCTTGCCTTTTTCGAACAGCGCGCCGTCGCCGCCCTGCGCGCCGACGATGAAGCCGGCCTTGGTGATGCTCGGAAACACCAGGATGCCGAGGGCTTTTTCGCCCAACGCCTTGGCGCCCGGCGATTTGTCGTACAACGCATTGAGCGCGGCCTCGGCGTCCTGGTCCAGCATGTGCGTTGCCGCCAGCGCCGGTTGCAGGCCGAGCAGGCCGATGACTGCAAATGCGAACAATGGGCTCAAAAATCGAATGTAACGGTTCATGCTGCTCTCCTTGACGAGTGAATTGAAAACCTGCTGCTCTGTTGATTCCTCAGCGTGCGCCCGCCGTGGTCTGCGGCGCCGGCTCGACGCCCGTCATGTGCTCGGCGTCGACGACCCAACCGCCGCCCATTGCCTGGTACAGGCCGACCAGCGAGGCAAACACGGTACCCTGGGTCTGAGTGTAACTTATTTCGTTGTTGAACAGGTTGCGCTCGGCGTCGAGCACCTCGATATAACTCGTATAACCGTTGTCGTAGCGCAGCCGCGCCAGACGCGCGTAGGTGCGCAGCGCGTCGACCTGACGACCCTGCGGCCGCTATTGTAATACAGCGCCCGCATGGAATCCCTGACCTTCCGGCGGACCGAGCGATCTTCGGCACCGCAAACGAGCGTCCGAGAGCAGCCTCCGCGATCGCATTGTCGCGTTGGTATAATCGCGCCATTGTCGCAAGGCATCTTCCGCATGTCCGCCAATCCCTTCAAGGCGATGTTCGCGCGCCTCTTCGACTCGCGCGAGGCCGGGGCGGTCGTTCTCGACGAGCGGCAACGACGCTTGCTCGACCGTGCGGTTGCCTTCGTCGTGGACAATACCGACCCGCGCATTCGTCTCGTGCCACGCTACAAGAAGAAGCTCACCCCGGCGTTGATCCGGACCGGGCAGTATCTGGGAGGCATCATCCGGGCTTTGCCGGAACCGCTGGAATTGTCGCGCGATGCGTGGGCGACCGATCCCCGGATCAATGCTTTTTTTGCGACCGCCGACGATGTGCCGCAGGTGCTGGGGCGCAGCGCCGAATTGCGCGGCTTCTTCGACGACCCCCGGCATATCGGCGCTCGCGAGGCCCATGCCCTGCTGGTGATGGAGAAACGCGAGCAGAAAGTGCTGGGAATCGCGCTCGAGGACGGCGTCCTCAAGCGCGACGTCGCGCAAGTCAACGTGAGCTTCACCGCGCACCGGATCGTCGTGCCGACCGCGACTCCGGGCGAAGTGCTGGTCGAGTTCGGGCTGCGCGGCGTGCGCCGTTTGCTGGACATCGTGCTCGCGCGCATTGCGGCGATACAGGAGCGTGCAACCGAACTCGAGGAGCGCAAGGCGTTTCTCGCCACCAGGCTGCGGCTGCTGAAGTCCACCGGGTTCGGCATCGAGCCGGTTGCCGACCGCACGCGGGAGATTGCCGAAATCGAGTCGCAGCTGGCGCACGCCGCCGGGGAACTCATGGAAAAGAAAGTCAATTCCCGCTCGATGGAACATTATCTCGAGCAGATCAACGACGTGCTATGGGCGCCCGAGCAACACCTCACCGTGAGCGAGGTCAGGCTGCGGGTGAATCGTCTCGGCATCAAGATCGCAGAGAATTCTCCGGAAGACGCTCATTCCCTGGTCCTCACCGAACTGCGGCTGGGCTCGGAGCTGTGCGCTATCGTCGCGCCGGTGAAATGCAAACGCAGCGACCTGCCCCCGGCGGGGCAGATGCTCGCCGAGGCCGCCAAATATCTGCTTTGATTGATCGCGCGCAGCCGAAACGGGCCGCGCAATTCGCATTGTTCGGCGCGGATTCATGCATGATACCGGGACCGGCTTGCGGTTGACTCAGATCAAATCTAGACGGGTTCGATTCGCCTATTCTTAAAATCGCAGTCCACCGTGAAACGGTCGCTTCCCATGACGAATTCCGCACCGAATCTCACCCACGCCCGCTGCACGAGCGGCGGCCAAGCACTTGGGTGATGCGATGGCGGACGCGATCCTCGTTCTGAATGCCGGCTCGTCGAGCATCAAGTTTTCGGCGTTCCTCGACCAACCCGACCAGCCGGAGCTTCAGTTGCACGGCCAGATCGAAGAAATCTACACGGCGCCGCGCTTCGCCGCCAGAGATGCGGCGGGAGCCGAAATCGGCGCGCGCCAGTGGGGCGAAGGCGAGCGCCTTGGCTATGACGGCGCAATCGCGTATCTGATCGAGTTCGTGCGCAGCCATCGCGAGGGCAGCCGCCTGATCGCGGTCGGCCACCGCGTCGTGCACGGCGGACAGGAGTTCTCGCAGCCGACGCTCGTCAACGCGCAGGTGCTCGCCCGGCTCGAGAAGTTCATCCCGCTTGCGCCGCTGCATCAACCCCACAACCTGGCGCCGATTCGCATCGTTGCCGAGCGCATGCCGCAGCTGCCGCAGGTCGCGTGCTTCGATACGGCGTTTCATCATGGCCAATCCGAGGTTGCGCAAGCGTTCGCATTGCCACCGGCCATCACCGATCGCGGCGTGCGGCGTTACGGTTTTCACGGTTTGTCCTACGAGTACATCGCTTCGGTGCTGCCGCAGTTCGACGCCGCCGCGGCGCGTGGCCGCACGGTGGTGTTGCACCTCGGCAACGGCGCCAGCATGTGCGCGATCAACGCCGGCGCCAGCATCGCCAGCACCATGGGCTTCACCGCGGTCGAAGGCCTGCCGATGGGCACGCGCTGCGGTAACCTCGACCCGGGCGTGATGCTCTATCTGATGAACGAGCTGAAAATGGACGTGCGCGCGATCGAGAAACTCATCTACCAGCAATCGGGGCTGCTGGGCGTGTCGGGCATCTCGAGCGACATGCGGACACTGCTTGCCAGCAACGAGCCACGCGCGCGGCTCGCGATCGACCTCTTCGTTTATCGCATCAGGCGCGAGCTCGGCTCGCTGGCGGCGGCGCTGGGCGGGCTCGACGCCTTGGTGTTCACCGCCGGCATCGGCGAGCATGCCGCGGCGATCCGCGAGCGCGTCTGCCGCGACGCCGCATGGCTCGGCGTGGAACTCGATCGCGCCGCCAACGGTTCAGGCGGGCCGTGCATCAGCACGACGACGAGCCGGGTGGGGGCGTGGGTGATCCCGACCAACGAGGAGCTGATGATCGCGCGGCACACACAGCGGCTGATCGCAGGCTGACTGCCGCACCCCTCTCACGAATATTCAGCATGAGCAACGCTTGACAAAGAAACGGAGACTACGGTCATGGACGTAAAAAAAATTGCAGTGATTGGCGCCGGCACCATGGGCAACGGAATTGCGCAGGTATTCGCAGCGGGCGGATTCGACGTGGTCATGACGGACATCGACGATGCCGCCGTGCAGCGCGGCATGAACAGCCTTACAAAAAGCCTGGACCGGCTGCTTGCCAAACAGAAGATCAGCGGGAGCGACAAGAGCGCCATTCTCGGACGCATCAGGACTGCGACCAGGCTGGATGTGGTCGCCGACTGCGACGTGGTGGTGGAGGCGGCCACTGAAAGCGTCGAGCTGAAGCTGAAGATCTTCGCCGATCTGGATCGCCTCGCCAAACCAGCTGCCATCCTCGCGTCCAATACATCGTCGATTTCCCTCACCCGGATCGCAGGCGCAACCAAGCGCCCATCCCAAGTGATCGGCATGCACTTTTTCAACCCGGTGCCGGTCATGCAGCTCGTCGAGGTGATCCGCGCGCTGCAGACTGCGGACGCGACCTTCGAAACGGTCAGGACCCTGACGCAGAAGGTCGGCAAGTCCCCGGTCGAAGTAAAGAACAGCCCGGGCTTCGTGGCCAACCGCATTCTGCTGCCGATGCTGAACGAAGCGGTCTACTGCCTGCACGAAAGTCTGGCGAAGCCCGAAGACATCGATACCGTCATGAAGCTCGGCATGGCGCATCCCATGGGGCCGCTCGCGCTGGCCGACCTGATCGGACTCGATACCTGCCTGTCGGTTCTGGAGGTGTTGTATGACGGCTTCAAAGACTCGAAATACCGCCCCTGCCCGCTGTGGCGCGAGAAAGTCGACGCCGGTCAGCTGGGCCGCAAGACGGGCCGCGGTTTCTTCACCTACGCCAGCCGATAGGCCGTGGAAGAACCCCGGCGCCGTAGGCAGCCGCAATAACTTGAGCGGATTTGATTCTATGAGGAGTCACAGCATGCGTATCGTAATAGGCAACCTGCCGGCGGATGCGTCGGAAGAAAAGATCAAGGAAGCGCTCAAAGACGTCGCGCCCGTGCATGCGGTCAAGCTCGTGCGCGAAGGCGATCCTGATTCACCGATAGCGGTCATCGAGACGGAAATGTCGCGCGCGGCTGCGGATGTCCTGGCCAAGCGCATCGACGGCCGCATTTACCAGGGCAAACCACTCCGGGCCTGGGTGCCGATGGAAAACTGGTAGGCCGCCCGTACTGATTCAAAACCAGCCTGAATCACCGATCGCAAGGGAGAACACATGGGTCACGACAAACAGAAGTCGAAGGAAAAGAACGGCAAGTCCGGCAAGCTTAAGCGCAAGCAATACGAGTCGACGCTGCGCAAGCTCCAGGCCGAGCTCTGCATGCTCCAGGCTTGGGTGAAGCACAAAGGGCTGCGGATCATGATCGTCTTCGAGGGTCGTGACGCCGCGGGCAAGGGCGGCACGATCCGCGCCATCACGGAGCGCGTCAGCCCGCGCGTATTCCGGCTGGTGGCGCTGCCCGCGCCGTCAGACCGGGAGAAGACGCAGATGTATATTCAGCGTTACATGCAGCATTTCCCCGCCGCCGGCGAGATCGTGATCTTCGACCGCAGCTGGTACAACCGCGCGGGCGTGGAGTACGTGATGGGCTTCTGCTCCGCAGAGCAGCGTCGTCGCTTCCTCGAGCTATGCCCGTTGTTTGAGAAGGTCATCATCGAAGCCGGCATCCAGATCATAAAGATCTGGCTGGAGTCGAGCGACAAGGAGCAGAAGCGGCGGTTCGAGGCGCGCCTGAACGACCCGCTGCGCCAATGGAAGTTGAGTCCGATGGACCTGCCTTCACGCAGCAAATGGTTCGAGTACTCGCGCGCCCGCGACACGATGCTCGCGGCCACCGACTCGAAGCACGCGCCTTGGTACATCCTGCGCTCCGACGACAAGAAGCGCGCGCGCCTGAACTGCATCCGCCACATTCTGAGTCTGATCCCGTATAAGAAAGTGCCCCGCGAAAAGTTGAAGCTGGCCAAGCGCTCGATGAAGGGCGCCTACGATGACGTGGCCACGCTCAAGGGCAGAAAGTTCGTGCCGGAGCACTATTGATGCGCCCGGCTCAGTGCGCGCGTCGGCCCACGACACGCAGGATCGCGCGCGTTCTAGCGCACGGCTGAGTTTGCGCTGTCCTTCACCGGCGCCGGGTCGGTCGCGGTCATGCGCTCGGCGTCCACCACCCAGCCGCCGCCCATCGCCTTGTACAAATCGACCAGCGAGATGAGCACATTGCCCTCGGTCTGCGTAAAGCTCAACTCCGCATTGAACAGCCGCGTCTCGGCATCGACCACTTCGAGGTAGCTGGTGTAGCCGTTTTCGTAGCGCAGCCGCGCCAGCCGCGCGTAGGTGCGCAATGCGTCGACCTGGCGGCCTTGTGCGGCGACCTGCTCGCGCGATTTCTGCAGCGACACGAGCGAGTCCTCGACTTCCGCGAAGGCGGTCTGGATCGATTTTTCGTACTGCAGCAGGGCCTGCTGCTGCAGCGCTTCGGCTTGCTGCACAACGCCGGCGGTCCTGCCGGCGGTGAACACCGGCACGCTCGCGTCGCCCGCATACGACCATACTTTATTCGCGCCCGAGAACAGGCCGGAGAGTTGCGTGCTGACGCCGCCGAAGAGCGCGGTCAGTGAAATGGTCGGGAAATACTGCGCCTTCGCGGCGCCGATGCGCGCGTTGGCGGCGATCAGATTCTGCTCCGCCTGCCTGAGGTCGGGCCTGCGCTCGAGCAGCTCCGAAGGCAATCCCGCCGGCACCGCGGGCGCATCGAATTTTCCGATCTCGCGCCCGCGCTTGATCGGCCCGGGGTTGCGGCCGAGCAGCACCGAGAGTGCGCTTTCCTGCTGTGCGATCTGGATCTGGATCTGCGGAATGCTGGCGAGAGCGGATTCGTATTCCGACTGGTTTTGCGCCAGCTCCATCTCTGACACCACGCCGCCCTTGAAGCGCTGTTCGAAGACTTTGACCGATTCCCCGCGGCTCGCTGCCGTGGCCTTGGCGATTTCGAGCTGCTGGTCGAGATCGCGCAGATTGACGTAGGACGATGCCACTGACGCAACGAGCGTCAGGATCGTCGCGCGGCGCCCTTCCTCGGTCGCCAGCAAGTCGGCGCGCGCGGCTTCGTTCAGGCGGCGGATCTTGCCCCACACGTCGATTTCCCAGCTCGCATACAGCGTTGCCTGAATGTTCGTGTATTGCGGATTGACGGCGGGCGGCAACGGCACCGGCACGGCGGCTTGAGATGCGCGATTGCGCGAACCGTTGACATCGGCGCCGACCTGCGGGAACAACTGCGAGCGGCTGACGCCGTATTTGCCGAGATATTCCTCGACGCGCGCCGCCGCGATCTTGACGTCCTTGTTCTCCGCCAGCGCGGTCTTGATCAGGTCGTTCATGACCGGATCCTGGAACTGCTCCCACCATTCGGTATTGGCGAGGTCCCTGGCGGCCTTGTCTTCGAAGCGGAACGCCTTCGGCGAGTCGATCGCCGGGCGTTTGTAATCCGGCCCCAGCATGCAGCCGGCGAGCACGGCGGTAATGGCAATAACCGGTATCGCGGCGCGGCGCATGTCAATCGTCCTTGCGCGGCGCGTGCGGCGCCGATGGCGCGGCGCCACCCGCGGCAGGCGCACCCGCTTTGTCAGCGCCCCGCTCCGCCAGCTTGTCGAAGAGATAAAAGAAGAGCGGCACGTAGAGCAGTGCGAGCGAGCTCGCGCCGATCATGCCGCCGATGATGCCGGTGCCGAGCGAGTGCCGCGCGTTCATGCCCGCGCCCATCGCGATCGCCAGCGGCACGCAGCCGAAAATGAATGCGAGCGACGTCATGACGATCGGCCGCAGGCGCAGCTCGCCGGCTTCCACCGCCGCATCGAGCACTGACTTGCCCTGGTGGCGCAGCTCCACCGCGAATTCGACGATCAGAATCGCGTTCTTTGCCGCCAAACCGACGAGCACGAGGAGGCCGATCTGGAAGTAGACATCGTTTTCAAGTCCGCGCGCCCACGTCGCGATCAGCGCGCCGATGATGCCGAAGGGCACTGCCGCCAGCACCGAACCCGGCAGCGACCATGACTCGTACATCGCGGAGAGGATCAGGAACACGATCAGGATGCCGAATGCAAACGCGATCGCCGAAGTATTTCCAGACTTGATCTCCTGATAGGCCATGCCCGACCACTCGTAGGCGTAGCCCTCGGGCAAGACTTTGGCCGCGACTTCCTGCATCGCCTTGATCGCGTCGCCCGAGCTGTAACCCTCCTTGGCGGCGCCGATGATCTGCGCCGCCGGGAAGCCGTTGAAATGCGGCACCAGATCGGGTCCCATCACGTATTCGGTGCTGACCACCGCCGACAGCGGCACCATCTTGCCGTTGGTCGATCGCGTGTAGAGCTTGGTGATGTCGTTCGGAGTCTCGCGATACGGCGCGTCGGCCTGCAGCACCACGTTCCAGACGCGGCTGTACTGCGTAAACTGGCTGACCACGATGGAGCCGAACTGCGCCTGCAGCGCGCTGTTGACGTCCGTAACCGGCACGCCGAGCAATACCGCTTTCGAACGGTCGACGTTGGCCCGCATCTGCTGCGAAATGCCGCGGTAGGTCGTGGCGATGCGCCCCAGTGCCGGTTGCTTGGCGGCTTCGGCGAGGAACTGTTGCGTGACTTCATTGAGGCGCACCGGATCGCCGCTGGTCTTGTCCTGGATCCAGAACTCGAATCCGCTGCCGGTGCCGATACCCGGGATCGCCGGCGGTGCGATCGGGATGAACACGCCGGTTTCGATGTGCTGCGACCCGGCGAAGACCCTCAACAGGATGGCCTTGACGTTCTCCTCCTTGGCGATTGCGATCGATTTATAACGCTCCTTGAAATCCTTGAAGGTCACGAACATTGCGGCGACGTTCGGCTTGTACTGGCCGTCGATGAAACTGTAGCCGTTGATGATGGTGCGGTCGGCGACCGCCGTATCCTTCGAGAACAACGCGTCCACCTGGTTCGCGGTGTCGATCGTGCGCTTGAAGCTGGCGGCATCGGGCATGATGACCTGCGCGAACGTATAGCCCTGGTCCTCGTTGGGCACAAAGCTCGTCGGGATGATCTTGAACAGATGCACGATCGCATACAGCATCGCAGCGAGCAGAATGAACGCGATTCCCATGCGTTTGATCGTGAGTAGTACCGCGCGGCCGTAGGATTTGGTGACGCGGTCGAACCACCCGTTGAACCACGCGAAAGGGCCCTTCGTCGGCGGCGTGGACGGTTTCAGGAGCACGGCGCTCATCGCCGGTGTCAGCGTCAACGCAACAAAACCCGAGATCGCCACCGACAGCGCGATAGTCAGCGCGAATTGCTTGTAGAGCTGCCCCGTGGTGCCGGGCAGGAAAGCCGCGGGAATGAACACCGCCGCCATCACCAGCACCACGGCGACCACCGGCCCCGACACCTCTTCCATCGCGCGGATCGACGCGTCTTTCGGACTGAGGTGGTGCGCATGCATGTTGCGCTCGACGTTTTCCACCACCACGATCGCGTCATCGACCACCATGCCGATCGCGAGCACCATGCCGAACAACGTCAGGAGGTTGATCGAAAACCCGAGCGCGAGCATGCCAAGGAAGGTGCCGATCAACGAGACGAAGATGGCGACCGTGCAGATGATGGTCGCGCGGAAATTCTGCAGGAACACGTACACTACCAATACGACCAGCACGATCGCCTCGAACAGCGTGTGGATCACTTCCTCGATCGACAGCCGCACGAAATCCGTGGTATCGAGCGCAACAGCATAATCGATGCCCGCCGGCAGCGTCTTCTTCATTTCCTCCATGGCCTTGCGCACCGCTGCCGAGACCTCGAGGCCGTTAGCACCCGGCTGCTGGTAGATGACGATAGGCGTGGTCGCCTTGCCGTTGAACCGGTTGTCGTCGATGTACTGGCGGCGGCCGGTTTCGGCGCGTGCGACGTCCTTTACCCGCACGATCGCGCTGCCGTCCGGATTGGCGCGCAGGATGATGTTCTCGTAGCGCGACGGTTCGACGAACGGCCTCTCGGTCACCACCGGAAAAGTCATCTGCACCTTGCCCGCGTTCGGCTCCGCGTTGACCTGGCCGGCGCTGACCAGCGCGTTTTGGTTGGACACCGCGCTGGCGATGTCGGTGGTGGTGATGCCGAGCGAGGCCATGCGGTTCGGGTTCATCCAGATGCGCATCGCCTGGTCCGGCACGCCGAAGATCTGCGCCTGCCCCGCGCCTTCGATGCGCTTGATCGTGTCGAGCACGTAGACGTTGGTGTAGTTCGTCACGTACTCCGGCGTGTAGCGGCCTTCCTTGTCGTAGAGCGCGACGATCATCAGTATGCTGGCCGATTTTTTTTGCACCGACACGCCGTACTGGGTGACGGCCTGGGGAAGCTGCGGCAATGCCAGGTTGACCCGGTTCTGCACCTGCACCTGCGCGAGATCGGGGTCGGTGTCGAGCGTAAAGTAAACCGTGATGGTCAGCTGGCCGGTGTTGGAACTGATCGACGTCATGTAGAGCATGTTGTCGACACCGTTGATCTGCGCCTCGATCGGCGCCGCCACCGAGTCGCCGACCGTCTTCGAGTCGGCACCGGGATAGGTGGTCGTCACCTGCACCTGCACCGGCGTGATCGTCGGGTACTGCGCGACCGGCAGCACTTTCATCGCGACCAGCCCTGCCACGCAAATGAGGATCGAGATGACCGCCGCAAAGATCGGCCGTTCAATGAAGAACTTCGAGAACATGCGTCGGTGTCCCGGTTACTTCGCGGCCGCAGCCGGTTGTGCGCTCTTCGTGTTCGCTTCGGCCGCGGGCTTTTCGGTCGGCGGCTTCGCGACCTGCGGCGCCGCTGGCGCTTTCGCCTCGTACGGCGTTGCCTTCACCGGCGCGCCGGCGCGCAAACGCAGCGCGCCGCCGACCACCACCTGCTCGCCGGCTTGCAGTCCGGAACTGATGAACCACTGGTCGCCGTACCAGTCGCCGGGCACAACCGGCCGGTTCTCGGCCTTGCCGTCCTTGTCGACGACCCATACGAAATGGCCTTTACCGCCCTGCTGCACGGCGCTCTGCGGCACCAGTATCGCGTTGGGGCGCAGCGCGCCCTTCAAGCGCGCGCGCACGTACTGGTTCGGCCGCAACGTGCCTTGCGGGTTGCTGAAGGTCGAGCGCAGCAGGAAGGTGCCGGTCTGCGAATTAAATGCCGGGTCGATGTAGGTGATGTGGCCGGTGTGCGGGAACGTCGTGCCGTCGACCAGCACGATTTCGACGGCGAAGTTTTTATCCTTGGGCGGAATGATCAGGCCTTTGGCGACCTGGTCGCGAAACGCCGACAGTTCGTTTTCCGAAATACTGCAATTCACCCACATCGGATTCAACGACGACACCGTCGTCAACTGGCTGTTGGCCGGATTGAGGTAGGCGCCGACTTTCTGCTGCGCGGCGGAGGAAACGCCGTTGATCGGCGACGCGATCGTGGTGTACGAAAGATTGAGTTTCGCTGTCTCGACGTTGGCTACGGCCTGCGCCATCGACGCGGCACTCGTCTGCTCCGAGCCGGTGGCATCGTCCAAGTCCTTTTGCGACAACGCATTGACGGCCGCCAGCGGCTTCACGCGTTTCAGGTTGGCCGCTGCGGTATCATGCGCGGCCTTGGCCTGATCGTACGCCGCCTGCATCGCCTGCAACTGGGCGATGAACGGCTTCTGGTCCATCATGAACAGCACTTTGCCTTCCCTGACGATGTCGCCCTCGGTGTAGAGCTGCTTGTCGAGAAAGCCGTTGACCCGCGCCACGATGTTGACTTCCTGCGGGCTTTGCGTGGTGGCGATGTACTCGTAGACGATCGGGGTATCGCGCGGCTCGATCTTGAGCACGCTGACCTCGGCCGGCGGCGTAGGAGGCGCCGCCTGCTTGCCGCAGCCGCCGAGCAGCACGAGGGCCGCGCCTGCCAGCGCGAGCCGTACGTCAGCACGCAAGCGTGGCGGGCGCAGATGGCAATAGAATGACTGGAACGGTACGGTAAGCATGGGGATTCCTGGTGGACGGGCGGCGCTCTCCCTGCGAGCGCACTCCCGATATTATATATAAGGGGCAGTACTTAACCATGACTATGATTGATTGGCTTTTCGCGGATGCGCGGGGCGGTCGAAAAACTGCGATAATCAGCCCCGGGCGATCACCCCGAAGGCTTGCCGCCATGCAGGCCTTTTTTGTTGCGCCGCCCGCATTGGGTATTGCCAAATCAGGGATTTAGATGCCGAGCCTGCGAAGACGGGGAACCATACGCCCGACCGGCGGGTCAATAGGCAGCGTCGGGCGTGATTGCGCGCCGGCGCGATCCGATTCAAGACGAACAAAAAAGTCGAGCGCGACCGGCTGATCTCCCGATTGTCGCGGCGGAGGAAGAATAATGATCAAGGTTGAAAACCTGGTGAAGTCGTTCGGCGCCAAGCGCGCGGTCGACGACATCTCTTTCAGCGTCGAGCGCGGCGAAGTGCTCGGATTTCTCGGCCCGAACGGCGCCGGCAAGTCCACCACCATGCGCATCATCACCGGGTTTTACCCGCCGACGGCGGGCCGCGTCACGGTCGGCGGCTTCGACATCGTCGAAGACCCGCTGCCGGCGAAGCGCCTGATCGGTTATCTGCCGGAGAATGCGCCGGGGTATGCCGAGATGACCGTGCACGGTTTCCTGGGATTTGCCGCCGAATTGCGCGGATTTACGGGCGAGACGAAAAAGAAAGCAGTCCAGCGCGCGGTCGAAACCTGTTTTCTGGAAAGCGTGCTGTATCAGACCATCGACACGCTGTCGAAGGGCTATAAGCACCGCACGTGCCTCGCGCAATCGATCATTCACGATCCCGACATCCTGGTCCTCGACGAGCCTACCGACGGTCTCGACCCCAACCAGAAGCACGAAGTGCGCGGGCTCATCAAGCGCATGGGCGAGAAGAAGGCGATCGTGTTCTCGACCCACATCCTGGAAGAAGTCGAGGCGGCATGCACGCGCGTCATCATCATCGATCGCGGCCGGATCGTCGCCAACGATACCCCGCAGGCGCTGAAAGCGCGCTCGAAGGACGGACGCCTCGAAGACGTGTTCCGCTCGATCACTCTGCCCGATACGGTGCGCGCATGAACGCCTGGGCCAACATCAAAGCGATCATGAAGCGCGAGCTCGGCGGCTATTTCACGTCGCCGGTCGCCTACGTGTTTCTGATCATTTTTCTGCTGCTGACCGGATTTTTCACTTTCACCGTCGGCAATTTCTTCGAGCGCGGCGAGGCCTCGCTGGTGTCGTTCTTCACCTGGCATCCGTGGCTGTACCTGTTCCTGGTGCCGGCCGCCGGCATGCGCCTGTGGTCGGAGGAGCGCCGGCTCGGCACCATGGAATTGCTGCTGACGATGCCGGTCACCACCTGGCAGGCGATTGTCGGCAAGTTCCTCGCGTCCTGGCTGTTCCTGGTCATAGCGCTCGCGCTCACGTTTCCGGTGTGGATTACGGTCAACTGGCTCGGCAATCCCGATAACGGCATCATCGTCACCGGCTATATCGGCAGCGCGCTGCTTGCCGGCGCGTACCTGGCGATCAGCTGCATGACGTCGGCGATGACGCGCAACCAGGTGATCAGCTTCATCGTGTCGGTGATGATCTGCCTGTTCCTGATTCTCGCCGGCTACACGCCGGTCACCGACCTGCTCGTGCGCTGGGCGAGCCCGGTGTTCGTGCAGACCATTGCCGCATTCAGCGTGATGACGCATTTCGATAGCTTCCAACGCGGAGTGATCGATATGCGCGACGTGGTGTACTTCGCTTCGGTGATCGGCTTCGCGCTCTTCACCACCGGCGTCATCATCCGCGGTCATCGCGCGGGGTAACGAGCCATGAATAAAAAGCACCTCGAAATGATGCTCTATTCCGCCGGCGGCGTGGTGGCGCTGCTGGTGATCCTGATCGCGGTCAACTTCATCCTCGGCGCATTCAATTTGCGCGCGGACCTGACCCAAGGCAGCGTGTATACGCTGTCCCCCGGCACCAAGGCGATACTGTCCAGGCTCGAGGCGCCGGTCAAAATCCGCTATTACTATTCACAGGGCAGCAGCGCGGTGCCGGTCGGCCTCAAGACTTTCGCCAAGCGCGTCGAGGATTTGCTGGGCGAGTACGAGCGCGCGGGCCATGGCAAAGTCATCGTCGAAAAACTCGACCCGGAACCCGACTCCGATGCCGAAGATTCCGCGACCCTGGACGGGATACAGCCGCAGTACACGCCCACGCAGGAGCCGTTCTATCTCGGGCTCGCGGTAAGCTTTCTCGATCAGAAGGCTGCGTTGCCGGTGCTCGCGCCCGATCGCGAGCAATTGCTCGAATACGACATCACCCGCGCGATCGCGCGCGTCGCGTCGACCGCCAAGCCGGTGGTCGGCATCATGAGCGGGCTGCCGGTGCTGGGACGACCGTTGAACCCGATGCGGCAGCAGCAGCCGACCGAGCCGTGGGTGCTTGCGACCGAGCTGCAAAACGAATTCGAGGTCAAGAAGGTCGATATGAATGTCGACAGGATCCCGGACGACATCAAGGTGCTGCTGGTGATCCACCCGCGCGACATCTCCGAGAAAACCGAGTACGCGCTCGACCAGTTCATACTGCGCGGCGGCAAGCTGATCGCGTTCCTCGACTCATACGCGTATTTCGACCAGCAACCCGACCTGCAGAATCCGCTCGGCGGCACGGCGGCCGGCCAGTCGATGTTCTACCGGCTGTTCAAGCAGTGGGGCCTCGGCATGGAGATGGGCAAGGTCGTTGCCGACCTGACCTATGCGAGCGGCAGCGGATCGACTCTTCTGCCGACCCTGTTGTCTCTCAACGCGGATGCGCTCAACAAGGACGACGTCGTGACGAGCCAGGTGGGCACTTTGCTGATACCGTTTGCGAGCGTATTTACCGGCAAGCCTGCTGCGGGGCTGACCGAAACCGTGCTCGTGCATACGTCGCGGAACTCGATGCTGGTCGATCTCATCATCGCCACGCTGTCGGGCGAGCCGTCAACGCGCGGTTTCCAGCCCTCGGGCCAGGAGTATCCGCTCGCGATTCGGCTGAGCGGCAAGTTCAAGACCGCGTTTCCCGAGGGCAAGCCGAAGCCGTATGAGCCACCGTCGAAGGACCAAAAGAAGGCAGCTCCTGAAGCCGCCGCGCCCAAGGCCGAACCGTTGCTCAAGGAGTCGGCCAAGGACAACTCCGTGGTGCTGGTATCCGACGTCGACATGCTGACCGACGGAGCGGCGGTCGACATTCAGGATGTCTTCGGCCAGCGCCTGGTCGTGCCGCGCAACGGCAACCTCAATTTCGCATTGAGCCTGGTCGAGCAGGTTGCCGGCGACTTCGACCTGTCGAGCCTGCGCAGCCGCGCCGCCTTTACGCGGCCGCTGACGGTGATCCAGCAGATGGAATCACGGGCGCAGCAGACCTATCTCGGCAAGATCAAGGAACTCGAGGACTCCCTTAACCAGACGCAGGATAAGCTGGCCGCGCTGCAAAAGGGCCGTACCGGCGCGCAAAGCGCAATCCTGACGCCCGAGCAGCAGAAGGAAGTCGACAATTTCCGCAAGAAGGCGGCCGACACCAAGCGCGATCTCAAGGAATTGCGCAAGCACCTGCGCGCCGAGAGCGAAGCACTGCAGTTCTGGACCAAGCTGGTCAACATCGGCCTGGTGCCGCTGCTGGTGGCGCTTTTCGGCCTCGGCCTCGCGCTCGCGCGGCGGCGCCGGATGGCGGCATGATTACAGAGGCAGCGCAATGAACCGCAAGAGTTTTCTGATTCTGCTCGGACTGGTGGCCGTGCTCGGCGGCGCCGGGCTCGCGCTGTTCTGGCAGGACCTGATCTCGTGGCGCAATGCCGATGCCAAAACCGGCGCCAAATTGTTCGCGAGGCTGCCGGTCAACGATGTTGCACAGATCCGCTTCAAGGATGGCAAGGGTGAAGTGACGCTGGCCCTCAAGGACGGACGCTGGGTGGTCAAGCAGCGCGGCGATTATGGCGCCAGCGTGCAGGACATCCGGGACCTGCTGGTGAAGCTGCCCGATGTCAAGGTGGTGCAGACCGAGAGCGTCGGCGCGCCATTGCTGCCGCGGCTCGATCTGGCCGATCCGGCCAAAACCGCCAAGCCCGGCGACGGTGCCGGCACGCTGCTCGAACTGAGCGACAAGGGGGGCAAGGTGATCGGCTCCCTGCTGCTCGGCAAGAAAGTCATCAAGACCGAGGACAGCCCGCTGCCGATCAAGCAGGAAACGCCGGTCGGGCGTTACGTGCTGAGCCCCGGCAGCCAGACCGTGCTCGTGATTTCAGACGCGCTGAACAGCGCCGAAGCGAAGCCTGCGCGCTGGCTGGCCAAGGATTTTTTCAAGGCCGAGCGCGTCAAGTCGGTCGCCGCGAGCGGCAACGGCGCGCAATGGAAGATCTCGCGCAGCGAGGAATACGGCGAGTGGAAGTTCGCGGACGGCGCCGGCAAGCTCGACGCGAGCGCCGCGGTCGCGGCCGCCAACTCGTTGTCATCGCTTGTTTTCAGCGATGTCGCGCCCGACGTCAAAGCGGCCAGCTTCGAGAAACCGCGCACTATCGTCGCCGACACTTTCGATAATCTTGCTTACACCATCAGGCTCGCCAAAATGCCCGCTGGCGACGACTACTATTTGTCGTTCGCGGTGAGCGGCGAGCCGCCGCGCGAGCGCCGACCGGAAAAAAACGAGAAGGCCGAAGACAAGGCGCGGAGCGACAAGCAGTTTGCCGACGACCTCAAGAAACTCGACGACCGGCTCAAGCTCGAGAAAAGCCTCGCGGCGTGGACTTACGTCGTTGCGGGCAAGGCGCTGGCGCCGTTGCTCAAAGACCGCGCTCAGCTCATCGCTGCGCCGCCGCACAAGCCGCCCGTTCCAGGGCGCTAAACGCCCGTCCGCGGTGCGCTATACTTGGCGTTCCGTTTCGAGCGAGCCAACCATGACCCGCGGTGTGCACGATCTGGGCGGCCTGCCCGCCGGCCCGGTCGATCTCAGCGAGCACGACAGGACGTTTTTCGACCAGCGCGTCGACGCGATGATGCGTTTGCTCGCGCACCCGGAGCACGGGCATTACACCGTCGATGCGATGCGTCGCGCGATCGAGGCGCTGCCGCGCGACGATTATTTCGGGCTGACCTACTACGAGCGCTGGGTGCGCGCGATCCGCCAGCTCGCAATCGAGAAAGGCCTGATCGGCGAGGATGAGTTGAAGCGCAAGCTGGCCGCGCTCGCGGCAAGCGGAGGTAAAACGTGAGGCCGCGCTTCACCCCCGGCGACAAGGTCAGAGTGCACGCGCAGGAAGTCGCGACGCACTGCCGCACGCCGTATTATCTGCGCGGCAAGCGCGGCGTCGTCGCGCGCGTGTTCGGCGCGTTCCCAAACCCCGAGCAGCTTGCCTACCACAAGATCGGCGTGCCGTATCAGCCGCTATATCAGGTCACGTTCGAGTATGCCGAGGTGTGGGGCAGGCCGCAGCGCCACACGGTGATTACCGCCGACATCTATCAACACTGGCTTGAATCCGATCATTGACGATGGCGCACGACCACGTTCATCCGCACCATGATCGCGACCCGCACGCGCCGGTCAATGAGTCGCACGGCGTGCGGCCCGATTCGGCGCTGCTCGAACGCGCGCTGCGCGAACTGCTGATCGAAAAAAACATTTTTACCGCTGCAGACATTCAACACCAGATCGAATTGACGGAGTCGCGCAAGCCCGAGCTCGGCGCCAGGGTCGTCGCCCATGCCTGGGCCGACCCCCAGTACAAAGCATGGCTGCTCAAGGACGCGAAGGCCGCGATCGAAAACTTCCTCAAAATCGACCTTGACCTGGAGCCCGAACTGGTGGTGGTGGAGAACACGCGTGAGCGGCATCACGTGATCTGCTGCACGCTGTGCTCGTGTTATCCGCGCGCAGTGCTCGGCATTCCGCCGGCATGGTATAAAAGTCCCGAATACCGCTCGCGCGTGGTGATCGAGCCGCGCGCGGTGCTCGCCGAGTTCGGCACCACTCTGCCCGACGATATCGAAATCCGCGTCGTCGACTCGACCGCCAACATGCGCTACATGGTGCTGCCGCTGCGCCCGTCCCATACCGGGCAGATGAGCGAGGCCGAACTCGCGGCCTTGGTCACGCGCGACTCCATGATAGGCGTCGCGGTGCTGGCCGGGTCGCAAAGGTGAGCGAGCGTTAATCAACCATTGAAGTGGAAAACAGCACATGAAATTCAAAGACGTACTCAAATCGCCGGAGTTTTTACTGGGGCATCGCTGGAATTTCGAGAAGCGCAAGAAGTACTACGAATCCGACGTCACCGCGCTGGTGCGCAAAATGCTGGAAGACGAGAGCATCCGCGAAGACCAGCGTTTTGCGTGGGACCGCTGGCGGGCCGATGATCCGTTGACCCGAAAGCCATAGGCAAGCATTAATGGCGTGAGGAGAGAGGCGTGAGGAGAGAGGCGTGAGGGGAGCGCTGCCGTGGCGCGCAATTGACTATTGGTTAATGGCGGTGGGCGCGGTGCTGTGTGCCGCAGCGCCAGCGGCTGCGCAGCCGTATCCGGCCCGGCCGGTTCGCTTCATCGTGCCGTTTGCAGAAGGCGGCGCGCCCGGACTCGTTAGCCGCAGGCCCGCTCGCGGGGAGGGTGCGCAGGCCGCCGGGTTTTACACGGTCGCGCTTACGACAGCGCAGGCATATCCGACAAGACCCATACGGTTCATTGTTCCGTTTGCACCCGGCGGCAGCACCGACACGCTCGCGCGCACCATCGGACAGAAGCTGTCGGATGCGCTCGGCCAGCAGGTCGTGGTCGACAACCGCTCGGGCGGCAACGGCAACATCGGCATGGAGATCGTCGCGCGCGCCGCGCCCGACGGCTACACCATCGTGCTCGGCTACATCGCCAATCTCGCGATCGGCCCGAGCCTTTATGCAAAACTCCCGTTCGATCCGGTCAGGGATTTCGCGCCGATCACGCAGATCGCGACGTCGCCCAACATTCTGGTGGTGCATCCGTCAGTGCCGGCGAGGACGTTCAGGGAATTCATCGCCTACGCCAGGGCGAATCCGAACAAGGTCAACTTCGCGTCGGCGAGCGTCGCCAGCGTGGGCCATTTGGCGGGCGAACTCCTGAATCAGGCGGCGGGCATACACATGCAGCACGTGCCGTACAAAGGCAGCGGCCAGGCGGTGATCGATCTGGTGGGCGGCCAGGTGCAGGCGATGTTCAGCGGCATGTCGTCGGTGATGCCGCATATCAAGTCCGGCAAGCTCAGGGCGCTCGCGGTGACCGGTGCGCAGCGCTCGCCGGCGGCGCCCGACGTGCCGACCATCGCCGAATCGGGGTTTCCCAAATTTGAGGCAACGGCGTGGTACGGCGTGCTCGCGCCGGCCGGCACGCCGGGGCCCGTCATATCACGGCTGCACGACGAAATCGTGCGCGCGCTGAAAATGCCCGACGTGAGGGAGCGGCTGGAGAACGTCGGCTTCGAGCTTGTCGGCGGCACGCCGGAGGCGCTCGGCGCGTACATCAGGAGCGAAATCAGGAAATGGGCGCCGGTCGTCAAGGCGTCGGGCGCGAGGCCCGAATGAAACGCGTCGCCGCGGCGCTCGTTTTGCTGCCGTCATTCGCGCTCGCGCACGAGACCGCGATGCCGCCCGGGGCGCACAGTAAAAACGTCAGGCTGCCGGCCAGGCAATTCCACGAGGAATGTCTCGAGCTCGCCGCCGGCCAGCGGCTTGCATACGTGTTTACCGCTGCGAAAACGGTGCAATTCGACATTTATTACCGTGTCGGCGACACGGTGTCCTATCCGGTGCGCAGGAACACGCGTCACCTGCACGGTGACTACACGTCGCACCAGACGCAAAGCTACTGCCTGATGTGGACCAACCCGCACACGACCGGCATCAATCTCAGCTACAGCTTCATCAAGCGGAGCAGCAGCAAGCCGAAATAACGGGAGAGATTGCGTGAAGCTGATGATGTTCGCGGTCATGCTGTCAGGCGGAATGTTGCAATTCGCGGCGCCGGCATTTTCACAATCCTATCCATCGAAGCCGGTACGCTTGATCGCCGCGTCCTCGCCGGGTGGGCGCCCCGGCTCACGGCGAGGGGGTTGGTGTTGGGGCGGAGACGGGGCGCGGCTGCCCGGATGGCGGCACTGCGTCCAGCGTCGGTTCGCAATCGCGGTCACGGCTGCGGCATTGCTTTGTGCGGCGCCGGCATTTTCACAATCCTATCCATCGAAGCCGGTACGCTTGATCGCAGCGTCGTCGCCGGGCAGCGCCGTCGACATCGTCGCGCGCATCGTTGCGCAGAAGCTCGGCGACCAACTTGGCCAGCAGGTGATCGTCGACAATCGCGCCGGCGCCGGCGGCAATCTTGGCGCCGAGATTGCGGCAAAAACAGCGCCCGACGGTTACACGCTGTTCATGGGCACGCCGGCGCAAGCGATCAACAGCGGGCTCTACCGCAAGCTCGATTACGATCTCGTGCGCGATTTCGCCCCGGTGAGCCTGGTCACGACCGGTCAGTACGTGATTGTCGTGCACCCATCCTTGCCGGTGAAAACGGTCAGGGAGCTGATCGCGCTTGCCCGCGCCAGGCCCGGGCAGCTCAACTACGCATCGGCGGGCACCGGCAATGCGACCCATCTGGCGGGCGAGCTGTTCAAGAGCCTTGAACACGTCAATCTCGTGCACGTGCCGTACAAGGGCACCGGGCCGGCGCTCACCGATCTCATCGGCGGCCAGGTGCAGCTCATGTTTTGCAATCTCACGGCGGCATTGCCCCACGTCAAGACCGGGCGCCTGCGCGCGCTCGCGGTGACGGGAGACAAGCGTGCCGCGGCTGCGCCCGGGCTGCCGACCGTGAGTGAAGCCGGGGTACCCGGTTACGTGGTGATTTCCTGGTTCGGTGTGCTGGCGCCGGCAGCCACGCCGCGCGAGATCGTCATGCGGCTCAACAGCGAGATTGCACAGGCGCTGCGCGCACCCGACATACGCGAGCGGATCGCCGGCGAAGGCGCCGAGCCTGCCTCGAGCACGCCCGAGCAATTTGCGGCTTTCATCAAGGCCGAAATCGCGCAGTGGACGAAGGTGATCAAGGGCGCGGGCATTACCGCCGAATAACTGCGTTACACACGCTGGCGCGCGACGTGATGAGTGACCGCCTCGAGCACGCGCGCGCCGGCCGCGGTTTTGATTTCGGTGCGCACCACGGCAACCGTGCGTCCCGCGTGCACCACGCGCGATCTGACAGCAAGCGCCTTGCCGTGGCCCGGGCTGATGTACCACGCCGACACGTTCGATAGCAGCATGGCCGCCGGCGCCGCTGCGCGCGCGGTGTTGGCCGCAATGCCGAACAATATCCCGCCCTGCACGTGCCCGACGCGATTGCCGAGATGCGGGCCGATGCCGACGCGGCTGCTCGCGCCGTGCGTCGTGCGCCCCGGCACGCCGCCCCAGAACTGCTGGATGAACGATGCTTGCGGCGACGCTTGGGCGAGCGCGGCATCGCACGCCTTGAGGATTGCGCGCTCGTGCGCTGCGAGCGATCTTTCGTCGACCGGGGCGATCGCCGGCGTCTCGGCGTGCTGCCATGGCAGCGGCGCGAGCGTGACACCCGGCGGTGGATCGAGCAGCGCGAACTCGCCGCTCGCGTGGCACACGGGCTTGCCGTTCGCATAAAGCGTCGCCGCCGACAGCGACTGGTGCAGCGCAGCGCCGGCGCTGAAACCGAGCAGACGCGCTTCGGCGCTCAAGTCGCCGGTGGCGGGCGCGCCGGTGAACTGGATCTGCAGATGGATAGTCGCGAGGCGTGCGCCCGCTGCAATTTTGAGCCGCGCGGTGGTTGCGAGCGCGGTATCGGCCAGGATCGCGAGCGCGGCGACATCGATCTCGCCGTTCGCGTCGCGGCAATGCGGTCCGTCGGCGACTGCCAGGCGCGCCGTCTCACCGCCGGTTTCCTGCCACTGGATAGCGAGAAAATAACCGGGGAAGTGCAATCCCGCGATGCGGTTGCCTGCAATGCCGCGCAGTACGCGCGCACGGATCGCTTGCGCATCGGGACGCATTACGGCGGAAGATTTATGCGCCATATTCGGGCGGTCGTGAATCGCGGCGATTATACACACGCTGTCGCTTGTGCTGCCGGTGATGCTTGACGTGCACTATATACGAGGCGAAGAATAGCCATGCGTGCACGTTGAAGCAAGGAGGAGTCATGTCGCACTACACTCGCCGCGCATTCGTTCCCGCCGCCGCACTGACCGCGCTGTTTCTCGTCGGCGGTATCGCGCCGATCGCGCATGCTGCAGCGCCGTCCGTTCAGGCCGAGTCCGCGCAGGAACAATCGCCCGCCAGGCCCATGGTCAAAAAAGAGCCGATGACGGGCGAAATGAAAAAGGACGGCATGCTGAAGGAAGATGTGAGCAAGGCGGAGAAGCAATGGAGTAAAAAAATGGACGAGTCGATGAAGCAGGAAAAAATGAAGTAGTCATTCGGCGCTGATGCCCAGCCGCGCGTAGATCGGCCGAATGTGCCGGCGCAACAGCGGCAATTTTCTCAGCATATAAAGCGCGGCGAGCGCGCAGGTCACGCCGCCGGCGAGGACGGTCGTCATCGCCCCGATGCGGTCGGCGAGCATGCCGGCGGCGAGGCCGCCCAACGGCACCACGCCGAGAAACGCGGCAGTATACAGGCTCATCACGCGGCCGCGCTTGTCGTCGTCGACGATGGTTTGCAGGATCATGTTGACCGACACAGAAATTACCAGGATGCTGAAACCGATCGCCGCCATCAGCGCGAGCGAGAACGCGAGCTGCCGCGACCACGACAGGCCTATCAGCGCGCAACCCGCGATCAACGCCGCCGTCGAAATGAGCCGCGTGAGCCCGCGCACGTTGCGGCGCGAGGCGAGCACCAGCGTGCCGCACACCGCACCCATGCCCGCGGCGCCGACCAGGAAGCCGAGGGTTTCAGCGCCGCCGGCAAATGCCTCGTGCACGATCGCGGGCATCAGGGTGCCATAGGGCGCCGCGCTGAACGCGACCACCGCGAGCAGCATCAGCAGCAGCCGGATCGGGACCGTGCACCACGCGTAGGCGATGCCTTCCTTGATGCCATGCAGCACCGGCGGGTGCGCCGCGGCAGAGGGCTGAGGCCGGACGCGGATGAGCGCGAAGCTCGCCAGCACCGCGACATAACTCAGCGCGTTGATCAGAAAGCACGTCGCTTCGCTAAACCGGTTTATCAGCACGCCGGCAATCGCGGGGCCGATCAGACGGCCGCAGTTCGCGACCAGCGATGTCATGGCGACCGCGTTCGGCAGGTCCTGCTTGTCGCCGACCAGCTCGAGCAGATAGGCGTGGCGCACCGGCAACTCGACCGCGACACAGGTCCCGAGCAGCATCGTGAGCGCAATGATGTGCCAGGTCTGGATCAGCCCGGAAAACGCGAGTGCGGCAAGCGCGCCTGCCTGCAGCATTTCGAGCACCTGGGTCGCGAGCATCATGCGGTGGCGGTTGAGGCGGTCCGACCAGAGACCGGCGAATGGCGCGAGCAGCAGCACCGGCAGGTTGGCGGCGAAGCTCAATACGCCGAGCAGCATCGCCGAGCCGGTGAGCCGGTAAACGAGCCAGCTCACCGCGAGCTGCTGTATCCAGTAGCCGATCAGCGCGCAGCCCTGACCGCCGATGAACAACGCGAAATTGCGATGGCGCAGCGCGCGCAGCGTGAATGTCATGGCGTGTCGGATTCTATGTGAACGGTGCCGGCGTGGCTACGGCGCATTCTGCTATAGTTGCGGCCGGGGTTTGAGCCGTCCAGCGCGTCAATGCAAACGATGCGCCGCGCCCGCGCGCGCGGGCGCTTTCCTGTAGTACATCCGCAGAGCCGATGACGATATACATCATTTTTTGGTTGCGCTATGCAACGTGACCTGCCTGCGCGCAAGCCGGGTCATCGTTTCGCTGTTCGCGCTCGATCTCGGCGCGCAGCAGTTCTGGGTCGGCGTGCTGATCGCGATGTACGCGTTGTTTCCGGCGCTGCTCGCGCTGTATGCCGGCAAGCTTTCCGACCGGCTCGGCCCGCGGCTGCCGATGCTGGTCGGCTCGATCGGCCTGATCGCGGGCCTGCTGCTGCCGCCCGCATTTCCGGTGTTGCCAGTGCTTTTCATGTCGGCGGCGCTGTTCGGCCTGTCGTACGTGTTCTATCACGTGTCTGTGCAGAACCTGCTAGGCACTCTCGGCAAGGGGGACAGCCGCACCCGGAACTTCAGCAATTACAGCCTGATGATCGCGGTCGGCGGCTTTATCGGGCCATTGTTTGCCGGATTTTCCATCGATCATTTCGGTTACCGCCTGACTTATCTTGCGTTGGCGGCGTTGGCGCTCGTTCCGGTACTTACGCAGACATTTTCCAAAAACCTGAAGGATGCATCGCGCAAAGTACCACATCCGGAACCACAGCAAAGCCAGCCCGCGGATGCGCAGAGCCTGCTCGCAAATGCGGCGCTGCGCCGGACCTTGATCACGAGCGGCATGGTGCTGACCGGCACCGATCTGTTCCAGTTCTATATGCCGATTTACGGTCATTCGATCGGATTGTCCGCCTCGGCGATCGGCTTCGTGTTGAGCATGGTCGCCGCCGCGGCGTTTGTGGTGCGTATCGTGCTGCCGGCATTGGTCCGGAAATCCGGCGAGGTGACGCTGCTCACTTATTCGCTGTTTCTCGGCGGACTGACTTATCTGGTGTTTCCCATGCTCAAGGACGTAACCCTGCTCGCGCTTGCCGGATTCATGCTTGGGCTGGCGCTCGGCTGCGGCCAGCCGCTGTCGATGATGCTGACTTACGCGCATTCGCCGCAAGGCAGATCGGGTGAGGCGTTCGGTCTGCGGCTCACGATCAACAACTTCACCCACATCGCGGTGCCGCTCGTGTTCGGCTCGATCGGCTCGGTATTCGGGGTGGCGCCGGTGTTCTGGGCCAATGCGCTTATGCTGGCGGGCGGCGGCGCGTTGAATCGCGGCGGGCGCGCATAATACGGATTTCTCTGGAGGAGCCTTGAATGAAAATTGCAGTGATCGACGATTACCAGGATGCATTTCGCAAGCTGAACAGTTTCCAGCGACTCAAGAATCACGAAGTAATCGTGTTTCACGACACCGAAAAAGATCCGGCCAGGCTGGCGGCGCGGCTGAAGGACGCCGAGGCGGTCGTGCTCACGCAACAGCGCTCGCCGTTCACGCGCGCGGTGATCGAGAAGCTGCCCAGGCTCAAGCTGATCGCGCAGACCGGCAGGAACACCAATCATATCGACGTTGCCGCCTGCACCGAAAAAGGCATCGTCATTGCGGCCGCCGGCAGCGGGCTGCCCAACTCGACGGCCGAACTCACGTGGGGGCTGATTCTTGCCAGTCTGCGCCATATTCCGCACGAAGTGCAGCAATTGAAGCAGGGCGTGTGGCAGACCACGGTAGGCACCGGGCTGCATGGCAAGACGCTTGGCGTCTACGCGTTCGGCCGCATCGGCAGCTGGGTTGCGCAGGTCGGCAGGGCGTTCGGCATGAAAGTCATTTGCTGGGGCCGCGAAGGATCGCAGGCCAAGGCGCGTGAAGCAGGCTTCGAGGTGGCGGCGAGCCGGGAAGCATTTTTCGAGAGCGCGGACGTCATCAGTTTGCACATCCCGCTCAACAAGGAAACGCGCGGTATCGTCACGGGTGCCGATCTCGCGCGCATGAAACCGACCGCGCTGATCGTCAATACCAGCCGCGCGCCGCTGATCGCCGAGGGTGCGCTGGTCGAGGCGCTCAAGCAAGGCCGGCCGGGCTTCGCGGCGGTCGATGTTTATGAAAACGAGCCGGTCACCGGCGGCAACCATCCGCTGCTCAAGATGCCGAACGTGATTTGCACCCCGCACCTGGGTTACGTCGAGAAGGGCACCTACGAGTCGTACTACGGCGCCGCGATCGACGGCATCCTCGGCTTTGCGGCTGGCAAGCCCGTCAACGTGCTGAATCCGGAAGCGCTTGGGAAGCAGTGACCGGGTAATCAGTTGCGCAATGATTTGGACCTCGAGCGCGAAGCGGCGCTTGATACCGGATCGCTTAATCATTACCAGGGAGCAGTAATGCCAAAAATGAAATGCGGCGTCGCCGCGGTCGAAGCTTTGCGCGCCGCGGGAGTCACCAAGGTGTTCGGGCTGATGGGATCGAGCACGCTCGAGATGTACGACGCGCTTTACGACGCGAAAGACATGGAATACGTCGGCGTGCGCCACGAAAACTGCGGCATGCACATGGCGGATGCCTACGGGCGCGTGACGCAGACGCCGGGGCTCTTCATCTGCGGGCAGGCCGGGCCGGGCGCGGTCAACATGGTATTGGGGCTCGCGGCGGCGAAGATGGCATACTCGCCGGCGGTGGTGATCACCGGGCTGCCCTCCACCGAGCACCTCGGGCGCGATGCGTTCCAGGAGATCGATCAGCACACGGTGTTCCTGCCGGTCACAAAGCGAGTATTCACGGTGCCGCGGCCGGAACGCATCCCCGAATTCATTCTCGAAGCGTTCCGCATCGCGAATTCGGGCCGGCGCGGGCCGGTGGTGGTCCAGATCCCGCGCGACCTGTTCAACCACGACGTCGACGTCACGATCCCGCCGCAAGGCAGCCAAGGAGCACTGGCAGACGGCGGGGTCGATCGCGCGACACTCGACCGGATCAAGGCCATGCTGCTTGCCGCTAAAGCGCCGGTAATCCACGCCGGCGCTGGCATCAAATGGGGGCGCGGCACGGCGAGCCTGCTCAAGCTCGCCGAAAAGTTGCAGCTGCCAATCACCACTTCGGCAGGTCACGGCGACCTCGCGCCGGTGGATCATCCGTTTTATGCAGGGGGCATGGGGGCGCGCGGCAATCCGGTCGCTAGTGGCCTCACTCGCGAGGCTGACTTGGTTCTCGCGCTCGGCACGCGGCTCGGCTTCAACACCACGTTCTACAAGCACACTGATTTCTCGCCGGCGGCGCAGATCGTGCAGGTCGACATCGATCCGATCGCGATCGGACGTTATTTCCCGGTGGCGCTCGGTCTCGTCGGTGATGCCGGCATGATTGCAGGCGCGCTCGCCGACAGCATGGACGCGATCCCCGCCGGCAAGGCGCCGTGGCAGGCGCGCAACGACAAGTTTCGCCGGGACCGCGCCGAGTTGTTGCAGCGCCGCGAGCAAGCCGGCGCGAACGCGCAAAAGCCGCTGCATCCGGACGTGATCTACGCCGAGCTGCGCAAGGTTGCGCCGCGCGATGCGCTGTTCACCGTCGATGCCGGAACGACCGGGCTGCAGGCGACCGATCAGTTGCCGTACTACACCGTGCCGTCGCTGATCACGCCGCTCGATTGCGGCAATATCGGTTTTTCCTACGCGGCGGGGCTCGGCGCCAAAGTCGCGGCGCCGAAGCGCACCGTAATCTCGCTCGCGGGCGACGGCGGCTTCGGCATGACGATGGGCGAGATGGCGACCGCAGTGATGCACAAGATCAACACCATCGCGATCGTGATGGACAACGGCACGTGGGGCTCGGAGATCGCTTATCAACGCGACTTCTACAACAATCGATTCATCGGCGCGCACGTGCTCAGCCCGCGCTTCGACGAAGTGATGAAACTGTGCGGCGGCAACGGCTATTTCGTGACCGAGCGGGGCGGCACAGCGGATGCTGTAAAGCAGGCGATAGCCGGCGGCAGGCCGGCGGTGATCCACGTCAAGGTCGATCCGGAAGCGGTGGTGAGTTTTCGCAAGGATGCCTTAAAGAAGCGCGTAGGATAGCAAGGCAGCTCCGCTACTGTTCGTCTTCCACGTGTTTATGTTGCGACGCGAGTTGCTGCTGCACGTTTGGCGGCACCGGTTCGTAGTGGCTCAGTTCGATCACATACGAACCTTGCCCTGCGGTCACTGACTTGAGCCGCGCCTGGTAGTTGTTGAGTTCCGACAGCGGCACGCGGCCGGCGATGGTCATCATCCCTGCCAGCGCGCTTTGCGTGCCGCCTATATGGCCGCGTTTGGCGGAAATGTCGCCGGCGATGTCGCCCATGTTGGCCTCCGGCGCGTTTATCTCGATGTTGACGATAGGCTCGAGCACGATCGGCCGCGCTTTCAGTATCGCGTCGAGAAACGCTTTCTTGCCGGCGGAGACGAACGCGACCTCCTTCGAGTCTACCGGATGGTGCTTGCCGTCGTAAACGATCACGCGCACGTCCTGCATCTGGTAGCCCGCCAGCGGTCCCGCGTTAAGCACTTCGCGCACGCCTTTCTCGACCGCCGGGAGGAACTGCGAGGGTATGGTGCCGCCTTTGACCTGGTCGACGAACTCGAAGCCTTTGCCGCGCGCGAGCGGCTCGATGCGCAAAAAAACTTCGCCGAACTGGCCGGCGCCGCCGGTTTGCTTCTTGTGGCGGTGATGACCTTCGGCCTTGGCCGTGACGGTTTCGCGGTACGGTATGCGCGGCGGCTTGGTCGCGACCTCGACATGGTATTGCTTCTGCATCTTGTCGAGGATGTAGCGCATGTGCAGGTCGCCCAGGCCGCTCACCACGGTTTCGTTGCCGCTATGATCGACCCGGAAGCACGGGTCTTCGGCGGCGAGCTTGTGCAGCACTTCAGACAGGCGCTGTTCGTCACCGCGGCGCTTCAATTCCAGCGCGAGCGAGTGCATCGGCACCGGATACTGCATCGGCTTGAGGTGGATCTGGTCTTCGTCGTGCGAATCGTGCAGCACCGCGTCGAGCTCGATTTCGTCGACCTTGGTCACCGCCGCAATATCGCCGGGCACGCAGGCATCGGTCTCGATATGCTCCTTGCCCTGCAACATGAACAAATGCCCGACCTTGAACGGCTTGCGGCCATCGCCGATGAAAAGCTGCGAGTCGCGACGGACCGTGCCCTGGAACACGCGGAAAGCGGCGAGCTTGCCGACAAACGGATCGATCACGACCTTGAATACATGCGCGATCACGTGTTTCTTCGGGTCGGGCTCGGCGCGGATTTCCACTGCGTTCGCGCCTTCGCCTTTGTAAAACGGCGGCGGGTTACCTTCGGCCGGGTTTGGCATCAGTTTCGCAAAGATATCGAGCAGCTCGGTAACACCCGCGCCGTTGTGCGCCGATACGAAGCACACCGGCACCAGGTGGCCGTCGCGCAGCGCCTGCTCGAATGGTGCGTGCAGTTGCTCGGGGCTCACCTCGCCCTGCTCGAGGTAGAGCGCCATCAGCTTTTCGTCGACCTCGACCACCTGGTCGACTAGCGCGCTGTGCGCGTCCGCAACCGACGAAAAATCCGCTTCGCCCGCGGGGTTGAAAAAGCAGTCGACGACTTTCCCGCCGCCGCCCGCGGGCAGGTTGATCGGCAGGCATTCCTTGCCGAACGCGTTCTGAATGTTCGCGAGCAGCCCGGGCAGGTCGACGTTCTCGGCGTCGATCTTGTTGATGACGATCATGCGGCACAGCCCGCGGTCGCGCGCCCACTGCATCATGCGCTGGGTCACCATCTCGATGCCGTTCTGTGCGTTGACGACCACCACCGCGGTTTCGACCGCCGCGAGCGCATTGAGCGACTGGCCTAGAAAGTCCGGATAGCCGGGTGTGTCGATCAGGTGGATGTGCGTGTCGCGGTGCCCGAAGTTGACGATGGCGCTCGCGAGCGAGTGCTTGAACTCCTTCTCCAGCGGGTCGAAGTCGCAGACCGCGGTGCCCTTGTCGACGCTGCCGGGTGCGGGAATGGCTCCAGACTTGTGCAGCAGCGCCTCGGCGAGGGTGGTCTTGCCGGCAGCCCCGTGGCCGACCAGGGCAATGGTGCGTATCGCGTCAGTGGCGTATTTCGGCATTGCAGAACTCCTCCCGATTTGAAGCGGTTTTTGCTTTTTGAGTATAGAGAGGCGGTCGGGCCGCTTCAAGAGTGGTTTAACCCCATTGGAGATGGGATTCCGTTTATAGCGCTGACATCGGTTCGATGTTGCATCCAAGGAGAAAAAACCGTGAAAAAAGCGCTAATTACAGTACTAATGCTCGTCGGGACCGCCGGCCAGGCTCTCGCAGTGGGCGGGACCGCCGACGTGACGATTTATGACCGCGCCGAGAGCCGCACGCTGCCGGTGTATTACCATGCAGGTCGTTATTACGTGGTCGGCAGGCCCGGCAACGAATACCAGGTCAATATCCGCAACAACCAAGCGGGCGAGATCCTGACCGTGATCGCGGTCGACGGCGTCAATGCAGTGTCGGGCGAGACGGCGAATTGGAGCCAGACCGGCTACGTGCTGAGCCCGTACAACTCGTTCGGCATCAACGGCTGGCGCAAGAGCCTGCAGCGCATCGCCGCGTTCTATTTCACCGAGTTCGAAAATTCGTACGCGGCGCGCACCGGCCGTCCTGACAACGTCGGCGTGATCGGTGTCGCGGTGTTCCGCAAGAAGCCCGAGCCGGCGGTCGGCGTTTACCGCGATTCCGAGCGGCGGCGCGATGCGCCGGCGGGCGAGGCGCAAAACCAGGCCAAGGAACAGGCGCAGGATTCCGCCGCGGACGCGGCGGCACCGCGAGCCTCGACGATCGCGCCGCAGCCGGCCGAGAAAAGCCTTGGCACCGGTCATGGCAAGAGCGAAACGTCGGTCGTGCGCTATGCAAACTTCGAGCGCGCATCGAACACGCCTGATGAGGTGATCACCGTTTATTACGACAGCTACCGCAACCTGGTGGCGCAGGGCGTGATCAAGGCGCCCTATGTCGCGAGACCCAATCCGTTTCCCGGCCAGTTTGTCCCGGATCCGCACTGAAATTTCCGTAATGCGCAAGGTGTGAGGGATAACGCGGCGGCAAGCTGGGGTTGCCGGCATGAGCGTCGATGCGCATACTGGCAACCCGTTATGCCCCGGGACCAGACCGCCAGCGACGAGGAGTTGATGGAACGCTACCGCGATGGCGATGCCGGCGCATTCGATCGGCTCTATGGTCGCCACAAGGGCGGCGTGTTCCGCTACCTGTTGTGCCAGTGCGGCAATCGCGGCATTGCCGAGGAGCTGTTCCAGGAGGTATGGATGAACCTTATCCGGGCCCGCGCGGCCTATACAGTGCAGGCGAAGTTCACGACCTACTTGTATCGCTTGGCGCACAACCGGTTGATAGATCATTACCGCGCGCAGGCAGGCGGCGTGCCGGTGTCGTTCGAGGCTGATGACGGCCCGGTAATCGATAACCTGGAAGCGGCCCGGGGCGACGATCCGGCGGTGAGCGCTGACGTCAGGCAGCAGGCGCAGCGGCTGCTGCAACTGATAGCCGCATTGCCAGAGGCGCAGCGCGAGGCTTTTTTGCTGCAACAGGAATCAGACATGGGCGTCGAGGAAATAGCACGGACGACCGGTGTCAGCCGCGAAACCGCCAAAAGCCGGCTGCGCTACGCGACCGCCAAATTGCGCCAGGGCATGGAATCGGACTAAGGCCCATGAGCGAGAGACCCCGTACCGACGACGAGCGCGATGCCAAACTGGCTGCGCTTTACCGCGCGGCCGCGCAGGACGAGCCGCCGGCGGCGTTCGACGACGCGCTACGCGCAGCGGCACGACGAGAGGTCGGGGCGCGGCCACGGTATGCCGGCTCGTCGTACATCCGTTCCTGGCGGGTGCCGCTGTCGATCGCGGCGGTAATCCTGCTGTCGGTGAGCCTGGTGACCCTGATGCGCGAAGAAGCGCCAGAGGTTGCACAACCGCCACTCGCCGGGTCGCCTGCGGATGCGCAGCGCAAGCCGGCCGCCGCCGATCAGGGTACCGCAGCCGAATCCGGGATTCTGGTGCCGGATGAGCAAAAGTCAAAAAGCCTCGGCCTTAAACTCCCACAGCAGACGTCAGTGCCGGCTATGGGGATGCGCGGCAATTCGATATCGCCAGAACCGGTTGCACCGCCTCGAAAAGGCAGGGCTGCAGTCGAGCAAACTGAGACGGGTGCGCTTTCCGCGCCGTCGCCGCTGGCGAAGCGCGCATCACCCGAAGCTTTTCCGGGTGCTGCCGATATGCGAGATGACAAGGTTGTCGCGCAGTCAGAGCGGCCGAGCCGGTCGGCGCATGAAGATGCGCGGCGTGATGCGGCGGCAGCTTCCGCTGAGGCTCGGCAGCAATCTCAGGCAAGTGCGCCGACCATTGCGGCAGCCCCAGCAGCGGGGATCCCGTCCGAGGAGGGCAAAGCCCGACCCAGATCGGAGGTTGCTGGCGCGGACAGCGCCGCGCGCGAAGCGTCGCCGGCGCCCGCTCCTGCCGCAAAACCGCTGGCTCAGGTACCCCAGACAGCGGGCTCGATCCAGGCTTATATCAACCTGCCGCCCGAGAAGTGGCTCGAGCGGATCGAAGAGCTGCGCAAGCAGGGCAGGCTCGAGGAGGCCAGGACGAATCTGACCGAGTTCAGGAAACGCTACCCCGACTATCAGCTGCCGGCATCGTTGAAGGACGGCATCAAACCGTGACCGGGTTGCCGGAAGATTCCGCCGACCCGTGCCCAGTCGCGCCGCCCGAGCCGAAGCCGTGAGAATGCTGCCAGAGCGGCTGCGATCCGTGCGTTTATGACCGTTATTGGGAGGCCCTTGAGCGCTATGAGCAGGCACTTACTGCATAGAAAAGCAGCCACATCGAGAGCAACCGGTCTTTCCCAACCGAGGCCGAATGCTGACATAACCTCATGAACTTACGAAGGAACATAGCATCCCAAGCGAGGAGAAGATTGAACTCCCGCCAACGAGCCATGTCGAATTTCGCGGTTGGTTGATTTAGGGCAAGTCACCTCTCATATCTGCAGTGCACCATTGTGGTTGGGGTTTTTATCCTGCCTGTTTGACAAGGCAATGAAAACCAATATAATACCGCGTCTTTTGCAGTGCACCATACAAGGCCAGACAGAAATCGGTCGCGAGGCTGGAGCATTAAATTTTTGTTGCAGATGGCTGGCTGAACCACTAGAATTGCCCAACTTTTTTGGGCAGACCACAAGCTATAGTGGTATTCGATTGAACCTGATGTATTGAGGAGAACCGTTACCCCAGCAAGGTAACTGTCCGCCGGCGGCAGCTTGGCCGGCGATTTACGAAAGGAGGTTTTGCGTCATGGCAAAATCACACCCCGAACGGTTTGACGATTACGGCGCGCCACGCTTTGCCCAGTGGGCGCGCAATACGGTGGCCAGTTTTGCTTTGCTGGCCTGTCTCGCTTCTCTCAGCATCATCCTGCATAACCAATACGGCGTCCGCTTTGCCAGCGCCATTATGCATGGCATAGGCGCAATCGACCTCGCGCAGATGGTGACCTTGCCGGGCGACCGGTCGTTACCGATTGCGGTCGATCCCAACGATGGGAAATACCGCGCCATCGGCGAGTATCTGGCGCGGCGCTACCGGGTGTCGTCGGAGATGACGACCAATATCGTAGCCAAGGCCCATGCCGTCGGCAGCGAGCTCAATCTCGACCCGATGCTGATACTGGCGGTGATCTCAGTCGAATCGCGCTTCAACCCGATCGCCGAGAGCGTAATGGGCGCCAAAGGCCTGATGCAGGTCATACCGCGCTACCACACCGAAAAGTTCGACCCGCTGGGCGGCGAGAAAGTGGCGTTCGACCCGCAAGCCAACATCCTGGTCGGCGCTACGATCCTCAAGGAATACATGCGCCGTACCGGTGCCTTGGCTGATGCGCTGCAGATGTACGTCGGCGCCACTTCCGAGGAGAACGAGAACGGCTACTCGGCGAAGGTCATAGCGGAGCGCGACAGGCTGCACTACGTGCTGCGTCAATATCTGAGCCAGAATCGCACCGCCCTGCAGGTGTCCGTCAGCAAGCCGCCGGCACCCTCGATCTAGGGGCAGCGTTCCCAGAAGAAGGACGAGGATACACATCATCCGGCGCTTTTCCTGACGGGCGCCAACCTGTAGCATTCAATAGTCATCCTGTCCAGATTTCCCATGCGCCTGTTCACCCTGGTGCCGTTGCTGACCGGCCTGCTGTTGTTTACGTCGGCCCACGCGGCGATATCCGTGGTTGATGGGCCTACTGCCACCGACTGGAAGGAAATCCGGGGCGTAATCGAGCGTCAGCTCGATGCGTTCCGGCGCGATGACGAAGCGACTGCGTTTTCCTACGCTTCGCCGCGCATTCGTGCCCAGTTCCGGACCCCGGCCGACTTCATGCAGATGGTGCGCGACTCGTACCGGGCGGTCTACCGGCCGCGCGCCGTCAAATTCCTCGAGCCGGCGGTGATCGGGGGCGACATCATTCAGGCGGTGCAGGTGGTGGCGCCGGACGGCACGGTGATGGTGGCGTTGTATACGATGCAGCGTCAGCCCGATAAAACCTGGCGCATCGCCGGCTGTCTGATGGTGCCGGCAAACGCGAAATCGACTTGAAGCTGAACGAAAACCGAGCGACGGGAGGCGGGCATCACCAGCGCACAGGTCTTGGTTCTTGTTTTGTGGCCCCTTCACCTCCCGCCTCACGGCCCGGCCTATCGCGGCGGGATCGAGTAGGTGCAGGTAACGTGGGCGACCGGCTCCGGATCGCCTTCTGAGTAGACGAATACTTCCCCGACTGCGAGCTGCTTGCCGACTTTCAGCAGCTTCGCTTCGCCGATCACGTCCTTCTGCGCCGGCTTGCGCAGGAAATTTATGTTGAGATTGGTGGTGACCGCGAGCGGCACCAAGCCGATCTCGCCGAGCAGCGCCGCATACATCGCCACGTCGGCGAGCGCCATCAGGGTCGGACCCGACACGGTATCGCCGGGGCGCAGATGCTTCCTGGCGACGCGGAAGCGCACTCGAGCTGACTTTTTGCCGACCGCTTCGATGCCGATATGGCCTTCGTGATCGAGCTGGTACTCGCGCAGCAGTTCCTGGATTTGTTCGCGGGTGACTTTGGACATAGACGGATTAGCGCGGGGTCGGGACCCAGGGGTGGATCTTACAGTTTATGCGCGCCGATCATAAGGCGCTTGAATACCGAGTAGTGCTCGTCGACGCCGTCTGCCGTTTCCCCGCGCTTGACGGTAATCCACACCTCGGGACTGAAACTTTCGCACAGGTCAGCGGTATAAGCACATTCCTCCTCGGCGATGGCGCGCGCGGCTGCGGGCGATGGCGCACCGAGATCCTGGAGCAGGTGCTGCGTCAGTCGCTCGACCAGGCCGCGATAGATTGCTGCGTCGATTTCGCACACTTCGGCGACCGAGCAGCGGCCATGGCTCGCGACACCGATGAATGTGTTGTCACGGTGGTCAAGCGGGCCGCGCTCGCCAGCCGCCGGGCCGGATACCGCGTAGCCTCCCGACACCACCCACTCGCCGTCGCTCGCAACGCCTGCCGCGCCGAACACGCTACGGTCGCTATCGTCGAGTCGCACCGCTTTGAGAAATTTCATGCACGTTGTGCCGCGCCGCGGGCAAAACACCCGCCGCAAGGGCTATGGTAGAGTGGGTTACCGGGTTGTGAGAGGAGGCCGCCATGGCCGAGCAGGATTTCCCCAAGGATTGGTTCGATTTCATGCAGAAAATGTGGAATCCGCTGTCGTTTCCGCTGCCCGGCATGATAACGCCGACCGTCGACGTCAAGGAAATCGAAAAGAAAATCGGCGAATTGAAATCGGTTGAAACCTGGCTCACGATGAACACCGGCTTCGTGCAGATGACGATCAAGACCCTCGAAATGCAGAAAGCCGCGCTCGAAAGCCTGCGCGCGGCAGGCGAGGCCGCCAGCAAGCCGCCGGAACCGTCTGAACCGCCGAAGTAATCAGCCGGGCCGAGGGCTCAGGCCGCAAGCGTTGCCGGATCGAAAAAGGGTCTATCGCCCCTGATCTGTGTCCGATGCATCAGCCGCCGTGAATTCGGATCAAATGCATCCCTTCGGTGCATCGCGCAACGGTTGTCCCACATCACGAGGTCGCCGACTTTCCACTTCTGGTACCACGCGAAGCGCTGTTGCGTCGCATGTGCCCAGAGCCGGTCGAGCAGGTCTTCGCTTGCGTCGAGCGGCAGGCCGACGATGCAGGCATTGCGGCGGCGGCCGAGGAACAACGCGTTGCGGCGTGTCGCCGGATGAGTGCGGATAAGCGGGTGCACCGCGCCAGGCGCGTCGCGCGGGTCGGTAACATCCTTGAATCCTTTGCGAAGTTCGCCCGCGCTGTTGCGGCTCGAGTCGTGCTTGCATTGCAGACCGACGATCGCGCGCTTCAACTCCGCGGGCAGCGTGTCATATGCCTCGTACATGTTGGAAAAGCCGGTATCGCCCCCCGCCGGCGGCACCTCGATTGAATAGAGCAGGCTGCCGATCGGCGTCGATTCGTTGTACGACATGTCGGTGTGCCACTCCGCCTCGTAGTTGCCGAGGTTGCCGATCGGCTTGCCGTCGACCTTGATGTTCGACATCACCGTGATTTCGGGAAACGGATCCTCGACCTCGCCCTTGGCGTGAATCGGCGCTTGGTCGAGCACGCCGAACAAGCGCGCGAAGCGCAGCAGACCCGGATCGTCGAGCCGCTGATCGCGGAAGCGCAGCACTAGGTGCCGGTACCAGGCGACCTCGATCGCCTTGAAGGTTGCTGCGCCGATCGGTTTGGACAAATCGACCCCGACAACATCGGCGGCCAGACAGGTGCCGGTCGGTATCACCGTGATGCCGGCCTTGCTTGGCAAATCCATGAATTTTCTCCTTGTTTGGCAGCGGTTATCGTAATGCGGTTGAGTAGTAGCTGCAAGCGGCCGCGGCCCGGCGCATAATTTAACTGCGACCGGCTTGCAACGGACGCGGGAATGCCGCGCCGCTGAATCCGGTTTTAACCACGACCGACCAGCAGCGGACGCGATAAGGCCGCACTGCTGAATACGGTCATCCGAATCAGGAGGTAATCATGGCCACCATTCGCAAAGCAGCGTATTTCAGTATGCATACCCCGAACCGTGCCGGAGTCGGCGCGCGCATGCTCACCGGGTTGCGCAACGAAGGCGTCAATCTGCGCGCATTCACCGGGTTTCCGCACGCCGGGCGCGCGCAAGTCGACTTCATCCCGCAGGATGCCGGCAAGTTCTTGCGCGCGGTGCGCAAGCTCGGGTTGAAGGTCGGCAAGCGCAAGACCGTATTCATTGCCCAGGGGGCCGACAAGCCCGGCGCGATTGCCGCGATCTGCGACAAGCTCGCCAAAGCCGGCATCAACATGGTCGCGATGGATGCGGTCGCCGCCGGCGGGGGCCGCTACGGCGCGATCTTCTGGGTCAAGCGCAGGGACGTTGCCAGGGCGTCACGCGTGCTCGGCGCACGTTAGGGCTTGTGAAACCGCAGATGAACGCCGATAAACGCGGATTTTTCTCGGCGAGAACCGAGCGGCATTAATCTGCGTTAATCGGCGGTTCCGATCCTGTTCCGTAGCAGGCCCAAACCGACGATTTCGGTCTCGAGCACGTCGCCTGTTTTCATGAACTCGGGTGGCGTGCGCGCATGGCCGACGCCCGCCGGCGTGCCGGTCGAGATGATGTCGCCGGGCTCGAGCGTCAGCCCCGCCGACAGCTCGGCGATGAGCCGCGGGATCTTGAAATACATATGGCGCGTATTTGAATCCTGTTTCACCGTGCCGTTGACGCGGCAGACGATGTGCAGGTCGTCCGGATGGGGCACCTCGTCGGCGGTAGCGATCCAGGGCCCCATCGGGCAGGTGCCATCTAAACTCTTGCCTTTAAACCACTGCTGCCCATGCTGGCGCTGCACTTCGCGCGCCGAGATGTCGTTGATCACGGTATAGCCGAAAACGCGCTTCATCGCGTCGGCCTCCGCGATGCTCCTGCCGCCGCGTCCGATGATGACGCCCAGCTCCACTTCCCAGTCGAGCTTTCCGGTCACCCCGGCGTGCAGCGGAATATCGTCATACGGGCCGTTCACCGCGGTCGGCGCCTTGGTGAAAAAAGCCGGGTGGACAGGCATTTCCTGCACGTGCGGCCGCGCTTTCTTGCCTTCCTCGAAGTGCTCGACATAGTTCCAGCCGACGCAGAACACGTTTTTGCGCGGGCGCGGGATCGGTGCGAGCAGCAATACCTTGTCGAGCGGCGTAGCCTCTTTGGTTTTGGATGCGGCATCGCGCAGCCACGCGAGCGCATCGTCGCCCGCCGCGATCAGCGAAATCATGTCGGCGGGATCGAAGGGTGGATTGCCGCCTGCGCGCTTGAGATCGATCACCTGGTTGCCGTCGCGCAGCAGGCCGACATGCTGCGGCCCATGCGGCCGCGGCGTGAAAGTTACGAGCCGCACATTACCCTCCTGTCATTGAAACCGCCGCTGGTCGTTTATCGGCGGCTATATCCTGCTCTTGAATTTCTCGGTCGCTTTTACCAGCCCGGCTGAGATGCCGGGCTCCCACGCCGAATGACCGGCGCCGGGGACGATAACATATTCTGCTTCCGGCCACGCATGGTGCAAATCGTCGGCGCTCACAATCGGGCACACCGCATCATAGCGCCCCTGCACGATTACCGCCGGTATGTGTCTGAGTTTGCCGATGCCGTCGAGCAGCGAGTTCCCGGGCAGGAAAATATCGTGCGTGAAGTAATGCGCTTCCATGCGCGCGAGCCCGAGCGCTACGACGTCGCTCGCGAAATACGCGACCGTGTCGGGGCTCGGCAGCAGCGTCGAGCACGAGCCTTCGTAGACGCTCCATGCGCGCGCGGCGGGCATGTGCACGGCCGGATCGGGATGCGAGAGCCGTTTGTAATAGGCGGCGAGCAAATCGCCGCGCTCGCCGGCGGGGATCAGGCCCGCGAAAGCGTGCCACGCTTCGGGAAAAATGTTTTTGAGTCCATACAGGAACCAGTCGATTTCGCTGCGCCGGCACAGAAAAATTCCGCGCAGCACGAAACCGAGACAGCGTTCAGGATGCGCCTCGCCATAGGCGAGCGCGAGCGTCGAGCCCCACGATCCGCCGAACACCAGCCACTGCTCGATGCCGAGATGCTGCCGCAGCCGTTCGATGTCGGCGATCAGGTGCGGCGTGGTGTTCTCGCGCAGTTCGCCGAGCGGTGTCGAGCGGCCGGCACCGCGCTGGTCGAATATCACGACGCGGTAATGCGCGGGATCGAAAAAGCGCCGGTGATTGGGCGCCGCCCCGGCGCCGGGCCCGCCGTGCAGGAACACCACCGGCACGCCATCCGGGTTGCCCGATTGCTCCCAGTACATGCTATGGATGCGGTCGAGCGCGAGCATGCCGGCGCTGTCGGGTTCGAGCGGCGGATAGAGTTCGGTGCGAATGCCGGGCGAGATATCCATGATGGCGTGCGCTGCGAGTTCGGTCGAGTCGTGAAAATAGCACAAGCGCACTGCGTGCGAAACCGCGCTGATGAGCATTGTAATGCGCTATCCGGAGCTGGGTGATGTAGTGGCGCTGGTTACCGTCATCCGAATGCTGCTTGAGTGCCGTTCGAGGCAGTCCGCCATCGCAGCGTATACGGCATGACGGCTGTGGCCGGGAGCGGCAAGTCGTCCAGGGCGGTGGGTTATAATATTTACCCCAAGAACACACCATTTCCCATGGATGACCAACTGCGCAAAAGCGCGCTCGAATACCACCGCACGCCTGCGCCCGGAAAAATTTCGGTCACGCCGACCAAGGGGCTGATCAATCAACGCGACCTGGCGCTGGCTTATACGCCGGGGGTGGCGGCAGCCTGCGAAGCGATCGTCGCCGACGCCGCCGAAGCGCGCAACTTGACTGCGCGCGGCAATCTGGTTGCGGTGATCACCAACGGCACTGCGGTGCTGGGACTCGGCAACATCGGTCCGCTCGCCGCCAAACCGGTGATGGAAGGCAAGAGCGTTCTATTCAAAAAGTTCGCCGGCATCGACGTGTTCGACATCGAAATCAACGAGCGCGATCCGGAGAAGCTGGTCGACATCGTCGCGAGCCTCGAGCCAACGTTCGGCGGCATCAACCTCGAGGATATCAAGGCGCCCGAATGCTTCATCATCGAGCGCAAGCTGCGCGAGCGCTGCCGCATCCCGGTGTTTCACGACGATCAGCACGGCACCGCGATCACGGTGTGCGCCGCGTTCCTCAACGGCCTCAAGGTAGTGGGCAAGGACATCGCCAAGGTGAAATTGGTGGTGTCGGGCGCCGGCGCGGCAGCGCTCGCGTGCCTCGACTTGCTGATGAAACTGGGTCTCTCGAAACAGCACATCACGGTCACCGACATCAAGGGCGTGGTCTACAAGGGCCGCAAGGAGGAGATGGACCCCGACAAGGCGCAGTATGCGATCGACACCAAAGCGCGCACGCTCGCCGAAGTCATCGCTGGCGCCGACGTGTTCCTGGGGTTGTCGGCGGGTGGGGTGCTGAAGCCGGAGATGGTCGGGAAAATGGCGGACAGACCGCTCATACTCGCGCTCGCCAATCCGGAGCCGGAAATCCTGCCCGAGCTCGCGAAGCGGGCGAAGCCGGACGTGGTGATCGCGACGGGCCGCTCCGATTACCCGAACCAGGTCAACAACGTGCTGTGTTTTCCGTTCGTGTTTCGCGGGGCGCTCGACGTCGGCGCCACCACCATCAACACCGAGATGGAGCTCGCGGCGGTGAAGGCGATCGCCGCGCTGGCGCAAGCCGAGCAGTCGGACATCGTGGCGATGGCCTACGGCGAGCAGATCCTCTCCTTCGGTCCCGAATACCTGATCCCGCGCCCGTTCGACCCGCGGCTGATCGTCAAGATCGCGCCGGCGGTGGCGAAGGCGGCGATGGACAGCGGCGTCGCGACGCGGCCGATCGCCGATTTCGATGCGTACCGCGAGTCGCTGCAGCAGTTCGTCTATCACTCCGGCATGATCATGAAGCCGCTGTTTGCGGCATCGAAACAGGCGGCGCGGCGGCGCATCGTCTATGCCGAAGGCGAGGACGAGCGCGTGCTGCGCGCAGTCCAGGTGGTGGTCGACGAAAAACTCGCGTTTCCGATCCTGGTCGGCCGCCCGGCCGTGGTCGAGCGCCGCATCGAGCGCTTCGGCTTGCGCCTCAAGCTGGGCGCCGATTTCGAGCTCGTCAACCCGGAGTTCGATCCGCGCTACCGCGAGTACTGGCAGGAATACTACCGTCTCACCGAGCGCCGCGGCGTGTCCGCGCAATACGCGAAGATCGAAATGCGCCGCCGCAACACTTTGATCGGTGCGATGATGATCCACCGCGGCGAAGCCGACGGCATGCTCTGCGGCACGTTCGGCACGCACGACCTGCACCTGCATTACATCGATCAGGTGATTGGCCGCCGCTCCGGGGTCAACCACTATTACGCGATGAACACGCTGATGCTGCCGAATCGCACGGTGTTCATTTGCGATACCTACGTCAACTTCGACCCGGGCACCGAGCAGGTCGCGGAGATGACGGTGCTGGCGGCCGAGGAAATCCGGCGCTTCGGAATTACGCCCAAAATCGCGTTGCTGTCGCATTCGAGTTTCGGTACCGCGAATACGCCGACCGCGCAGAAAATGCGCGCGGCGCTGGCGTTGATCGAGAAAATAGCGCCCGAGCTGGAGATCGAGGGTGAAATGCACGGCGATGCGGCGCTGTCGGGAGAAGTGCGGCGGCAGACTTTTCCGCGCTCGCGCCTGAAGGGCGATGCCAACCTGCTGATCATGCCGACGCTCGATGCGGCGAACATCGCGTTCAACCTGCTCAAGACCGCGTCCGGCGACGGCATCACGGTCGGGCCGATCCTGCTCGGCGCGGCGAAAGCGGTGCATATCGTCACGCCGACGGCGACCGTGCGCCGGCTCGTCAACATGACCGCGCTGACCGTGGTCGACGCCGGCGCCGTTCGTGGCAACCTCGCGCTGCCGTTCTGAGTGCCCGCGAGTACCTGTAGCAGATTTCATTTATTGTTGTAATCATCGAGGAATAGCGATGGCGAAAGTCAGAATCGAACGCGATACATTCGGCAACATCGAAGTGCCGGCCGACCGCCTGTGGGGCGCGCAAACCCAGCGCAGCCTGATCAATTTCAGATTTCCCGGCGAGATGATGCCGCTGGCGGTGGTGCATGCCCAAGTCATGGTCAAGCGCGCCTCGGCGGCGGTCAACATGGAGCTCGGGGTGCTCGACAGGAAAAAAGGCGGCGCGATCGTCAAGGCCGCCGACGAGGCACTCGCCGGCAAGCACGATCAGGAATTTCCGCTGGTCGTGTGGCAGACCGGCTCGGGCACCCAGACCAACATGAACGTCAACGAGGTGCTCGCCAACCGCGCCTCCGAAATTCTCGGTGGCCAACGCGGCGAAAAACGCCTCGTGCACCCCAACGACGACGTCAACAAGGGCCAGTCGTCGAACGATACTTTCCCGACCGCGATGCACGTCGCGGCAGTGATCGCGCTCGAAAAGCAGTTAAAGCCGGCGGTGCGCAAGCTGCGCGATACGCTCAACAAAAAAGCGAAGCAGTTCGCGAAGATCGTCAAGATAGGGCGCACCCATCTGCAGGACGCCACCCCGCTCACGCTTGGCCAGGAGTTTTCGGGCTACGTCGCGCAGCTCGATCACGGGCTCGCGCACATCGAAGCCGCGCTGCCGCATCTGTGCGAGCTCGCGCTCGGCGGCACCGCGGTCGGCACCGGTCTCAACACGCATCCCAGATTTGCAGTGCTGGTGGCGGCCGAACTCGCGAAGCTCACCGGGCTCGGGTTTGTCACCGCGCCCAATAAATTTGAGGCGCTCGCCTCGTGCGACGGCGTGGTGCACGCGCATGGCGCGTTGAAGACGCTCGCTGCGTCGCTGATGAAAATCGCCAATGACGTGCGCTGGCTCGCGAGCGGCCCGCGCTGCGGCATCGGCGAGCTCAGCATTCCGGAAAACGAGCCCGGCAGCTCGATCATGCCGGGCAAGGTCAATCCGACGCAGTCGGAATCGCTGACCATGCTGTGCTGCCAGGTATTCGGCAACGACGTCGCGATCAACCTCGGCGGCGCGTCGGGCAATTTCGAGTTGAACGTGTTCCGGCCGCTGGTGATCCGCAACTTCCTGCACAGCGCGAGTTTGCTCACGAACGGCTGCCGCAATTTCAACGAGCACTGCGCGGCAGGCATCGAGGCGAACACGCGGCGCATCGAGCAGCTGATGCGCGAATCGCTGATGCTGGTGACGGCATTGAACCCGCACATCGGCTACGACAAGGCGGCGCAGATCGCCAAGAACGCGCACAAGAAAGGCCTCACGCTCAAGGAGTCCGCGCTCGCGCTCGGCTACGTGACCGCCAGGCAGTTCGACGAGTGGGTGAAGCCCGAAGACATGGTGTAATAATCCGGAGAGGCGTGAGGAGTCAGGCGTGAGGCGGGCAACAGGCCCGGTACAGCGCATCGCGGTCGTCACCGGCGGTGGCCGCGGCATTGGATTCGAGATCTGCCACCAGCTCGGGCAATCCGGCTGCACGATGGTCCTTACCGCGCGCGACGCGAAGAAGGGCGAAGCCGCCGCCGCGAAATTGCGCGCGGAAGGAAGCGATGTGCGGTTCCACGTGCTCGATGTCACAAGCGCGAAGAGCATCGCGGCGCTCGCCGCGTTTCTCGAGAACGAGTTCGGCGGGGTCGATATTCTCGTCAATAACGCCGGCATCATGATCGACCCGCGAGGCTCGCGGCTTGCCGATTCCGATCTCAAGACGTTCCGCGCCACGCTCGAAACCAACACGCTTGGGCCGCTTGCGCTGACGCAGGCGCTGCTGCCGCTGATGAAGAAGCGCAATTACGGCCGCATCGTCAACCTGTCGAGCGGGCTCGGCCAGCTGTCGGAGATGGGCGGCGGCACACCGGCGTACCGCGTCTCGAAAGCGGCGCTCAACGCCGTCACGCGCATCGCCGCGGCGGAAACGCGCGGCGCCAACATACTCGTCAACTCGATGTGCCCGGGCTGGGTGAAAACCGACATGGGCGGGCCCAACGCGCCGCGCACGGTGGCGCAGGGCGCCGCTACCGCGGTTTGGCTCGCGACGCTGCCGGATGGCGGGCCGACCGGCGGGTTCTTCCGCGACCGCAAACCGATTCCCTGGTAACAGCCTCGCCGCCAAGGACGCGAAGGACGCAAGGGAAATCCAAAAAAATATGTAACCACCGATAAACGCGGATAGACGCCGATAAAGCAAAAAGACTAAGCTCTCACCGCGAAGGACGCAGAGGACGCAGAGGACGCAAAGGAGTTCAATCGCCGTCTCAAGAAACGAGTAGCCGCACTTGAGGCGAGGCGTGCGGCCTAACAACCCGGCGCAGTCGGACCGCCTCCAGCGCTGCGCGTTTCCGGCGGCCGCTGGCCGGGAACGTTAGAGCGCACCATTTGCAACGACCCGCAATTCTGGCTATAATCTGGCCAGAATGCGATTCGCGATCGTTCTCGCCCCGGAAGCCGTCGATGATCTGCGAAAACTGAAGGCTGCTCTACGCACAACGGTTCGGGCGGCACTTGAAACGCATCTGAGACACGAACCGACGAAGACCGGCCGCAGCCGTATCAAGCGTCTGCGCGGCCTGTCGAAGCCCCAATACCGGCTGCGGGTCGACGAGGTGCGTGTGTTTTACGACGTTTCAGGCTCGACCGTCGAAGTACTGTCGATCGTGGCCAAATCGGAGGCTGAATCATGGCTGGCGCAATTCGAAAATCCCGAGTGAAGGAAGTATCTCTGTCTGAAGTCAAAGATGACTTGTCGCGCTTTCTCCGCGAAGCTGAAACGGCGGAGATCGTCATTACCCGCCACGGCAAACCGGCCGGAGTGCTGATCGGTTTCGAGACGGAGGATGACTGGTTCGATTATCGCCTGGAACACGACCCGCGCTTTCTTCGGCGAGTTGAGTCCGCACGTAACAGCTTGCGCGCCGGGCGTGGCGTCAAGCTGGAGGATGTCAAGTAAGACACGCTTTAGCCGCGCGGTCGAAGGTGACGCGCGGGAAACGCGGCCGCGCGCGCTTCACCGCAAACGTTACATGGTATTTGATTTTCCTTGGCGTCCTTAGCGTCCTTAGCGGTTAAAGATTTTCCTGCGCTTACCCGCGTCGCGCCCACGGCATGTAACGCCGCGTGAGCCACTTGAGGAGCGCTTCGAAGCCGACGCCCGTCGCCACCAGCAGGATCACCGCGACGAACGCTTCGTTGTGCTTGAAGATGCGCGAGTTATACAGGATGTAGTAACCCAGGCCCGGGATCGACAGGAAGAACTCCGCGACTACCGCCCCGATCAGAGCGCGCCCGGCGGCAAGCCGCGCGCCGGCAAGCAGATAAGGCAGCGATGACGGCAGCACGATGTCGAGAAATGTCGATAACCGCCGGGCGCGGAAGGACTGCGCCACTTCGAGGTATTCGGGCGGCACCGAGCGCGCGCCGTCGCAAGCGTTGATCGTGATGGAAAAGAACGAGGCGAACACGACCACGGCAAGACGCGCGTCGCCGCTGTAGCCGAACCACAGCGATACCAGCGGCAAAATCGCGACCATCGGCGTCGCGAACAGGCTGTTGACATAATAGCGCAGGCCGTATTCGATGACGGTCACGCGCCCCATCAGGAATCCGACCGCGGTGCCGGCGATGAGCGAAACGAACAACCCCTGCACGACCGCCCACAACGTGGCGCCGGCTGCCGCCAGAAACTGCGCGTCCCGCATGACGAAGAAAAACACCCTGACGATGCCGCTTGGCCGCGCGACATACGCAGGCGCCAGGCTGCGTACCACGATTTCCCACAACGCGAGTATTGCCAAACCGGCCGCCACCTTGAGCACGAGCGGCGAGGCGAGCCGCACGGGACGGCTGTCCGCGCCAGCGCGTAACGCCAGCGCGCCGCCCTGGCTCACGGGTTGTATCCCCGCCATGCGGCAAAGCGCTTCTCGATAAAGCGGCCGAGATCCATCAGGCCGACGCCGAGCAGGACGATGACGAAAATCGCCGCCAGCATGCCCGCAGTATCGAAATTCTGCGATCCCGTCATGATCATCTGGCCGAGCCCCGACGGGCTGAGGAAAAATTCCGCCACCACCATGCCCACGAGCCCGCGCGCGATCGCCTGCCGGATGCCGGTCATCGTGAAGGACAGCGTATAGGGGATCATCACGTCGCGCCAGAGCTGCCATTCGCTCGAGCGGAACGAGTGCGCGACCTCGACCAGTTCCGGCCGGATACTGCGCGCGCCCTCGATGGTGTTGTAGAGCACCGGGAAGACCGCGAACAGGAACACCACCAGCACTTTGGGTGCAAAGCCGAACCCCATGATCGACAGGATGAAGGGGATCAGCGCGACCATCGGCGTGGCGTAGAGCACCATGATGTAGTCTTCGAGCGCCACCCGCAGCCAAGGCAGCCGCGCGAGCAATAGACCGAACGGCGCACCGACCGCAATGGCGATCGTGAGGCCCGTCACGTACAGCTCGAAGGAATTCGCGCCCTGGCGCAGCAGCACGCCGGTGCGCGCGAGATCAGCCAGGCTTTTCAGCGTGGCGGACAGCGGCGCCCAGAACGCGCCCGAGGTGAAGTGGCCGGCGACCTCCCAGACGATTGCACCCGCGAGCAGACTCGCGCCGACGGTCGCGTAACGAATCCAGTTTGCTTGCCGATTCATGGGATCCAGCGAGGGCACCGCGCCCTGCTTTATCAGCGTTTATTGACCAGCGCGTAGGCATCGCGCCAGACGGTGGGATCGACGAGGCGCTCGTACGATGCCGGCGTCTTGTCCGGCTTGATGTTGCCGACGGCCTGCTGTCCCTTCACGACTGCTTCAATGTTCGTGCGGCTCAGCCCGTCTGTCTCGTGCGGCCAGAATTCCATGTCGATATACGCTTTGAGCGATTTCATCGCGAAATCGACGCTACGCCCGGTAGGCGCGGCGTCCTGGGCCACTTTGGACGCATTGGCGGGATCGCGCATGAAGCGTTCGGCCTCGATCAGCCCGGCAAGCATGCGCACGTACGCGTCGCGGTTCGCCGCGAGTTTGTCCTTGCGCGCCACGATCATCAGGTAGTGGTCGACTGGACGCGAGGTTTTCTGCAGGACCAGCGTCTTGAGCGGCTTCTTGGTTTCGGCTTCGATGACGGGCACGTCGTCGATGTGCAGCACCGCAAACTTGAGCTGGCCCGCGATCATGGCAGCGCCACTGCTCGAGCCCAGCGCCACCTCCTGCACGTCTTCGATCTTCATCTTGCAGCCGCCGATCAGCATGATCTTGAGCGCGATCGAACGGGCCCCGCCCACCGAATCCACCCCGATCGGCGCGCCTTTGAGGCTGTCGCAGGTGGCACTCGGATCGGTCGAGCCGATCAGCCAGTCGGGATGTTCCATGCCCCAGATGCCGACCAGCGGCACGTCCGTGTTCGAGATCTGGCTTACCACCAGCGGCGTCGGCGGGAGCGCGGCGTCGATTTCTCCGGAAACCGCGGCGCGCGAGGCGAAAGCGCCGGTCTCAAACTGGCGTACCGTCACGTCCACCCCGTGCTTCTTGAAAAAGCCCTGTTTGTCCGCGACAAATGCAATCGTGTCGCTGAAGATCGCGGGAACGCCGGGTACTCCGAGCGTGAGTTTCGGCTGCGCCGCGCAGAGTGCGGGCAACGCGGACAATATCAATATTGCAGAGATTGCACGAATGTTGCGAATCAATGTCAGGCTGCCGAGCGTCATGACTGCTCCTCCTTGTTGTGATGATAAAAAACCTGGTTACCGCGTCACCTCAAACTCAGCTTTCCGCGCGTCGGCCATCAACGTGCCCCAAACGTGCTCGCGCAGTTCCGCAAAACGGGGCAGCAGCAGCGTGGCGCGATTGCGCGGGCGCGGCAGATCGACCTTGACAATTTCGTGCACGCTGCTGGGGCGCCCCTTGAGTACCACGATGCGGTCCCCCATCAGCACGGCTTCGTCGATCGAATGCGTGACGAACACCATCGTCGTCGGGCGCGTTTCCCAGATGCGCAGCAGCTCGAACTGCAGGATCTCGCGGGTTTGCGCGTCGACCGCGCCGAACGGCTCGTCCATCAGCAGCACGCGCGGCTCGATTGACAGCGCGCGGGCGAGGCCGCAACGCTGCTGCATGCCGCCGGAGATCTGGTAAGGATAATAGTTTTCAAAGCCGGCGAGCCCGACCAGGTTGATGAATTTCGGCACCTTGTCCTCGAGTTCGGCGCGCGCCGCGCCGGCGAGTTTGAGTCCGTAAGCGACGTTGTCGAACACGGTTTTCCAGGGCAGCAACCCGAAGTGCTGGAATACCATCGCGACGCCTGCGCGCGGCGCGGTCACCGGTTCGCCTTCGACGCTGATCTTGCCCTCGGTGAGCGGAATCAATCCGTCGATGCATCTCAATAGCGTGGTTTTGCCGCAGCCGGAGGGGCCGATGATCGCCAGTACTTCGCGTTCGCCGGCCTCGACATTGATACCGTGGAAAACCTGCAGCGTACCGAAACACTTGCCGGCGCCCGTCGCCACGATGCGCGGTGCTTGCCGGCCCGCCGCAGCGCTCACGCGGCCGCCTCGCGCAGCACGTCACGTCGCGTCGCGCGCGGCCGTAGCCTGACGGTCATGAACTTCCTCCTAGCATATGTTATTGGCAATGCCGTCCGCGCACAGGTTAGGGATTTCCCGGCCAACAGTCAATTTCTCCCGCGCAGAACGCGTTTCACTTACACGGCGTCGCGTCATTCACGCGGCGATGGAATAAAAAAGCCCCGCGCACAGCGGGATTTTGACTTGAAGCGGGCCGTTACTTGATGCCGGGGATGACCGTCGCTTTGGCGAGGGTGTCGATCGACTCCTGATGCTTGCCTGCCTTGTGCAGCATTGCGCTTTCGGCGCGGTATTTCCTGGCGTCCGACATCTGGGCATGGTTCACAACCTGTTCGCCGCAGGAAAAGCATGGGTGGAGGCCGCATGCGCCGCAAACGCCGCCAGCCGCATGGCGGCAGTCCGGCGTTGCGGAGTACAATCCGCCGTAACCGGCCGATCCGCCCATGACTTTCCCTGCACAATGGTTTACAGCAGATGGCGGCCGTTTGTTCCGGCCATCGCGTGAATGGATCGCCGGGCGGCTGCAACGGCGTCCGCCGGAGCCGCGGCCCGATGACCGGCACATCGTGGCGCTGCCATCCGGTGCGCGCGTAACTCACGCCGCCGTGCTGGTGCCGTTGATACACCGCGCTGACGGCATTAACGTGCTGCTCACGCAGCGCACTGCGCACTTGCACGATCACCCGAGCCAGATCAGCTTTCCCGGCGGGCGCGTCGAGGGCGCCGACGAGTCCCGCGTCGAGACCGCGCTGCGCGAAGCGGAGGAGGAAATCGGGCTGGCGCGCGATCGCGTTCAAATCATCGGCACGCTGCCCGACTACGAGATCCCTTCCGGGTTCAGGATCAGTCCGGTGGTGGGCTGGATCGAGCCGCCGTTCGAGCTCAAGCTCGATCCCTTCGAGGTTGCCGAGGCGTTCGAAGTGCCGTTGTCGTTCGTGTTCGATCCGGCCAACCACCAGCGCCGAATTTATCACTTCAACGGCCGTCATCGCGACTATCTGGCCATGCCGTATCAGGGCCGCTACATCTGGGGCGCGACCGCGGGCATACTCTACAGCCTCTATCGCCAGTTGAGCGATGACCCGGCCGGCTGAGCCGGCGGTCGGCCGTCCGCATGCGTGCTGGCGTATCAATGGCAGTCCGCTGTATGGCAATATAGGCGGTAGCCAAAGGGGGAACGATGGACAGCGGCAAGCGTCCGGAGCAGCCGAGGATCGGCCTGGTGTTGACCGGCGGCGGCGCGCGCGCGGCCTACCAGGTCGGCGTGCTGCGCGCGATTTCCGAGGTGTTGCCGGCCGACGTGCCGAGCCCGTTCCAGATCATCTGCGGCACCTCGGCCGGCGCGATCAACGCGACGGTGCTCGCCGCCAACGCGATGAATTTCCGCCAGGGCGTGCGCCAGCTGATGACGGTATGGAAGAACTTTCACGTCCACCACATCTATCGCGCCGATCCGGTCGGGGCGTTCCGCAACAGCGGTGCGTGGGTCGTGGCGCTGCTGACCGGTGGACTCGGCCGCAAAACGCCGGTTTCGCTGCTCGACAACTCGCCGCTCGCGCACATGCTCAACACCAAACTCGATTTCGGCGGGATCCAGCGTTCGATCGACAGCGGCGCTCTCCACGCTTTCAGCATCAGCTGCTCGGGCTATACTTCGGGGCAGTCGGTCACGTTTTATCAGGGTGTGCCGGGGCTTGAGCCGTGGCACCGCGCGCGCCGCATCGGCATCCCGATGCCCATCCGGCCGGACCATTTGCTTGCGTCCTCGGCGCTGCCGTTCGTCTTTCCGCCGGTGCGCATCAACCGCGAGTATTTCGGCGACGGCTCGATGCGCCAGATCGCGCCGGTGAGCCCGGCGCTTCATCTCGGCGCCGACCGCCTGTTCGTGATCGGCGTCGGCCGCCAGCTTGAGCCGCAGCAGGAGCGCAGCAAGACCGAGATGTTCCCGTCGCTCGCGCAGATCGCCGGCCACTGCCTGAACAGCATATTTCTCGACAGTCTCGAAGTCGACCTCGAGCGGCTGCAGCGCATCAACCGCACCTTGAGCATCATCCCGCGCGATCTGCTGGAAAAGAACAACATGCCGCTGCATACCGTCGAGTTCCGCACGCTTTTTCCGAGCGTCGCGCTCGAGAAAATCGCGATCGACCACACGCACACGCTGCCGCGTACCATCCGCACGCTGTTGTTTACCCTCGGCGCGCTGAAGAAGAGCGGCTCCAACCTGGTGAGCTACCTGTTGTTCGAGAAGGAGTTCTGCCGGGCGCTGATCCAGCTCGGCTACGAGGACACGATGCAGCGGCGCGACGACCTGATGCAGTTCCTCGGCTACGAAGCGTGCTGGCTGTAGTTTTCCTTGTGCATTAAAGACACATTCTTTGTAACCGCCGATGAACGCCGATGAACGCGGATAAGATCAATACGAAAAGGGAATAGACTGGATTAATATTTTTTGAAACGGACTGTCCTGTGGTATTGAATGATCTCGTGAATTCTATTTATTTGTTTTTTGATTTCCGGCGGCGTTTATCGGCGTTCATCTGCGGTTAAATTTTCGTTTTTTTAGATGAATCCTGACAAACCATACTCCGAAGCGTGCGAGCGTAATCGCGTGCCGATACCGGACCGACAGCAATGCCTGTTTCGATGACAGGCTCTAGGCGCGTGATTCCGCCAGCGGCATCCGTGATTTCGGGAGCGTCGACGCCCTGGCGCGGACTTACGGCTTCTGGCTGGAGCGCGATTCACCGATGCCCGCCAACAATCGCACGCTGGTGCGGCGGAGATTGAGTGATAATGCAAGCTGACTTATAGTTCCGGGATAAACACCGGTATTGGACCTGCCATGAGCCGCGCCTTTGTCAAGGAAGCCGACGACGACCAGTCAGCGGGCGAGCTGCCCGAACGGCCGCTGAGCGACCATCCGAATTACGTGACGCCGCGCGGGCTGGAGCTGCTGCAGGCGCGGCTCAAGGAATTGCAGGAGAGCCGTGACAGGCTCAAGGTGGAGGACGAGCCGCTCGCCAAGCAGAAGCTGCTTGAGGTCAAGCGCGATATCCGCTATTACAAGGCCCAGCTTGAACGCGCCCAGCTGGTCGACCCGGCGGGTCAGCCGCGGGACGAAGTGCATTTCGGCGCAACGGTCTCGATACTCGATGAAGACGGCAAGAAGCACGCTTTTCATATCGTCGGCGACGATGAGGCAGATGTGGCATCGGGCCGCATCAGTTGGGCATCGCCGCTCGCCAAGGCGATGATCGGCGCCAGGGTCGGCGACACCGTGAAATGGCAGCGGCCGGCCGGCGCGACCGAGGTGGAGATCGTGACGGTCAGCTACGATGCCGGCCCGGCGGACCGCTGCGCCTGAAACAGCGCATGGCGTCGCAGCTGGCGCATGACGCCATGACCCCGCACGCAGGCTTATGACGTTTCTATCGTTGGTCGCGGCGCTGCTGCTCGAGCAGTGGCAGCCGTTGCGCACCGGCAATCAGCTTTACGTCGCGTTTGCGCGCTACGTCAATCAGCTCGCGCGCAACTTCAATGCCGGGCAGTACCGCGACGGCGTGATCTCGTGGTTGCTCGCGGTGGTGCCGGTGGCATTGGTCACGCTCATTGGCTACGTGCTGTCCCGGCACATCAACGGCCTCCTCGCGATCGCGTGGAATGTCGTGGTGCTGTATCTCGCGCTCGGCTTCCGCCAGTTCAGCCATTTCTACAACGATGTCATGCTCGCGCTGCGCGGCAGCGACCTGGCGCGCGCGCGCGAAGCGCTGGACAAATGGCGCGGCGAATCGTCGCGGGAATTGACCGCAAGCGAAATGGCGCGCGTCGCGATCGAGCTCGGCCTGCTGCGCTCGCACCGCCACGTGTTCGGCGTCATGGCGTGGTTCGTCGTGCTCGGGCCGGTCGGCGCGATCGCCTATCGTCTGGCGGCAATGCTCAACGACCGCTGGAGCGGCGCGCGCGACGGCGAGGCGGACGCGTTCGGCGGATTCGCGGCGCGCGCGTTCCTGATCATCGACTGGCTGCCGGTGCGGTTGACTGCATTCAGCTTCGCGGTGGCGGGCGACTTCATGGGCTCCGTCGAATGCTGGCGCGAGCAGGCGAAGACCTGGAGTTCGCGTTCGCAGGGCATCATTCTGGCAGCCGCCGCCGGCGCGCTGGGCGTCAAGCTGGGTGGCGTCCTGCACGGGGACAGCGGCATCGAATACCGGCCGCAGCTCGGCGATGGCGATGAGGCCGATGTCGATTACATGCAGGCCGCGGTCGGATTGATCTGGCGCGCGCTGGTGCTGTGGCTGTTTTTGATATTGCTCGTAACCATTGCGAGCGTGTTCTAGAGGCTAGCGCAAAATATTCTGAAACCGCCGATGAACGCGGATAAATCAAAAAGACCAAGCGCTCACCGCGGGGGACGCA
>Ga0209415_10000562_pt1 | contig 69188 bp, 61 predicted proteins | sample PeaSoiSIISIP2007_FD_187696 | JGI IMG/M metagenome (GOLD analysis project Ga0209415, IMG submission 187696) | Peat soil microbial communities from Weissenstadt, Germany - SII-SIP-2007 (SPAdes) (version 2) | ecosystem: Environmental > Terrestrial > Soil > Wetlands > Peat | place: Germany...
CCGGCGACCCCCGCCAGCACGGCCCGGTCGCGGAAGGGCACGACAAGGTAGGGCAGGCCGGTCGTGACGACTCGTGGCGGGACGCGGCCAGTGTCATGGACCGTGCCGTCGGCGTCCGTCCAGCCGAGCGCGTCCACCGCCACGCCGAGCGCCTCCGCCAGGCCGGCCAGCTCGGCCGGGGGTAGGGCCGCGCGGAGCTCCGGCGCCCCCTGGGTCATGGTCACCACGCCGGGCCGACCGTCCGCCACCGCGATGGCCAGGGGCAGCACGCCGATCGGGATCTCCTGCCGCACGTCGGTCACCGGTTCGGTCAACGGGAAGGCCCGCTCGTCGGCGAGGACCCACGCCGTCCCGATCGAGGGGTGGCCGGCGAACGGCAACTCCACGCCCGGCGTGAAGATCCGCATGCGGTAGGTCGCGCCCTCGGCTCTGCCAGCCGCCGTCACGGGCAGGACGAACGTCGTCTCCGAGAGGTTCATCTCGCGGGCGATGGCCTGCATCTCCCCGTCGGAGAGGCCCTCGGCCGCCGGGAAGACCGCGAGGGGGTTGCCCGCGAACGGCCGATCGGTGAACACGTCCACCTGGCGAAAGCGGTACCGGCGCACCATCGGCGCAGCATACCGGCCCCCTGACGGCCACCGCCGGATCGGACCGGCCGGGACGTAGAATCGCGACCGCACCTGCAGCCCGGAGTCAGACTCGATGACCGTCACCGGCACGAAGCCCCATCCCATCTTCCTGGCCGGCCGCTGGGTCGACTCGCCCGAGCGCCTCGTCGTCGCCGACCCGGCCCATCCCGACACACCCGCCGGGGAGACCTACAGCGCATCGGCCGAGCAGGTCGAGGCGGCCATCGCCGCCGCGGTGGACGGCTTCGAGGTGACACGCCACCTGCCGGCGTACGAGCGCGGGGCCATGCTGCGCAACGTGAGCGCCGGTCTGAAGGCCCGCCGCGAGGAGCTGGGCCGGCTGCTCGCCCGCGAGGCCGGCAAGCCCATCCGCGATGCACTCGTGGAGGTCGACCGGGCGACGCTGACCTTCCGCCTGGGGGCGGAGGAGGCGGAGCGGATGACGGGCGAGACGATCCCGCTCGACCTGATGCCCTCGTCGCGCGGCCGCCTGGGGCTCACCCGGCGCTTTCCGGCTGGCCCGGTGGCCGGCATCAGCCCCTTCAACTTCCCCCTCAACCTGGCCGCCCACAAGGTCGCCCCGGCGCTCGCGGCGGGCTGCTCGATCGTCCTCAAGCCGCCCTCCAAGGATCCGCTGGTCATGCTGGCGGTGGCCGAGCTGCTCGAGGAGGCCGGTGCCCCGGCCGGGGCGGTCAGCGTGCTGCCCATGAGCCGCGCCCTGGGCGACCGGCTGGTGGAGGACCCCCGCTTCAAGGTCCTGAGCTTCACCGGCAGCCCGTCGGTCGGCTGGGACATGAAGGCGCGGGCCGGCAAGAAGAAGGTCGTCCTCGAGCTGGGCGGCAACGCCGGCGTGATCGTCGATCGCGACGCGGACCTCGCGTGGGCCGTCAAGCGGACCCTGGTTGGCGCTTACACGTATGCCGGCCAGGTCTGCATCAGCGTCCAGCGCATGTTCGTCCACGAGGCGATCTGGGACGAGTTCCTGGCCCGCTTCGCCGAGGCGGCGGCGCACCTGCGGGTGGGCGATCCGCTCGATCCAGAGACCGAGGTGGGCCCCATGGTCGACCTGGCGGCCGCGCAGCGCACCCAGGCCTGGGTGGAGGAGGCGGTGGGGCTGGGCGGGAAGGTTCGCCTGGGCGGGCACGCCAACGGCGCCTACTTCGAGCCGACGATCCTCACCGACACGCCCGTCACGGCCAGGGTCTGCAGCAACGAGGCCTTCGCCCCGCTCGTGGTGGCGTTCCCGTTCAGCGACTTCGGGGACGCCGTGCGCCAGGTGAACGACTCGTTCTACGGCCTCCAGACGGGCGTCTTCACGAACGACCTGGGGCACGCCTTCCAGGCGTTCGAGGAGCTCGAGGTCGGCGGCGTGATCGTCAACGACATCCCGACCTACCGCATCGACCACATGCCCTACGGCGGCGTGAAGGACTCCGGGCAGGGCCGCGAAGGCCTGCGGTGGGCCATGGAGGACATGACGGAGCTGCGCATCATGGTCCTGGCCTGGCCGGGCTAGCCGTGCCCGCCCGGGGCCCGGGGTCAGGCAGGGCGCAGGTAGGCCTCGATGTCGGCCTCGCAGGCCGCCCGCGCGCCGGTCGGGTCGTCGCGATGGCGGCGATACCAGGCGGCCGTGCGGGCGACCGCCTCATCGAGGTGCCAGCGGGGCCGCCAGCCGAGCAGCCGCGTGCTGGCTGCACTCGACAGGCGCAGCACGCCCGCCTCCGGCATCGCCTCGGGCGGCGGTTCGACGACCCAGCTGCCCGCGCCCCAGGCAGCCAGGTAGCGTTCCGTCACGGCCTCCACGGTCGCCTCATCGGACGGGCGGGGCCCGAAGTTCCAGGCCCGGCCGTACGGCCCGCGCGGGGCGGCCATGAGGTGTGCGCCGACGAGCAGGTAGCCGGCCAGGGGCTCCAGGACGTGCTGCCACGGCCGCACCGACCCGGGGTAGCGCAACACCGCCGGACGACCGGCCTCGAGGGCGCGCTGGAGGTCCGCGATCAGGCCGTCGGGCGTCCAGTCCCCCCCGCCGATGACGTTGCCGGCACGGGCGCTGGCCACGGCGATTGGCGCGCGCGACCCGGCGCCCGTCTCGAAGAAGGCGTGACGGTAGGCCTCCACGACGTGCTCGGCGGCGGCCTTGCTGGCGCTGTAGGGGTCGTACCCCCCCAGGGGGTCGGTCTCCCGGAACGCCCGTCCCCGCTCATCGTTGGCATAGCACTTGTCCGAGCTCACCACGACCACGGCACATGGCCGGCCGACGAGGCGCACGGCCTCGAGCACCGTGGCCGTACCCATCACGTTGGTGGAGAACGTCTCGAGCGGGTCACGGAACCCTTCACGGACGATGGTGGAAGCGGCCAGGTGCAGGACGACCTCGGGCCGTGCCGCCGCGATGGCCGCCCGGAGCCCCTCCAGATCACGGATGTCGCCGATGTGGTGCTCCGCCAGGACGCGCTCGACGCCGGACTCGACGAAATTGCTGGGTTCCGTCGGCGGCTCCAGGGCATAGCCGGTCGTGACCGCCCCGAGGCGGGCGAGCACCAGGCTCAGCCACGAGCCCTTGAAGCCCGTATGACCCGTCAGGAACACGCGCCGGCCGGCATAGGCCGCTTCGAGTCGGTGGACCAGCGGGGACGCGTCCGGGGTCCGCACGTGGCGATTGTAGGAGGTCCGCCCGCAGCTTGAACGATCAGCGCAGCCCCTTCCGCTGCCGCAGCTGCCACGCGCCCCTGGAGGAGATCGTGCTGGACCTGGGCGAGCGGCCCGATGCGGACGACCTCCGGTCGCCCGACGAGGCGGACACGCCGGCGCCGCGGGCCCGGCTGGATCTGCGGCGATGCCGGAGCTGCGCCCTCGTACAGCTGGGGGAACCGGGCGTGACGCCCCGCGGCCCGCACGGTCACGGGGCCCTGTACTCGACGTCGACCAGCATGCACCTCGCGGCGTGGTCGGTCGGCCTGCTGCGCTCCGGGGTGGTCCGCAGCGGCGACCGGGCGCTCGACATCGGGGCCGGCGCCGGGCAGCTCCTGCGACCGCTGCGCGGGGCGGGCGTGGAGGTGGTCGGGCTCGAGCACGACGCGGCGCTGGTCGCGCTCGCCCAGGACGAGGGGCTCGACGTGCGCCTGGGGTCCTTCGACGGGCCGGCGGCCGACGAGCTGGCCGCGTCCGGCGCGCGGTTCGACCTCGTCCTGCTCAACCACTCCCTGGCGCACGCGCCCGACCTGGCCGCGCTGGTGGGGTGGGTGGCCGCCGTGCTTGCCCCGGGCGGGACGATCGCCCTCGAGATGCACCATCTCCTGGAGCTGGTCCGCCTTGGCCAGTTCGACCTCGTGACGCCCGCGCACGGCGCCTACCTCTCGGTGATCGCCCTTGCGCCGCTCCTGGCGGCGCACGATCTCGTCGCCGTCACGGCCGAGACGTCCCCCAACTACGGCGGTTCGGTCCGCCTGCTGCTCAGGCGGCGGTCGGAGGGCCGAACGGGAGCGACCGTCGAGGCGGTCCTGGGCGAGGAGCGGGCGGCGGCCCTCGACCGGTCGGCGGGCTTCGCCGGCCTCGCTGGTCGGATGCATCGGACGGTGGGGGCGCTGCGCGTCAACCTCGACCGGGCGGCCACCGCGGGGCGCCCCCTGGTGGGCTATGGCGCCCCCGCGCGGGGCGCCATGCTGCTCGACATGGCGGGCGCCACGCCGGCGACCCTGCCGTACACGGTGGACCGCTCGCCGGCGAAGCAGGGGCGCGTGCTGGCCGGTACGGACATCCCCATCCTTGCGCCCGAGGTCCTCGACGAGCGTCGTCCGGACGGGATCCTGATCCTGCCCTGGCCCCTGCGCGACGAGATCGCCGGACAGCTGGCGAGCCTGCACGCGACGGGCACCCGGTTCTCCGTGGCGCTGCCCGCCTGGGCCACCTGGTGAGCCCTGTGCGCCCGTTCCGCTTCTGCGCCCCGATGCCCGTCCTGCGCGAGGATCCGCAGGCCTGGCGCGATGACGTGCGGCGGATCGAGGACTGGGGCTTCAGCAGCGTGTCCGTCTCCGAGCACGTCACCGGTGGATGGACGATGGATCCATGGACCGTGATGACCGCGGCCGCCGATGCCACCACGAGCCTGCGCGTCCTGTCCACGGTCCTCATCAACGACTTCCGGCACCCGGTGCTCCTCCATCGTGCGGCAGCCACCTTGGACCGGCTGAGCGGCGGCCGCCTGGAGGTGGGACTCGGCGCCGGCTGGTCGCCCGAGGACTACGCCGCGCTGGGTCTGGCGTTCGATCCCCCGGGCCGCCGCATCGAGCGCCTCGATGAGGCGGTGCGACTCTTCAAGCGGCTCTGTGCCGGCGAGGCGGTGGATCACGTCGGCCCCGCGTACGGGGCCCACGTGGACGCACCGGCGGCGACCGTCCAGCGGCCCCACCCGCCGGTGCTCATCGGGGGCGGCGGGCGGCGTGTGCTGGAGCTGGCGGCCCGCGAGGCGGACATCGTGGGTGTCCATGCCCGTCTGCCGGTCGAGGGCGTGACGGCGGAAGCCGCGCGCGACCTGGGGGCCGGGGAGTTCGCGACGAAGCTCGGCTGGGTCCGGGCGGCCGCGGCTGCCGCGGGGCGGACGGACGAGTCGATCGAGCTGCAGGTCAACGTCTACCTGTGCCGGATCGGCGCCGCGGCGAGCCCTGCCGGTTCGCGCTGGGCGGCGCTGCTGGCGAGCGACGCGATGCTGGCACGCGAGTCACCCGCGGTGCTGGTGGGCAGCGTCGAGGCCTGCGCCGACCTGCTCGAGGAGCGGCGCGCGCGGTTCGGCTTCAGCTACATCCGGCTCGGCGGGGACCCCGCGGCGGCGGCACCCCTGGTGGCCCGGCTCAGCGGACGCTGATGGCCGGGCGCGTCGAACGCTCCAGCGCAGCGATGGCGCGCTCGGCGGCCTGTTCGCCGCTGATGAAGGCCTCATCGGTCCAGGCATGGTCCCAGGCGCCATAGCGCCCGCAGGTGATGACGCCCGTCTCGTCGAGGAAGGCGCGCACCGTGGCCAGGGCCGCGGCACGATCGTGATCGTAGATGACGTTCGCGTAGCGGACGTAGCGCGCTTCCCGGAATGCGATCCGGTCGTCCTCGCGCAGCAGCCCGCTCCGCCGCAGGTCAGCGATCGTCTCGTCGACGAGGCTCTCCGGCGTCCGTGTCAAGGGGCGGTACTTGTCGCTGAAGTAGATCTCCGCCTGGATGGCGCCGTGGCCTGGGGGCACCGTCCGTGGCGACAGCAGGTGTGGGTAGTTGAGGCGGACGAAGATGAGGTCCTGGTCGTAGATGTAGCGGATGTGCGCGTCGGACAGGTCGTCACGCGGGACGCCGATGTTGACCATCACGGCGCTCGAGAAGGCCAGGCGCGATGCCGCTTCACGGACCCGTGCTGGCGCCCCAGCGATGAGGGGGATCAGGGCTGGCAGCGGCACCGACGAGACGAGCTGCTCATAGCTCTCGGTCGTCCCGTCGGTGAAGGTGACCCGTCGGGCCTGCGGGTCGATGGCCCGGGCACCCCTGGCGAGGCGCACATCGAAACGGGTCGCGTAGGGCCGGATGAAGCTCGTGAAGCCGCCGTCGAGGGGGTAGCGAAAGCTGGTCACGTAGTGCGTGTCGCTGGTGGTGCGGGCCAGGGCGCCCTGCAGCACCTCGGCCAGCGAGGGTCGATACATCCGCGGCCCCAGCCACTCGGTGGTCATGTTGGAGGGCGTGGTGGTGTGGTACTTGAGCCCGTACACCATGGGGAAGGTCTCGGCGAACGTGTCCCCGTAGGCCGCCCGCAGCCACAGCTCGTAGTCGGCCAGGTCGACCCCGGTCTGCTCGTGCGCCGCGACGAAGTCGGTGATGACGCGCGTGATGAGGTCGGTGGGCAGGCCGTGCATGTGGATCTGCACGGGATGGTCCAGCAGGATGCCGTGCCAGTAGTTGTCGATGTGGGCCCGCACGTCCAGGACCTCGCCGTCGACGTTGGCGGTGAAGAGGTCGCGGATCCGCTCGTCCTTGGTGAACGAGACGTGCGGCCCGTCATCGAAGGTCCAGCCGCCGGCGTGTTCGAACGAAGCCGTGTGACCGCCGAAGTAGGGGTTCGCGTCGTAGAGGACCGGCCGCAGGGACTCCGCCTCCAGCCGGTGGGCGGCGCCGAGCGCGCCCATGCCGGTGCCGAGGATGACGATCCGGGGAGAACGATGCGCCTGCGCCATGACCTGCGCATCTTGCGGCATCTTGGGCGCCTCGTGGCGCAGCGACCGGCTGCGTGGTGACAGCGGACAACGGCGAACCGCACGGAGTACTGGGCGGTCCGGACCTACACTCCGGCGATGCCCGTCGCGTCATCCCGGCCGAGCCGCTTCCGCCTGCCGGCCCTCTCGTGGGGCGTGGCCCTGGCCATCGCGGTGGTCCCGGTCGTCACGGCGGGCCTGCCCGGCCCGGCGGCCGCGTCCGCCACCGCCGGCGCGTGTGACACCACCCTCCAGGGGCTGATCGACCACGCGGCGGCGGGGTCCGCCCTCGTCGTCCCGCCCTGCGTGTATCGGGAGAGCGTGACCGTCGACAAGCCCCTGACGATCGACGGCACCGGCGCCACCATCGACGGGCGGGACGCATCGGGCGCGGTGGTGCGGGACACGTGGATGACCATCGCCGCGTCGGATGTCACGGTGCGCGGATTCACCATGCGGTACGCCTCGAACAAGCCGCAGACCGGTGCTCTGCGCGTCGAGCCGGGCGTCAGCCGGGTCACCATCGCGGCCTGCGATCTCGGCTTCGCGGCAGGTGCCGACGTGTCCATCGGGGTGGCCGACCAGAGCACCATCACGGGCTGCTCGATCCACGACGCGGGCCAGCTCGGCGTCCACCTGGGCGGGGATGGCACCAACGGCGTCGGCAATGCCGTCATCGACGATCGCATCTTCCACAACAACACGGCCGGCTATGACCCCGGATTCGAGGCCGGCGGCCTCAAGGCGACGCTGCAGAAGGGCCTGGTCATCGAGGGCAACGAGGTCTACGACAACGCGGGCCCCGGCATCTGGTGCGACATCGAGTGCCAGGACGTCACGATCTCGGGCGATCGCGTCCACGACAACGACGATGCGGGCATCTTCTACGAGGTCAGTCAGGGCGGCGTCATCCAGGACAACGACGTGTGGAGCAACGGCTGGCAGCAGCCCGCCTGGGGCTGGGGGGCAGGCATCCTGCTCAGCAGCTCCGGCACGACCACCGTGAGCGACAACGTCGTCGCCTGGAACGCCACCGGCATCGCCGTGATCAGCCAGGACCGCAAGGACTGGCCGCACTCCGCGACCGGGGTCAGCGTCAGCGACAACGTCATCGCCGGCTCTGCCGGCCGGTACCTCCTGGCGTGGCTGCAGGATTGGCAGGGCGAGCTGTTCAAGCCGGCGAGCGCCAACCAAGGCACGGCGAACCGCTTCTGGGTCGACGGCCCCGCGGGGACCGAGGGGCGCTTCGCATGGGACAGCGATATCGGATCGCTGGCCGCCTTCGCCGCGACCCCCGGCGGCCGGGCGAGCGAGTACGTGGCGACCGGCGCGATGCCCGGCCTGCTCGCGGTGGCCGGCGTGCCGCTCGGTCCCTCCTCGCTCGACGTGCCGCCACCGCTCCCGGTCCAGGCTGTCCGAACGGCCGAGGCCCACCCCCTCGTGGTCGCCGCGGTCGGCGCCGTCGGCCTCCTTGGTGGGGTGGCGGTGGTGCTGGCCCTCGCGTGGAGCCGGCGCCGGCGGTCGCGCGGCACGGCCGGCGGGCGCTGAGCGGGGTACAATCGGCGAGCCCTCGCCCGCAGTGGCCGTCGCAGCCAGTCGCAGGCGGTACCCCTGCCCCATAGCCCCGATGCCCCATGGCGTGGCCTCTACGCACCGTCCTAGCATCGGCGCTCGACAGCGGGTCCACCTCGCTTCGCGGTCCACGAAATAGCACACCCGCCGCAAGGCGGGGTCGCAAAGCCACGGGACTCTCCGAGTCCGCCGAGCTACCGAACGGAGCCGACATCGCATGGTCTGGGATGGCACCCGCTGGGTGCGCGACACTGCGGCTGCTCACGCCCATGGTGGCGCTGACGCGCCGCGCCCGCCCCGACGGATCAGGTGGGGACGGATCGGCGGCCTGGCAGTCGCCGCCATCGTCGTGGGGAGCCTGGTCGGGGCGGCTATGCCGTCGGCGCCGAGCGCCGCCGCCTCGGCGACCCTGACCCTTGAGCCGGCTGCCGCGCCGGCCGGGACGACCGTGCTCCTGGTCGGTGAGCACCTGCTGGCCTTCGTCACGTACCAGGTGACGTGGGACGGGTCCGCGGCCGGCGAACCGCAGGTCGAGACCGACGGACAGGGTTCGCTCCAGGCCGAGTGGGTCGTGCCCCAGGCCGCGCCCGGCCCCCATGCCCTGTCGGTGTTCCCGGTCGGGCATCTGGCCGGCGACTCGTCGTCGCCCGTGGTCAGCAGCACCTTCACGGTCGCCGACCCCGACATCCCCACGGCATCGCCGTTGGCCTCCCTGGTGAGCCCATATGCGGTCGAGCCGTCGATCACCCCGGGCCTGCTCCCGACCACGCAGCCGACCGCCGCGCCGCCCGCCGCGAAGGCCACGCACGCCCCTGCCGCCGGCCATGCGCCGGCCCCCACGCCGCGGCGGGTGAAGGCCCCCCCGCCGGACTGCCGGATCTCGCTCCAGGGGCTCATCGACGCCGCTCCGGCCGGCTCGACCCTCATCGTGCCGGCCTGCGTGTATCGCGAGAGCGTCACCGTGAACAAGCCGCTCACCATCAGCGGCAAGGGCGCGGTCATCGACGGCCGGAACAGCTCGGGCAGCGTCGTCCGCAGCAGCTGGATGGTCATCACCAGCTCCAACGTGACGGTCACCGGCTTCACCATGCGCTACGCCGATAACGCGCCGCAGACGGGTGCCCTCCAGACCGCGAACGGCGTGCGCAACGTGGTCATCTCGAACTGCGACCTGAGCTATGCGCACGGCGCCGACGTCTCCATCGGCGGGGCGTCGTACTCCCGGGTCGTGTCATGCAGGATCCACCACGGCGGCCAGGAGGGGGTCCACGTCGGCGGCAGCGGCGGGACCGGCAACCTCATCGCCAACAACAGGATCTACGACAACAACACGGCCGGCTTCAACGTGGAGGTCGAGGCCGGCGGCATGAAGGCGGCGGGCCAGACCGACCTGACCGTCTCGGGCAACCTGGTCTACGGCAACGACGGGCCGGGCCTGTGGTGCGACATCCACTGCCAGGGCTGGGTCGTCAAGGGCAACCGCATCTACGACAACGCCTACGCCGGCATCATGTTCGAGATCGGCGACGGGGCCACCATCTCCGGCAACGTCGTGTGGCAGAACGGCTGGAGCAAGCCCGCGTGGGGCTGGGGCGCCGGGATCCTGATCAGCAGCTCGCGCAACGCCAACGTCTACAGCAACACGGTGGCCTGGAACGCGGCGGGCATCAGCGTCATCAGCCAGAACCGCAGCGACGCACCGGGCCCCGTGACGGGCGACTACGTCCACGGCAACACGATCGTCGGCCAGCCCGGGCGGTTCCTCCTGGCGTGGCTGCAGGACTGGGGCGGCGTGTTGTATGCCGCCTCCAGCGGCAACGACGGGGCCGCCGACCGCTACTACGTGACGGCGGCCGAGAACGGCCAGCAGCGGTTCGAATGGAACGCCTCGGCCATCGGCAGCCTGGCGACCTTCAACGGCACGCCGGGTGAGGAGGGCGGCGCCTACCTCAGCGCCGCCGGCGCGAGGAGCATCCTCTCGGGCGCAGGCGTGCCGACCTCGCCGTAGTCCTGCGTGGCGCCCGCTTCGTCCCCTGTCCTCGTCGGTGTCAGGGGGCAACGAATAGGACCGATGGCGGGGGGCCGACCGGTACCCGGCGGCTATACTGCGAGCCCTAGCTGGGGAGGTCCGTGGAACTCACTGCTCTGATCGCCGTCATCCGCGCCCGCCTGCGGCTGATCATCACCTGCGTCGTGGTCACGGCGGCGGTCGCCTTCGGGGCCAGCCTCGTCCTGCCCGCCAGCTACGAGGCGTCGGCCAAGATCATCGCGGGCCCGGCCCTCGGCACGGTGAACGTCACCGACGTGAACCAGCTGCAGAGCGCCCAGCAGATCGCGGCCACCTACGCGGCGGCCGTCCAGACGCAGGAGCTGGCCCAGGGCGTGATCACGAAGCTCGGCCTGCCCACCTCGCCGACCGACCTCCTGAAGCAGATCTCCACGACGGTCGATTCGACCGCCCCGCTCATCACGATCAAGGTCGACGACCCCGATCCGAAACAGGCGGCCGACATCGCCAACGCGGTGGGCGACCAGCTGATCGCCCTCTCGGCGACCATCCAGGGCAAGAACGAGCAGGTCATCCAGGCGGTCCAGGCCCAGATCGACACGATCCAGACGGAACTTGCGGCCGACCAGCCGCAGATCGACGCCCTCAAGGTGAAGCAGGTCGCCGGCACCATCACCACTGCGGAACAGGCCACGCTCCTCCAGCTCCAGCAGGAGGTCGTGGCCTACCAGGGCGACCTGACCACCCTGCTCACGACGCAGTCCACGACCTCGGCCAGCGTCGTGAGCTTCCTGGACCATGCCGTCACGCCGCCCTCGCCGGCGTCGCCCAAGCTCCTCCTCAACGTCATCCTGGGCCTCGTCCTGGGGGCCGTCCTGGGGCTGGGTCTGGCCTTCGCCGCGGCGGCCCTGGACGACACGTTCAAGACCGTCGACGAGCTGCAGGAGGCGCTGCATCTGCCCGTCCTGGGCTCGCTGGGCCGCCTGCCCGAAGCCGCCCAGCAGAGCGGGATCTATCGCCTCGTGATGCTCCTCTACCCGCGCTCCGCAGCGGCCGAGGCGTTCCGCACGATGCGCACCAACGTCGACTTCGCCGACGTCGATTCGGGCCTCAAGAGCCTGCTCGTGACCAGCCCCACGGCCGGGGATGGCAAGTCGACGGTCGCCGCCAACCTGGCCCTCGCGTTCGCCCAGGCCGGGCGCCGGACGATCCTCGTCGACGCCGACCTCCGCAAGCCCAGCATCCACGAGATGTTCGACCAGAGCAACTCGTTCGGTCTCACCAGCCTCATCCGCTCCGAGGTCATCGACCTGGGACATGTCCTGCGCCCGGTGGACGAGCCGAACCTGCGGCTCCTGACGAGCGGTCCGCTGCCGCCCAACCCGGCCGAGCTGCTCGGCTCCAACCGCATGCGCACCATCATCGAGGCGCTTGAGGCACAGGCCGACCTCGTCATCTTCGACAGCCCGCCGAGTGTCGCGGTGACCGATGCGGCCGTCCTAGCCAGCCTCATCGACGGCACGATCGTGGTGGTGGCGGCCGGTCAGACGCGCCGCGACCAGGTGCGCCAGACGGACGAGACGATGGGACGGGTCGGCGGCCGTGTCATCGGCGCGATCCTCAACCGCATCCACGGGCGCGATCGCGACGCCACGTACGACGCGTACCCCAGCGAGCGGTCCACCACCGACTCCTCCCCGGGACTGGCCCAGACGGCCAAGACGGCGCGCTGAGCGACGTCTGGTCCGGAGCGCGCACGGCTCTGACCGGCCCATGACCATCCCCGGCGGTCGACTTTCGCTCGCGCCGCCCCCGGGCGGGTGGCGGATCGGATCGCCCGCCGCGGCGGTGCCGCTGGTGGGCATCGCCTGCGCCATCCTCGTGGGCCTGGCCGTCGCGCTCGGGCCGCTCGGGGCGGTCGCGGCCGTGCTGGTCCTCGCCACGGCGGGGATCGTCCTCCTCGGGCGGCGCATCGTGCCCGTGTTCCTGGGCTCCCTGGGCGTCCTGCTGATCGCCTACGCCTTCCTGGGCCGCGGCATCGCCCACGTGGGCATCGGCCCGGTGTATCTCGGCGAGTTCGTGCTGGCGCTTGCCGTGCCCGCGCTGCTCTACTCGCTGCGGCGGGCCCACATCAGCGCGGTGCACGTCCTCCTGATCGCGTTCATGATCTGGGGCGCCGTGCGGACCGTGCCGTACATCGGCACCTACGGCATCGATGCCCTGCGCGACGCCGTGACCTGGGGGTACGGTTTCTTCGCCCTCGCCGTGTCCTTCACCCTGACCCCGCGGATGCTGCCGATCATGGTGCGCGCCTACCGCCGCCTGGCGCTGCCCCTGGTGGCGTGGATGCCCATCGCCGCGGTCCTCACCCTGATCTACGGCTCCGTCCTGCCGGCGGCGCCCGGCTCCGATGTGCCCCTCATCTACTTCAAGGCCGGTGACTCCGGCGTCCACCTGGCGGGCGTCGCCGCCTTCGTCCTGCTGGGCCTGTACGGCTGGGGCCGGGCCCGCGTCCTGGTCAGCGACTTCCTCCTGTGGCTGGCCTGGCTGGTGAGCTTCGCGGTGGTCGCCGCCATCAATCGCGGGGGCATGGTGGCGGCTTCCTTCGCCGCCTTCTCGGGGCTGTTCGTGCGGCGCCTCAGCCGCTGGCTCGTGCCGCTGGGGCTGGGCCTGCTGATCGTCAGCGCCGCTTGGCTGGTGAACCCGCGGGTCGACCTGGGCATCGAGCGGACCGTGTCCGTCGACCAGCTGGTCCAGAACGTCACCAGCATCTTCACCAGCCAGGGCGGCACGCAGACCGAGGCCACCAAGGAATGGCGCCTCGCCTGGTGGGGCAAGATCGTGGGCTACACGATCCAGGGGCCGTACTTCTGGACCGGCAAGGGCTACGGGATCAACCTGGCGGTGGACGATGGGTTCACTTCGGTCGCCGAAAGCGACCTCCGCGCCCCCCACAGCACCACGTTCGAGGTCCTGGCCCGTTCCGGGGTCCCCGGGCTGGTCCTGTGGCTCGTGCTGCAGGTGGCGTTCGCGGCCACCCTCCTGCGCGCAGGGTTCCGCGCCCGGCGGGCCGGGAACACCGCCCTGGTGGCCATGCTGGGGTGGGTCTTCGTCTACTGGTCGGCGGCGCTCCTGAATTCCTCGGTCGACGTGTACCTGGACGGGCCGCAGGGTGGCATCTGGTTCTGGGCCGTCATCGGGCTGGGCCTGTTCCTTAGCCGGTGTGCGGCGGAGGGCACGGTCGTCGACCTCGATCCCGTGCCGACGCCGGAACCGGCGACCCTCGTGTCCGCCGGGCGTCGGCGACCGGCGGGGCAGGCGCGGGGCGTCCTGCCCGCGGGTTGAGGCTTCAGCCGGCGCGCGTCCCGGCGGGGCCCGTCGTCTCCGCCGAGCCGCCCGCCATCAGCCGTGGCGGCCGCCGCAGGATGGCGACCGTGAAGCGCGGGATCATCCAGGCATAGCGGCGCCACAGGCGCCGTGGCTCCCGCACCAGGCGGTAGGCCCACTCGAGCCCGTGGCGCTGCATCCAGCGCGGCGCCTGGGCCAGCGTGCCGGCGTGGATGTCGAAGGCGGCGCCCACGCCGAGCAGGACCGGCGCCTGCACGCGCCCCACGTGGGCGGCCATCCAGCGCTCCTGCTTGGGCGTGGACAGGCCGATCCAGATGAGGTCCGGCGCGGCCGCCTCGATGCGCTCGACGAGGGCGGCGTCCTCCCCCACGCTCAGCGGACGGAAGGGCGGCGCGTAGGTGCCCACCACGCGCAGGCCCGGGAAGCGGGCCGTCAGGCGTGCCGCCAGGGCCTCGGGCACGCCCTCGCGGCCACCATAGAAGAAGGACGTCCAGCCACGCGCCGCCGCGCGGTCACACAGGGCGAGCATGAGGTCCGGCCCGTAGACCCGCCGCATCGCTGTCGCTCCCGCGCGGTGCCCGGCCCACACCATGGGCATGCCGTCCGGGGTGGTCAGGCCCGAGGCGTTGTGGATGCGGCGCAACTCCGGGTCGTGCTGGCTCTCCATGACGCCGTGCACGCCCGTCACGCAGACGTAGTGCTGCTCGCGTGCCGTGATCCAGCGTTCGATCTCGTCGAGCGCCGTGTCCATGTCGATGGCGCTGATGCCCACCCCGAGGACATCGACGCGGGGGATCAGCGGGCGGCCGCGGTCCGTGGCTGCCATGCGCCCGTGCGGCGGCCGCGGACGCGCTCCTCGATCCAGTGGTAGGTCGGCACGAGGCCCTCCTCGAGGTCGATGCCGGGCTCCCAGCCCAGCACCTCGCGGAGGCGCGTGTTGTCCGAGTTCCGGCCGCGCACGCCCTGCGGCCCGTCGACGTGCCGGATCCGCACGCCTCGCTTGCCGGCAATCTGGAGCAGGATCCCGGCGAGCTCGTTGATGGTGACCATGCGATCCGTACCCAGGTTGAGGGGGGAGCGGAAGTCCGAGCGCATCAGGCGGTAGATGCCCTCGACGCAGTCGTCGATGTAGCAGAACGACCGCGTCTGCTCGCCGTCGCCCCAGATCTCGATCTCGCCGCCGTCGTCGACGGCGGCGATCTTGCGCGCCAGCGCCGCCGGCGCCTTCTCGCGACCGCCGTCGTACGTGCCGTAGGGGCCGTAGATGTTGTGGAAGCGCACGGTGCGCGTCTCGAGCCCGTAGTCGCTGGCGTAGTACTCGCACAGCTTCTCGGTGACGAGCTTCTCCCAGCCGTAGGCGTCCTGTGGCTGGGCCGGGTAGGCATCCTCTTCGCGCAGGGGTTTCACATCGGCCTGGGTCTGGAGGTACTCGGGGTAGATGCAGGCCGAGGAGCTGTACAGGTAGCGCGACACGCCGTTCAGGCGGGCGGCCTCCAGCGTGTGCAGGTTGATGAGGGCGTTGTTGTGCAGGATCTCCGCATGGTGGGCGGAGATGAAGCCCATGCCGCCCATGTCCGCGGCGAGGGCGTAGACCTCGTCGATGCCGCGCATCGCCTCCAGGCAGGCGTCCCATCGGCGCAGGTCCAGGAGCTGGAACTCGTCGGCATCGACGGCGGTGTACTCGGGCGGCTTGAGGTCGACGCCGCGCACCCAGTACCCGCGCGCCTTCAGGGCGGTGACGAGGTGATGACCGATGAAGCCGCCTGCTCCGGTGACGAGGACACGTGTGCTCATGGTGACTCCGTGGACCTTCAGGCGGGGATGGACAGGGGGACCCGGCCGGCCTCGGCGCGATACCACGCGGCGGTGCGGCGCAGACCTTCGGCGAGCGGGATGGCGGGGGTCCAGCCGTACCGCGCGGTGATACGGGTGATGTCGGGACGGCGCCGTTGCGGGTCGCCGGCGCGGGCCGGACGGTGCTCGATGGTCGCCCCCGGCGCGATGTCGCGGGCGATCAGCTGGGCCAGCTCGCTGATGGTGACCTCCTCCGGGTTCCCGATGTTGAGCAGCTGGCCATCCGCGTCACGGTCCAGGCCGACGCACATGAGCGCCTCGACCAGGTCGTCGACGTACATGAACGAGCGCGTCTGCGTGCCGTCGCCGTGGACCACGATGGGCCGGCCGGCGAGGGCCGCGCCAAGGAACTCGGGCATGACCCGGCCGTCGTCCCGGCGCATCGCCGGACCGTACGTGTTGAAGACGCGGACGATGGCCGCCGGCACGTGATGGACGCGGCGATAGGACGTCACGAGCGCCTCGCCGAAGCGCTTGCTCTCGTCGTAGCACGAGCGCGGACCGACCGGATCGACGTGGCCCCAGTACGACTCGGGCTGGGGATGCACCTCCGGATCGCCGTAGGCCTCCGAGGTGGAGACGTAGGTGAAGCTGGCCCCGGCCCGGCGGGCGAGGTCGAGGAGTCGCCAGGTGCCCTGCGAGTTGGCGGCCATCGTCTCGAGCGGCAGGCGCTCGTAATCGACCGGGCTGGCCGGCGAGGCAAGATGGACCACGACGTCGGCCGGCAGGTCGGGCACGCGCGCCACGTCCGCCTGGACCATGCTGAAGCCCGCCTGGCCGACCAGATCTGCCACGTTGTCGAGGGAGCCCGTCAGCACGTTGTCGACGCAGGTCACGCGATGGCCGTCGGCCAGGAGGCGTCGACAGAGGTGACTGCCCACGAAGCCGGCCCCGCCGGCGACCAGGACCCTCACCCGTCGCTGCTCCGGCGGCGGTGCTGCGTGGGCATGCGGCCGACACCCATGTACGCGAAGCCGGCCGCCTCGGCGGCGTGGCGCGAGAGGAGGTTGCGGCCGTCGAACAGGACACTGCCGCGCATGACGGCGCGGAGGTCGTGCAGGGGGATCTCCCGGAACTCGGGCCAGTCGGTGAGGATGGCCAGGGCGTCGGCTTCGGCGGCGGCCGTGAGCGCCGAGTCCCGCAGGTGGCTGCGCAGCACCTCGGGAACGCGCTCGGGGTGGCCGGTCACCTCGGGATCGTACGCCTGGATGAGCGCCCCCTCGTTGCGCAGCAGGCTGACCACGTCCATGGCGGGCGACTCGCGCGTGTCCTCCGTCCCGCCCTTGAACGTCAGGCCCCACACGCCGATGTGCTTGCCTTCCAGCGACCCGCCGAGGCGGGCCCGGAGCTTGCGCACGGCCTGCGTGCGCTGGATGGTGTTGACCTCCTGGACGGCGGAGAGCACCGGGGTGGCGACCCCGAACGTCTCCCCGATGTAGCGCAGGGCGGCCACGTCCTTGGGCAGGCAGCTGCCCCCGAAGCCGATGCCGGGCTGGAAGAAATGCGAGCCCACGCGCGGGTCGTAGGCGATGCCCTCCACGACACGCTCGACGTCGACACCGATCGCCTCGCACAGGCGAGCGACCTCGTTGATGAACGAGACGCGGGTGGCGAGGAAGGAGTTGGCGACGTACTTGATCATCTCGGCCGTGCGCAGGTCGGTCACCATGACCGCCCCGCCGAGGCCCCTGTACAGGCCGGCCACGGCGCGCGCGTCGGCCTCGTCGCGGGCGCCGACCACGACCCGGTCGGGGTGGAAGAAGTCCTCCACGGCGTGGCCCTGGCGGAGGAACTCGGGGTTGGACACGATCCGCGGGCGGCGGTGCTTCTCCTCCAGCGCGCCTTCGAGGATCGTCTCGATCGTCTCGCCCGTGCCGATGGGGGAGGTGCTCTTGTTGATCAGGATCGGCGTCGTGCCGTTGAGGGCGGCGGCGATGGAATGCGTCGCGGCGCGGATATTGCGGAGGTCGGCGGCGCCGGCCAGCGTCTGGGGGGTGTCCACGGCCAGGAAGATGAACTCCGCCTCGGCCAGCGCCTTGGCGTAGCTCGTCGTGAAACACAGGTTGCCGGACGCGACGCCCTTGGCCACCAGCTCGGGCAGCCCCGGTTCGTGCAGCTGCACGTGGCCGCCCTGGAGCGATTCGACGAGCGTCGCGCTGCGGTCGACCCCGTGCACGTCGTGACCCAGCTCGGCCAGGCCGGCGGCCATGACGAGGCCGACATGACCGCAACCGATGACCGCGATGGCGGCGTGCTCACCCATCGGCGGTCACCGCCCGTCCGCCCGCAGGAGGGCGGGCAGCGTCTTGAGCATGATCCTGATGTCGAGCAGGGGCGACCAGCCGCGGATGTACTGCAGGTCCTGCGCTACCCACCGGTCGAAGTCGGGGTCGCGCCGGGCGCTGATCTGCCACAGGCCGGTCATGCCCGGCTTCATGGCCAGGCGGGCGTAGTGCCACTCCTGGTAGCCCTCCAGGTCGTCGAAGGGGTGGGGCCGCGGTCCGACCAGGCTCATCTCGCCCCGCAGCACGTTCCACAGCTGCGGCAGCTCGTCGAGGCTGGTGCGCCGCAGGAAGCGGCCCATCGCCGTCACGCGCGGATCGTCGGTGAGCTTGAAGGAGGCGCCGCCCGCGATCTCGTTGTGGGCGCGCAGCGCCGCTCGCTGGGCGTCGGCGTCGCGCGCCATCGTGCGGAACTTGGCGATGGTGAACGGGCGCCCGTGGAGTCCCGCGCGCGGCTGGCGGAAGAAGGCCGGCCGGCCGTCGGTGGCCCAGATGGCGACCGTAAGGACGGCGAAGACGGGCGACAGCACGACCAGGCCACCGATGGCCCCGACGACGTCCAGGCCGCGCTTGAAGGCCAGCTCGCTGCGGCGACGGCCGGCGCCCAGGCCGGCCAGGCGGTCGATGGTGGCCGCATCCGGCATGAGTGCGGCGGCGGTGGCGGCGATGGCCGGATGTGATGCGACAGCCGCGCCGGCGGGCGCGCTGCCCGAGGTCGTCGCGGCAGGCGCGACGAGGGCGGCTGCCGGCTCGACCGTGCGGCTAGCCGTCGTACGTTGACCGATCATGACCCCTCCGCTGTGGCGCCCCGCACGGTCCGGCGGGTCGCTCGATGGCGTCTCGCTCGATCCCGAAAGGGGCCCACGGCGATCCTCGATGCCGTGCCGAAGGGAAGGGTCAACCGACCGGACCTCGGTCCTGGCAAGGCGGTGTGTGGTGCGATGAACTACCCCGATAAGTGCGTTCCCCACCGATACCGGTGCGGACTGCTAGGACATCATGCGGGGGTACGAAAGTCAAGGTGATGGAGGCCCCGTTGGTGCCCCGTCGCACCACCCGTCAGGGCAGTGGCCGGTCGGTGGTGGGAGCGAGCGGGGCCATCGGAGCATCGGCTGGAGGGACTCCCTGCGCGGCTGTGGCGGCGGCATCACTGGTCAGCTCACGGACGATGCGGCGCAGCTGGAACCAGGCCGGGATGGCGGCCAGGCCGTTGCCGGCTGCGCTGCCCAGGGTGCTCGGGACGGCGCCGCCGACGGCCGCCCCGCCGATCCCCATGAGCAGGCCGGAGACCGAGGAGATCAGCCCGTTGCCGAGCACCAGCCGGGCCCGCGCCAGCACGCGCAGGCCGATCGTGGGACTGGTGTAGACGAACGCCGCGGCGAACAGGACGGCCATGGCCGGCAGGACCGCGTGGCCCAGGTCCCAGCTCTGGCGCAGCAGCAGGACGCCGAGACTTTCAGGGACCGCTTCCATTAGCACGAAATACACCGCGAGGGCGATGACGAGGCCCCCGGCATAGGCGACGCAGCCGCGCCACAGGGCCCGCGGCGAGCGTTGCAGCAGCGCCGCGGCCTCCGGTGCGGCGATGAGCTGGAGGCCCTGGAAGAGCATGAAGAACGGGCCTAGGAGCAGCTGGGCGGCCCGGATCGCGCCGACCGTGGCCAGGCCGGCCACCGAGGCGATGCCGTACGTGGTGATCTGGCTGCTGACCGTCGAGACGACCGACTCCAGGGTCATCGGCGGGGCGATGTCGCCGTGTTCGTGGACCCATGAGACCGCCCCCCGCAGGCGTGGCCGCACGCCGGATTGGGCGATGCCGAGGACGGCCGACACGGACCCCGAGATGCCCCAGGCGACGATGAGTCCGGCGATCGAGGCGGGGCCGCTGAGGAGCACGATGGTGAGGGTCGGCACCAGCACGATCGCCCACACGAGGTCATTCACGAACGCCGTGCGGCCGCGTCGCGCGGCGAAGAAGGCGAAGCGCCACGCGTCCTGCAGCAGCAGGGGCGGCATCAGGATGCCGAGCACGATCAGCCCTGCGCCGATCTGTCCACCCAGCACGATGCCCACGACGAGGGAGGCCAGGCCGCCCAGGCAGCCCACGACGATGCTCAGGCCGGTGGCGTCCGCCGTGGCGCGCCGCCAGGCGGCGACGGTCCCGGTCGAGAAGCGGATGACCAGCGGTGCGAGGGCGAGCTGGCGCGACGCGTTGATCACGAGGAGGTACGTCGCGAACACGATGGTGTAGGCGCCCAGGTCGGCGGCGTCGAAGGCGCGGGCCGCCACCAGGCTAATGGCGAAGTTCGTGACGCTCGACATCGCCTGGTCGGCGAAACCCCAGCCCGCCCGGCCGATGATGGCGGAGGAGAACGTGCGCGACGAGCCGGTCACCGTCACGCGCTCATCCGGCGGCAGATCGGGCATGAAGGGGGCGGGTCTCCTGGCGCTGCGGTCCACGCACCCGGCGGGCGCCGCGGACGTGCCACCTTATCGTAGACCGCGCCCTCGGCACCGCGACCGGCCACGGGATCCGCCCGCACGCCCCATCGTAAGATGGCAGCCCCTCGCTAGCGGAGCGTCCCTTGCGCGTGCTCATCGCCCATAGCTTCTATCGCCAGGCCGGTGGCGAGGACCGCTATGTCCGCCAGCAGGTCGCCCTGTTGCGCGCTCGACACGAGATCCGCCTCCTCGAGCGGGAGAACCTGGGCCTGCCCGGCGGGGTGCGGACAGCCGCCCACATGCTGTACTCACGGTCGGAGGTGCGGGCCGTCACGGCCGCGCTGCGCGATTTCCGACCGGATGTCGTCCACGTCCACAACACCTATCCTGCCTTCGGTCCGGCCGTCCACCTGGCCGCCAGCCGGTCGCGGGTGCCACTCGTCATGACCGTGCACAACCTGCGGCTGCGATGCCCCAACGGGGTCATGTTCACCGAGGGGGCGCGCTGTCGCCGTTGCGAGGCCGGGGCGTACTACAACGCCGTCAGCCACGGCTGCTTCGTCGAGCGATCGCAGTCCGCCGGCTACGCCGCGGCCCTGTGGACCCACCGGTTCGTGGCGCGGCTCGAGGATCGCGTGCAGCTGTTCGTCGCCCCCAGTCGCTTCATGGCGGGCCAGCTGCAGGCGTGGGGCATCCCCGCGGCCCGCATCGTCGTGGTGCGGAACTTCACGGACATGGAGCCCGGCCAGCCGGGCGGCGGTGACGGGGGGCTCTACCTGGGGCGCCTGGCCCCCGAAAAGGGCGTGGCCGGCCTCCTGCGGGCGTTGCAGGCGGCTGGCGACCCACCCTTCCGCATCGCCGGCGACGGCCCGGAGGCCGCGGGGCTGCGAGCGCTGGCAGACGAGCTGGGTCTCCGGCACACGTCGTTCCTGGGCCTGCTGGATCGGGAGCGCGTCGCGGCGGCGATCCGGTCGGCTCGCTATGTCGCCTTCCCCTCCGTCTGGGACGAGAACGCGCCGCTGGGAGCGCTCGAGGCGATGGCCGCCGGCCGGCCGCTCCTCGTGACGCGCCGCGGCGGGCTGCCCGAACTCGTCGAGGACGGGGGCGGCGTCATCTGCGAGAACGAGGATCCCGTCCGGAGCCTGGCAGCGGGGATCTCGCGACTCCAGGACGATCCCGCGTTCGCCGCCGCCGAGGGGGAGAAGGCGCTACGCCTCGCTCGCGACGCGTTCCAGCCGGCGCGCCATCTCGCCGACCTGTCGGCGGCCTATGCGGGCGTGGTCCGGCCGGGCGTGGGCGCGGCGCCGGCCGTTCATCGTCCGGTGGACGTCCCGGTCGCCACGCCGGACGGTGCGAGGACCGGCCCGGCGCAGGGCGCGAGTCCGGCAGGCCTGCCGCGCGTCCTGATGAGCCACTGCTACTACCGGGACCTGGGCGGCGAGAACCTGTCCTTCGAGGCCGAGGCCCAGCTCCTGCGCGACTCGGGCGTCGATGTCACCACCTACACGCGCGACAACCGTGAGCTGGACCGCCTCGGCCCGCTCGGCAAGGCCACCGCGGGCCTGCGGGCCGTGTGGGCCGGCGACACGTACCGGGATCTCGGCCAGCGCCTGGCGAGCGACCCGCGGGACGTGGTCCATTTCCAGAACACCTTCCCCCTCATCTCGCCGGCCGCGTTCTACGCCGCCCACCGGCACGGCGCAGCGGTCGTCGTGTCGCTGCGCAACTACCGCTTCATCTGCCCCTCGGCCGTGCTCTACCGCGACGGCCATCCGTGCGAGGACTGCATCGGCCACGCCGGGCTCCCGGGGGTGGTCCATGGGTGTTACCACGAGTCGCGGATCCAGTCGGGGGCTGTGGCCACGATGCAGAACGTGCACGGGCTGCTGGGCACCTGGCACCGGGCGGTCGACCTGTTCGTGGCCCCCAGCGCGTTCACCCGCCAGAAGTTCATCCAGGCCGGCCTCGACCCGGACCGGGTGGTCGTCAAGCCCAACTTCGTGGCGCCGGATCCCGGGCCCAACGAGGTGGCCGGCGACTATGCCGTATACGCCGGCCGGCTCGCTCCGGAGAAGGGGGTGATGACCATGCTGCGGGCGTGGCGGGCCATCGACATGCCCCTGCGCATCATCGGTGACGGGCCTCTCCACGGGACCGTCGAGGCGTACGTACGGGACCACGACCTCGGGTCGCGGGTGGGCTTGCTGGGCCACCGGGCGCCGGCCGATGTCCTGGCGCACCTGCGCCAGGCGCGCATGGTCGTCTTCCCGTCGGAGTGGTACGAGACGTTCGGGCGGGTCATCGCCGAGGCCTACGCCTGCGGTGTGCCGGTCATCGCCTCGCGCCTGGGGGCGATGGCCGAGGTCGTGCGCCACGGCGAGACGGGCCTGCTCTTCACGGCGGGTTCGGCCGAGGAGCTGACGGCCGCCGTACAGGAACTCCGGCAGCCGGGTGCGCGGTACGACGCGATGCGCCGCGAGGCCCGCCTGGAGTACGAACGGACCTTCACAGCGGAGCGGAACCGGGTGTTGCTGCTTGAGATCTACGAGCGGGCGATGCGGCTGCGCGGCGGTCGAGCGGGCGCCGCCCGGACGGGCGGTGAGCGAACCGCCAGCCACCCGTGAGCCGGCCCGTGGGACGCCGGTCCTCCGGGGCGGGCTGGCTATAGTTAGGCGTCAGCGAGGGAGAGGACCTGCACCATGGAAGCGCCAGCCCGGGAGATCACGTTCGGGCCGCCCCGCGCCGGCGGTCGATCGAGTGGCTGATCCGCCGCTCGTGTCGGTCGCCGTCCCCGTGTGGAATGGCGAGGATTACCTGGCCAGGGCCCTCGACTCGATCCTGGCCCAGACGCTCTCGGACATCGAGGTCGTCATCCTCGACAACGCGTCGACCGACGCGACACCCGCCATCGCCCAGGCGTACGTGGCGCGCGACCCGCGCATGCGCTACATCCGCCACCCGCAGAACATCGGGTCGAATCCGAACTTCAACGCCGGCGCCCGCGCCACCGCCGGCCGCTACCTCAAGTGGCTGGCCGCCGACGACACCGTCGATCCGACCTTCCTGGAGCGGTGCGTGGCCGTCCTGGAGGCGGATCCATCGGTCGCGCTGTGCACGACGCAGTTCCGCGACGTGGGGCCGGATGACGAGCTGCTGGGCCATCATCCGTACCGTTTCGACCTGTCGGGACCGGATCCCGCCAGGCGCTTCGGCAGCCTGATGTGCGGCGATCGAGGGCAGCGCATCATGATGGGCGTCATCCGGCGGGCCGTCCTGGACCGCACTCGTCTGCTGGCCGACTACGTCGGTTCGGACCGCGCGTTCGTGGGTGAGATCGCCCTGCACGGGCGGATCGTGGAGATCCCCGAGGAGCTCTGGTCGAGTCGTGAGCACCCGCAGCGCTCGACCCACACCCGCAAGAGCCGGGCCTGGGACCCGCGGCGCCGGGCGCGGATGATCCACCTGGCCATCGCCCGGGAGCTGTGGCGGATCATCCGGGTCTCGCCGCTGACGCTGCGCCAGCGTGTCGAATGTGTCGCGCGCCTGGGCCTTTGCCTCACCCGGCGGGGGGTGCGGCGGATCGCCGGTTCGGTCCGCGCCGCCGTTCGTCCCGCCCGCCCCGCCAGCGGGGCCTGAGCGCGATGAAGGTCGTCCTGTTCTGCGGCGGCCCCGGCCTGCGCCTCCCCGAGCGGGGTGAGCTGGTCCCGAAGCCGATGGTGCCCCTGGGCTACCGGCCCGTCCTGTGGCACGCCATGCGCTACTACGCGTACTTCGGCTGGGACGACTTCATCCTGTGCCTTGGCGAGCGAGCCGACCTCATCAAGGCGTACTTCCTGGACTACGAGGAGGCGCTGTCGAACGATTTCGTGCTGAGCGGCGGCGGCCGCAGCGTCGAGCTGCTCAGCAGTGACATCACCAGCTGGCGCATCACCTTCGCCGACACGGGCATCGCGGCCACCATCGGCGAGCGCCTCATGACCGTGCGGCACCATCTGGAGGGCGAGGAGCTGTTCCTGGCCAACTACGCCGACGTGGTCACGAACGCCCCGCTGGACGAGATGGTGGCGGACTTCCGGGGACGGCGGGAGATCGCCGCCCTGATGGCCGTGCGGCCGTCGTACTCCTTCCACGTCGTGGAGGACGACGCGCACGGGCACGTCAGCGCGTTGCGCGACGTGGAGACGGCGGACCTGTGGATCAACGGCGGGTACTACATGTTCCGCCAGGCCATCTTCGACTACCTGCGCCCCGGCGAGGAGCTCGTGGAGGGTACGCTCCGGCACCTGGTCGAGGAAGGCCTCCTCGTGGCGTACCGCTACGACGGCTTCCACATGTCGGTGGATACGCTCAAGGACCTCCAGGAGCTGCAGGGCCTGAGCGCCACCGGGCGACCCCCGTGGGCCCTGTGGGTGCCCGGCGTGGCCAAGGGGGAGCGGCGCTCGTGGGTCAGCGACGCGCCCGCCGACGGCTAGCTGCGAGGCCCCCGCGTCACACGATCAACTTGCGGCAGGTGAACGCCTCGGCGAAGCCCGAGGCGGCGTGCGACTCCACGCCGCGCAGGCGCAACAGCGCCCAGAACGTGTCGGCCGTGAACCAGTCGTGCCCCTGCTGGGACGGGAAGGCGCGCATGAGGTGGTCGACCTTGGCGGTGCAGTCATCGCGCTCGAGGGTCACGTAGAGGTTCATGGGGCCGAGGTCCCCGTCGTACTTGGGGATCTCGAACTCGAGCACGAGCGCGCGCCGGAAGACCTGCCCGGCCAGCTCGGCGAGGAAGCGGTGATCCTGGTGCAGGTCCTCACGCCGGTGGGTCAGGACCAGGTCGGGCTCGCCGTCCCCCTTGAGGGCCATCACGGCCCGCTTGACCGCCTCGGCGCGGTACGGCAGGTAACCGTCGGGATGCCGGCCGATCTCCACCTCGTGGTCGGCCCGGCCCAGCCACGCCTCGGCGCTGGCCCGGGCCTCGGCGGCCCGCTCTCCCTCGGCGCCCAGGACGACCCACCGGATCCGCGTGTCAGGACGCTCGCGCACCAGGCGCGCGACGGTGCCGGCGCACCCGATCTCCAGGTCGTCAGCGTGGGCGCCCAGCGCAAGGACCCGGAGGGGGTGGTCGGCGGGCAGCCCGAGCGCGGCCGCCAGGCGGCGATCGCCGCGGGGCTCAGCGTCCGGCACTGACGGCGCTCAGGTGGGGCGCCGGGGCCACGGGTCGTGGCGGCTCGACGCGCGGACGGGCCGACCTCGGGGCCCACGGCGGCCGGCCGCGGGCGGCCAGCCCCTCCAGGCGCTGCACGTCGCGCAGCGTGTCGACGGGGGCCCAGAACCCGTCGTGCCGGACCGTGGCCAGGCGGCCGGTCGCGGCCAGCCGCGTGAACGGCTCCTCGACGAGCTCCTCGCCCGGACGCATGACCTCGAAGACGGCCGGCCGGAGCATGAAGTACCCGCCGTTGATCCACAGGTCGGCGTCGGTGGCGTCCCGGAGCGCGGTGACCGTGCCACCGGGCGTCATCTGGACCGTCGTGAAGCCGTAGCCGCTGGGGCGGACCGACAGGAAGGAGGCGGTCGCGTCGGTACGCGAGAAGCCGTCCACGAGGCGATCGAGCGGGGCGTCGGTCAGGGTGTCGCCGTAGTTGGCCAGGAAGACGGGTTCATGCTCGACGTACTGCCGGACGGCCCGCAGCCGGTCGCCGATCGTCGCCTGGAGCCCGGTGTCGACGAACGTGATGCGCCAGTCCTGGATGTCCGAGCCCAGCAGCTCGATCCGCTGGCCCCCCTCCGAGAACACGAAATCGTTCGAGACGGCCTCTTCGTAGTGCAGGAAGTAGTCCTTGATGGCCGCCGAGCCGTGGCCCAGGCAAAGCACGAAATCGCGGTGGCCGAAGTGGGCGTAATAGCGCATCACGTGCCAGAGGATGGGGCGGTAGCCGATGGGCACCATCGGCTTCGGGAGCGACTCCGAGTGCTCCCGCAGGCGCAGGCCCAGCCCGCCGCAGAAGAGGACGACCTTCATCGCCGGCCGCGCCGCTCGCTCACGGGGCCAGGACCTCGAGGTGGGGGATGGCCACCACCAGGCGGCCGCCCCACCGGGTCACGTCGGCCAGCTGGGCGCTGATCTCCGTCCGCAGGTTCCACGGCAGGATCAGCACCAGGTCGGGCCGCTCGGCCATGAGGTGCTCCGGCGCGAAGATGGGGATGTGGGTGCCGGGCGTGAAGCGGCCGTGCTTGTAGGGGTTGCGGTCGACCGTGAACTCCACCAGGTCGGTCCGGATACCGCAGTAGTTGAGCAGCGTGTTGCCCTTGCCCGGCGCGCCGTAGCCGGCCGTCCGCTGGCCCTTCTCGCGCGCATGGATCAGGAAGGCCAGCAGGTCCCGCTTCACCCGCTCGACGCGCGCGGCGAAGCCGGTGTACCCGTCCAGGCGGTCGTAGCCGCCGGCCGCCTCACGGGCGAGCAGCGCCTTCAGGGCGTGGCTCATCTCCCGCGCGGGGCCGTCACGTCGGGCCAGGTAGACCCGCAGCGAGCCGCCGTGGGTCGGCAACTCCTCGACGTCGAAGAAGTGCAGGCCGTGGGCGTCGGCGATGCGTTCGATGGTGCCTGCCGAGAAGTACGAGAAATGTTCGTGGTAGATCGTGTCGAACAGCCCGTCTTCCACGAGCCGCACGACGTGCGGGAACTCGAGCGTCGCCACCCCGGTCGGCTTCAGGAGGTGGGCCATGCCGGCCACGAAATCGTTGAGGTCCGGCACCTGGGCCAGGACGTTGTTGCCGATGACGAGGTCGGCCGCCCGGCCGTCGGCCACCAGCTGGTCGGCCAGCTCCAGTCCGAAGAACTCGGTCAGGGTCTCGACGCCCCGTTCGCGGGCCGCCTCGGCCACGTTCCAGGCCGGTTCGATGCCCAGGGCGGGGATGCCGGCGGCCACGAAATGCTGGAGCAGGTAGCCGTCGTTGCTGGCCAGCTCGACGACGTGTGAGCTCGGGCCCAGGCCCAGGCGGGCGCTGATGGTCTCGACGTAGCGCCGGCTGTGCTCGACCCAGCTGTCCGAGTAGGCCGAGAAGTACGCGTACTCGCGGAAGATGGCCTCGGGCGCCACGTAGGCCGGGAGTTGTACGAGGAGGCACGCCGGGCAGACCCGGACGTGGAGCGGATAGAACGGCTCCATGGCGTCGAGCTGGTCGGCGGCCAGGAAGCTCTCGCACAGCGGGGACATGCCCAGGTCGACCAGGGTGTGGGTCAACGCGGTGCCGCAGAAGCGGCACCGCGGCGTGGCCGTGGGGGCGGCCGGTTCGAGGGCGCCCGACGTCGGGGCGGCGATGGTGCTCATGGGACCGTTCAGGGTCACCGATGCAGGGCGCGGCGGCAAGATGGCACGCGGCAAGGTGTTGCGCGGACGCGCCGGTCGACCCTCAGGCGACCGCTTCGCCGGGCTCGGGCGCGACCAGCTTGACCGCCTGCAGGCCGCGGCGATCGAGCGCCGCGCGAAGCTGGGCCGGGGTGCCGGCCAGGATCGGGAAGGTGCCGTAGTGGATCGGCACCACGACCTTCACGCCGAGCAGCTCGGCCGCCAGTGCCGCCTCGCGGGGACCCATCGTGAAGTGCCCGCCGATCGGCAGCAGGGCCACGTCCGGCCGGTGCAGCTCAGCGATGAGGCGCATGTCGCCGAAGACGTCGGTGTCCCCCGCGTGGTAGACGCGGCGGCCGTCCTCCAGCTCGATCACGAAGCCGGCCGGCTCGCCCAGGTACAGCGGCACGCCGCCATCCGCGTTCCAGTCGCCGGCCGAATGGTCGGCACGGACCATCGCCACCTTGAGGCCGGCCACCTCGACCGTGCCGCCCTTGTTCATGCCGATGACCGAATCGCCGCCACCCGGCAGCTGGCGGGCCAGCCAGAGGCTCAGCTCATGGATGCAGGGCCAGGCCGGATGGAGCCGGCTGGCGAGGGCCACCGCGTCACCCAGATGGTCGCCGTGGCCGTGGGTCACGAGGAGGAGATCGCATCGCTCGACCGCGTCGGCCCGCTTGGGCGACCGGGGGTTGCCGAACCACGGATCGATGAGGACGACGCGCCCCCCCGGGGTGCGGATCTGGACGCACGCATGGCCGTACCACGTGTACTCGAAGCCGAGATCGCCCATCGTGGACCTCCCTGACCGGGTTGCCGCCCTCACCTTCATCGTAGCCCGGCTCGGGGCGACCTGCCGCGGCTACACTCGGCCGATGGCCAACGCGGCGATCGTGCACGACCTGGCGTTCATCAACTGGGTCGTGCTCTTCGCACTGGCCGGGGGCGGCGCCGGCGCGGCGGTCGTCGTGCGCACCCTCACCGACGTCGCGCCCGGGTACCTCCGCTTCCTCGCCGGGTTCGGCGCCGTCCTTGGCGCCGTCGTCCTGCTCGCCGACCTGTCCCTGCCGGCCGCGGCGACCCTGACGGTGCCCGGGGACGCCTCGTTCGACCTGCCGCGTCGGGCCCTCCTGGGGCTGTTCGTCCTACTCGCCCTCGCCTACGCCGTGGCCGCCGGCCGGGGCCGGCGGGCCCCACGGCTGGGGGCCGGGCTGCTGCTCGTGACGGGCCTCATCACGGTGGCGGCCGCCCTGGGGTGGGGCGGCGGCCTCGTGCAGGGTGTGCCGGTGGCCGTCCTCTTCGCGCTCCTCCTGGCCGTCACCGGGGGCACCTTCGCGGCCATGGTGCTGGGCCACTGGTACCTCGTCACGCCGGCGCTGCCGCCCCGCCCGCTGATCGAGATGACGCGCGTGCTGACCTGGCTGCTGGCGCTCCAGCTGATCCTGTTCTGGCTGTGGACGGCGCTCGGCAGCGGCGCCGGCGGCCGGCCCTTCGGCGCCCTCGTGGGAAGCAGCGCCGTCTTCGTCTGGCTCATGCTGGGCATCGGCCTGGTGTTCCCGCTCGGGGTCATGATCATGGCCAACCGCACCGCCCGCACGCGGTCGATGGAGTCGGCCACCGGCTTGCTGTACATCGCCACGGCTGCCGTGCTCGCGGGGACGATCGTCGCCGCCGGGTTGTACTTCGGCACCGGCGTGCTGGCCTGAGGCGCCGATGCACATCCGCGTCCGCCTGTTCGCCCTGCAGCGCCAGCAGCTCGGCCGGCGGGAGGTGCCCCTCGAACTGCCCGACGGGACCACCGTGGAGGCCGCGTGGGCCACGCTTGCGGAGGCCTATCCGGTCCTGGCCCCGGCGCGGGCCTCGATGCGCTTCGCCCGCAACGGCGAGTACGTCGACCCGTCCGTCGGACTGGGCGACGGGGACGAGCTGGCCCTGATCCCGCCGGTCGCCGGCGGTTCGGATGGCGGCCGCGCGAGGCGCCTCGCCCTGGGCCACGGGCCCATCGGCGACGCCGAGATCAACGAGATGCGGGCGGCCGTGGCCGACCCGGCCGATGGCGCGGTGGTCGTGTTCCTGGGCCACACGCGCACCTCGCCCGGCACGCCCGCGCCCGGCCAGGAGCCCGCTGCCGCGCGCTTCGCCGGCCAGGAGGTCGTGGCCCTCGACTACGAGGCCTACGAGGCCATGGCCCTGGCCGTCCTGGAAGCGATCGCCGACGAGATCGAGCTGCGGTTCGGCGTCCGCCGCCTGGCCATCCTGCATCGGACGGGCGAGGTCGCGGTGGGCCAGATCAGCGTCGCCATCGTGGCCGCGGCCGGCCACCGTGCCGAGGCCTTCGAGGCCTGCCGGTACGCCATCGAGGAGCTGAAGGCGCGGGCCCCGATCTGGAAGGCCGAACGGTTCGCCGACGGCAGCGTGTGGCTTGGTGCGCCGCCCCGGGTCGGACCGCCGCCCGGCGACCTGCCGCCCGGCTGACCGCGTAGACTCGGGCGACATGCGCAAGAACCCAGCGGACGATCCGGCCTGATGGCCCGCTCCACCGCGAGCGACCTTGAAGGCCGCGCCCACGAGCTCCGCGAGCGAGCCGCCGCCCTCGCCGCGCCCATCGACGCGGCGGCGCGCGCGGCGACCACCGTCGCCTGCGAGCGGGCCATGCTGCGCCTGTTCGGCGTGTCCGGCATCGATCGGGCGGGGCACCCCCTCGCCCTGGAGGTCATCGAGCGATTCGCCGACCTGGGCCCTGCCCGCCTGGGCGGCGGCATCGCGCTGCCGTTCGCGGCGGCGGCACGCGAGTACGCCCTGGGGCCGCAGGAGCTGAGCCTTGAGATCGCCAGCGGCCACATCGACCTGGCGCTGGAGGCGGACCTGCTGCGTGAACCGGCCAACCGGGCTGCCGCAGAGGCCCTCGTCGGCGAGTGGCTGGCGGCGGCCTGGCAGCGCTTCGACGCCAACCGCGTCGCGCGCAGCGAGCTGCGGGCCATCCTGGGTGAAGCGTCCCGCACCGTGGTCGGCCTCGACCTCTCCGATGTCACCGCAGGCGAGGCCGCCGAGCGCAGCCGGGTCCTCGTGGCGGCCGGCGCCGGGCTGGTGCGGGTCCGCGTGCCGCGGGACCGCGAGCTGCGGCGCGGCCTCGGCGAGGAGCTGGATCCGGCCGACGCGGCGGCGGCCCCGCGGGTCGCCCCCGCCGGCAGCCAGCGCGGCCTGGGGTCGCTGCGCACGGCGCTCGACGAGGCCGCCGCGGCGAGCGGCCGGTACGTCCGGCTGGCCTCTGCCTCGCTCGGTCTGGCGGCGCCCGATCAGGCCGTGGTGGCCGGCTTCGAGCGCGTCGACCTGGTCTGCTCCGACCCCCTCGAGTCGATCGTCGAGTTCGGCGTCCAGCCCGCCCGGGCCTTCACCGACCACGCGTTCGCCCTCCAGGTCCACGGCCGGACCGGGGCCCAGCTCGCGCTGGGTGCGGGTCCCCTGGCCGTGGCGCCCGAGCTGGCGCGGGGCCAACCGGTCGACCCGGGGACCCGGTCCGGGCGCGCCCTCGCGCTGCAGGCCCTGACGGTCGAGCTATCGCGCCTGGGCCCCCTGCCGCCGGAGCGGATCCTGCTCGGCGCGCTGCCGCGCGAGGCCCAGGCCCTGGACGGGGCCGGCCCGATGGCCCTGACGGAGGTGGCCCTGCGGCGCCTCGTGTTCCCCGAGCATCCCCTCCTCATCGAGGAGGCCGGCGGTCGTACCGCGGGCTGGGCCGCGGGCCTGGCCGCCGCGATCGCGGGCGGCCTGGCGCCGGCCATGGTGTTCCGCTCGGCCGCCGCCGCAGCCGATCCGGCGGCAGCGGTCACCGAGACCCGGGCCGCCCTCGACGCGGCCGCGTGGCTGGCCGACGGGCGCGTGGTCGGGGCCCTGCGCGGTCGCGCCCTGGAGCACGCCGATGGCGCGTTGCGGGCGGCGGTAGCCACGCTCCGGGCGCTCTCCACCGATGGCTGGGGGTGGCTCCTGAGCGGCGTGCCGACGCTGCGGCGCGGTTCGTCGGAGGAGCCCGGCGCGGAGGAGTGGTTCGGGGCCTCGGGACCGGTCCCCCGGCGCGATGCGTACGATCCGTTCGCCGCCCCCCCGGTGCTACCGTAGCCCCATGACCACGTCGGCACCGTCGGGGCCGGCCGGGGCCGATCCGGCCTTCGGGGGCCGCCCGCCCGCGCAGGGCTGGTACTGGAGCTTCGACGGCGGCCGCGAGCGGTTCCCGTGGGTCGGCATCTTCCTCGTGGCCTTCGGTGCCGCGCTGCTGGTGGGCCAGCTCACGACGCCCCTCAGCGCGGGAACGTTGCTGCTCGACGCCCTTGGCGCGACGTTCCTGGTGACGTGGGTCATCAACGGGGCGCGCGGGGCAGGGCTGCCGGCCCTCATCTTCGTCGCCCTCGGCGCCGCCTCGACGCTGTCCGACCTGGGGGTGGTCTCGGGGAGCGGCTGGGGCACCCTCTTCCTGGGTCTCGCCTTCGCCGTGGCCTGGCTGCTGGGGCGGGCCTGGGGCCGCGGCTATGGGTGGACGGCGTGGGTGGCCGTCGTCTTCCTGCTCGTCGGCGGCATCCAGGTCGCCGGGCGCATCCCCGGCGTGCCGGACCTGGGCCGCCTGTGGCCCGTCCTCATCGTGCTGCTTGGCGTGTGGCTCATCTGGCGCGCCCGGGGACGACCCGGCTGGGGCTAGCGGGTGTACGCGCCGCCCGGGTCCAGTTCGTCGCGGATGAGGCGCAGTTCGTGGGGCGACGGGGGAGGGGTGGCGGCCAGGTCGGCGGCCACGACCGGCGGCCAGGCCGTCGCCTCGTGGACCTGTTCGAGGGTCGCGCCCGGGTGGAGCGAATCCAGGCGCATCTGCCCCTCGTCGTCGAAGTGGTAGATGCCCAGGTCCGTGACCACCACGGTCGGGCCGCGGCCCAGCCAGCCCTGCTCTCGCCGGGTGCGCTCGGCGTGCTCCGCGCCGCCCAGGTTGCCCGGCGAGGTGCGGAAGTCGATCCGTTCGACGAACGAGCGGCGGCTCTGGCGCATGATGACGAACACATGCCGGGCGTTGAGGGCGATCTCGCACGCGCCGCCGGAGCCGGGCAGGCGCGTCGTGGGGTGCTCGTAGGGGCCGATGACGGTCGTGTTGATGTTGCCGAAGCGATCGATCTGGGCCGCCCCCAGGAAGCCCACGTCGATGAGGCCACGCTGGAGGTAGTAGCCGAACAGCTCCAGCATGCTGGTGACCGCGGTGGCCCCGGTCACGATCGTCGGGTCGCCGATGCTGAGGGGCAGGCGGGCCGGGCGGGCGCCGAAGACGCCCGACTCGTAGACCAGCTCGAGGTCGGGGTTGACCGTCCGTTTGGCCAGGTTCACGGCGATGTTGGGGAGGCCCACGCCGACGAAGCAGACGCGCTGCCCGGCCAGTTCCCGGGCTGCCGCGACGATCATCATCTCCGAGCGGCTGAAGCCGGGCCCGGCCACCGGGGAGGCGCTCATCCGTAGCGGCCGTATTCGACGCTGCCGGACGGGGCGGAGCCGCTCGGGCGAAGCGCCGCCAGCCGCTCCGGTCCCAGGCGGGCCAGGTACTCGTCGTGGTCGGCGGTGCCGTGGACCCATGTCTCGAGCCATGTCCGCAGCGCGTCGGGGTCGCGCGAGATGGCCTCCCACTCGAGGTAGAAGCGGTTGTCGCGGTCGTAGTAGCCCTGGGCGTACGAGGGATGCGCGCCGTAGGGCTGGACGACCACGGCGTCGACGATCAGCCCGGGGATGATCGTGCGGTTGGGGTCGGCCCGCACCACCGCCTCGTCGACCAGCTCCTCGACCACGACGAGGACCCGGTCGGCGGCGAAGGCCGCCTCCTTCTGGCAGCCGAGCAGGCCCCACACCTGGGTGTCGCCGTTCGCGTCGGCGCGTTGGGCGTGGATGATGGTCACGTCAGGGCGCAGGGGCGGCACGGCGTAGACGTCGCCGTCGCCGTAGGGCGAGGCCATCCGCCGGATCCGCGGGTTGGCGCGGGGCAGGTCCGACTCGAAGTAGCTGCGGAGGGGGAAGAAGGGCAGGTTCATGGCTCCCGCCGTGTAGCGGCCGACCATCCCGAAGTGGCTGTACTCCTCGATCTCGAGGGGTGCCGGATCGGCCGCCTCGATGCGGCGGCGGATGGCGTGGAGGCCGCCCACGCCGGGGTTGCCCAGCCAGCTGAAGACCAGCTTGCGGGCCACCCCCGCGCCGACCATCTGGTCGTAGACGAGGTCGGGCGTGAGGCGGCAGAGGGTCAGGTCACGACGGCCCTGGCGGATGATCTCGTGGCCCGCGGCGAAGCCGATGAGGTGGGTGAAGCCTTCGATGGCCACGGTGTCGCCGTCGCGGACGAGGGCCGCCACGGCGTCGCGCATCGTGGTCACCTTGGACGTGCTCATGGCCGGGCCATCATGACGCAGCCCGGAACGGGCCTCAGGACCGCGCGGCGACCTCGGCCACGGCCTCGCCGAAGATCCGCACGCCCGTCGCGACCTGGGCCTCGTCGATGACCAGCGCGGGCGACATGCGGACCACGTCATCGCCGGCTTCCAGGACCAGGAGCCCGCGCCTGAACGCGGCCAGCTGCACGGCGTCGGCGGTGGCCCCCGAATCGAACTGCACGCCGATCATGAGGCCCTTGCCGCGCACGTCACGGACGATCGCCTCGTGGCGGCGGACGAGGGGCCGGAGCGCCTCCAGGGCCTGCTCGCCGCGCCGGGCGGCGTTCTCCACCAGGCCGCCCTCCAGCAGCTTGACCGTGGCCAGCAGGGCGGCGCAGGCGACCGGGTTGCCGCCGTAGGTCGAGCCATGCGCGCCGGGGCCCCAGTCCATCAGCTCGGAGCGCGCCACGACGGCGGAGATGGGCATGCCCGAGGCGATGCCCTTGGCCGCCACGAGCACGTCGGGCTCGACCCCCCAGTGTTCGATGGCCCACATGCGGCCGGTGCGCCCAGCGCCCGACTGGACCTCATCGGCGACCAGGATGATGCCGTGCGTGTCGCAGATGTGGCGCAGGCGGGGCAGGAACTCGGCATCCGGGACGACGTAGCCCCCCTCGCCCTGGATCGGCTCGACGAAGATGGCCGCCACCTCGGACGCCGGCACGAGGCGCTTGAAGACGCGCTGCTCCAGCTCGTCCAGGCCGGCACTGCCGAACGGCACATGGATCACCCCGGGCAGGAGCGGGCCGAAGCCGGCGTGGTACTTGGCCTTGGACGCGGTCAGGCTCACGGCGCCATAGGTCCGTCCGTGGAACGCCCCGAGGAAGGCGACGACGTACTGGCGGCGGGAGTGGAAGCGGGCGAGCTTGAGGGCGACTTCGATCGCCTCGGCCCCGGAGTTGCCCAGAAAGACCCGGGTGGGGCCGCTGATGGGGGCGATGCGCGCCATCTCCGCTGCGGCATGGGCGTAGATCGGGAGGTAGAAGTCGGACGCGCTGAAGTGGACCAGGTCGACGGACTGGCGCGCGATGGCCCGCAGCACGTCGGGATGGCCGTGGCCCGTCGAGCTCACGGCGATGCCCGCGGCGAAGTCCAGGAAGACGTTGCCGTCGATGTCCTCGACCGATACGCCGTCGCCCCGCACGGGCACGATCGGATAGGCGCGGGGGAGGCTGGGCGAGGTGATGGCCTCGTCGAACGCGATATGCGCGCGCGCCCTGGGCCCCGGCAACTCGGTGATCAGGTGCGGCACCTGGACGGAGCGGGTGGTGCGTTCGGCGACGTCGGTCACGGTCGGCTCCCTCTAGCCGGCGAGCCAGAGTGCATAACGGTTATGCAGTCTGGATATCCGCCGCCAGTGTAGCAGGCCGCTCGACCGCGATCGGGCGGGGTCGCGTCAGTCGACGATCGTCTGCGACTGCTCGCGCATGAACTGCTGGACGTAGTAGAAGCCGCCGCCGGCCTTGCCCGTCGCGGTGGAACCCTTCCAGCCCCCGAACGGCTGCACGCCCGGCCACGCGCCGGTGGTCGCGCCGGCGCGGCGGTTGACGTAGACGACGCCGGCTTCGATCACATCGAGGAAGCGGTCGATCTCGCCCTTGTCCTCGCTGTACAGGCCGGCCGTGAGGCCGAGGACGGTGTCATTGGCCCGCTCCAGGGCCTCGTCCAGCGAGTCGACCGCGGCGACCGCGGTGAGCGGGACGAAGAGCTCGTCGCGGAAGAGCCGGTGGTCGAAGGGCAGGCGCCCCACCACGGTCGGCTCGACGAAGAAGCCGCGCTCGAGGCCGTCCTGCGTCAGGCGCTCGCCGCCGGTGTAGACGGCCCCGTCACGCCGCGCCTCGGCGACCGCCTGCTCGTACCGCGCGACGGCGCGGGCGTCGATGAGCGGACCCATCCAGTTCTGCCGCTCGACGGGATCGCCGACGGTGATGGCCTCCGTCTTCTCCACGAGACGACGCACCAGGTCGTCGTGGACGGCGCGCTCGACGTAGACGCGGCTGTTGGCGGAGCACTTCTGGCCGGTGAAGCCGAAGGCGGCCCGCATGATGCCCTCGGCCGCCTCGTCGAGGTCCGCGTGGCGGGTCACGATGGCCGGGTTCTTGCCGCCCATCTCGACGATGACGGGCTTGGGGTAGACCCGGGCGAAGTGCTTGTACAGGCCGAAGCCCACCTCGAACGAGCCGGTGAAGATGAGGCCGTCGACGCCCGCGTTCTCCTGCAGCTCGGCGCCCACCGTCTCGCCGGGTCCCATGACCAGGTTGAAGACACCGTCGGGCAGGCCGGCATCGCGGAAGACCTGCGTCAGGCAGACGCCGGAGATGGGCGCGTCGGAGGACGGCTTGTAGACCACGGTGTTGCCGGCCACGAGCGCGCCGCCGGAGGGCCCGCCGGACAGGGCGAAGGGGAAGTTGAAGGGGCTGATGACGCCCCACACGCCGTACGGCTTGAGGACCGACCGGGTGTGCACCGCCACGTCGCCCAGGTTGTCCATGGGGTCGTCGAAGCCGTGGTTGCGCTCCACCATCAGGCACGACCAGCGGATGAGGTCGGCCGTCTCCTCCACGTCTCCGAGGGCCTCCAGGCGGTTCTTGCCGACCTCCATCGAGAGCAGCGCGGCGAACTCCATCTGGCGTTCGCTGATGAGATCCGCGGCGCGCCGCAGGAGCGCGACCCGTTCCTGCCACGGCCGGCGGGACCAGGCCGGGAACGCGGCGCGGGCGGCCGCCACCGCGTCCTGCACGTCAGCCCGGGTGCCCCTGGCGAAGGTGCCCATGGGCGATCCGTCGATGGGGGTGCGCTTCTCGAACGTGCCTTCGCCATCCCGGTCGCGGCCGTCCACGACGTTGCGGTGATAGCCGCCCAGGAGATCGCGGCGGGCCACCGCGAGGCCGGCCTCGAACTGGGCGTGGAGGGTCTCGTTGTCGTTGCGGAGGGTGGCGTAGGTGATCTTGAGGCGGGGCTCGGTCGGTGCGGTCATGGGCCCAGTCTAGCGCTCCGTCAGGGCGTCCACGACCGCCGCGAGGTCGGCCGCGGCGGCGTCGGGCGGCGGCTCGCCGAGGGCCACATGGCGGGCCAGGTCGGGCGCCCCGTGCCGCCCGGAGCGGACCCACACGGCGCGCAACCCCGCCCGGCGCGCGCCGGCCACGTCGGCCCGCAGATCGTCGCCGATCATGACCACCTCGTCGGCCGGAACGCCCAGCAGGCGCAGGGCCGCCGCGAAGAACATCGGCGCTGGCTTGCCGGCGAGCAGCGCCCGGCGGCGGGTGGCGAACTCGAGGCCCACGACGAAGGCGCCGGCGTCAAGGGTCGGCCCCCGGGCCGTGAGCCACCACGGGTTGCGATGCATGGCGATGAGGCGTGCCCCGCCGCGCACGAAGCGGAAGGCCCGGTCGAGGTTGGGGTAGGAGAGGGCCTCGCCCGCGTCGCCGATGACGACCGCCGCGCACGGGCCGTCCGCCTCGCGCGCCGCACCGGCTGACGGGAGGAGCGCCTGGCCGGCGAACTCGTGGCGGGCGTCATCCGAGCACAGGACGTAGAGCGGGCGCCCGGGGAAGCGTCGTGCCGTCAGGTCGGCCGTGACCGAAAGGGCGCTGACGATCCGGCTCGGGTCCAGGTGGATGCCGAGCGATGCCGCCCGCGCCGCGAGCGACGCCCGGCTGAGCGTGGAGGTGTTGGTCGCCACGAGGAACGGCACACGCCGGCGTTCGAGCGTCGCCAGCGCGCCGGTGGCCCCCGGCAGGGGCCGGCCGGCCTGGACCAGCACGCCGTCCAGGTCGATGAGGAGCGCCCGTGCGCGTCCCATGGTGTGGGCCAGGGAGCCGTCGGGCGCGGGGAGGACCCTGGCACGGCTCGGCATCGCCCGATGGTAGCGGCGCGGGCACGCCACGGCCTGCCTCGTGTATCGTCGCGGCCCATGCGCGGGCCCATCGTCCTGATCGGTTCCGGCGAGTTCATGCCGGCGATGGAGGCGATCGACCGGGAGCTGCTGGCGGCGACCGGGCACCGCCAGCCGCGAGTCGCCATCGTGCCGACGGCGGCCGCGCCGGCCGGGGAAGCCGCCTTCCTGCGGTTGGCGGAGCAGGGACGCCAGCACTTCCGGGCGCTGGGGGCGGAGGTCGAGGCGGTCCCCCTCCGGACGCGCGCCGATGCGGACGACGTCGCCTGCGCCCAGGCCATCGGTGAGGCCGACCTCATCCACCTGTGCGGGGGCGATCCGGCCTTCCTGTACGACGCCGTGGCCGGCACGGCGGTGGAGCGGGCGCTGGGGGCGGCGCTCGACCGCGGCGCGATCGTGGCCGGCTGCGGGGCCGGCGCGATGGTGCTGGCCGATCGTCAGGCCCGCCTCGTGCGCGGTCGACCGGTGCCCGGCGGGTGGTTGCCGGCCCTGGGCTTCGTGCCCCGCGTGGCCGTCCTCCCCGGCTACGACGCCCTCCCCGAGGCGCTCCTGCTGGCGGTGGTCCTCATGCCGCCGTGGTCCGGCGTCGTCGTCGGCATCGATCGCCAGACGACCCTCATCGGGCGCGACGGGTCATGGCAGGTGCTGGGCCACGGGCGGGTGACCATCTGGCGCGGCCGTCGTCGCACCCGCTACCGCGACGGGGAGACGATGCGGATCTGACCCGTCTGACCCGCGCCGGTGGCGCGGTTCAGCGGGCGTGCGCGCGCAGCAGCTCGGCGAAGCCGGCCTCCTGGAGACGCCAGTAGGTCGCCAGCTCCTGATCACGTAGACCGTCAGAGGGAGCGGCGGGGGTGCCGTTGACGTCGACCACGTAGACGCGGCCCGAGGTCCGGTCCCGGAGCACGTCGAGATCGGCCCAGTCGGCGCCCATGGCCTGCGCCATCACCACGAGGTTGGCCAGCTCGACCTCGCTGAACTGGCTGGACGGCTCGACGGCCAGCGCCAGCCTGTTGGCGCTGACATGACGGAACCGGTCGTGGATCGGGCGGTGGCGGAGGATGGCGTAGACGATGCGACCATCCATCACGCAGACCCGGTGATCGACCACCACATGGTCCGTCAGGCGGTTGTCGACCAGGCGCTGCGTCACCACGCCGGGCGTGCCCGACGGGCGATCCACGACCCGGCCGTCGTGCGCGGCGTTGTCGTCGGACTTCTCCATCAGCTCGGCTGTGCCCGGCTCGGGGCTCAGGTCGTACCCGAAGACGCGGCCGTGCACCTCGTTGACGTGGCGCTTGCTGATGTCCCGCAGACGGGCATTGATGGCTCGCGGGTCGAGCTCGGAAGGCGGTTCATCGCGCACCGTCCGGTCGACGAAGTGGATGGCCACGTCGGACCGCGCCAGGGGCACGACGTCGACGTTGAGGCTGATGCACAGCTGGTACGCGCCGTGGAAGTAGCGCGGCGCCTCGGGGGCGAACGCGACCGTGACGGGGAACTTCCGGCGGTAGCCATGGCGGGCCCGGCGCCTGGTCTCGTACAGCACGTGCGAGCGATCCAGCTCGTGCCACGACGCGGCCAGCGTCGGCGCCGCGCGCCGGACGACCGGCGTCTCGCGCAGCAGCGCGTGGGTGCGCTCGACGATCTGCATCAACACGGGGGCAGTATGGAGGGGCTGGATACCCGGCTGGTGCGTCCTGTCGACGGAAGACGCCCGGACCGCCGAACGGCGGGCCTCAGGACGCCTGGACCTCGCGGAAGCAGTCGGAGCAGTAGACCGGCTTGTCCTGGCGCGGCTTGAAGGGCACCTGCGCGGCGTTGCCGCACTTGGAGCAGATCACCGCGAAGTACTCGCGCATGGGCCGGTCGTCGCCTCGCTCGTAGCCGCGCGGGCCGCCGATGGAGCGCACGTCATAGCCGGTCGTCTCGCGCGTCGCGCGACGGCTCGCCCGGCAGCTGGGGCAGCGCTTGGGATCGGAGGCGAAGCCCTTCTGGGCGTAGAACTCCTGGTCGGCCGACGAGTGGACGAACTCGATGCCGCAATCAGCACAGGTCAGGGTTCGATCCGTATAGGACACCGGGACGGGACCTCCTGAGGCGTGGTTCGCGTTCGCGTTCGCACCGCCGCGCGGAGGCGGAACCGCAGCTGGCGTGTGGCGTCGGGAGGAGCCGGGCGCCGCCCAGATGCTGTGCCGAGGTCCCGATCCGGGGCGCACCGGTGAAGGTACGCAGCGTACCACCGCTCGGCGGGCCTCGCCAGCGGGCGCGCCGCCGGCCATCGCGTGACAGGCGAGGTGGCACAATAGCCGCCGAGCCTGTGCCGCACGAGCGAGGGTCAAGGGGGCTCCTCGCTCGTCCACCGCCAGGGCACAGCGGGTCGGTCCACGGACGGAGGAACGCGTCGCCCTGATGCCCCGCTTGCTGCATGTAGCGGATGTTCACCTCGGGGCCCGCCACCAGGACCTCGGCCCGGCCGCCTCCGCGCAGCGCGAACGGCAGTACGAAGCCTTCCGACGGGCCATCGACCTCGCGCTCGAGGAACGCGTGGACGTCGTCATCGTGGCGGGCGACCTGTTCGACTCGAACCAGCAACCACGCCGCTCGGTGGAGCGGGCCGCTGCCGAGTTCGGCCGGGTGGCGGCGGCCGGCGGACGGGTCGTGCTGATCCCCGGCACCCACGACGCCTACGATCCCTCGTCGGTCTACCGCGCCTACGACCTGCCCGCCCTGGCCGGCGTGGCGGCGGCGGACGACACCGTCGTGCTCCTGACGCCGGACCGTCCCGACGTCGTCTTCCCGCAGCTGGACCTGGCCGTCTTCGCCCGTGTCTTCGCCACCAAGCGGGCGCCCCGCAGCCCCCTCGCCGGTTTCTCGGCGACCGCCGACACGCGCGCCACGTGGCGCGTCGGCGTGGTCCACGGCTCCCTCCGCATCGAGGGCAAGGTGACCGACGACGATGTGCTGTTCACCGACGCGGAGATCGCCGCGTCCGGCCTGGACTACCTGGCCCTCGGCCACTGGCACTCCTTCCAGCAGGGCCGCGCCGGCGCCACCACGTGGGCCTACGCCGGATCGCCGGAGCCGGTGGCGGTGGACCAGGATGGCGCCGGCCAGGTCATCCTGGTGACCCTGGAGGAGCGCGACGGCCAGCGCCAGGTGCGGCTGGAGGCCCGGCGTATCGGGCGCACCCGCTTCATGAAGCTGGACCTGGATGCCGCCGAAGTGCCCGGCCAGCCGGCCCTCGTGGAGCGGATCGCCGCCCATGCCGACCCGGACCTCGTGATGGACGTTCGCCTGGTGGGCGTCGAGCCGGACGAGCTCGACGTCCGCGAGGAGGAGGTCGAGCAGCAGCTGGCGGGGCGGTTCCTCCGGCTGCGCTTCCGCAACGCCGCCACCCCGGCGCCGCCGGCCGGCCCGCCCCTCCCGCCCGATACCATCCCGGGGGCGTTCGTGCGCGACCTGGAGGCTCGCGTGGGCGCGGCGCGGGCGGCCGGCCTGGCCGACGAGGCGGCTGAGCTCGAGGAGGCGCTGCGCCTGGGACGCCTGCTGCTCGACGACCCGCAGCGCGTGACGCTGGGTTGAGATGCGCCTGCTGAAGCTGCGCCTGCGGGACTTCCAGCGCCACGACGACGTCACGTTCGAGTTCGCCCCCGGCCTGACCGTCGTGCGCGGGCCCAATGAGTCGGGCAAGTCGACCATCCAGCGCGCCATCGAGGTGGCCCTCTTCCGGCGGGCCACGGCCGGTGGGTCGGAGATGGAGACCCTGCGGCCGTGGGGGCGTGAGGGGGCCAGCCCGACCATCGAGCTCGACTTCGACCATGACGGCACCCCCGGGCGCCTGGTGAAGACGTTCGCCGGGGCCAAGGGCCAGGCCCACCTGACGTTCGGTGACGAGACGCTGGACGATCCGGCGGCGGTGGACCGGCGGCTGGCCGAGCTGACCGGCCTCCCGTCGGAGAAGTTCTTCCGCTCCACCGCGAGCGTCCACCACTACGAGCTGGAGAACCTCGATCGCGACGAGGCGGCCCTGCGCGACCGGCTCCAGGCATCCATGAGCGGCGCCGATCGAGGGACGTCGGCGGCCCGCAAGAAGCTTCAGGAGGCGCTCCGGCGCCTCACCACGGAGGGGCCGCGCAACCCGGGCATCCTCAAGCAGGACCGCGACCGCGTCGCGGAGCTCACGGCCGGGGCGCAGCAGGGCGAGGCCGGCCTGGCCGCCCTGGAGCGGGACCAGGCGGCCCTCTCGACCGCCCGCGATGCCCACGCCGCGGCGGTCGCCCGCGTCGCCGAGGCGCGCGAGCTGCTCGGACGGGCCGAGCATGCCGCGACGCTCCTGGCCCGCCAGCACGACGCCGAGACGCGCTACCAGCGCTACAAGCGGGCCACCGAGCTGCGCGACCAGATCCTGGCCCAGGAAGCTGCGCATCCCGCGTCGATGCCACTGCCCACGCTTCGCGCGGCGACCGAGCGGCTGCGCCAGCAGGAGGCCACGGTCTCCACCCTGCGGGCCGAGCTGGCCGACACGCCGGACGTCTCCTCGTATGACGTCGGCAACCTGCCCTCGCCGGGCTGGCGCCGCTTCGCCGTGGCCGGCATCGCGCTGGTGCTGATCGGCGCGGTCGTCGCCCTCGGCACCATCGCCATCCCGCCCCTCGGCAGCGCCAGCTCGATCGCCGGGATCGTCATCGCCGGGGCGGGCCTGCTGCTGGCCCTGGTGGGCCTCTTCCAGCAACGCCGCGCGTCCGACACGCGACGGCAGAACGTGCTGCGGGAGAACGAGATCTCGCGCCGCCTGCGGGGTCGGTCGGACATCGAGCAGCAGCTCAAGGACACGGTGGCGGCCCGCGACGCGGGCCTCGTCGCGCTGGCCCTGCCGGACCTGCCCGCGGTGGAACAGCTGCTGGCGGCCGAGACGGCCCACGTCGCGGGCCTCGAGGCCCTCCATGCCGAGTACCGCGGGGTCCTGGGCGACGAGCAGCCGGCCGACGACGTGGCCCGGCTGCGCGATGCGGCCGCCGCCGAGGGCGAGACGGCCCGCCACGCCCTGGCCGGCATGGGTGACGTGGGGGCCGACCCGCTGGGCACCCGCGATCGGGCGCGCGCCGCGGTGGCCAGTGGCGAGGTCGAGCGAGAGCGGACGCTCGCGGCGCAGGCCGACGCCCACGCCCGTGTCGAGCAGAACCCCATCGACGCGGAGGAGGTGGCGGCGACCAGCGAGGCCCTCGCCACGGCCACCGAGCGGCTGGCCCTGGACGAGCGGCGCGAGCGCATCTACCGCGCCACGCTGGAGGCCCTGGACCGCGCCGAGGAGGCGACCATGAAGCGTGCCGCGCGCTTCCTGGAAGCCCGCATGGCCGGCGACGTGGCCAAGATCACGGCGGGCCGCTACCGGCGCGTGCAGGTCGACGAGGCCGAGCTCACGATGCGCGTCTGGGCGCCGGAGCGCGGTGACTGGGTGGACGTGCGGAGCCTCTCCCAGGGCACGATCGATTCGTTCTACCTGGCGGCACGGCTGGGGCTGGTGCGCCAGGTGACCCAGGACCGGCGCCCGCCGCTGGTCTTCGACGACCCCTTCCTGACCTTCGATGCCACGCGCGCCCAGCAGGCGCTGGCCCTGCTGCGGGAGATCGCCGCGGACCACCAGGTCATCTACCTGACGGCATCCGACCGCTTCGATTCGGTCGCCGAGCACGTCATCGACCTGGCCGGGCCGACCGGCCGCGACGTTCCCGACCCCCCCGCGACCGCCTGACCCGGAAGGCGCCGCTGGACCCTGCCGCCGTCCTGTTCGGCCTCGCCTCAGGGATCACCTGGGGGGTCGGCGATTTCGCCGGGGGTCTGGCCAGCCGGCGCGTCGCGACCCTCGTGACCGTCCTGGCGAGCCAGACGGTGGGCCTGGTCGCCGCCGCTGCCGCGATCGTCGTGAGCGGCGAGCGGTTCCCGGGGGGCGAGAGCCTGGCGTGGGGGGCGGCCGCCGGGATGGCCGGCGCCTGCGGGCTGTACGCCTTCTATCGCGCCCTGGCCAGCGGCCAGATGGCCGTCGTCGCGCCGCTCGTGGCGGTCATCGGGGCGGGCGTGCCGGCCGCGGTCGGCATCGCGCGCGGCGACCAGCTGTCGGCCTTGCAACTGGGCGGCATGGCCTGCGGCCTGGCGGCCATCGTGGTGGTCTCGTGGCCCGGCCGGGCGACGCCCCACGCCGGCCCTGCCACGGTCCGGCTGCTGCCGCTCATCATCCTCGGCGGCCTCGGCTTCGCCGGCTTCTTCCTGGGCATCCACGAGGCGATGCGCGTGGGCGGGGCGACGTGGTGGCCCCTGCTCGGCGCCCGATCGGCGACCGTGCTGCTGGCCGTGGTCGTGGCCCTCGTGGTGCGGCCGCGATGGGAGGGCGTGCCCGACGTGGCCCCGCTGATCCTGGCCGCCGGCGTCGCGGACTATGGGGGCAACGCCTTCTTCCTGCTCGCCAGCCAGGGCGGTGGCCTGAGCGTACCGGTCGTCCTGTCATCGCTCTACCCGGTGACGACCGTCCTGCTGGCCGCCTGGCTGCTCCATGAGCGGCTGCATCGCTGGCAGGTGGGCGGGATCGTGCTGGCGGTCGCGGGGGTCGCGCTCATCGCGACCTGAGGATCCGGTCAGGCCCGGGACGCCTACCCCAGCCAGGGTCCGAAGAGCGAGTCCAGGCCGGGCACCTGGTGGCAGCGCCGGCAGCGGGCCTCGTAGGTCTCCGGTTTGCCGGCGGGGTCGTTGATGCCCCCGACGACGATGGTCGGCGAGTCGGCCGGGGCGGGCCGGCCATTGATGAGCCGCTGGGTACGTGTGGCCACGCCCTTGCAGACGACGCAGATGGCGGTCAGCTTGTCGACCTCGTCGGCGATCACCAGCAGACGCGCCATGGGCCCGAACGGCCAGCCGCGGAAGTCGCGGTCCAGGCCGGTCAGGATCACCTCGCGACCGTCGTCGGCCAGCCGCTCCACCACGTCGGCGAGGCCGTTGTCGAAGAACTCGGCCTCCTCGACGGCGACGAGGTCGGGATCCATCTCGGTCACGATGGCGGCGATCTGGTCCGAGTCGGACACGGCGCGGCTGGGGAAGGCGACACCCGAACGCGACTCGATCCGGTCGGCTCCCGTCCGGGTGTTGAGGGCGTGGTTGACGACCAGCACCCGCCGCCCGGCGATCTCCGCCCGTCGCAGCAGGCGGATCATCTCCTCGGTCTTGCCCGAGGCCATGGGCCCGCACAGGACGTGGATCCAGCCACGACCGCGCTCCACGCGCGAGCCCGCGGCGGCAGTTTCGAGGGCGATCGCGGACCTCCCGAGGCTGATCGTGACGCGGCCTACAGGATACGCCGGGCCGCCGCCGCGTCGCCCCCGGGCGACGGCTCCTCGGGCCGGCCGGTCACCCGCCGGAAGGATGGGCCAGGCGCGAGGCCGCGGCCCGGTCGAGCAGCCACGTGGTCTGCGGGACGCGGGCCACCTGGGCCGGCAAGGCAACCACGTCGAGGGGCCCGTCCAGGACACGCTGCAGGACGTCGGCCTTGCCTTCCCCGCCGGCCAGCACGAGCACGCTGCGCGCGGCGATGATCACGCGTGCCCGGAACGTCATCCGCGCGAGGTGCGGTTCGACGTGAGCCGGCGCGGCGATGCCCATCGCGAGGGGCGCGTCGGCGGCGAGGGCGGGACTGCCCGGGAAGCACGACAGGACGTGCCCATCGGGGCCCACGCCGAGGAGCAGCAGGTCGAAGAGCGGGTCCCCTGCCGACGTGAAGGGGATCGCCCGGCCGACCTCGCCGGCGTAGGCCCGGGCGGCCGTGTCCGGTCCGGCGGCGTCGGCGAGCGCGGCCGCGACGGGCCACGGATGGAGGTTGGCGGCCGGCAGGCCCAGGCCCAGGCCCAGGACGTCCTGCGCCACGCCCGCGTTCGAGGCGGGATGGTCGAGCGGCACGAACCGCTCGTCGCCCCACCAGCACTGCACGGCGCCCCAGGCCACGCCGGCTGCCGGACCGGCCGCCACCAGCCGTTCGTAGAGCGGCGGGGCCGTGGATCCGCCGGTCAGCGCCACGTGGGCCACGCCGCGAGCCGCCACGGCTTCGCGGAGCGACGTGGCCACCCGCTGGGCGGCGGCATCGGCGAGGGCCCCGGCGTCGGCGACGACGACGACCGCCGGTGGTGGGCTCATCCTTCGACGAGCAGGGCCGCCGCGGCCAGGGCGTCCTCGAAGACGCGGTCGGCGCTGCCGCGGTCGAGGGCCTCGGCGAGGTAGGGGGCATCGCCGAACGGCTCGAGGCGTCCGGCCCGGCGGCAGACCTGGGCGCCCTGCCAGTCGGCGGTCGCCAGCAGGTGATCCGCGTGGCGGGTGACGCGGGCCCGGATCTCGGCCCCCCGGCGGCCCAGGGTCAGTTCGACGCGGGCCAGCGAACCCGGCGTGCGCAGCGCACGATCGCCGCCCGGGTCGGCCGGCCGCACCTCGAGGCGCACCGGGCCGTGGGCGCTCCGGTAGGTGCCGGCCAGGCCGTCGACGCCACGCTGCGGGGCCAGGGGTGCCTCGAGCCGCCAGCCGAGCCGGCTCGCCAGCCAGCCGCACAGGAGGGCCGCCTTCGACACCCGCAGGAGGTCGCCCGGACGGGCCACGTCCAGGCGGACGTGGTGGATCGTGGGCAGTTCCGGCGCCAGCAGCGGGTGATCGAAGGCGCCCGCCAGCAGCTCACGCCACAGGGCCAGGCGGAGCCAGCCGACATCGAGGACGCGCAGCCGACCCTCCGCGACGACCTGGGCCAGGGCCATCAGCTGGGCGGCTCCGTCCTCGCGGAAGGAGCCCGAGTCGACCAGGATCCGGTCGACCTCGGCCGCCAGGTCCACGAACTGGGCGCGGCCGAGGGGCGGATCGTCGGGCCACCACAGCACGACCGGCAGGTCGTGGATCAGCAGCGGCGTCACCAGTTCCGACAGGTGGTAAGCCAGCTCGCCGCCGCAGCGAGCGACGATCTGCTCCGTACACACCTCGGCGCTGCCGCGCGCCTGGAGCTGGCACCGGGCGTAGATGCGCGCATCGAGCCACGACGGGCCGTCCGGGTCGCCCGGCGCCAGGACCACCGCCCGCGACGGGTGGCGGGCCGCCAGCAGGTTGATGGCGTCCAGGGCCCGCTCCTGCGTCTCCGGACGCGCCGCGACGACGATCAGCGTCAGGACCCGGGTCCGCATGCGGACCCGGGTCTCGTGCCCACCGTCGAGGTGCGCGCCCAGGCGCGGGTCGCCACGGGCCGCTTCCCGGGTGCCCTGGTCGGCGGAGCGGATGGTCTCCTGGGCCGCGGCGGACCACATCCGCGACAGCTCGCGCTCGATGCCGTGGACCGAATCAGCGCGCGCGGACCACGACCGGGCCGTCTCGGCCGACTGCAAGACCTGCGGCGCCTGCTGGCCGGTCACGGCGTCAGAGCCGCCGCCAGCGGCGACCATCGCGCTCGAGCAGCCGGTCGGCCGCGCCCGGACCCCAGGTGCCGGCTTCGTACATGGCGAGGTCGCCGCTCTCGCCGCGCTTGTCCCAGGCCGCCCACGTCTGGTCGAGCGGGGTGACGATGGCCCACGCCGCCTCCACCTCGTCGGCGCGCGTGAACAGGGATGCGTCGCCCATCAACGCATCCAGCAGGAGGGTCTCGTAGGCCTCCGGCGCCTCGGTCGCGAACGACGTCCCGTAGGTGAAGTCCATGTTGACGCTGCGCACGTCCAGGCCCAGCTCGGGCACTTTGGCCGCGAAGCGCAGCATGATGCCCTCGTCGGGCTGGATCCGCAGCGCCAGGAGATTGGGTTCCGGCTCGGTGGCCGCCTCGCGGAAGAGCATCAGGGGCGGCCGCTTGAACTGGACCGAGATCTCCGTCGCCCGCTTGGGCAGCCGCTTGCCGGTGCGCACGTAGAACGGCACGTCGGCCCAACGCCAGTTCTGGATCTCCAGCTTGAGGGCCACGTACGTCTCGGTCGTCGAGGTGGCAGCCACCTCGGGCTCGTCGCGGTAGCCGGGCACGTGGACCGCGCCGACCCACCCCGCGGCGTACTGCCCGCGAACCACGTCGCGGCGGATCCGCTCGGCGTCCCACGCCGGGTCGATCGCGCGCAGGACCCGCAGCTTCTCGTCGCGCAGCGCGTCGGCCTCGAAAGCGATGGGCGGCTCCATCGCCACCAGGCTGGTCAGCTGGAGGAGGTGGTTCTGCAGGATGTCACGGCTGGCGCCGGCCTCTTCGTAGAACTGGCCGCGGCCCTCCACGCCCAGGTCCTCCGCCACCGTGATCTGCACGTGATCGACGTAGCGGCGGTTCCAGACCGGTTCGAAGATGCCGTTGCCGAACCGGAAGACCATCAGGTTGCGGACGGTCTCCTTGCCCAGGTAGTGGTCGATGCGGTAGACCTGCCCCTCGTCGAAGACGTGGGTCACCTCGTGGTTCAGGGCTCGCGCCGACGCGAGGTCGCGTCCGAAGGGCTTCTCGATGATGATGCGGACCCAGCTGCCGCGCCCCGGACGGGCCAGGCCGGCGCGCCCGAGGTGGGTGATGATGTCGCTGTAGGCGCTGGGATGGGCGGCCACGTAGAAGAGGCGGTTGCCCCGCGTGCCGCGCTCCGCGTCGAGCGCCTCGAGCCGCGTGGCGAGGGCGGCGTAGGCGGCCTGGTCGGTGAAGTCGCCGCCCTGGTAGAAGATGCTTGCCGCGAAGTCGTGCCACAAGGCCTGCTCCACCGGCACGCGTGAGAATTCGGCCACCGACCGGGCCATCTCGGCCCGGTACGCGTCGTCGGTGTAGGGCCGCCGGGCGAACGCGACCACCGTCTGCTCGGCGGGGAGGAGCCCCGCCCGCGTCAGGTTGTAGAGCGCGGGCAGGATCTTGCGGTGGGTGAGGTCGCCGGTGCCGCCGAAGATCACCACGGCGCACGGGTCGGGCACCTTCTCCAGGCGCAGGCCGGCCCGCAGCAGATTGGCCGTCCGCCCGCTCGTCCGCGCGGTGGCGGCGCGGCTGGGCCTGGGGGGTCTGGCGGTCGCCGTCACGCTGCCGTGGCCACCGCCACGAGGCTGGCCAGGGCGTCCAGGCCGGCCGCGGGATCGGCCCCCAGGTGGATGCGCAGGACGGGCAGCCCATGCGCCACGAGCGCGCCGAGATCACCCGCCGCCTGCGCCTCGATGAGGGTGCCGAAGCTCTCCCGCGCACCGGGGATCGGCACGTCGTCGGGGTGATCGGCGGTGAGCTGGAGGAAGCAGCCGCTGGGCGGGCCGCCCTTGTGGAGCTGGCCCGTCGAATGCAGGAAGCGCGGCCCGTAGCCGACCGTCGTCGCCCGGTGCGTCGCGTCCCGCAGGCGCAGCCGGATGGCGGCCAGCGACCGGTCGTGGGCCGGCGTGGGCGCGATGAAGGCCTGCAGCGCGAGGTAGCCGTGCGGCCCCATGCGGGCAAGGTGCTGCCGCACGACCTGCGCCGCGCTCGCCCCGGCGCCGGCCTGCAGGACGCCGTTGCCGAACAGCGCAAGGGGGCCCTCCGTCGCCAGCGGCTCGCCCGTCCCGGGGAGCGCGCCGTCCCGCCGGTAGGCCTCCAGGAGGCGGGCGGTGTTGTGTTTCGACTCGGTGACGTTGGGCTCGTCGAACGGGTTCACCCCGAGCACGGCGCCGGCCAGCGCCGTGGCGAACTCCCAGCGGAAGAACTCGGCCCCCAGGCCACCCGGCATGGCCACGTCGATGACGGGATGGCCGGCTGCGGCCAGCGCGGCCAGCGGCGCCTCCGTGGTGCTGCGCCACGCGGCGTCGCCGTCGGCGCCGGGACGCGCCAGGCGGACGAAGACACGGTCGTCGGCGTACACGGTGGGCGCCCCCAGCGGCTCGTCGACGATCGGCACGAGGCCCGTGCCCTCCTTGCCGGTGCTCTCGGCGATGAGCTGCTCCACCCACGCCCCGAACGGGGCGACGGCGGGCTCGATGACGAAGGTGACCTTGTCGCGCCCCTGGTGGGCGAGGGCCCCCAGCGCCGCCCCGAGGGCCAGGCCGGGATCGTCGGGGCCGGGGAGCCGGCAGGCCTCGGCCATCGCCAGCGCCTCATCGAGGAGGGGCTCCATGGGTACGCCCTGGAGGGCGGCCGGGGCCAGGCCGACGTACGTGAGTGCGCTGTAGCGCCCGCCCACGTCCGGGGGGTTCAGCAGGACCGTGCGGTACGCCTCGCGGTGCGGGAAGTGATCCAGGCTGTGGCCCGGATCGGTGATGACCGCGAAGTGCTCACCGGCGGCGTCGCTGGGGAACCGCCCGTAGCGCTCCGTCTCCAGCTCCCAGAAGTAGGCCTCGAAGCTGGCCGATTCGACCGTCGTGCCCGACTTGCTGGCGATGACGTACAGCGTCGTCCCGGGATCGCCCGCGAGGGTCGCCGCGCGCACCGTGGAGGGATCGGTCGAATCGAGGACTGCGACGGCGATGCCGTCGGGGGCCGGCGGCCAGATGCCCGCGATGACCCACGGCGCGAGCGAGCTGCCGCCCATGCCGCACACGAGCGCGCGGCGGCACCCCTCCGCGCGCAGGCCGTCGGCCAGCCCGACCAGCTCGGCGATCCGGTCGCTGAAGTCGAGGGGCAGGTCCAGCCATCCCAGTCGCTGGCCGATCGTCGCCTGCACGTCCGGATCCGGCGACCACAGCGTGGCGTCGCGGTCCCAGATGCGGCGCGCCCAGCCCTCCGCCACGGCGCGCTTCGTGGCCGCCGCCACGGCGGCCGTCGCCGTCGCGTCGAGGCCGCGCATGAGCAGGGGCTGCGGTGCGTCAGGCATGACCACCTCCGGCTGCATCGGACGGCTCGCCATGGACCGGGAGCGGGGCCGTCACCACGCCCCTGGTCGTCCCGTCCAGGACGCCCCAGGCGACCTCGACGAGATGGGGGACCGTGAGGCCCAGGTGCTCGAAGATCGTGGGCGCGGGGGCGGACGCGCCGAACCGCTCGAGGCCGATCATGGCCCCGTCGAAGCCGACCCAGCGGTCCCAGCCCAGGGTGGTCCCGGCCTCGATGCTCACGCGCGCCCGCACCGCCGACGGCAGCACCGCCTCCTGGTAGGCGGCCGGCTGCTCGGCGAAGCGCTCCCAGCAGGGCATGGAGACGACGCGTGCGGCGATGCCCTCGGCCAGCAGGCTGGTGCGGGCGCCCACGGCCAGCTGGAGCTCGGAGCCGGTGGCCAGCAGGATGATGGCCGGCGTCACGACCGCCCCGCTGGCGTCGTTGGCCTCGGCCAGGACGTAGCCCCCGCGGTCCACGCCCTCGCCCGCGAGGTCGGCCGTGCCGGCCAGGACGGGCAGCTTCTGGCGGGTCAGCGAGAGGGCCACCGGGCCCCCGGCGTGGCGGACGGCCAGGCGCCACGCGGCGATCGCCTCGTTGGGGTCGCCGGGCCGCACGAAGAGGAGGCGCGGCATGGCCCGCAGCGCCGCGTACTGCTCGACGGGCTGGTGCGTCGGCCCGTCCTCGCCGAGGCCGACCGAGTCATGGGTCCACACGTAGATCACGTGGAGCCCGCTCAGGGCAGCGAGGCGGACGCTGCCCCGCATGTAGTCGCTGAAGTTGAGGAAGGTGCCGGCGTACGGCAGGAAGCCGCCGTGGAGGGCCAGGCCGTTGGCCGCCCCGCCCATGGCGTGCTCGCGGACGCCGAAGCGGAGGTTGCGGCCGGGCTGGCCGGCCTCGAAATCGGGCGCCCCCTTGACGTCCGTGAGGTTGCTCTCCGACAGGTCGGCGGCCCCGCCGAACAGTTCGGGCAGGCGCGGCGCGAGGGCCTGGATGGCCTCCTGCGAGGCCTGGCGGGTGGCCCGGTCGTCGCCCGGCCCGTAGGTCGGGAGGTCGCCGTCCCAGTCCGCCGGCAGCTCGGCGGCCAGCCGGCGCCGGAACTCGGCCGCCTCCGCGGGGTACGCCATGGCGTACGCCTCGAAGCGCTCCTCCCATCGCTCGAGGAGCCTGATGCCGGCCGGGACGGCCTCGCGGAAGCGGCCAAGGGCGGCCGCCGGCACGTAGAAGAGGCGGTCGGGATCCCAGCCGTAGGCCTCCTTGGTCAGGCGCACCTCGTCGACGCCGAGGGGCGATCCGTGGGCTTTCTGGGTGTCCTGCTTGTGTGGCGAGCCGTAGCCGATGTGCGTACGCACCGCGATGAGGCTGGGTCGCGGGTCCGCACGCGCAGCGTCGATGGCGGCGGCGATGGCGGTCAGGTCGTTGCCGTCGGCGACGCGCTGGGTGTGCCAGCGGTAGGCGTCGAAGCGGGCGAGGACGTCCTCGTCCCAGGCCATCGAGGTGGGCCCGTCGAGCTGGATGTGGTTGTCGTCATAGAGGAAGATGAGCTTGCCCAGGCGGAGGTGGCCGGCCAGGCTCGCGGCCTCGGAGGCGATGCCTTCCTGGAGGTCGCCGTCGGAGCAGATCCCGTAGGTCCGGTGGTCGACGACGGCGTGGTCGGGTCGGTTGAACTCGGCCGCCAGGCGCTGCTCGGCGATGGCCATGCCGACCGCGTTGGCGAAACCCTGGCCGAGTGGTCCGGTGGTCGCCTCGACCCCGGGGGTGAGGCCGTACTCGGGGTGGCCCGGCGTACGCGAGCCCCACTGCCGGAAGTGGCCCAGCTCGTCCAGGGTCAGGTCGTAGCCGGTGAGGTGCAGCAGCGCGTAGAGCAGCATGCTGGCGTGGCCGGCTGACAGGACGAAGCGGTCGCGATCGGGCCACGAGGGTCGCGTCGGGGCGTGGCGCAGGTACCGCGTCCAGAGCACGTACGCCATCGGCGCCATGCCCATCGGCGCGCCGGGATGCCCGCTGTTGGCCTGCTGCACGGCGTCCATGGCCAGCGTGCGGATCGTGTCGATCGCGAGCTGGTCAAGGCTCTGCGTCGTCGTGCTCACGACTGCCATGATATCCGCCGACCCGTGCCAGCCCATCCCTCCTCCCCGGCGCCTCGCGCCCGCCCTCGCCACCGAAGCCGTCCGCACGTCGTCGTGCTGGGCGACCTCATCGTGGACATCTCGACACAGCTCGGCCGGCCGGTCGCCGCCGGATCCGATACGCCGGGTGTCATCCGCTTCCGGCAGGGGGGATCGGCGGCCAACACGGCCCGCCGCCTCGCGCGCCTGGGCGTGCGGACGACGTTCATCGGCGCGGTCGGGCGCGACGCCTGGGCCCGCTCGCTGACCGACGCGCTGCGCGGCGACGGGGTCCGCGTGCGGGCGGCCCGGGTGGCCGGTCCGACGGCCCGCCTGGTGGCCCTCGTGGCGCCCGATGGGGAGCGCTCGTTCGTCACGGACCGGGCGGCCGCCGACGGCCTCACCGCCGCCGCGGTCATGCCCCCCTGGCTGCGGGATGCCGACGTCCTCCACGTCCCGGCCTATTCGCTCCTTGCCGGGCCGGTGGTGGAGGCGGTCGAACGGGCCGTCGCCCTCGCGCGAGGGGAGGGGGCGCGGCTGTCGGTGGACCTCGCTTCGGCGGCGCCGCTCCTCGCCGCGGGGCCCGCCACCGTCCGGCGGCGGATCCTGGACCTCGCGCCCGACCTGCTGTTCGGCAACCTCGACGAGGTCGAGGCGATGACCGGTTCGCGCGACGGCCTGGCGCTCCTGGGATTGGCCCCGCTGGTCGTGGTCAAGGCGGGCCCGGCCGGCTGCCGGCTCCTGACGCGTGACCGGTCAGACGCGCCCGGCCTGCGCCGGACCGTGCCGGCGCGGGTGCGCCCGGCGACCGACACGACCGGCGCCGGCGACGCCTTCGACGCGGGCTTCCTGGCCGTGTGGGCCGGGCTGGAGGCGGCAGAGTGGTTCCGGGAGCGGGCCCTTGTGCGCGCGGCGCGTGCCGGTCATCGGGCCGCGCGGGCCCTGCTGGCCGAGCCGCGAGCGGAGCTACGCCTCTAGGTCGTCCCGCCGGCCTGCGCGCCATGGCGCGAGCCTACCGCACGAGGTGCCCGCTCCGAGCCGCGGGTACCCTAGCGGGATGCCGGATCGCCACCTGGGGCCCGTCGTGTCGCGCGACGTGCGCCACGCGCTGCGCTCGGGGCGCGGGGTCGTGGCCCTCGAGTCGACGCTCATCAGCCACGGCCTGCCGGCGCCCCGCAACCTCGAGGTCGCGCTGGCCAGCGAGGCCGCCGTGCGGGCGCAGGGGGCCGTGCCTGCCACGGTCGCCATCCGCTTCGGTCGGCTCGTCGTGGGCCTGCGGCGCGAGGAGCTGACCGACCTGGCGGAGGCCAGCGGCGTGCTCAAGGTCTCCCGCCACAACCTCGCCGCGGCGCTCGGCACGGCGACCTGGGCCGCCACCACGGTGAGCGCCACGATGATCGCGGCGAACGCGGCCGGCGTGCGGGTCTTCGCCACCGGCGGCATCGGCGGCGTCCACCGAGGCGGCGAGCGGTCGTTCGACATCTCGGCCGACCTGGAGGAGCTCGCGCACACGCCGGTGGCGGTGGTGTGTTCCGGCCCCAAGTCCATCCTGGACCCGCGCCTGACGCTGGAATACCTGGAGACACGCGGCGTGCCCGTGGTGGGCTGCGGGACCGATGAGCTGCCCGGCTTCTTCGCCCGCGGGAGCGGCTTGCCGACACCGATGAGCGTGGGGACGCCGGCCGAAGCAGCGGCCCTCGCCCGCCGCCACTGGGGCCTCGGCCTCACCACCGGCCTCGTCTTCGCCGTGCCGGTGCCCGAATCGGCCGCCCTGCCCCGGGAAGAGGCGGACGCCGCGATCGACCGCGCGCTGGCGGAGGCCCACGCGGCCGGCATCCAGGGACCGGCGGCCACGCCGTGGGTCCTGCGGCGCGTCGCGGAGCTGACGGACGGTCGCTCGGTCGAGGCCAACGTGGCCCTCATCGAGCACAATGCGGAGGTCGCCGGCCGCATCGCCGCCGCGCTGGCCGCCGGCTGACGACCGGTTCGGGTCCGTCACCGAGGTCCCACGTCCACCGGGCTGGTACCATCGCCATCGGCCGATCGGGTCGCGCGTGCCGCCGCCACCAGCAGGTCCCGATCGCAGCCCCTGTCCCGGCCCATGGTCGCCTGGCGAGGCGCCCGCATGGGTCGGCGCCCGACCCCGGGAGTCCTCGTGTCCGACGTGCCCCGCCCCACCGACGCCATCTCCGACCACGCCATCGAGGCGCGGGCGGTCACGCGCGTCTACAAGGCGCGGCCGGCGCCCGTCACGGCCCTTGCCGGCATCGACCTGGAGGTGGCCCCGGGCGAGTTCTTCGGCCTGCTGGGGCCCAACGGGGCGGGCAAGACCACGCTCATCAAGATCTTCACCACGCTGCTCCTGCCGACGACCGGCACGGCTCGCGTCTTCGGTTTCGACGTGGCCGTCCAGACCAAGCAGATCCGGCGGATCATGAACATGGTGGCCGGCGGCGAGCAGTCGGGCTACGGCGTGCTGACCGTGCGCGAGCAGCTGTGGATGTTCAGCCAGTTCTACGGCCTTGGCACCCGCGAGGGCTGGGGCCGCGTGGACGACCTGATCGAGGCCGTCGGCCTTGGCGAGCAGCGCCTCCAGCGCATCTCCTCGCTGTCGACCGGCGAGCGGCAGAAGATGAACCTCGCCCGCGGCCTGCTCAACGACCCGTGGATCCTCTTCCTGGACGAGCCGACGCTGGGCCTGGACGTCTCCGCGGCGCGTGTCGTGCGGCACCTCGTGAGCGACTGGCGGGCTGCGGTGCCCGGCCGGACGGTGCTGCTGACGACCCACTACATGGCCGAGGCGGACGAGCTGTGCGAGCGGATCGCCATCGTCGACCACGGCCGCATCCTGGCCATCGGCTCGCCGGCCGAACTCAAGCGCATGGTCCAGCGCGAGTCGATCTTCCGTCTGGAGCTCGATCGACTGGATGGCGGGCCGGCCGTGCTGGCCGGCCTGCCCGGCGTCGTCCATGCCAGTCCAGCCGGCGGGGCCGATGCCGGCGCCGCGTTGGATCGCCAGACGGTGGCCGTCAACCTGGTGCTGACCGACGATGCGGCCCTGGGTGGCGTGGTCGGGGCCCTCGGCAGCCTGGGGGCGCACATCGTGGCGCTGGCCAAGTCGGAGCCGAGCCTGGAAGACGTCTTCGTGGAACTGGTGGGGCGGGGCTTCGACGACGCGCCCGCGGAGGCGTCCCGATGACCGGCCCGAACCTCTACGTCCACCGGCGCACGAGCGGCCCGCGCGCGGCGGCTGCCTGGGATCGCCGCCAGGTGCTGATGAACAACCTGCGCACCGTGCTCGGCCGAGCCTTCCCGCGCCTCATCGGGCTGACCCGGGAACCGTCGTGGCTCCTGTTCGAGGTGGGCCTGCCGTTCCTCACCACCTCGGCGTTCGTGCTGGTCTACCGCGCCCTCCAGGCGCCCTCGGAGTACATCGGCTTCGTGGTCGTGGGCGGGGCCATGACGGCCTTCTGGCTGAACGTCATCTGGATGATGGCCGCGCAGCTGTACTGGGAGAAGGACCAGGGCAACCTGGAGCTCTACTTCACGGCGCCCATGGACATGATGGCGGTCCTCTTCGGCATGGCGATCGGCGGCATGCTGGCCAGCTGCCTGCGCGCGGCCGTCGTGCTGGTGATCGGGAGCGTCGTGTACGGGGTGCACTTCAGCGTCGACCAGTGGCTGCCCTTGCTCGCCGTCTTCTTCCTGACGCTGGTGGCGCTGTACGGCCTGGGCATGATGCTGGCCAGCCTCTTCGTGCTCTGGGGCCGTGAGGCCTTCCACATGACCCAGCTGCTCCAGGAGCCCATGTACTTCGTGTCGGGCCTGAACTTCCCCGTCGGCCAGCTGGGCTTCCTGGGCGCGCTGGCGGTGGCACTCCTGCCGCTGGCGGTGGGCCTGGACGCGATGCGCCAGCTGGCGTTCGCCGGCGGCCCGATCGTGTTCACGACCCCGCCGCCCGGTGTGGAGGTGCTCATCCTCGTCGTCATGTCGGTCGTCTTCCTGGGCCTGGCCCGGTTCTGCCTGCGGACGATGGAGCGTCTCGCCCGCCACGAAGGGCGCCTCACGGCGCGCTGGCGCTGAGGTCGCGCTGTGAGCGCTGAGAGCGGGACCGCGACCGCGCCGGGGCAGCGTTCGAGCGGCGGCTTCGACCGCAGTCGGGCGGACCGCGGCGGCCCGGCCACGACGTGGCGGGCCTTCGCCACGTCGGCGCGCCTGGGCTGGCAGATGGAGGCCAACTGGACCGACCCGCTGCTGTTCTTCATCTACTCGGTCGCCAAGCCGCTGGCGAGCGCGCTGATCCTCGTCATCATGGTGCAGATCGTGAGCGGCGGCGGCACCGGGGCGGCCGCCGCACGGGCCTTCGTCGTAATCGGCAGCGCCCTGTGGGCGTTCGTGCTGGCGGGGGTGCAGGGCATCGCCTGGTCGGTGCTCGACGACCGCGAGCGGTACCGCATGCTCAAGTACCTCTACGTCAGCCCCAGCGACTTCCTCGTCGTGCTCGTGGGCCGCGGCGTGGCGCGGGTCGCGGTGGGCGGCATGGGGGCCGCCATCACGCTCGTCGTGGGCGTCCTCTTCCTGGGCGTGTCCTTCGATCCAGGACGCGTCGACTGGGGCATGGCCGTCGTCGTGATGATCGGGGGCCTGGCCGCCGTCGTCGCCCTGGGCATCCTCATGGCGGCCGTCTGCCTCCAGACTCGCCAGGAGTCGTGGTCCTACCCCGAGGCGGTCGCGGGCGCCCTCTTCCTGGTGGTGGGGGCGGTCTTCCCGCTGTCGGTGCTGCCCCTGCCGGTCCAGGGTGTCAGCCTTCTTTTGCCGCTCACGTGGTGGATGGCCGGTTTCCGGCAGGCCGTCTTCCCCGCCACCATCAGTTCCGTCGGCGGCGATGGCTCGCTCTTCCAGGCGCTGGCCGGTTCGGCCACCCCCGATGCGACCACGATCGTGCTCGCCTTGCTGGCCACGACCGTCCTCGTTACACTCGTGACCGCGGTGCTCTTCCGGTTCAGCGAACGGCGAGCCAAGGACCGCGGCCTGATCGACCGGACGACCGGTTCCTGACGGGAGGCGCCATGCGGATCTACGAGGGCAGCCCACGCCAGGACTACGAAGAGGTGCTGCGCTCGATCGGCGCGTTCCTGGACCAGCGGGGCATGCGGGAGGTCCTCTTCGTGGAGGCGCCCGACGGGTTCATCGTGCAGGGCCTCGTGGCCCAGCAGGAATCGGGCAGCAGCTGGTCGGAGACGGTCGGCCAGGTCCAGAAGGAGACCCTGACCTTCCTGGACGACGACGTGGGGCGTTTCATGGACGAGGCGCTGGCACGCCGCAAGAGCGGCGCCCCCGCCCCCGACTGGACCAAGTCCGGGCCGTACGAGCGGGCCCTGCGCGTGCTGGGCCGCTTCATCGACGAGCAGAAGCCCCGTGATGTCTTCTTCTTCGAGCAGGGTGGCTCCTTCGTCATCCGCCTGCTGAGCTCGACCAGCAGCGGGGCGCAGCACACCCTGGCCGAGTTCACTCCCGACGACATCGAGCAGATGATCACGCAGGGTCCCGGCTGGCGGAACCAGGCGCGATCGACCACGCCCACCGCCGCCGCCAGCGGCGGCGCGGCTTCAGCCAAGGGGTGAGGCCGCTCGCGGCCTCACCACCAACGGAGGTACCCACCCATGAAGGCCCTCAAAGTCGTAGCCGTCGCCCTGGGCGTCACGCTCGGTGCCCTGATCGTCATCCCGCTGGTGGTGCTGGCGGGCCTCTTCATCTGGCTCAAGCTGACCGAGGACAGCGACGAGGGCGGCCTCGAGCTGGAGCCCGAAGCCGCCTGAACCTGGACTCCAGCCGCCTCGGGCCGGCGGCGATGCCGATGGCCGGCCCGATCCGGCCGCGCCGATGACCTTCGACGAGTACGTCGCCCTCGCCGCTCGCACGGATTCCAACGCCGGCGACGCACTCGTGGTGGCGGCGCTCGGCCTGGCCGGCGAGGCCGGCGAGTTCGCCGACCGCGTCAAGAAGATCGTGGCGCAGGGGCACGCCCTTGACCGCGACGCGCTGGTCGACGAGGCCGGTGACATCCTGTGGTACCTGGCCAAGGCCGCGCGGGCCCTCGACATCTCGCTCGAGGAGGTGGCGCGGCGCAACGGGGCCAAGCTCGCCGCTCGCTACCCCGAGGGCTTCGCCGTCGCGCGGAGCCTCGCCCGCGCCACAGGGGAGTGACGTCCGGGACCCCGGCCCGGACCCCACCGCACGTGCCGGAGGGCGGGCTCCGGGTGAGCGTCCTGGTCGACTATGACGGGACCATCTCGCGGCTCGACGTGGGCGATGAGCTGCTCCGCCGTCACGGGCCGGACGGAGCCACCATCGCGCTCCAGGACGCCGCCTTCGACGCGGGCCGCGCCGGCTCGCGCGAGCTCATGGCGTGGGATATGGACGTCCTGCCGGACGATGCGCGGCTCCTGCGCCGCGAGGCCCGGGCCGTGGCGCAGGACGAGCACTTCCCCGCCTTCGTCGCGGCCGCGCGGGAGGCCGGCGCGGCGGTGGAGGTGGTCAGCGACGGCCTTGGGTTCTACATCGCCCCCAACCTGGCCCGTCTCGGACTCGCCGATCTGCCCGTCGCCGCCAATGAGAACCGCCTGCGGGGCGGCGGGCAGGGGCTGTCGTTCCCGTACGGCCACCCGGCCTGCTTCGTCTGCGGCACCTGCAAGCGCGAGCGGGTGCGTGCGCACCAGGCCCTCGACCGGATCGTCGTCTTCATCGGTGACGGCACGAGCGATCGCTACGCCGCCTTCCACGCCGATCTCGTGTTCGCCAAGGGCGCCCTGGCCGACTTCTGTGGAGCGGCCGGCTGGCCCTTCCGCGGCTGGATCGACTTCGCCGACCTGGGCACGTGGCTGATGGGGGAACTCGCGACGGGATCGCTGCCGGCCAGCGCCCTGGAGGTCGCCGCCTGGCAGGCGGCCCACCCCTCGATGGCGGCGCGCGCGGAGCGGCCCTTCATCTGCGGGCCGGAGGCGTGGGGCCCCGGCCGCACGACGCCGGCCGGCCTCCGGTAGGTCGGCGGCGTCGCCGCGAGGGTCGTCCGGCTTGCCCCCGGGGCCGCCTTCCGGTACCATCGGAAAAACCCCGGAGGACTCGACCCATGGCGAAGTATGTCTTTGTGACCGGAGGCGTGACCTCCTCACTCGGCAAAGGCATCACCGCCGCCAGCGTCGGCCGCCTGCTCAAGAGCCGCGGCCTCTCCGTCTCCATCATCAAGCTCGATCCGTACATCAACGTCGACCCGGGCACCATGTCGCCCTACCAGCACGGCGAGGTGTTCGTCACCGACGACGGGGCGGAGACGGACCTTGACCTGGGCCACTACGAGCGGTTCATCGACGAGAACCTGACCCAGCTCAGCAACGTCACGACCGGCCGCATCTACCAGGCCGTCATCGCCAAGGAGCGCCGCGGGGACTACCTGGGCGGCACCGTCCAGGTCATCCCCCACATCACCAACGAGATCAAGGAGCGCATCCAGCGGGTGGCCCGTGACGGCCGCGCGGACGTGGTCATCGTGGAGGTCGGCGGGACCGTCGGCGACATCGAGAGCCTGCCGTTCCTGGAGGCGATCCGCCAGCTGCGCAAAGACGTCGGGCGGACCAACGTGCTCTACGTGCACGTCACCCTGCTGCCTGCGCTGGCCGCCACGGGCGAGCTCAAGACGAAGCCCACGCAGCACTCCGTCAAGGAGTTGCGCGGCATCGGCATCCAGCCGGACGTCATCGTCCTGCGCTCCGACCAGCCGGTCAGCGACGAGGTGCGCGAGAAGATCGCCCTCTTCTGCGACGTGGCCCAGGAGGGGGTCATCACGGCCGAGACGGCGTCCACGATCTACGAGGTGCCGCTCCTCCTGGAGGCGCAGGGGCTGGGCGACCTCGTGGTGCGCGAGCTGGGCCTGGGCGCCACGGCCAGGCCGGCCGACCTGACCGCGTGGCGTGCCCTCGTGGACCGCATCAAGCGGCCCAAGCCGGAGCTCGAGATCGCCCTGGTGGGCAAGTACATCGAGCTCCCGGACGCGTACCTGTCGGTGACCGAGGCGCTGCGCCACGCGGGATGGGCGCACGATCGCACCATCCAGGTCCGGTGGGTCGACTCGGAGACGCTCACCCCGGAGAACGTGGCCGATCGCCTGGCCGGCGTCGCCGGCGTGCTCGTGCCGGGCGGCTTCGGGCACCGCGGCATCGAGGGCAAGGTCCTCGCGGCGCGTCACGCCCGCGAATACCGCGTGCCCTACCTGGGCCTGTGCCTGGGGCTCCAGTGCGGCGTCATCGAGGTGGCGCGGGACATGGCCGGTGCGCCGGAGGCGAACTCGACCGAGTTCGACCTCTTCACGCCCGACCCCGTGATCGACTTCATGCCCGACCAGCGCGACATGGAGGACAAGGGCGGCACGATGCGGCTGGGGCTCTACCCGGCCCGCCTCACGCCCGGCTCCAAGGCGGCCGAGGCGTATGGCAGCGAGGTCATCTACGAGCGCCACCGCCATCGCTTCGAGGTCAACAACCACTACCGTGAGCGCCTGGAGGCGGCCGGCATGATCCTCTCGGGCCAGTCGCCCGACGGCCGGCTGGTGGAGATCGTCGAGTTGCGCGACCACCCCTGGTACGTGGCCAGCCAGTTCCACCCCGAATTCAAGTCGCGACCGGACCGCCCGCACCCGCTCTTCGACGGATTCGTGCGGGCTGCCGTGGCCAACGGCGGGCCTGCGGCGAGGGGCTCGGACGAGCCGGCCAGGGCGGCGGCGGGAGCGGCCGTCGGCTAGCCGCGGCGGCTGGTCGTAGAATCGGCCCCCCCAGTGCAAGGAGCTGCCGCCCCATGAAGATCTTCCTGGACACCGCCGAGATCGAAGAGATCCGCATCGCCGCGCGATGGGGCGTGCTCGACGGCGTGACGACCAACCCCACGCTCTTCGCCAGGGTGGGTGGCAGCTACGACGGCGTGCTGCGCCAGATCTGCGGCATCACCTCCGGCCCCGTGAGCGCCGAGGTGGTCGCCGAGGACGTCGAGGGGATGCTGCGCGAGGGCCGCCACTTCGCCAAGATCGCCCCCAACATCGTGGTCAAGGTGCCCATGAGCGAGGAGGGCCTGGAGGCCATCGCCCGATTCGCCGAGGAGGGCATCAAGACCAACTGCACGCTCATCTTCAGCAGCAACCAGGGGCTCTTGGCGGCCAAGGCGGGCGCCTCGCTCCTGTCGCCGTTCGTGGGCCGGCTCGACGACATCAACCAGGACGGCATGGAGGTCGTGCGCGAGCTGGTCAGCATCGTCGAACTGCACGACCTGGGGGCGGAAGTCCTGGCCGCGTCGATGCGTCACCCGCGCCACATGACCGAGGCCGCGCTGGCCGGGGCCCACGTCGCCACCGTCCCGTTCAAGGTCCTCCAGCAGATGGTCCACCATCCGCTGACCGACCAGGGCATCGTCCAGTTCCGCAAGGACTGGGAGGCGGCCCGGCGCGACACTGTCGGCAAGGCCGGCACCTCGGCCAAGGCGACCGCCTCCTGACTCGGGCCGGCGGGGGGCCGGCCCTTGACCGGCCCGCCGGCCGTGCTATCATCGGAGAGTCCCATTCGCCCGCACCGCGGCAGCGGCCGTGCGTGCAGAGGCGCCCCCACGACGTGCGGCTGGGGCTTTCCGTACCGCTCGGACGTGGTCGCTGAGGTCTGGCATCGCGCGTCGACACACCTGCGAAGCGACCGGCACACCCCGGCCCGTGCTCGCACCCACCTTCCCACCTGAGGAACCCCGTACCCCCCGATGAATATCAACGAACTCAAGGACATGAACATCAAGGAACTGGTCCAGATGGGCGGCGACCTGGAGGTGGTCGATGCCCGGGCGATGCGCCGCGAGGACCTGGTCGAGTCGATCCTGCAGCGGCAGGTCGAGCGGTCGGGCCAGGTCTACGCCACGGGCATCCTCGACCTCGTCGACGATGGGTATGGCTTCCTGCGGCGTCACGGGCTGATGCCCAGCCCGGACGATATCTACGTCAGCTCCAGCCAGGTGCGGCGCTTCGGCCTGCGGGCCGGCGACCGGGTCGGTGGCGTCACCCGCGCACCCAAGGAGTCGGAGAAGTATTGGGGCCTGCTGCGGGTCGAGTCGGTCAACGGCGTCGACCCCGCGACGGCCGCGCGGCGCCCGCACTTCGACGCCCTCACACCCATCCATCCCATCGAGCTGATCAACCTGGAGACGGGCCCCAAGGATCTCAGCCAACGCCTCGTGAATCTGGTCAACCCCATCGGCAAGGGCCAGCGCGCGCTCATCGTGAGCCCGCCCAAGGCGGGCAAAACGATGCTTCTCAAGAGCATCGCCAACGGCATCACGGCCAACTACCCGGAGATCCTGTTGATGGTCGCGTTGATCGGCGAGCGGCCGGAGGAAGTGACCGACTGGCGCCGCTCCGTCAAGGGCGAGGTCATCTCCTCCACCTTCGACGAGCCCACGGAGAACCACACGCATGTGGCGGAGATGGCCCTCGAGATCGCCAAGCGCCAGGTCGAGACGGGTCGCGATGTGGTCATCCTGCTGGACTCCATCACGCGGCTCGCGCGGGCCTACAACCTGGCCCTGCCCCCGTCCGGCCGCACGCTGTCGGGCGGCATCGACCCCATCGCGCTCTACCCGCCCAAGCGCTTCTTCGGCGCCGCGCGAAAGCTGGAGGAGGGGGGCTCGCTGACGATCATCGGCACGTGCCTGGTCGACACCGGCTCGCGCATGGATGACGTCATCTACGAGGAGTTCAAGGGCACCGGCAACAGCGAACTGATCCTGGACCGCAAGCTGGCGGAGAAGCGCATCTTCCCGGCCATCGACGTGCAGCGTTCGGGCACCCGCCGCGAGGAGCTGCTGCTCGAGGAAGGGACCCTCCGCATGGTGTGGACCATGCGCCGCATGCTGACCGCCGTCGGCACGAACGAGGGCATCGAGCTGCTCCTCAACCGCCTCGCCAAGACCGAGTCGAACGCGGCCTTCCTGGCCACGCTCACCCGCCAGGCCGCCGCCGAGGCCTGATCGGCCCGGCGCCGTCGATCGACGGCGCCCCTCGCCCGCGACCGTGCATCATGGACCGGTCATGCTCTCCGGCGACCAGGCCGGCGGCGAGAGCCGGCACCCGCTCCTCCATCCGTTCCGCCTGGCGGCCGTGGCCGGCGTGGTCGGGGTCGCCGTCGGCGTCTTCGGGCCGTGGGTCCAGGGCGTGGTGGCCGACGGGAGCCTGGTCACGCTCAACGGGTTCGCCGGCGCCGCCGACGGCGCATTCCAGCTCGTCGCCGGTGCCGCCCTGGTCCTTCTGCTGCGCAGCCGTGCCGTCGGCGAGAGCCGTACCCTGATCGTGCAGTGCCTGCCCGCGATCGCCGGCCTCGCCTGCCTGGCCTACGCGGTCATCGCCCTGCGGACCCTGGATGAGCTGGAGTTCCTGGTCTCCGACCAGGGCGCCACACCGGTCGTGGGCTGGGGCGTGGGCCTGGACGCCGTCGGCTCGGTCCTCGTCGCGGGCGGCGCGGTGGCGTCCAGCGCGCTGGTGATGCGGACGCACCCGCGCCGGCCACGGTCGCCCTCGGACCCGCCGCTGATCGACCGGCGGGCGCTGCGGGCCGTGGTCCTGGTCATGGTCGGCATCGTCGGAGGCGGCGTCCTGGGCCTGCTGGCCGGGCTGCTCGTCCTGGGCTCGACCGCCGATGCGAGGATCGTCTTCTTCGTGGCCGGCGGCACCATCGTCGGCTGGCTCGTCACCGACACGCTGCGGCGGATGAGCCGCGCCTGGGGCTCGCTGGACGAGCGCTGAGCGTGGCGGCGGGTGGCCCATTTGACGGTCATCCGCGAGGTCTGGTACCTTCGGTGCGTCCAACGGACGCCCGAACGGGCGGCAGGGAGAGCCGCGTCGGGCGTGGCCACAGCGGCAGTGAGGCTCCAGCTCCATACCGCTTCCTCCGGGCGGACCGCGATCCCGTGCCCTTCCCCCGCGACCTCTCCCCGCCCGGACCCCACAGGAGACCGTATTGCTTCAGGCACCGGTCGCCGTCCGGCATGCGCGTGCGCGCCTGATCGACGACTTGCATGGGCTCCGGGCCCGCTTCGACCAGGTCCTGCGGCCGGCGCGCCCGCGGCCCGTGCGGGCCGCGTCTCGACGACGCTGGCCCGTGCCGCAGGTATTCGCCGCGCGCCCCGTCCTGGCGCACGTGAGCGCCGACCGGCGGCTCGCCCCGGTCGTCGTCCTGGCGCTGATCCTGATCGCCAGCCTCACCGCCGCCCTGCCGGCGTCCGGGGCCGCGATCGGCGGCACGAGCGGGGCAGGCGACCCGTCGAATCCGCGGATCGCCGACCTCGAGGGGCCCGCCGACCTTTCCGGCGCGCTGGCGGCCCCGGTCGTGTCCTCCGCCTCGGACTCCACGGACGTGTCCCGGGCGACCCTTCTGGCCAGCATCGGCGATGAAGACGCGACCAGCACGGGCGACTACAGCGCCGATGGGACGCTGCTCGCGCCGTACGCGGTGGCCGCCGCGCCCACCAGCTTCCAGGCCCAGGTCTACGTGGTGAAGGCCGGCGACACGCTGACCGGCATCGCCAGCCACTTCGGCCTCAACATGATGACGATCTGGTGGGCCAACAAGCTGTCGGCCAAGGACCAGCTCCACGTCGGCCAGAAGCTGCTCATCCCGCCGGTGGATGGCGTGCTGTACACGGCCGTCGAAGGCGACACCGTCGAGTCGGTCGCGGCCAGGTACCACGCCAGCGAGCAGGCGATCATGGAGTACGACTCCCTGACGTCCGATGAGCTGACGATCGGCCAGCAGATCATGATCCCCGACGGCGTCGGCGTGGCCATCGCCGTCACGGCCCCGGCGACGCACACGACGGCCGTGCGGCCGACCACCAAGTCGACGGCAGGTTCCACCGGCGGCTCGGGCTGCATGTCGTGCCCGTTCGTGCCGCTTGCCTGGCCGGTCCCGGGTGGCTACATCAGCCAGGGCTACCACTACGGCCACTGGGCCATCGACATCGCCGCGCCATGGGGCTCGCGCATCGTGGCCGCGGCTGCCGGGACGGTCACCTTCGCCGGGTGGAAGAACAACGGCGGCGGCTACCAGGTGTGGATCAGCCACGGCCACAACTTCTACACGACCTACAACCACATGTCGTCGACCGCGGTCTACGTGGGCCAACACGTCGGGCGGGGCCAGTTCGTGGGCCGCGTCGGGATGACCGGTGACGCGACCGGCCCGCACTGCCACTTCGAAGTCTGGATCGGCCCCATCTGGGATGGCGGCCAGCGCGTTAACCCACTGAACTACTTCTGACCGGCCGCGACCCCGCGCGGCCCCGGGCGGGCACCCGCCCCGGCCGGCCTGACCGGTCCGCGTGCGCTGCTACGATCGGCGCCGATGTTCCTTGACCACGTCACGATCTGGGTCGCCGCGGGCGACGGCGGGGCCGGCGCGGCCACCTTCCGACGCGAGGCGCACGTGCCGCGCGGCGGGCCCGACGGTGGCGACGGCGGTCGCGGCGGATCGGTCTACCTGCGAGTGGACGCGGGCCAGACGACCCTCCAGGACTACCGCTTCAAGCACCACTTCCGGGCGCCCGCCGGAGGTGCCGGCGCGGGGGCCAGGCGTCACGGCCGTGCCGGTCGCGACCTCGACCTGGCGGTCCCGCCCGGCACGGCCGTCTTCGACCGCGACACGGGCGATCTGCTGGCCGACCTCGTGGCGCCGGGCCAGCGCGTGATGGTCGCCCGCGGCGGGCGCGGGGGACTGGGCAACGTCCATTTCGCGACCGCCACCCATCGCACGCCGCGCCACGCGCAGCGCGGCGAGCCGGCGGTGGAACGCTGGCTGCGGCTGGAGCTGCGCCTGATCGCCGACATCGGCCTCGTCGGCCTGCCGAACGCCGGGAAGTCGACGTTGCTGGCGGCGCTGACCGCCGCCACGCCCAGGATCGCCCCCTATCCGTTCACGACGCTCGAGCCCAACCTGGGGGTGCTGGACCTGGGCCGGACCGACCCGGACGACCCGCGCCGTCCGACGATCGCCGATGTGCCCGGCCTGATCGAGGGCGCCAGCGGCGGGGCTGGCCTGGGCCATGCCTTCCTGCGCCATGTCGAGCGGACGCGGGTCCTGGTCCACGTCGTCGACGTCGCGGCCGCCACGGCGCTCGCCGACCACGCTGCCATCCGCGAGGAGCTGCGCCTCCACGACCCGTCGCTGCTGGCCAAGCCCGGGCTCGTGGTGGCCAACAAGATCGACCTGCCGGGAGCCGCCGCACGGGCCACCGCGCTCGCCCGGGACGCGGCGGCCGTGGGCGAGGACAGCGTGGCGGTCTCGGCGATGACCGGCGAGGGGTTGCCGGAGCTCGTCCGTCGCCTGAGCGGGTTGCTGCCGCGGTCGGGGACCGAGGAGGCGGTGACGCCGGCGGGTGTCGTGGTCCACCGCCTCGAGCAGGGCGCCGGCGCGTTCTCCGTCCTGCGGGAGCCGGATGGGTTCCGCGTACGTGGCCGGCGGATCGAACGACTGGTGGCCCAGACGGACTTCGACAACGAGGAGTCGGCCGAGCGGTTCCAGCGTGACCTCGCCCGGCTCGGCATCGACCGGGAGCTGCGCCGGGCGGGCGTCACGACCGGTGACACCGTCCGCATCGGGGAGCACGAACTGGCCTGGGGTGACGAGCCGTGGGCCTGACCGGCGCGGCGGTCGCGCAGGCGCCGACGGCCCTGCCGGCCGAGCTGCGGTCGCGCACCCGTGGCGCCTGGGGGATCCTGGGCGGCACCTTCGATCCGCCGCACTACGGCCATCTCGCCATCGCCGAGCACGTCCGGGCGGCGCTTGACCTGATCGGAGTGCTGTTCGTGCCGGCAGGCATCCCGCCGCACAAGCGGGGCCAGCCGATCAGCCCCGCGCCCGATCGCGTCGCGATGGTCGAGGGTGCCATCGGCGACAACGCGGCGTTCCGTCTCAGCCGCGTCGAAGTCGATCGCCCGGGACCCAGTTACACGGCCGACACGCTGGCCCTCCTGCGGGCGGATCCCCCGCGCGGCACGAGCGGTGGCGGCCCGGACGTGCGGGCCTCCGGCGAGTACGTCCTGATCCTGTCCACGGAGGCGCTCCTGGGCCTGCCGGGTTGGCACGAGCCGCAGCGCATCCTGCGCCAGTGCCTCGTGGCGGTCGTGCCTCGACCGGGCTACCGCGCGCCGGGACGGGCGTGGTTCAGCGAGCACTTCCCCGGCCAGGAAGGCCGCGTGGTGTTCGTCGAGGGGCCCGAGCTGGGGCACTCGGCCTCGCTGATCCGGCGGTACGCGGCGGCCGGCCTGCCGATCCGCTACCTCGTGCCCCCGGCCGTGGAGGCGTACGTGGAGGAGCACGGCCTGTATGACGCGTGGCCGTCGGCGGCAGGGGAGCCGTGAGGCGGCGGGTGCCATCGCCCGGCTCGCGGCGGCCGGGCCTGCCCGCGCGCGAGGGCCGGCCACCTGACGTCGCGCCGGTCGACGCGGCCGCGGCGCTCCAGATGGCCCGGCGCGCGGTGGACCTGGCGGCCGACAAGAAGGCCGCCGACATCGTGCTGCTCGGCATCGCCGCCCTGACGACCGTGGCCGACTACCTCGTCATCTGTTCGGGCTCGTCCGAGCGCCAGCTCGGGGCGATCGCCGATGGCATCAGCGAGGGCCTGGCGGCCGATGGCCTCAGCCCGCTCGGCCGCGAGGGGGTGGCGGGGGCCCATTGGGTGCTCCTCGACTTCGGCGCGGTCATCGTGCACGTCTTCGCGCCGCCCGAACGTGACTTCTACCAGCTCGAACGCCTCTGGGCGGACGCCCCGACCCTGTTGCGGATCCAGTAGCGCCGGTACTCCCCCCGGGGTACCTCCGGGTGATGCGAGACCGGTGAGGGCCTACCTAGCATCCGCCCTGGTGGTTGGCCGATCCAACCGTGCAGGCAAGGATGTGGCGTTCGTGGCGCGACCTCGCGAGCGGTGCCCGCAATGCGGGCGGCAGCTCATCAACACCCGCTTCGATACGACGTTCCGCATGGCGGACGCCGCCGAGCGCCTCTGCTTCGGCATCCCGGGCGGCCTGTGCGAGGACTGCCACCAGCTGTACATCGACCCGGAGCTCATCGAGCTCCTGGACCTGAGCGCCGGCCGCTGCGTCTTCGCCATCGAGTCCGACCTGGTCCTCCAGGAAGAGGCCTGGTCAGGCGCGGACTGAACCGCGGGCGGCCCCGCGCCGCCGATCGGGGGAGCGTCGCGCGACGCGTTCC
>Ga0209415_10000564_pt1 | contig 69143 bp, 63 predicted proteins | sample PeaSoiSIISIP2007_FD_187696 | JGI IMG/M metagenome (GOLD analysis project Ga0209415, IMG submission 187696) | Peat soil microbial communities from Weissenstadt, Germany - SII-SIP-2007 (SPAdes) (version 2) | ecosystem: Environmental > Terrestrial > Soil > Wetlands > Peat | place: Germany...
TCCATGGAATGGCCGGGCAAGGGCACGGGGAGTTCGGACGGCATCCGCGCCGACAAGGATGGCAATATCTGGTCCGCAGCCGGCTGGGCCGGCCAAGGATACGATGGCGTGCACATCTTCGCCCCCAGCGGCGAACGCATCGGCGTCATCCTGCTTCCCGAAATCTGCGCCAACGTCTGCTTCGGCGGCCCCAAACGCAATCGCCTCTTCATGTGCGCCAGCCAATCGCTCTACGCTGTTTACGTTGATGCCCAGGGAGCGCACATAACGTAGAAGGCAGAAAGCAGAAGGCAGAAGGCAGCCGGCGACTCAGCAACCTCATGTAGTCGTCTTTTGTTTTCATAGACATTCCGGGTTTGTTCCAACGATTGGTCGTTCTGGAGTGTGCAGGGCCTGTATATTACAGTACTTGACACTGTCATATTATTGTAGTGCCATCCTGACAAAAGCCGACTGCGTCAGTACTTGACACTGTAATATTACAGCGCTAATCTCGCCTTCCGGGTGGCCGCAAGCGCCGCCCCTACATACTACCGAGGAGCACTTATCGAATGGCTGACGATGATCGCAGCGGACGGGGCTCATTGACATTGGTCGAATTGGCCGAGGTGTCGGGTGTGCCGGCCCGCACCATCCGTTATTACATCGCAAAAGGGCTGCTGCCGCCGCCGCTGGTCGGAGGGCGGGCGGCCTGCTATGGCGAGGAGCACCTGAAAGAGCTGGACAGAATAAAGACGCTACAGGAGCAGGGGCGGACCTTGGCGCAAATCGCCTGGCAACTGGGCGAGGGTCAGAAGGAAGTACGCCCCCCCGAAGCGAGCGCCTGGTGGAATTACCCGGTCAGCAAGGACGTGGTGGTCGAGGTGCGCTGCGACGCGAGCCCGTGGCGTTTGAAGCAGGTGCGCTCGCTCATCGCCCAGATGATCCAGCAACTGAACGAAAACGAGAAGGACGGCAGTAGGCAGTAGGCAGTGGGCAGGTAGGCAGAAAGCAGAAAGCAGAAGGCAGAAGGCAGAAGGCACCGGGGCAGTGCGGACCTCCGCTTTTCAGGTTCGCGCTACTCGCTTTCCACGTTGCCACGACAGCTCGTGAGAGTGGGTTGCAATTTTCAAAACAAAGGTCTACCCTTCCGGTGCATAAAACTACCCATTCATGAAGGAGGTCCTACCTATGCGAAGAACCTTCCCCACGGACAGTCTAATTTGGCGGAAAGCGATAAAACAAATCGGAGTCGTTGTGGTGCTCGCTCTCGTAGGAATTACCGCTTGCAGTTCTTCAAAGGAGTTGACTCGCGGTAAAGCGAAGAGCCTCATTGAAGCCTCGAATGGTTATCAGCCTGCACACCTCAGTCTTTCACAGCAGGATCTGAAAGCTGCCCTAGCGGACAAATATCTGGCCATACTCACAGTTTCAAGTGGATATAATATGCTGACTCGTGGGCCATTGTTTACACGCTCGTACTATAACGTTTCTCCAGAAGGAGAGAAGTTCTTGAGTTGTCCATGTAAAACTGCCCAACAATTTGAAGCAGGTGCCCAGCGTGGCCAGTGTCCAATTACCACGGTGGGGACCGTGCGGCCCCATGTGGTGGAGGTTACCGGCATCACAGATATACCAGACGCCATGGGCGGCGGGAAATTGGCACAATATAGATGGGTTTATGATTACGACAGTTTGCCCAGTGAGATCAGGAAATCGCTTGCTCCCCCGCAGCCTCAAGCCTGGAGTGCGAAGTTTCGACTTTATGATGACGGCTGGCGCTTGGAGGGTTTGAATCAGTAAGCGTGGCCGGTTGTCGCAGTGGGTAGCGTAGCGCGGACCTCCGATTTTGAGGTCCGCGGCTTTCTTTGAGCCATCGACGCGCACAAGCCGCGGACCACAAAACCGGTGGTCCGCGCTACTCGCTGCTGACGTGGCACCAAGACGATATCGCAACTTAATCCTTGACAGGAGGTGATTCATGCGCTGTCCGAAATGTGGGTTGGAGAATCCAGGGAGTGCTATGTGGTGTGACTGCGGCTACGAATTCGCCACGGGAAAGCAACTGGCGAAAAAGGCCTCTCCTGTTCGTAGTACCGAGGCCCCCATCTCGTTTAACGAGGACTTCTTCTCCTTTAGAACGATGGTGAGCCCCACAATCCTGAAGTTCGTTTATGTGCTGGGATTGGCAGCGATTACGTTGGCGGGCGCTGCGATGCTGTTTGCGGGCATTAAAGGGAGCGGCTCTGATCAGATGATTGCGCTAGGAAGTGGGCTTGGTCTGATCCTGATAGGAAACCTCCTTTGGCGGATTATCTGCGAGAGCTCCATGCTTTTGTTCAGCATTCATGGTCTCTTGCGCTCCATAGAAAGTGCATTGACGTCCAAATGATCGGGTGGAGCGAGTAGATACAAGCTCGGCGCGGTCGCTGGCTGGCGCACAGCGGTAGCTGTGCGGTTCGGCGGGATGTAACTGCAGGTTACCAGATTTCTTTGCCTACTGGCGGACCCCAATCCGTTTCGTCGTGGCGGTTGCGGGCTGTAATCTTGGAGATTAACTCGTCAAGCAGGAAATTGCGCTGCGCTGGTTTGATCACGATCGCACCGTTCTTGCCTCTGGCCGACGTGAGTTCATCGCGTTCCCGGAGTCGGGTGTCGAGGGACTGTTGGCTATTGAAGTTTTTCCTATACATGGACGGGGCAGGTGGCGCCATAGGTTCAGGATGCTTTCAAGAGGGCCTGTTCAACGGCCTTGGGCCACTCGGCGATGAGGAACTTTGCGGCAGGATACAGGTAATCCTCACCGCTTTCATCGATCACGCGCAGGTCGCCATCCCGCGCCGCATCCTCGTCCGGGAGCACGCGGTACATTTTGTGAAGTTCCAGCGATGCAGGGTACCCGGAATTATCAATGCACAGGGCTAGCTGCAAAGAAGTCTCCTTTTGCCGTTGCATAATTCAAAGGTCAGGCGAACTCGTACACGGGGACCGTGCGTACGGGTGGGGGAGTGGCGGCGAGCAGGGCTTCGATCCGGCGCACAGTGTCGGGCGTCAGCAAAACGTCGCCACAAACGCTGCACACCTCGGCAGGAACGTGATCGATCACGATCACCTCGCCCCGCCGCCTGACGGTGTGGATCACCGTTCTGGCTTCATACGTACCTGGGCATCTCATCCCGTCGTCTGCCTTCTGCCTTCCCCCTCAGTTCACGGAGTCCGGCTCGCCAGGCGGGCCGTAGTCGGGGTGCGGAAGTAAGCGGTCACGATCGTAGTGCGGGTCTTCGTGCTCCGGCATAACAAAATCCGGAAACTCCTCTTGAAAGCTGTGGCGCCATTCTTCGTCGGCGTAGTATTTCATATCCAATTGGATATCCTCTTCGCTACACCCGCCCAGCGGACTGAGGTGCCAGGCTCCATCGGGGTCGGGCGGCATGGCCTTGACTTCTTCACGCAGCATGTCTGACCAAAGCTCGGTGTAAAGTTCGCGATCGCTGAGGTGGTCAGTGTTCTCGAGGAACACTCGCAAGAGCGCCAGCCCATGAATGACCTCCCAGAGCTTCTTGGCGAGCTGCTCATCGTTGAGCGTTCCAGGGGCGGGCAGTTGGATGCCGGCTTCCTCGAGCTGCTTGAAGTTTGTGGTCCAGGGAGCTTTTTCATAGTCGACCACGTGTTTCCAGAATCCCTCGGCAACTTCGGGCGGGGTGTCTTCCCCTCCACCTTCCACCATTTTTCCGCCCGCCAACTCCTGCGCCTGGCGCTTCAATTCGGCGATCCTCTTTTCCCGTTCAACCTCGTCCTCGTCGCTGTCCTTTGCCCCCATGGTGCTCCCTCCTTTGTTTCGGGCGCTCAAGAGCCACGATTATAGCGCACGGCGCGATGACCGAAAGCGAAAAGACCTACCACAGAGACCACAGAGTTCGCCGAGAACAAGGCCGGCTGCTCTGTGATCTCCGTGCACTCTGTGGTGGATGCACTACTTTCTGTTATTCTGATATGTTGTGACCTTGCCCCCATGGGAGACTGTTCATGCACACCAGGACCCGCCTGCCGCTCGCCATGGCAATTTGGATTGCCGGCACGGCAACTTGTTTCGCCGCGCACAAATCTTCCATCGACGACGCGCTTGACTCGCTTTACGCCGTGCGCAACTTCAAGCAAGTGGCAATCTCTCCCGACGGCAAGGAAGCTGCCTGGGTCGAGTCTCTGGCCGGAGGCAGCTCGGCAATTTACGTGGCGACTCCTGGGTCTACAGAGCAGCCGCGCCGCATATCCGCCGGGGACGGCTCGACGGAGTATGCCGAGCACGACATTGCCTGGTCGCCCGACAGCCGCAGACTCGCCTTCCTCTCGGACAAAGAGGGTTCGGAACAGCTTCAACTCTACGTTGCGGAGTTCGCGGGACAATCGGTTCGCCAACTCACCCACCTGGCCGGATTTCTCGCTTCTCCCTCCTGGTCGCCGGACGGCAGGCAGATCGCACTCCTTTTCACCGAGAATGCCCCGCGCGCGGCAGGCCCGCTCGAACCGATGACGCCGCCCTCCGGCCTGATCGAGCAGCACATTTACGAGCAGCGATTGGCGACGGTCGACCCGGCTTCGGGCCAAGTCCGGCAGGTATCTCCTGCCGACCTCTACGTCTACGAATACGATTGGTCGCCTGACGGAAAGAGCTTCGTGGCCACGGCCGCCCACGGCGCCGGCGATGCCAACTGGTGGGTCGCCCAACTCTGCACTATCGCCATCGCCTCCGGCGAGGTGCGTTACATTTACAAGCCGCGTCTGCAAGTTGCCCAACCTCATTGGTCGCCGGACGGCAGAACCATTGCGTTCATCGAAGGCCTCATGAGCGATCAGGGGAGCACGGGCGGCGACATTTACACAGTCTCAGCCGGGGGCGGGGAAGCTCGCGATCTTACCCCAGGCCTCAGGGCCTCGCCGGCAACTCTCACTTGGCTCTCGTCTCCGGAGAGGATCCTTTTCACCGAGCAAATTGACGGCGCGAGCGGCATCGCCACGGTGGATGCCCGTGAGGGGAAAGTGGAAACTTTATGGCGCGGGCTCGAGTCCATTTCCACCGGCAGCGCCTGGGACTTCGGGATCTCTCTTGCGACCGATGGAAAGAGCTGCGCGCTGGTCCGCCAATCGTTCCAGGAGCCGCCGGAGATTTGGGCAGGGGAGATCGGAGCCTGGAAACAAGTCACGCACCTGAACGGCAATCTCCGTCCGAACTGGGGCAAGTCCGAAAGCATTCATTGGACGAGCGACGGAATGGAAATCCAGAGCTGGCTCCTCTACCCGGTGAATTACGATCCCTCCAAACGATATCCGATGGTGGTGTCCGTGCATGGAGGCCCGGGCGCCGCCGAGAAGCCAGGGTGGCCCGGGCCGTTCTTCGACCTCGCCCTGCTTTCGGAGGAAGGCTACTTCGTGTTCTTCCCCAATCCGCGCGGCAGCTTCGGTGAGGGAGAAGCCTTCACGGCGGCCAATGTCAAAGACTTCGGTTACGGCGACTTTCGGGATATTCTCGCGGGCGTCGATCAGGTCGTGAAAACGCTTCCGGTGGACGACCAACGGGTGGGAATCGCTGGCTGGAGCTACGGCGGCTACATGACCATGTGGGCCGTGACCCGAACCAACCGCTTTCATGCGGCGGTGGCCGGCGCAGGCATCGCGAATTGGCAGAGCTATTACGGTGAAAATGACATCGACCAGTGGATGATCCCTTTTTTCGGAGCGTCAGTCTACGACGACCCACAGGTCTACGCCAGGAGTTCGCCCATCACCTTCATCAAGAACGCTCGAACCCCCACGCTCATCCTGGTGGGCGACCGCGATGGTGAGTGCCCTGCGCCACAGTCTTTCGAGTTCTGGCACGCTTTAAGAACCGGCGGAGTGGAAAGCCAGCTTGTCGTGTACCCTGACGAAGGGCATATGATTTGGCAGCCGGCACACCAGCGAGACGTTACCAAACGCATGGTCCAATGGTTTGACCAACACCTGAAATAGAGGAAAAGCGAAATTCGAAACTCGAAAATCGAAACTCGAAACTCGAAAATCGAATCGCTGAAATCGAACGATTATCCCCTCTCCCCTTTGGGGGAGAGGGTGGACCGCACCGGCGTATTCTTCAGCCGGGGCGGGCCGGGTGAGGGGGTTGCGCATTCCTGGGACGCATCTGTCGCAAGGCGCTCTGCCACCCGACGATTTTCGAGTTTCAAATTTCGAGTTTCGAATTTCGATTTACGACCCGGAGGTGGACAATGGGTGAACTGGTTCGAACCGGACTTTCCCTGGAAAAGAAACTGCTCGAAAAGTTCGACGCGGTCATCCACCGCAAAGGGTACCAGAACCGGTCCGAGGCTATACGCGACCTTATTCGCGAGCACCTGGTCCACTCGGCGGCGGATGAGAACAAGGTGATTGTCGGAACACTGACCATGGTTTACGACCACCACCAGCCGAATCTTTCGGCCAAGCTGATTGAAGCCCAACACGCGGCTGCCAGCAAGGTCCTGGCAGCTACCCATGTCCACCTGGACCACCACCATTGCCTCGAAGTGGTCATCCTGAAGGGCCGCAGCGGGGAGGTCAGAGGCTTGGCGGATCGGATCCTCAGCCTGCGAGGGGTCAAACATGGCGAATTAACCGTGACCGCGACCCACGACTGAACCCCCGAAGCCATGCGAAGTCGACGTCGCGCGACTCCGATATTTTCCAGTTGACGCGAGGGCTGCCGGACTATAGATTTACCGTCTTAAACATTCACAAAAGGAGACACGATATGAAGGTCGGACTCTTTACGGCGCTCCTGGCCAAGCTTAGTCTGGACGAAGTCATCGAGAAGGTAAAACCACTGGGTATCCATACCTTCGAGTTGGGAACCGGCAACTACCCTGGCGATCCCCATCTCAAGCTGGAGTGGTTGAAGCAACCCGCGAAGCTTAAGGAGTTCAAGCAGAAACTTGACGACCAAGGCATCAGCATCAGCGCCTTGAGTTGCCATGGCAACTCGCTGCATCCCAACAAGGCGATTGCGAAGGCGCACGAGGAAGCCAGCCGGAAGACTATCTCGCTGGCTGAAAAACTGGGCGTCACGCGAGTCATCGACTTCTCCGGATGCCCGGGCGATTCGGACGATGCCAAATACCCGAACTGGTCGCCAACCCCTTGGCCTCCGGATTTCCTGGACCTGTTGAAATGGCAGTGGGAGAAGAAAGTCATTCCCTTTTGGGTCAAGCGCGCCAAGTTTGCGCAGGACCATGGAGTCCGCATTGCCATCGAGATGCATCCGGGATTTACGGTTTACAATCCGGAGACGATGCTGCGCTTGCGGGAGGCTGCCGGACCGGCGATCGGGTGCAACTTCGATCCCAGCCATATGTTCTGGCAAGGGATCGACCCTTGCGTGGCGGTGCGCAAGCTGGGAGACGCCGTTTTTCACATTCATGCCAAGGATACTCGGCTTTACAACGTCAACATCATGGTGAACGGCGTGCTTGATACCAAGCCCTATAGCGACGAAAAGAATCGTTCCTATATCTTCCGCACCGTTGGCTACGGCCACGACATGGATTTCTGGGCTGACTTTGTCTCGACACTTCAGATGGTCGGCTACGACGATGTGCTCTCCATCGAACACGAAGACAGCCTGATGTCTGTCGATGAGGGTTTGAGCAAAGCAGCGGGCTTCCTGAACCAGATCATCATCAAGGAAAAGTTGAAGGAGATGTGGTGGGCGTGAGAGAGGCAGTGACGAGTGACAAGTGACGAGTGACGAGCCGGAAGAACAGTGACGGGTGACGAGTGACGAGTGACGAGCAAGGTTTGACGAGCTGCCGAGAGACAAGAGCACATCAGGACCAGCGCTCAGCGCGGAACGCTCCTCTAGTTGCAGCGAAAGCGCGCGGCTACAAAGACTTGCTCGTCTGGAGGAAGGGGATCGACCTTGTCAAAGAAATCTATCGCATGACCAAGCCTTTTCCAGCGGAAGAACGATTTGGCCTGATATCACAGATGAGGCGGGCTGCAGTCTCCGTCCCTTCTAACATCGCGGAGGGCCAAGCAAGGAGGACAACTGGAGAATTCGTTCAGTTTCTTTCCCAAGCCGAAGGCTCGATTGCGGAGTTAGACACTCAGCTAGTTCTGGCAGTGGAACTGGGTTATGCCGAAGCCGCGCAGGTGGCGTCGGCGGCGGAACTGGTCTCTGAGTTGAGAAGGATGCTTAATGCTTTGAGGAGGACTCTTTTGAAGCAGTGACCGGCGACAAGAGGCGACTCACTACCAAGACCTGAAAGGCAGTGAGCTGTGCTTGGATCGGTGCGTGTTCGTTGTTGTTTTTCCGGCTCGTCACTTGTCACTCGTCACCCGGCACTGTGTTTTCCTGCTCGTCACTCGTCACTTGTCACTCGTCACTTCTAGAGGAGGAGGAAGAATGCCAGAAATTAACGTTGCACTGATCGGTCACCAATTCATGGGGCGCACGCATTCCAATGCTTACCGGCAGGTCAGCAGGTTTTTCCCCGGCAAGTTCACTCCGCGCATGAAGGTGCTCTGCGGAAAGGCCTGCACCGAAGAACTTGAAGCCACGGCAGCGCAGTTGGGTTGGGAGGAGTCGGATTGCGACTGGCGCCGGGTTGTCGAACGCAAGGATATCGACATTGTCGACATCTCAACTCCCGGGTATCTGCACCATCCGATGGCGATTGCTGCCGCCCAAGCCGGCAAGCACGTGATTTGCGAGAAGCCGCTGGCCAATAACTTGGCCCAGGCCAAAGAGATGCTCGCCGCAGTGCAGAAAGCGGGCGTCATGCACATGGTGAACTTCAATTATCGCCGGATACCCGCGGTCTCATTCGCCAAGAGGCTTATCGAGGAGGACCGGCTGGGCCAGATCTATCACTATCACGGTGCTTACCTTCAGGACTGGATCATGGACCCGAACTTCCCCTTGGTCTGGCGGCTGGAAAAGAAATATGCGGGCAGCGGCGCCCTGGGAGACATCGGAGCACACGCCGCAGACCTGGCCCAAATGCTGATTGGGTACATCACTTCAGTTACGGGCCAGATGACCACGTTCATTAAAGAGCGGCCCTTTCCTGGAACGGGCGAAGGGGCTTGGGGGGCCAAAGGCGCCGAAGGGAAAAAGGGCAAGGTCACCGTGGATGATGACACGAACTTCCTGGCCCGCTTCAAAAACGGCGCGGTGGGAGTATTCGAGTCGACACGCTTCGCCGGGGGCCGCCGGAATTTCAACACCTTCCAGATTTACGGTAGCAAAGGCAGCATTGCGTTCAACCTGGAACGGATGAACGAACTGGAGTTTTTCGATCGCACGGAGCCCAATCAGCAGCAGGCTTACAAGACGATCATGGTGACCGAGGCCAATCATCCTTACGTCGGCAACTGGTGGCCACCCGGACACATTATTGGCTACGAGCACACCTTCGTCCATGCTGTGCATGACTTCCTCGTAGCCCTCGAGACCGGCCGGCCGCCCCAACCCGGATTCGACGAAGGCGTGAAGGTGCAAGCCGTCCTCGAGGCGGTAGAGCACTCAGCCAAGTCGGGGCAGTGGGAAAAGGTGAAAGTCTAGAAGAGAAGGGGCTGGGTGCTAGGGACTGGGGGCTGGGGAAGGACTATAAACGAGAGCGTTGAGCGCCAAGCGCGAGACAGGGACGACCTAGTCCAAGCAGGGGGTTTTTCTTTTCCCCAGCCCCTAGCCCCCAGTCCCTAGCCCCTTGTCGCTACTGCTTCCGATGGGATTGACACCTATGGCATACATGATGGGAATTGATGTTGGAACCACCGGCACACGGGCGATCATTGTCCGCCCGGACGGTCATATTTTGGGAGCGGCCACGGGCGATCACCAGCCCATGAAAATGCTCAAGCCCGGCTGGGCAGAGCAGGAGCCCGAGGATTGGTGGCGTGCAACTTTGGTTGCGATCCGGGGTGCGCTCGAGCAGGCCCAACTCAAGGGCGCGGACATCGGCGCCGTGGGATTTTCAGGACAAATGCACGGCGTGGTTTTGATGGACAGCACCCCGGCAGTCCTCCGGCCTGCTCTGATCTGGTGCGACCAGCGAAGCCAGGCGCAATGCGACTGGGTCACGTCGACCGTTGGGGCGGAGCGATTGATCAAGCTGGTCTCCAATCCCGCCCTTACCGGTTTCAGCGCGCCCAAGCTGCTCTGGATACGAGATGAGGAGCCGCGGGTCTTCGACCGCGCCGCTCACTTCCTCCTGCCGAAGGATTTTGTGCGCTTCCGTCTGACGGGCGAATTTGCCACCGACGTTTCCGACGCTTCGGGCACTTTGCTTTTTGATGTAACTAACCGCCGCTGGTCGAAGGAGATGCTGTCGGCGCTGGATCTGGACGCCAAGCTCCTGCCCCGCGCCTACGAATCGGTTGAAATCACCGGACAGATCACTCGCGAAGCCGCCGTGCTCACCGGCCTGAGCGCCGGAACGCCTGTGGTAGGAGGCGCGGGCGACCAGGCGGCCAGCGCCGTGGGTAACGGAATCGTCGAGGCCGGCCTAACGTCCGCCACGCTGGGCACCTCCGGCGTGATATTCGCTTACACCGAAGCGCCCAAGCTCGACCCCCAGGGCCGCATCCATACCTTCTGCCACGCTGTTCCCGGCAAATGGCACGTGATGGGAGTCACGCAGGGCGCGGGACTATCGCTGCGCTGGTTCCGCGATAATTTCGGAGCCTCGGAAAGCTGGTACGCCCGCCACACTGACGCTGACCCCTACGACCTTATCATCGATGAGGCAAGGAATATTGCGCCCGGAAGTGGGGGCCTGCTGTGGCTGCCGTACCTGATGGGTGAACGAACTCCTCACCTCGATGCCCAGGCGCGAGGCATGTGGTTCGGACTGACTGCCGCGCACACCCGCGCGCACCTGATTCGTTCCATCCTCGAGGGAGTGGCGTTCAGCCTGCGTGACTCGATTGAAATCTTCCGAGAATTGAAGATTCCCGTTGAGCAGATTCGCGCCTCGGGCGGCGGCTCACGCAACTTCACCTGGCGGCAAATCCAGGCTGATATATTCGGCACGGAACTTGTGATCCTGCGGACTTCCGAAGGATCTGCATTTGGGGCAGCTTTGCTCGCGGGCGTCGCAGCAAAAGCCTATTCCAGCGTCCCGGAGGCGGCTTGCGAGGCCATCCAGGTTAAAGAGAACATGGCCCCGTTGGCGGAAAACGTCAAGGCTTACGACCGCTATTACCAGGTGTATCGAGCCCTCTACCCCGCCGTTCGCGATCTGGCGCACACGCTGGCCAATATCGAGTAGGGTTGTCGAATACCATCTGTACCTGTAGCTTGTCATCCTGAGCGGAGCGAAGGATCCCCGCAGTCTGAAGGCAATCGCGGAAGGAGGGCAAAACTTCGCAGATCCTTCGCGTCGCTCAGGATGAGAGCGGTCCGATTCGGACAGGACATTACCATGATAACCGATCGCGCACTACTTGCACTAATTTGCTTGTTCCCATTGTTTTCTCTGGGAGGCTTCGCCGTGGAGAATTATGCGGTCAAGAACGAAGTCGTGGAAGGCCACGCCACATACCATCTGCTCGATTCCAAACTGAAAATGGACGTCGGCATAGTGCCGGACATCGGCAACTTTGCTTACCAGTTCAAGGTGGACGGAAAAGACGTACTGATTCCGGTGGAGTCGTTTAGAGACTACCTCGAGAAGCACACCTTCGGCTGGGGAATTCCCTTTCTGGCGCCCTGGGCGAACCGGCTTGATCATGACGATTACTACTTTGAGGGCAAGAAGTATTTGCTGAATGATAGCCTGGGAAACATCATTCGCGATAATTTCAAGCAGCCCATGCACGGTCTGCTGGTTTTCGAGCCCCGCTGGAAAGTAGCGAAAACCGGGGCAACGGCCGCGGACGGTGCGTTCATCATTTCGCGCCTGGAGTTCTACAAGTACCCCGATCTGATGGCACAGTTTCCCTTCGCGCAGGTTTATGAGATGACCTACCGCTTGAAGGATGGAAAGCTCGAATGCACGACGCGGGTCACGAACGTCTGCAATTCCGACCTTCCCGTCCATTTTGCGTTTCATCCCTACTTTCACCCGGACGGCCCGCGCCAAGAGTGGAAGTTGACCATTGGCGCTCAGAAACACTGGATTGTGTCCCGTCAATTGATTCCCACGGGCGAGACTGAGCCCGCCGACAAGTTTCTGCCCGGCGTGACCAAGGGGGTAGCGCTCGACAAGACCTTCATCGACGACGGCTTCTCCGCCTTTGACCGCGACTCAAAAGGCCTCGGCCACGTCGTCATTCACGGCAAGAGTCAAGAGATCGAGGTTCTGTACGACAAACAGTTCGACTACGCGATTGTCTACGCTCCTCTCAATAATGATCTGATTTGCGCGGAACCTCAGTTGGGCCCCACCGACGCCTTTAACCTCCAGCACGAAGGAAAGTTCAAGCACTTGATCGTCCTGGGGCCCGGAAAGACTCTTGAGGCGTCGTTCTGGATTGTGCCCACGGGGTTCTGATTCTAGACCCGCTGCGCTCTCCCGCGGGGAGAGGGTGTCTCGCTTCGGCCCTTTCACCAGCCGAAGCGAGACGGGTGAGGGGTCGTTTGCGGAGTTCGGCATCGCAGGCTGCTGGTTTGCGCGGCCATAAGAATTCAATTCACCGGAGCAATGGCGAAGGGGGCACATCACCGATGCGAACGCTTGGCACGACAACCAGAACTCTAAGCATAAGTAACCCCTCACCCGACCCGCGACGGCTGATGAAAACGCCGTCGCGGGCCACCCTCTCCCCAAGGGAGAGGGCGGACTCTCGTACAGTTCGAAGAATTCTTATCGGCTCCGTTTTCACTTTGCTGGCATCCCTTATCGCCCCGCTCGGAACGCAGCACACGCAGTCGGCGTCAAGTTTGTTGACTTTATTTTCAGCGAGGTTGGTCATGGCAGCGCAGACAGATTCCTTTTCCGCAAGATTAGACAAGACTCAATTCAACGGCTGGAACGCTTATCGCCTGACGAATGGCATCATCTCCCTTTATGTCACGCCGGACATCGGTGGCCGCGCCATTCAGCTTGAGTTAGGCGGGAAGGGGCTCTTCTTCGTCAATAAGGAGTTGGCCGGCAAGGTCCTGCCCGCCGAACAGAACAATCTCAAATCCGGCTGGGCCAATTACGGCGGCGACAAAGTCTGGCCGGCGCCGGAAGGCTGGATGAACGACGAGCAGTGGCCCAGCATTCCGTATTACATTCTCGACGGCGGCAGATTTGCCTCGGAGGTGGTTACAGAGACGCCCGCCGAAGTCGCGGTCCGCGTGACCAGTCCCGCCGACCCGCGCAGTGGCGTGCAGTTTGTGCGGACGTATCACGTCTACGCGGGCACCACGCGCCTGAAGGTTGACCAGGTGATGCGCAACATCAGCCATCGGCAGATTCGATGGGGCATCTGGCACCTCATTCAGAACGACGCTGCCGATGCTCACGACCCCACAAAACCCAACCCGGACCTTTATATGTATCTTCCACTCAGCGCCCACAGCCAGTATCCCCAGGGCTACTACAATCCGTACGGCGACCCGCGACATCCCAGCTACCAACTCCAGCACGGTGGCCGGATGTTGCAGGTGCATTATCTCTATCGTGTGGGCAAGGCCGCCGCAGATACCGACCGTGGCTGGTACGCGGTGGTCAACGGACAGAAAAGCATCGGCTTCGTCGAGAACTTTACGCCCTTCCCGGAAAAGGAATACCCGGACGGAGCCGCCGTGGAAACCTGGAATAACGGTCCGGGCGTTATCTCTCGCGGCCCCTGGGATCAGACCCTTCCTGATGACCCGAGGCAGAATCCCTACATCCTCGAAACCGAGGTGCTCAGCCCCTACGCGGCCCTCAACCCGGGTGAGGAGTATTCCTTCCCAGTTTATTGGTCGCCCACCAGCGTCACGAACCCTGTGCGCAACGCCGTTTGGGCCGGTGCCATCTCCGAGCCGCTCACCGCAAAACTGGAAGGCGGCCAGGTTAGTCTGAAGGGCGTCTTTGGCGTCTTTGGTCCTGGCGGACTGGTCGCCGCCGTTTACAGCGTGATGGGAGAGGAATTGAGTCGGGTGACGTTGCAATCCGTTGACCCTAGAGAGGTCGTTCGACTCGACAAGTCCATCCCGGCGCCCGCCGGCGCTTTCCGCGTGAGCGTCTTTGTGCAAGACGCGCAGGGAGAGAACTGCGGGTACCTCGGCAATGTGATATTGAAGTAGGCAGGTCGGCAGATGGGCAGATCGGCAGGTGGGCAGGTCGGCAGTCGAGGATCGTTGGACCTCCTTCAATGAATTCCATCTGTCCCGGGCTGCGAAGAAGGGGGGACTTCGTCGAGGGACTCCTATTACGTGGGACCTTTGGGCAACCCATTCCCATTGCCTATCTGCCCACCTGCCAATCTGCCCATCTGCCGACCCCTTAGTACCGCCGTACTCTTGCCATCGCACCCGATTAAATAAACACTACTAACGAGGCGGCACCCGTGCCAAACGCTTGACTGCTATCGCGTGCGGAGGACCGCGGAGCTCAAAAGTGGGAGGTCCGCACTTCCAGGTTGGCAATCGGCGGTAGTTTGGGGGGTCCACGTGCGGACTGCTATCGCTACACACTCGAAGGCTGTTTGTTTTCCACCGACGCTTGCATATTCACCAGGGAAAGAGCGGGCGCGGAACTGTGTCAGGGTGCGGAGACGGGCCGAACGGGATAGCGGTTACTCAAGTGGCGGTCGAGTTTTGGAGGGGAAAAACCGCCAGGTCTTGTTATTACTCTGGCGGGCCTCAGCCCGCGGGTTCACACGCGTCGAACTGATGGTGGTGGCCGCGGTCATGTTAGTCCTCGCGGCCATCGCCATCCCGCGGGTCTCTGGTGTGGTCCAGACCTACCGCGTGGGAGCGGACGCCCGGTCCATTGCCAGCCAGCTTACCTTGGCGCGCGTAAACGCGGGATCGCAAAATACTGATGCCAGGATAAATTTCAATAGTTGCACGGCCGGGTCTACGAATTATCAACTCGAGATCTACAACCAAAGCTCTTCCACGTGGCAGCAACTAGGAGGGCAAACGACCCTTTCTACGGGAATAAGCTATGGATACGGCAGCATATCAACCCCAGTGGGCTCGCAGTCTTCTATTACCAACAGCCCCTGTTACGTCATCTTCAACTCCCGGGGTCTGCCGGTCGACTCCTCCGGGAATCCCACGGCGAATTATACGATCTACATCATCAACAATCAGAATCTCTGTTTCGCGATAACGGTCTTGCTCAGCGGTCGAATCCAGGTCTTCGAATACACGGGAACCGCCTGGACTGGCCCAGTGTAGTTGCCACGAAAATGACTCCCTCCCGCACCAGGGAGGAGTACCTGAAAGAGGATATCAGGTCGGCACACCAGAGCCTATGAAGCATATGGCGAAAACCCGATTGAGTCGGGAAAGCGGAGTGACCCTTATTGAAACCATGATAGCGACGCTCATTCTGCTGGTTGGGGTGATCGCCCTCATGCGCCTCATGGCGGTTGCGATCGGTCAAAACCTCAGCCAGGGAGACGTCCAGACCAGGGTTTCCGAATACTGTGAAGACAAGATGGAGCAGTTGATGGCGCTCAGTTATTCCGACGTCTCCTCCAACACCACCGTCTTTCCGCCCACCACCACCGGCGGAGTCGGGCTGTCGGTGGGTGGGAGTTCGAGCCTTGCGTCGCCAGTAGCAGGTTATTCCGATTACCTCGATATTTCCGGGAATCTTCTCTCGAGCTCGACGGGAGCCTACTATCAGCGCGTCTGGAGTGTCAGCCAAAACGGCGCAGGGAACTTGAAGACCATAACCGTAACCGTGGGCATCACTGACCTGACGCTGGTCGCGGCTCCCGCCACGACACTTGTCTGTCTTATGACGAAACTTCATTGAGTGCGTATGGAAAACGTGCTACGCGGAAATCCGGCAAACGAAGACGGCTTTTCACTGCTTGAGATGGCAGCCAGTCTCACCATTCTGTTGCTGATCAGCGGGGTGGTTTTTACCGCTCTGAAAAGCTATCAGAACGCCTACTATTCTCAGCACATGCAAGCTGACGTGCACCAGGATCTTCGCGGCGCCATGGAATTGATGAGCCAGGAGATCGGCCAGGCCGGGCTGGTGCCGATTCCGGCAACGCTGCCGACTCTCAGTTCCGGCGTGACACACAGCAGCACTGCCCAAGCTGTTACGGTCAGCAGCGCCGTTTCGTTTTACCAGGGAGAATACGTTGTGGTGGACACCGGTTCCACGCAGGAAACCGTTCAACTTACGGCCGTGAACTACACCACAAATCAGATCTCCGGGATATTTACCAACAATCATAACTCGGGCGCCAGCGTGAGCGGGTGGGGAGGTCTTCTTTATGGCATCCTCTCGGGCGCTGCCAGCCCCGGCAACAATACCTTGGAGCTTTTCGGCGACATTAATTCCACCGGCCACATCACCTACGTCCAATACGATTGCAATTTCGCCAACGGCACTCTCACCCGGACGAGTACCGACATCCTGAACACCAGCACCACGATGAACTCCAAGGTCGTGCTGATTAACAATCTGGTCAACGGCGGAACGAACTGTTTCCAATACACTAACGGCGTTCCGGTAGGAGCTACCACTGTGTACCCGACCGTCGCCGTGACGCTCACGGTGCAAACTACTGCCAATGATCCGCAAACCGGCCAGCCGATCCAAGTAACCAAAACGCTGCTCAATATCAACTCGCGCAGCGTCTTGGCGGCCATCGCGCTGAGCAATGCGGGAGCGACGACTGAGGTGCAACCGACGCCGACAACATTTTTCGCGCCGCTCTAGGCCTGGGCCGCGATTGTCACTCCCGCGAAAGCGGGAGTCACGTTAATCCGCTAGGCTTTGGATCCCCGCTTTCGCGGGGATGACCGGGAATAATTGCATGTTCGAGAGGAATACGATGCGAGACAAAACAAATCGAATGCCTCATGAAAATGGCGTGGCCCTGATCCTGGCCTTGCTGGTTCTGCTGGTTCTTTCCACCATCGGAGCCGCCCTGGTCTTTGTGACCCAAACGGAGATTTGGTCCAGCGCCAATTACCGCACCATGCTGCAAGCCCGGTACGCGGCGGAGGCTGGCGCGCAGTCGACCGTCAACTGGCTTACTTACACTTTCACTCCGCCCACCACGGGCCAATTGTCCAGCAACTTCACGCTCACCGCCTATCCCGTGCAATGCTCGACCGGCTGCACGTCTAACGGCCACTCGATAGTCCTTTCGGCGATGGATGGGGTGACGGCAAACTACCCGATTGCCGCTCAGCAAACCAGCTTTAACTCCACGCTGTACAACGGATCGGTGCCCGGCGTCAACGTCAACACCGCGACATTCCAGGCTTCGGCGACTTTGCTAAGAGCCACTTCAACCGGCTTTTTAACCTGGCAGATCACTTCCGTCGGAAAGATTGCCGGGGTTCGCAACGGCCAGGTGCAAGTGGTGACGACCTACGAGCAGTCCACCACTTCGACGCCCCTCGTTGAGTATAGCCTGTTCGCTTCCGGCTCGGGCTGTGATGCCCTTACGATCTCCTCTGGTATCAATACCGACAGCTATAACTCCAGCTCGGGACCCTACTCTTCCAGCCAGAACACCACCAGCGGGGGAGATGTAGGCTCAAACGGCTCCTGGTTAAGCAGCGGGACCTCAAGCATCCACGGAAATCTTTACCTCCCTCATCCTACCGTCGGAAGTTGTCCCAGCGCTGACATCCAATACAGCGGTAGTCTGAGTTACAACGCCGCCGACCCGTTGACGTTGGCTTATAATCCACCCTCTCCGACGCAGGTCTCAACTCCAACCACGACCACAAATATTTCCGGCAGCAACAATACGACGACACTCTCCCCGGGCACACTGTATGGTAATTTCAACATTTCGGGCACGAATAACACACTCAGCTTCCCCACGGCGGGGACCTACTACATCAACAGCATTACCAACAGCGGCGTAACAACGACCCTCCAAATGCCGAGTTCCGGACAAGTAAACCTGTACATCGGGGGTAACGGCGGTGCCTCGACTAATCTCAGCGGGGCCACGATATTCAACTCGAGCACGAGCCAGATTGCCGATAACCTCATTATCTACTACGCGGGAACCAACGGCTTTACCGCCTCCGGCTCAACCTCGGGGGCAGCCGTTTTATACGCACCCAACGCTCCAGTGACCTTGAGCGGCTCTGCCGCATGGTACGGGGCAATCGTTGCCAAAACTTTCACCGATTCCGGCGGCGCCGCCATTCACTTCGACACTGCGCTGCTGAGCGCAGGTGGCATCGGCTCAAGTCCAGGGCCCTATCGGCAGATTGGTTTCACCTGGAGCAAGTTCTGAAACCGTTATCAGTCGTCAGTTGTCAGGCGTCAGCTATTCTTGGCACTTGACACCCGCCGCCTGAAACCTATTTACTCCGCCGCAATTTCCCCGCATCATATCCAGTCGTCAACTGCCGTCCTTTTCGCTTTTGACTGTCGACTGTCAACTGTCGACTGTCAACTCTTCGGAGGCTCATTGTCGAATACAGGCTCAGGCGCGCATCCTTCACGAGCCGGCCTCGTGCTCGCCTTCGCCGCCGTTTATCTGATCTGGGGGTCTACGTACCTCGCGATTCACTACGCGGTGGAAACCATCCCCCCATTCTTGATGGCCGGTTGCCGTTTTCTGACCGCCGGCGCCTTGCTGTACCTGTGGACGCGCGCGGGCGGCACCGCCCGGCCTTCGCGCCGTGAGTGGGTTGGCTCGGCAATTATTGGAGCCCTGCTCCTGGTGAGCGGAAACGGAGGATTGTGCTGGTCGGAACAGCGCGTGCCTTCGGGCCTCGCGGCTTTGCTGCTGGCGGCGATCCCCATCTGGATGGTTCTGCTCGATAGCCTGCGCAAGGACGGCACGAAGCTGGGGGTAAGGGTGATCGGCGGCATGGTGATGGGGCTGGCAGGAATCACCCTGCTGGTGGGGCCTGCCCACCTGTGGGGCAGTTCACGGGTGGACCTGGCCGGAGCGGGAGTGCTGATGCTCTCCTCTTTCTCGTGGGCGCTCGGCTCCGTTCTTTCACACAAGGTAAGCCTGCCGCGTTCTCCCTTCCAGGCGGCAGCCATGGAGATGTTGGCAGGCGGCGCCCTGCTGTTGGCACTGGGTTTCCTGAGTGGCGAGAGCAGGCATCTCCATGTCGCCGCCGTCGCTCCTCGGTCTCTCCTCGGCCTTGTCTACCTGATTGCGGCCGGCTCGCTGCTGGGTTTTACCGCTTATTTCTGGTTGTTGCGCAACGTCGCCACGGCGCGGCTCTCCACCTACGCGTTTGTGAACCCTGCCGTGGCCGTGTTTCTCGGCTGGGCGTTCGGAAGTGAGGTCGTAACCGGCCGCGTGCTGTTGGCCAGCGCCACCATCATCGCCGGGGTGGCGCTGATCATCACGCACCGGCCAACTCCCGATGCCGTCACCCCGCCTACTCAAGACGTTCTGGTCACGGAAGACCCAGACTAGGGTGCATTTTCCGCGTTTCGCTGCTTTAAACTTGACGAGCATTCGACACTCATGATAGCCTACGATGATGGTCCTGTTGCGGACAGTTTGTCGTAGGTATGCGCCGCTCCAGCTAAGGCGCAGAAGATTCGGGACGGTTCGGAGCAGGGGCGCAAGGCAGCACAAGACAAAGAATGGAAAATCGTGGGAACGAACTAAATAAATGCTTTAGATCTAATGGAGTAGCTTTTTTAACGACAGCAAATTATGCGCGTTTTGCGCGCAAATTAACGGTTATCTGAGCCCAGATGGAGCAAAGAGGGGCACATTTGAAGAAAATGAGCCGGGGGTTGCGCGACCCGCGGCGGCACTCGACGGGGACAACCAGCCGGCTAGACAGACCCCCGGGTCCTTCGCAGCGCTGACCTTCAGGTCAGCATGTCGGCCTCCCCAAAATGCCGGCCTGAAGGTCGGCTCTACTTTCGGCACTCGACTCCGCAAGAATCGGGTTGCCTGGCACTCCTCCGTCCACGATGATGGGGCCAGGAGGGAAAATGCAAACCAACGCAGACGATTACCGTCGGATCGAGAAAGCGATTGAGTTCCTTGCCGAGAACTATCAGGACCAACCGAGTTTGGACAAAGTGGCACGCAGTGTCAACCTCAGCGAGTTTCACTTCCAACGGCTCTTTCGCCGTTGGGCGGGCATCAGCCCCAAGCGCTTAGTGCAGTTTCTGACCTTGGAACATGCCAAGCAAGCGCTCGAGGAATCTCGCAGCGTGCTGGACGCCGCCTACGATGCCGGCTTGTCCGGTCCCAGCCGGCTGCACGACCTTTTTGTGACCACGGAGGCCATGACACCCGGTGAATTCAAGGCCAAAGGCGCAGGCCTCGAGATCGCCTACGGATATCATCCCAGCCCGTTCGGCGAATGCCTTCTCGCGGTTACGGAGCGAGGAATTTGCGGATTGGGCTTTGTGCGGGAAGGGGACCGGAAGCAAGCACTCGAAGATTTCAAGCAAAGATGGCCGGCGGCGAAGTTCCAGGAGAATCCGGAAAAGACCCGCAGTTATATGGACGGGATCTTCAATGCCAGAAAAAGGAATGGCGCGCATCCCCTAAGACTGCTGCTGATGGGCACCAACTTCCAGATCAAGGTTTGGGAGGCCCTGCTGAGAATCCCCTCGGGTTCCGTGGTGTCTTACGAAGATCTGGCGCGCCGGGTGGGGAAGCCCTCAGCCGCGCGAGCGGTGGGCGGCGCCGTGGGGCAAAACCCCATCTCCTTTGTAATCCCTTGCCACCGGGCCATCCGCAAGATGGGGATCACAGGCGATTATCATTGGGGAGCGGCGCGCAAGAAAGCCATCCTGGCCTGGGAAGCCGCTCGCCAGAGCAGTCGCTCATAGGCGTGGCGCGGGCGTCCCGCCCGCGGTCGCGGGGGCGTCTCGCCCCCGCAAGAACTCGCGGGCAGGATGCCCGCTCCACAGCGGGCGAGACGCCCGGTCCACGATCTCCAAAGCGGAGATTCGGATTAACGAATGGTCACCTCACCCTTGATGCTTGATGCCGGCACGCGCGCCAAACTTTGGCGCAAGCTGACGGATGCGATTGAAACCTACGCTGCGAAGCTGGAGAGCAGCCGGGTCACGCCGCCGCTCGATCCTGCGACGCTTCGTGCCTCGCTCTCCCGCTTCGATTTCTCCGCCCCGGTGGGCGCTTTCGACGCCTTCGATTTTCTCGTCGAAGGTCTTTGGAAGTTCCAAACCCACACGCCGCATCCCCGCTATTACGGGCTGTTCAATCCCGCTCCGACCACGATGGGCATTGCCGGGGACGCGCTGGTGGCCGCCTTTAATCCCCAGCTTGCCGCCTGGAGCCACAGCCCTCTGGCTATCGAAATCGAACAGCACCTGGTGCGCGCCTTCGGGGCGCGATTCGGCTACGACCCCGCGCGCACCGACGGCACTTTTGCTTCCGGCGGCATGGAGGCCAACCACACGGCGGTGCTTACCGCTTTGGTACAGAAGTTTCCGGAATTCTCTAGCCGCGGCCTCCGGGCGCTGGCCGCTCAACCCGTTCTCTACGCTTCCACGGAGGCGCATCATTCCTTGCTGAAGGCGGCGCGGATGTGCGGGCTGGGGACGGACGCCGTGCATGAGATCCCGGCCGACGGCGACCTTCGCATGGATGCGGAAGCGCTTGCCTCGCGAATCGCCCGGGACTGCGCCCAAGGCTTCGCGCCCTTCCTGGTGACAGCCACGGCGGGCACCACCAGCGCGGGGGCAATCGACCCATTGGCCGCCATCGCCGAAGTGGCCGAGCGGGAAGAGTTGTGGCTGCATGTAGACGCGGCGTGGGGTGGGGCGGCGGCGCTGGTCCCCGAACTGCGTCCATTGCTGGACGGCATCGAGCGCGCCGACTCGATTACCTTCGACGCGCACAAGTGGCTCTCGGTGCCGATGGGAGCAGGAGTTTATATAACACGTAATGTAGATATACTTAAGACTACATTCAGTATTGCCCAAACATATATGCCGCGTGAAGCGGCAGGACTGGATGTGGTCGATCCCTACACGCATTCGATGCAGTGGTCGCGCCGGGCCATCGGCCTGAAGGTGTTTCTCTCCCTGGCGGTGGCCGGTTGGGAAGGTTACGCCTCGGCCATCCGCCACATGGTGGCCATGGGCGCGTTCTTGCGGGAGCAGCTTGAGGCTTCAAGCTGGCAGGTGGTCAACAAAACGCCTTTGCCGGTATGCTGCTTCGTTGACGCGCGGCACGCCGCCGGACGCTCCGAGGACTACCTGCACAAAATCGCCATGCAAGTCGTCGCCTCGGGAAAAGCCTGGATTTCAACCACGCGTTTGGCTGGCTCAACGCCCGCGCTTCGCGCCTGCATCACCAACTATCGGACTGAAGCCAACGATATAGCGGCCTTGATTGCTGCTCTCGAGGAAGCACGAAGCCAAATCAGATAAGCTTGTCATTCTGAGCGAAGCGAAGAATCGCCGCAGTTCGTTGTGCCTAACCGAGCCCAAGAACAACCGCAGAGATTCTTCGCTTCGCTCAGAATGACAGTTCGCTCAGAGAGACAGCACGCACGCTTACCGAAAACTTCTTGCTCCTCCGCGGGGAATCTGCGAACATTTCCAATTCAGCACAAAGTCGCGGTGTTGGCCGGAGGGTCAGCGCTGCGGCAGGGCAGCAAACAAATTACCCCGGAGGCAAGTATGCCACTTGATCCAAAGCACCATAGTCGCATCATGACGGAAGGGCGAGACCGCGCGGGCGCTCGGTCCATGTTCAAGTCTATCGGATTTACGGACGCCGACTTGGCCAAGCCGATCGTAGGAATTGCGAATACCTGGATTGAGACGATGCCATGCAATTTCCATCTGCGCGAGCTGGCGGCGAAAGTGAAAGAAGGAGTGCGCGCAGCAGGCGGAACGCCCATGGAGTTCAACACCATCGCCATTTCCGACGGCGAGACCATGGGCACCGAGGGCATGAAGGCTTCGCTGGTGAGCCGCGAAGTCATCGCCGATTCGATCGAACTGCTGGGGCGTGGTCAAATGTTTGACGCCATGGTGGCTCTGGTGGGATGCGACAAGACGATTCCGGGCGGCGCCATGGCCTTGATCCGCCTCAACGTGCCAAGTGTTCTTCTGTACGGCGGAGCGATTGCTCCGGGACGGTTCCAGGGCCACGACGTTACCATCGGAGACGTTTATGAAGCGGTCGGCGCGCACGCCGCCGGGAAGATGACCGACGCGGAACTCAAGGATCTCGAGGACCATGCTTGTCCGGGGGCCGGCGCTTGCGGAGGCCAATTCACGGCCAACACCATGTCCACGGTGATGGAATTCATCGGGCTCTCGCCCATGGGGGCGAACAGCGTGCCCGCCCTTGATCCGCGGAAGGGCGAGGTGGCGTATCACGCCGGGCAACTGGTGATGGATCAGCTTCGTCGCGGCGTGCGCCCGCTCGATGTCCTGACGCGGAGGGCGTTCGAGAACGCCATTGCCAGCGTGGCGGCGACCGGTGGTTCAACAAACGCCGTGCTCCACTTGCTGGCCATGGCGCGCGAGGCTCAAGTCCCGCTCAAGATCGAAGACTTTGACGCCATCAGTTCGCGCACCCCAATCATTGCCGATCTGAAGCCCGCTGGGCGCTACGTCGCCGTGGACGTGCATCGTGCCGGCGGAATCCCCTTGTTAGCCAAAAAGCTCTTGGATGCCGGACTTATCGATGGGTCGCAGATGACCCCCAGCGGGCGAACCATCGCGGAAGAAGTCCGGTCTGTTACTGAGACGCCGGGACAGGACGTGGTAAGGTCTGTCTCCAATCCGATAAAGAAGACCGGCGGGCTGGTCATCTTGAAAGGGAACCTCGCGCCGGAAGGCAGCGTCGTCAAGGTGGCAGGCTACGAAAGGACCTACCATCGAGGACCCGCTCGGGTATTTGACTGCGAAGAAGACGCCATGCGCGCCGTGATCAGCAAGAGCATCCATGCGGGAGACGTCGTGGTGATTCGCTACGAGGGACCGCGAGGCGGCCCGGGTATGCGCGAGATGCTGGGCGTGACGGGGGCGCTGGTCGGGGAGGGATTGGGCGAGTTGGTGGGATTGCTCACGGACGGCAGATTCAGCGGCGCGACCCACGGACTGATGGTTGGCCACGTAGCTCCGGAAGCCGCGCGCGGTGGTCCCATCGCTGCCGTCGCCAATGGCGACGTCGTCGTGTTCGATATCGAAAAGCGCCGCTTGGATGTCGAGCTACCCGATGCGGAGATCCAGCAGAGACTGGCCAACTGGCATGAGCCGGAGCCGCGATACAAGTCCGGCGTATTTGCCAAGTATGCCGCGCTGGTTTCCTCCGCGTCCGAGGGAGCCATTACGCAGGCACGCTGAGCGTTGATTGCCGATTGTCGATTGCCGATTGAAAGTGGTCGCGCGATACGGGCGTAAGGAGAATCCGAAAATGGATTCCCGCGTTCGCGGGAATGACAAACAATAGGGATTCCAGCTTTTGCAACAATGACGGGCGAGAACGATCAATCACCCATCACAAATCACAAATCGCAAATCGTCAATCGCCATTCGGCAATAACGGCAGGGGCACGCCTTTCTGGGAAGTCCAAGCTTTCAGGTAATCCGCGAACACATATTCGATTCCGACGGTTTTAAGCGTGGTGGGCAGGACCTCGTTCAACATCTGATACTCTTTCCCCGCGCGCTCGCAATTCTCGTTAACGAACTCCTGAAGCAGTTTTACCGCGCCCGGTTCATTGCCGGCCTTAATCTGCCTTAGAGCCTCGGCTTCCACGGCCGCCTGGCGGTCCATCTCCCACCGTTCGGTCTGGTCGAACACGCCCCGGACGGTCGGTGCCAAGGCGCTGTAATTCAGGTCGCAAAGCAGCTTGACGCGATTGGCCCACCACCACGGCGCATCGCCTGAATACGTGCTGCAGCCTTCCGCGTAGGAATTCGGAAGCCGCGGGCCGTGCATGTAGAAGGGCTTGAACACGTTGCAGCAGGGATTGGAAAAGCTCGCCCAGTAAACTTGGCGCAGGAGTGGCGGCATCTCGGCCCGCAGGTGCGCCACGACCGACGCCGCCGTATGGTAGGGCGAGTGTGCGTTATCGTGCATGCAGGGTGTGGGCCAGAAGGTTTCCGCGGCTCCCCAGCGCGGCTCCGCGACGGTCCCCTCCAGATGGCTGCGGCTGATTTGCATCATGCTGGCGGGGGTGACGTGCGCAAAGTCCCTGCGCAGGCATGCCAGGGTCATATTGCGGCGGATCTGCATATTACCGGCGTTGCTCGAGTCCTTCCGCCAGTAGTCGCCGTAGTCGCGGGCGAAGTTGAAGTCCGTTGCGGACTTCGTCCAACCCATTTCCATCGCATGCTGCACAAGCTTCGGGTGCGCTTCATCCCAGTCCCTCTCGATGGAATAAACATTGGAAATGGAATACACCCCGTGCTTGATTGACTTGGCCGCCCAGTATCTGCCCGCGGTCTCAAGCACCCAGGCCTGTTCCGGGTCGGCGATGATGAAGCTGTTATGATAATTGGCTTTCCCCCACTCGCCGGGGCGTTCGCAGTCGCCGCTCTGGCCGTACTTCTCGAGCAGGTCAATCATCACGTGCATGGCTTCGTAGGCCGTTTTGCCCCGCTCCAACCCAAGCCGGACAAGATCCATGCCCAATAGCCCGTCGCCCCACTGCATCGGCTCTTTGGACCAGACGGCTTCGTTCCCGATCGCCACGCCGTACTCGTTCATGCCGTGCTCGTAGCCAAACGCCCACCAAATCTTCGATCCGATGTGTTCGTAAGTTTCGGCGACTTGTGGGATTTCGATGTACGTACACTTTACTCTTTCGCTTGGGTCGTGCTGCTGGTGGAGAACCTGCACCAGGGGCTGGGCCTCCATGGGCGGGCGGTCGCTATTCTTGCAGAGAATCACCGAGTGGTCCCCGGTGGCGTCCCGCACTGCCACCCACGTATCGCAGGGGCGGACGCTGGTTACGAAGCCGGTCAGGCAACTGAACGCCACGACTCCCAGAATGACTGTAAAGCGGTTTGAGTTCATACCCTATCTCCTGAAAATCTCCGACTCGACATAAAGCGTTGGGCCGTAAGCGCCATTCGTGATCGGGTCCGGGGGTAGGGCAAGCCCTACCCCTACGAACGGATGTGTAGGGGGACGGCTTGCCGTCCCCTCTCCCGCCCGCGTTGAGGAGAACAGACTATTAGGGCGGAAACGGTGTGTCAAGGTAGAATGCTGGATGGGGCGCGAATCTCTGTTCTGCTCGAGTGGCAGGTCGCCGGGAATGAGGAGAATTCAACAGACTAATCTTCTGGCCATCGCCCTTCTCTGCTTTGCCGTTGGCTGTGGAACGGCAATGCCGGCCCATGGGGCTGCGAAGCCGGAGCGAATGGAAAACCAGCAGTTGGCCGTTCAGGGGATGAACAAACTCATGGACGGCGATTTCGACGCTGCCGCGGAAGCTTTCCGCCAAATCCAGAAGTCCGACCCCGACTCGCCTCTGGGCTACCTTTTCGAAGCCGACGAGAACTGGTGGAAGATCTACCTGACCGAGGGCGATCTGGTTGATCCGGACGTTTTCGAAGCGCGCACGGAAGCCGTCACTCCTTACGACAGTGACTTTGCGCGGGCAGTCGACCTTGCCATCACCAAAGCCGAGGCGCGAATTAAGGCGCATCAGGATGAGGCGTTCAACTACTTCTGTGAAGGCCTGGCCTACGGACTGCGCTCCCAGTTGGAAGCCCTGCGCGACCATGTCCTGGCCACCGCGCGGGCGGGCAAGCGGCTGCGCAATCTTTCTCTTACCGCGCTGAAACTCGATCCCAACCTCAACGACGCCTGGTTTGGAGTCGGACTTTACAACTACTTCGTGGATACTCTTCCCACCTATGTGAAGATGCTGCGCTTCCTGATTCTGCTGCCGGGTGGCGACCGGGTCGAGGGTCTCCGCCAGATGCGCGTGGCTATGGGCAAGGGGCAACTCGTGCCCGCGGAGGCGAAATTCCACCTCGCCAAGAACTACTGCCGCACCTTCGATCGGCAGTACGCCGCGGCTCTCGAGCTATTCCGTCAGATGCAGAAGCAATATCCTCACAATCCGCTCTGGGATTTGCTTGCCGCTAGCACTGAGTTGCGCTTGGGCAATGTCAAGGACGGCGAGGCCCTCTACCGGCAGGTCATCAACGAGACCGCCCATCCACAATCGGACTGGTGGAAGCCCCTCCACCAGCAAGCAGAGAGGGCTTTGGCGCGGCGCTCAGGACAATAGGTTTGGATACCTCCCGAACGGGACGGTGTCATCCTGAGCGAAGCGAAGGATCTCTGCGGTTGTTCTGGATCCATCGAACCTCATGAACTGCGGAGATCCTTCGCTTCGCTCAGGATGACACCGGCACAGGGCGTGAAAGATTGAGGTCGATTGCTGCTCTATTGGTTCAACTGCTGGGTCTGCTCGTGGGCGTGGTAGGAGCTGCGGACCAGGGGGCCGGACTCCACGTGGCGGATGCCCAGGCGGCAGCCTTCCTGCTTGAAACCGGAAAACTCTTGCGGAGTATAGAAGCGCGCCACCGGCAACTGTTCGCCGGAGGGTCGCAAATACTGGCCAATCGTGACGATGTCTACTCCGACGCCACTCAAATCCTTCAGCACCGCCAGCATTTCTTCAAACGTCTCACCCAGTCCCACCATGAGGCCTGACTTGGTGGGGATGGAAGGCGCAATTTCGCGCGAGCGGCGGAGGAGCCGCAAAGAGCGCTCGTACCGCGATCCTCGCCGTGCCACCGGATAAAGGCGCGGGACAGTTTCGAGGTTGTGGTTCAGGACGTCGGGCCGGGCGCGCAAGACAATCTCCAGCGCTTCATCGGACCCTCGGAAGTCAGGAATCAGAACTTCCACTTGGCAGTCGACCAACCGCTGGCGCAGGGCTTCAATCGTCCCGGCAAAGATCGTGGCTCCCCCATCTTTCAAATCGTCCCGGTCGACGGAAGTCACCACGACATATTTCAATCCCATCTGGGAGGCGGCTTGGGCCACTCGTTCAGGTTCTTCCCAGTCCAACTCGCCCTGCGGCAGGCCCTTGGGCACGGCGCAAAAGCCGCAGCGGCGAGTGCACAGATCGCCCAGAATCATGAAGGTGGCGGTTCGATGTGCCCAACACTCCCCGACGTTCGGGCAGCGGGCGCTTTCGCACACTGTGTGCAATCCCAGCCCGCGCATCAATTGCTTCAGCTCAAAGTAGTTCTCCCCTGTCGGAACGCGCACCTTCAACCATTCCGGCTTGCGCGCCTGGGCGCGGGCTGGGGCAATGTGAACTAACTCACTCATGCATTTGTTCCCGGCTATTTCCCACTCGCACTAGCTGCCTGAAAGTGGGCGGCCGACGCCACTCTTGCCGATGACGAGTTCAGCGACGCGGGAGCCTTGGCGTTAGTGTGATTCCCAGTCGCCAGCAAGTTCCCGCCGGCACCGAAGTGGTGCCACCTGCCGTCCCCTGCATACGCCACGCGCGTCAATGGTCGAGCGCTCGATCGAGGAGAACCGGCCTTCGCATCCGCCGCTACCACCTCGGCATTCTTGCCGAACCGGTGCCATCTGCCGTCGGCGACGAAAGCGTTGTGCGCCGGAGGAGGATCGTCGTTTGCAGCGTAAGGAGACGACGCGGGTGGATCGGCAGGATCGCCTACGTGCGGGCTATAGGCATACGGATCGTAGCCGGACGCGCCGTAGCCATTGGGATAGCAGGGATAAGGCGCGTAAGGATCGTCACATCCGTAGTCTGGATAATAGGGATAATCGTAGTCGCCAAAGTACGGTCCGGGCCAATAGGACCAGGGATAGAATCCAAATCCGAAGTAGGGCCAACCGAATCCACCCCTACCCCAGCCTCTACCCCAACCTCGACCCCAGCCCCTGCCATTCCACCCATTGCCTCTGCCGTAGCCGCCGAAGCCTCCCCGAAAACCGCCATACCCTCCGCTGAAGCCCCGGCCGCCATAGCCGTGAAAGCCACCAGCACCACGGAAGCCGCCACCGTGAAACCCGCCACCGCCGTGGAACCCGCCACCACCATGGAAGCCCCCACCACCATGGAAGCCCCCACCACCATGGAAGCCCCCGCCACCACCGTGAAAGCCGCCCCCGCCACCACCGTGGCCACCAAAGCCACGTCCTTGAGCGCAGGGGCACGCGGCCAAAGCCAAAGACAGCAAGAAAACTATATTGAGTTTGCCCATAAGCACCCCCGCCTACAGCCTAGCACGCGTGAGGCGAATGTGCAAACGCGCCACAGCAGTTGGCCGTACTCCGTCTGGGAGTTTTAGCAGGGCCGCCAGATCGGATCGGGACATGGTCAGCCGCGCCCCGATCAAACTGAAAAATCACACCGAAGGGACCGTCATCTGCGGAAGCCGTCATGGGGGAGGCGGCGGTCTTCAGGCTGGGTCCGTACCTGTGCCCGTAGGCCCACACCGGTCCGGACTTGAGTTTTTGACGGGAGAGGCGCTCGGCATTCCTCCGTGCATCTTGAGTCGAAGAAGGAGGCGCCAGCTCGAGGATTAGCCGGCAAGACTCAAAGTGCGCAGAATGGAACCGGGCCGAGCTAATTGGTCTTAACATCCCAAGTGCGCCACATCCAAGTAGTAAGTCCGACATACGCCGCGTGCCAGGAGGACGTACTCCCAGCCGCGGATCTCGACTCCACACTCCAGAAGCCCTCACCATCCACGTTTGGGACTTCCTTGAGTTTCACCATAATCAGATCAAAGTGCTCGGATTGAAGCCGGGACAAGCCCTCAGGGAGAGAGTCATAGGCGCGAACATCGTGCCCATCCCGGCGAAGACTCGCTGCGCGAGCCGCGCGATCTGTTGCATCATCGTCGATAAGCAGGATTTTCCCTCTGCTGACATTCTCCAGCTCGTGCTCCGTGGTGTAGTACAGTTCTCCCGCTTGCATGGCTCACCTTTCGATTCCTGCCGAATCGCAGCCTCGCATCGGGCGACGAACCCAGTGCGTCACTTTTGCGAGGCGCCGGCTGTCGTTGCCAAGGACCGCCTTGGTCTGGTTGAAACATAGCCTCCGGCTTTCCTTCTGCGCGGGGCCTTGATGAATCGAGAATCGTCGTCTGGCTCTTTTGTAGCAACGAGGGCAGCAAGCATCATAACGATAATGACCACTAAGCTATAAATACCCACCTGAGAATCCCCTTTCCAGCGATTTGAACCCCGATAGTCGCTTAGATGCGCAACCGGGGCACGAGGTTTATTACATCAGACGGCAGCGGTTTTTACTTCGTTTACAAACGGCGAGGTACGCTCCGTTCGGTCTCCATACCACTCCGCCTTATATATTCTCCCGCCGCGCCCTAAACAGTCGCAATCCAATGGAACCCCTGACTTTATGTCAACGAACGCGTAAGGGTTCCTAGGGGTTTTGTCCTAGGAGTTTACTAACTGACTTATAGAGTAACGGTATATGGGCCGCCCTAGCTTTCCGCTACCATTGTGTTTCAACTGGGCCTATACTTGCTCGGACCAAATCAGTCACCCGCAAGCGGGTCTTTTGACCGCTTTCGGGCAATACGTCTTAGTCCGGCGTTAAGACGGCCACAATGCCGCCTGCAAGCTTGCGAATCTCGCCCGCAGGGGCGAGTTCCCCCGTTGACTGCTGGACAACCTGGTTGCGTGGAGATGCCTCCGCGTCTCGCGAGGAGCTACGATGCCTGACCAAATTCAATTGGACCTCTCCCCGAGCCCGCCCTTGCGCGCCTTGATCCTCGAAGATGATCCCGGGGATGCTGAACTGGTGCTCGTGACGCTGCGCCGCGCCACTCCTGGCTTGCAGGCGGAAGTCTTGAACTCTTCTGCGCTCTTTAAGCAGCGCCTCGAGGAATCTGAATTCGACATCATTGTAGCCGATTACAACCTGGGTGACTGGACCGCGCTGGACGCGTTGGAGATTCTGCGGCAATCGGGAAAATCGATACCCCTGGTGGTGGTCACCGGAGCTTTGGGCGACGAGGCGGCCGTCGAGTGCGTTCGGCGGGGCGCCGCCGACTACGTTCTCAAGGATCGGTTGGAGCGGGTGCCCATTGCAGTCGATCGCGCCGTGCGCCGCAAGGTCTATCTCGACGAAGTTGCTCGACGGCAGGAGGAGATCCGCCGCGCCAAAGAGGAGTGGGAGCTAACCTTCAACACCGTCCCGGACCCGGTGCTGCTCCTGGATGACCACTATCGAATTCGCTACGCCAACCGCGCCACGGCAACGCTGGCGGGGGTTGAAGTGGAAGAGTTGAACGGTAAAATCTGTTACGAGGCGCTGCACGGTTTAACCCTTCCTCATCCGGATTGTCCTCGTGCTCGCATGGTGGAGACGGGCCGGGAGCAGCGGGCGGACCTGTTGGATACAAAGCTGCGCAGAGTTTTTGAAACCACCACCACGCCACTCTTCGAGACTTCCGGAAAAATGCGCGGCTCCATCGAAGTCTTACATGAGATAACCGACCGAAAACAGGCGGAAGATTCTCTGCGTCAACTCTCCTCTCAATTGCTTGTTGCACTGGATGAGGAGCGGCGGCGGATCGCTCAGGATCTTCACGACAGCACGGCCCAGAACCTGGCCGCTCTTTCCATGAACCTGGCCCGCTTGGAGCTTCAGGTCGATTGCCTTGATCCTGCAAGCCGCATCATCGTCTCGGAAAGTATTGAGCTTGCTAATCGCTGTATGCAGGAGATTCGGGATTTCTCCTACCTCTTACACCCTCCCACGCTGGAAGATTATGGCCTGGCCCCTGCACTCAAAGGTTATGCGGAAGGTTTTGCCCGCCGTACCGGAATCCGCGTGAATGTCGATTTGCCCCAGGATTTACGCCGCTTGCCTCGGGAAGCAGAAACAGCGCTCTTCCGCATTGCGCAGGAATGCCTGTCCAACATTCAACGGCACTCAGGAAGCCCCGTAGCGAAGATCCGGATCAGGCGTCAACCGGATTCGCTCATCTTGGAAGTTGAAGATGAAGGCCGTGGGTTTCAGCCTGCCCCCCCTGAGGACGGAAGCATGAGATCGCGCTCCGGTCTGGGCCTCAAGGGTATGAAGGAGCGAGTTCGACTCCTGGGAGGATGCCTCGAGATAGTCTCCGACAAGCACGGAACCACCATCCGGGCAAGCTTGCCGAGTCCGGAGGCGGCCCGATGAAGACCGTGCGCATACTGGTGGCCGACGACCACGAGGTCGTCCGTCAGGGCCTGCGAAGATTGTTGGAGGCCCGGCCGGGCTGGGAAATCTGCGGGGAAGCCGGAACCGGCAGGGAGGCCGTGGAGAAAGCCAGTGAACTCAAACCCGACGTCGTGGTGCTCGACTACAGCATGCCGGGGTTGAATGGAGCTGAGGCCACGCGCCAGATCGTCGCACGAGTTCCTCGCGCCGAGGTTTTGATCCTCACCATGCACGGCTCAGAGGACTTGATCCGGGGGGCGCTGGAGGCCGGCGCTCGCGCTTACGTCCTGAAATCCGATGCCAGCCGGGACTTGATCTCGGCCGTCCAGGCCTTGATCGAGCACAAGGCTTTCCTCTCCTCAGGCGCCTCCGGGCCGGTGCTGGACAGTTATCTACGAGGCGCCCAGCCATACGCCTCGCAGCACTTACTGACCCCGCGCGAGCGCGAGATCCTCCAGTTAGTTGCCGAGGGTCGCAGTAACAAGGAAATCGCGACGACTTTGAAGATCAGTACGAAGACCGTGGAAGCCCACCGCGCCAACCTGATGCACAAGCTCGGCCTCACTTCGGTCGGCGCGCTGGTGCGTTACGCCGTCCGTAATCAAATCATCGAGCCTTAATCATCCGCACGTCACGACCCATCGGTTCCTGAAGTACATCTTGCACCCTCCGGCTTTTTACACCAGTAGCTTGACATCACCCAAATCCGGCTGACAATTGAGTTCAGCGGTGGTCAGGTGTATATTATCGGCCGGGCAGAAAGCCCATAGTGGAAATTCCGGTCTGTCGGTCAGGTCCGCATCAAAAATCGAAATTCCGGATAATAGGCTCACACCCAGCAGGGGCGTCCCATGCCCGATAATGGCAAACCTCTGAACGACCCGGATGTCGGTGCGACTCTGTCGGCTGCTCCAACCAGGGCCGCCGCGATCTTGGTCATTGGTCCTTACACGCTGCGCGAGCGCATCGGCGAGGGCGGCATGGGCGAGGTTTGGCTGGCAGAGCAGAAATAGCCGGTGCGCCGGCGCGTGGCCCTCAAGCTGATCAAAGCCGGCATGGACACCGCGGAAGTGGTGGCGCGCTTCCAGTCCGAGCGCCAGGCGCTGGCCCTGATGGACCATCCCTGCATTGCCAAGGTCTTCGACGGCGGCTCCACTGCGGATGGGCGCCCCTATTTCGTGATGGAGTACGTGGCCGGCATGCCCATCACCACCTACTGCGACAAGCACAAGCTGAACACGCAACAAAGGCTCGAACTCTTAATTCGGGTTTGTGAAGGCGTGCAGCACGCGCATCAGAAGGCGATCATCCATCGTGATTTAAAGCCCTCGAACATTCTGGTGAGCGAAGTGGATGGCAAGCCGCTGCCGCGTATCATCGATTTCGGCGTGGCCAAAGCGACGGCGCAGCGGCTGACCGAGCACAGCATGTATACGCAGGTGGGGGCTGTGGTGGGTACGCTCGAATACATGAGCCCGGAGCAGGCGGACTCGCGCGGGCAGGACGTGGACACGCGCACGGATGTGTACTCGCTGGGGGTCGTGCTCTACGAGTTATTGGTGGGGGCGCTGCCGCTGGAAATGCGCAAGCTGGCCTATGACCAGGCGCTGCGCCTGCTGCGGGAGCAGGACGCGCCCCGGCCAAGCACGAAGCTGCGCACGCTGGGTGAGCAGTCAACGCTGGCGGCGCAGAATCGCAATACCGATCTGCCCGTGCTGGAGCGGCAACTGCGGGGGGATGCGGATGCCATTACGCTGAAGGCGGTGGAGAAGGATCGGGCGCGGCGCTATGCGACTCCTCTGGAGTTGGCGGCGGATATAGAACGCTATCTGCGCCACGAGCCGGTGCAGGCTCATGCCGCCGGCACGATGTACCGGGCGGGCAAATACATCCGGCGGCACCGGCTGGGCGTGGCGATGGCGGCTGCGGGCTTGCTGCTGCTGATGGGTTTTGCGGTGATCCAGGCGGTGGAGTTGCGGCGCATCCGGCGGGAGCGGGACCGGGCGGACCGGATCACCACCTTCATGAAGGAGATGTTCCAGGTATCTGACCCGAGCGAAGCGCGAGGGAACAGCATCACGGCGCGCGAGGTCCTGGACAAAGCCTCGCAACAGATTGATAAGGGGCTGGCGCAGGATCCGCAGGCCCAGGCGCAACTAATGAGGGTCATGGCAGATGTATATGAAGGCCTGGGACTATACTCTCGCGCCCAGCCGCTCTACCAAGGCGCGGTGGACCTCCAGCGCCGGGTGCTCGGCCCGCGGAACCCGGCGACCCTCGCTTCCATGAGCGCCCTGGCAGCCTGCCTGGCGCGAGCGGGCCATTATGCCGATGCGGAGAAACTGGCGCGCGAGACGCTGGCGATGCAGAGTCAGGTCCTCGGCGCGGAGAATCGGGACACCGCACAGTCCATGACGACCCTGGCGTATGCTCTGTCGCAGGAAGGCCATTACGATGAGGCGGAACAAATGTACCGTAAGGCCATCGATCTCGACCGGCGGGTCTTTGGACCTGAGCAGCGGAGCACCTTACACGCCATGGACGGGTTGGGTTGGACTCTCAACCACTTAGGCCGCGATGGCGAAGCGGAGAGCCTGTGCCGCGAGGCGTTCGAAATTGAGCGGCGGACTTTGGGTCCGGACCATCCGGAAACGTTGACCTCAATGTCGACCTTGGCAATGATTCTGGTGGATGAACGCAAATTGGCCGAGGCGGAGAAGTTGTACGGCGAGGCACTGGCCATTCAGCGCCGGGTCCTGGGGCCGGAGCACCCGGAAACCCTTCGCTTGATGACCAACCTGGGGAATTGTCTATACCGGGAAGGCCGATACGCCGAAATGGAGAAGCTGGAACGAGAGACGCTGGCTATCGAGCAGCGGGTTCTCGGCCCGGAGCATTCGCTCACGTTGCGTTCCATGAATAACCTGGGGCTGGCTTTAGAGAATGAAGGCCGCGTCGCAGAAGCGGAGCAGGAGTACCGGCAAACGTATGAAATTGAGCGCCGGACCCTCGACCCGGAGCATTCCCTCACGCTGAATACTCTCCAACTCGAGGCGGGCGCCTTGAGCCGTGAGGGCCGGTACGAGGAGGCGAAGAAGCTGTACCGCGAAGCCATCGAGGGTGGCGCCAAGTCAAAGCAGCCGTATCAAATTGGCGGAGCTTGGTTCAACTTCGCCTGCGGCGCGGTGTTCGCCGGCCATCGCGACGAAGCGTTCGAGTATCTGGGCCACGCGATCGATTATGGTCTTTCAGCCGAAGAAGTGGCAGACGATCCTGACTTGAAACCCTTGCATGGCGACCCGCGCTTCACAGCCCTCCTCGCTCGCGCCAAAGAAAAAGCTGCCGCCGCGCCAAAGTAACTCGGGTGCCGCCCTCCGATGTCGCTTCGCTCGGAATGACAGCATTTTCACACGGGCCGAGCGCAGCGCCGGCGGCTCACTCCGGTTGGTGTTTGAATGCGTTGGCGGGCGGAGCCTGATTGACGACCAGCCAATAAAGCCCTAACTGTTTGATGATTTCCCGAAACTGCGCAAAATCCACTGGCTTCTGTATGTAGCTGTTGACTCCAAGTTGGTAGCCATTGATCATGTCCCGCTCTTCCCGGGAAGAAGTCATAATCACAACGGGGATAGCTTTGGTTCGCGCGTCGCTTTTAATAAGCCGGAGCACTTCCAGCCCATCTATCTTGGGCAGCTTCAGGTCCAGCAGGACGAGGCGAGGAGGATTGTCAAACCCGCGATTGTTGTGCTGGCCCCGGCAAAACAGGTAGTCGAGCGCTTCCTCACCGTCGTGCGCGACGAAGATCCGATTGGCCAGGTTGTTCGTGCGAAGCGCGTGGATGGCCAGTTCCTCGTCGGCCGCATTGTCTTCCACCAGCAGTATTTCGATTTCGATTGAATTCACTCAACACCTCGAGGCAAAAAGTCATTCTACTCTAATCTGAATCGGCGAGGAATTCTTGTATTTCAGTGAGCACTTTCTTAAACATGGCCCCCGTGAGACGGCCGGTTTGCGTATTCTGCTGGCTGGGATGGTAGGAGCAGAATAGACGAGGCAGGCCGTCCGGCAAGCTGAAACTGGCGCCGTGCGAGAACTTGAATTTCGAGCGGGAAGGGAAAGCCGCGTGCCCCAAGGACGCCACGCGCAGGTAGGCATCAAACGCGATTCTGCCCAGTACCAGCACGGCACGAACTCGCTTGAGCAGGCGTAATTCCGCCTCCAGGTAGGGCTGGCAGTTGCGAGCCTCGGAAGGCAGCGGCTTGTTCTTGGGAGGCGCGCAGCGCAAGGAGGCCGTAATGTAGCAGTTCCGAAGTTCCAGACCGTCGTCCCGGGCGACGGACGTGCTCTGGTTCGCAAAGCCGGCCTCATAAAGCCTCTGGTATAGGAAATCCCCGGAGCGGTCGCCCGTGAACATCCTGCCTGTGCGGTTGGCGCCGTGCGCAGCCGGGGCAAGTCCGAGGATCAGCAATTCGGCGTTCGGATCACCCCAGCTCGGAACTGGCTTCCCCCAGTATTCCCATTGGCGGTACATGCGGCGCTTTGCTTGGGCGACTTCGCGGCAGTGGCGCACCAGCCGGGGACATCTCGTGCAGGTGATGACCCGCAGTTGAAGCAGTTCGAGTTGGCTCGCATTGTCCATGAGTGAAACGGAGATTCTCTCTGCGCGAATCTCTTTGCGAATTATGTCATCTAATCTCTTCTGGCAGGAACCGGGGCCAGCTTGCCAAATTGAGCAAAGTCATTCCCGCGAATAAGGGATCCAGCGCCTAGATTAGCATGGAATCCCTCTTTGGCAGCGATCTCCGCCGCTGGATGGCATGGCCAGGCGGGCAGCCTGCTGAGTAAAGTGAGGAGAGGAAAATGAAAGACATCTTGTATGTGCAGCAGGACAACTGGTGCGAGGTGGAGTCAAGCTCCAAGCCCGTCTTGGTGGATTTCTGGGCGGAATGGTGCCCGCCCTGCCGCATGCTGGCCCCTACCTTCGAAAAACTGGCCGCCAACTACGGCGACCAGATCACCTTCGCCAAGGTTAACGTGGATGAGTTACCGGAAGTGGCCGGCCAGTACGGCATCCGGTCCATCCCTACCTTGCTGCTATTGCGCGATGGGGAAGTCTTGGAAGAACTCGTCGGCGCTCGCCCCTACCAGGACCTGGCCCGCGTCCTGGACCGGCATCTCGCCTCAGCCGACAAGTGCGCTGAAAAGTCCGCCGAAAAGTCGTCGCCGAGCGTCTCTCGCATGGTGAATTGACACCGCGTGCAGTTCCATTCCCAACGATGTTTGACTCCAGGTGTGGACGCGACGCGCTCGCCATCGCGCGGCACGGGAGCGTAATTACCTACCTTCCGACCCCGCGTGCGGGTTTTTGCCGGTGATCGCTTCCAGCCTTCTCCGGAGCTGATCCTTGAGCCCGGTCACGTTCTTATACTCTGGGACGTTGTGGACCGAAAGGTCGAAATGAAGGCGCGTCCCTTCTCGCCTGTACAGAATTGGCCGCTTGCCGATCGCGTGGGCGTACGCGACCTCGTAGTATACGTTCGGTCGCTCCCCTGTCAGGTCAGCTATCAGGAACTCCGCTCCCCTTATGTACTGGAGAATTACCTCAGTAATGACCTCTTGATGCTCCACGTCGTCCGCGCGAAGGGCCTGGATTCCGAATTCAGAGCAAACGTCCTTGATAGCGTTAGAAACGTCCTCAAGGTCGGGCTTGCTCCTATCCATCCACATCAGGATGAATGCGATGTTTGGCATGAACGGCGCTTGGTTTTGGACCGAGCTGACAAAGGTTCCCGCAGCGGCGGTAGCCATGACCGGCGGCGGTGCTGATTTCGCCAAATCTATCGCTGTATCCATTCCCTGTGCCGCCTCTTTCTTCGCACGTTCGAGAACGGTTTCCTCGTCTACATCCGCTCTCCCCGAATGCAATACGGGGTAAGGTGCCGCCGCCATCTGGACTTGCATGGGGCCAGTTTGTGGATAGGGGCGCACGTAGTGGTGCTTCCGGATGGCGCCCTCCACTTGTCTCAAGGTATAGTAAAGGAAACTGCGGTCATGGAGTATCAATGGCGCAATCTTCTGGTTAAGGGAGTTGAACCATTGCCGCGTGTCAATGACGAGCGCCCTAGCTGCTTCTTGATGCTTGGGCTCGGTCTGAGCCCAGTTCAGTTCATGCCCCTTTGGCGAGCGCGGCCAGTCCGCGAGGAAATCAAGGATTCGTTCTTTGATCTCCTCACCTGCCTCAACTAGGCTCACTAGCGTTTCGTTCCCGCTCTCCATATTGACCCTTGCAGGACGTCCACCGTGCATAAATACCATTGTTCCGAGTGTCCCGCCTCGGGGGTTGGGATCCAGGCGGGCGCCGCCCCGACAAACCGGAAACACGGTCAATCCCGCCTTTGTTAGTCCCCAGGCTTTTCGTGCGCTAAGCCGCGGTGTCCACCACGACCAGTTTGATCAAGAGAGCGTCCGCTCACGATCCCGCCGGCGTTCCCCTTAGGTCAGGCTCATAAGATCCTCAGACCGTTCCGCCGGACGTAGATCAACGTGCTTCCGAATCGCATCGACCGAAAAGGGTTTTCCACATGGCCATATCAGGCTGGCCGCTGGGCTTTGAAGCAGGTTGTACCTTAAATTTCCACACCTCGGTTCTGTCGGTTTTGAGTCTAACATCAAAAGCCCCTCTCTGTCCTTAGAATCCGGAAAGGTCTCGAAGAAAAAGCTTGACAACTTATGCCCAAAATGATAGCCTAGCAATTGATGTCAGCCTGCGCTGCCGGTAACGCCGGGGCCCCGTGTACGACATTCTGTTCTTCTTTGCGTGTAGGGCCAACACTGACCACGTCGGCGCTACGGAATTCAGGGAACAAAGCGAGAATGTGTATGAAAACAAAGGATCGATGCCGAAATCAACCACCCCTGGCCCCTCCTTATCCAAGGAGGGGAATTCCCGGGCTCCCCTCCTCGGATGAGGAAGGGTTGGGGGTGGTGCGACTTTGTGCCTCGGGATGAAACCGCGTCTACGGCATCGAAAGACCGGGGGAACAAAGCGAGAATGTCTATGAAAACAAAGGACCGCTGCGGGAAGGTCCTGCTGGTTGTCAGTATGTTGTAGTAAACACAGCACTTACTCTTACTACGTCACCATGTAGCTGAAACAAAAGCACTTACTCTTCAGTCCCCAGTCGGTATAATCCCCGCCGCTTCCATCATCAGAACCACCGTCCGTTCCGGTGCACGGGTGCGATGCACGACGCCTTTCGGAACCATGAATCCCTGCTTGGGCAACAGCTCAACCGTCCGGTCTTCCAGGTCGATCAAGAAGCGTCCCTCGACCACGTAGAAGAACTCGTCTTCCCGGTCGTGCTTGTGCCAGTGGAACTCCCCCTGGAGAACGCCCAGTCGCACTACGGACTCATTCACCCGGCAAAGCGTCTGGTTGTACCAAGGCTCCTTGCAGGCATCGACGAGCCCCTGCACATCGACGAGTTCTAGCGGTCCGAACCGTGGCTGCAAGTTTATGGAGTACTTGGTATCGGTGCTCATGCCATCCTCCTCCTTCGGAGGGTCCCCTCGCGTCGTAGGCGGCCCCGGCGGCCCACCCCAATCGCTCAGACTGGCCGTCTGAACCGTAATCTCCCCGGTTCCAATACGACCAGGGTGTGTTCAAAGCTTACATCCTCCAGGGCCGAAAGCGTGATTGCAATTTGGGCCGCAAGCTCACGGGTTCGCATTGCTGATGGATACTGAACCACAACAATGCCATGGTGAGCGGCGAGCGGATATCGCAGCAAATTGCCGAAATCCGCGTCACCCGTGACCAGAACGGCTTCTCTCTGTTGCGCGACCTCGAACACTCGACTGTCTGGTGAGCCACGTAGGTTGAGGTCGCGGACGTGTTCGCTCGGATGCCCTCGCTCCGTCAGAAGCTTGGCTAGCAGGTGGGGAAGATCTTCGTCAATGAGAAAGCGAGGCATTAGATGGGTGCCCGGACGGTTTCTTCCTCAAGCCGACTGGCGGCGTACGCCAAGGCGGCTCGAATATCTTCCTCATTGATCCCGTACTCGCGGGCAATTTCCCCCCAAGAATCGCCCGAGGCCACAGCACCTACTACCACGCTCACCGGAACTCGAGTCCCTTGGATTACGGGCTTGCCAAAACGGATCAGCGGGTCCACGGCGACGCGGGGTGCAATGATTGTCATTGCTCGTGTCCTCCTCCCTTGATTATAGGGGCATTGACGAGCCTCCGCACATCGATGAGCTGTAACCCCCCGAATCGCGACTGCAAGTTTATGGAGTACTTGGAATCGGTGCTCATGCCGTCCTCCAGGTTCATGTTCGCCCAGGGATTGGCCCCGCCCTACTTTTTCGGCGCCCACTTCACGAAGAAGTCCCGGATGCTTTCATAGCTCATGCTGCGGGCATTGGAGAACTGGCCCTGGTCCATCGCATAGAGGACGTTGCCGCCGGGGTCGAGCACCGCCAGGGTGGGAATGCCGTGGGCAAGGGGTACGCGGTACTTCGTTGCGATGTCCTTGTTCTTGTTGAACCGGCCCACATCGATTTTCACCACCTCATAATTCGAGGCAATCAGAGCAGCCAGTTCATCCTTGTGCATCTGCGCATTCAGAGCCCGGCAATCGCCGCACCAGTTGGCGCCGAAAACAAGGACGACGTTTTTCTGTGCTTTCGCGGCCTCAGCGATCGCCGAGGCGACTTGTTGATGTGCGTCCGCAGTCTCGTCGTAAGGCGGCTGGTCAGCGGCGAACAGCGCGCCGGCCAGGAGTACAAGGGGCACGAGTTTCAAGAGATGCCTAGCGGCCATCATGATGTCTCCTTTAGCCTCCATAATACCCGAAATCGGGTCAGTTGTAGCCACACTTGACGCGCCACCCGCGCAAGCCCAAGGAGGAGTGGGGTTGCGTGGCCAATCACAAATCACAAATCGGCAATCGCAAATGATGGAGGGAGTGTGATAGCATCGCCAAGTCAGGGAGGGCGATTCGGCCCCAATAGTCGCCCAGGAGTGAAGCCCTTGAACGAACCCTACGCCCGGCAACCCGCGTCCCGATTCCATTTCGAGCAGGTCCTCTACGAAAAGAAAGACGGAGTGGCTCGTGTCACGCTGAACCGCCCGGAAGTCTACAACGCCTTCTCCGCGCAAAGCCTGCGGGAGATGGTTGACGCGTTCCGCGACGCCTCTTGGGACGATTCCGTGGCTGTGGTGGTTTTGACGGGAGCGGGCGACAAGGCATTCTGTTCCGGCAATGACGCCAACGAGTTTTCCGAGCAGTTTCTGCGCCGCCCGCGAAACTTCTGGAAATACCAAGGCCTGCTTTTTGACGCTCTGGAGCTTTTCCGCCACATGGGCAAGCCCACCGTGGCCCGCCTGAACGGTGTGGTGGCCGGGGCGGGCAACGGTTGGAACCTGGCCGCCGACCTGGCGATCGCTGCGGATCACGTACGCTTCATTCAGGTCGGCACGCGCGTGGGTCTGGTGGAGGCCTGGGGAACCACCCAGTGGCTTCCCCTGGTGGTGGGTGAGCGGAGAGCGCGCGAGATGCTGCTGAAAGGCGAGGAGATCACTGCCGAGCAGGCCCTCAAGTGGGGGCTGGTGAACGAGGTGGTGCCCTTCAAGCAACTGGACCGCGCCGTGAATGCGCTCACCGCCCGCCTGATCCATAACCTGCCGGAGTGCGCCCGCTATACTCGTCAGCAACTGGGCTTTTGGAAGGATCTGCCTTGGACCATGACCGCCGGGCACGCGCGCGATTGGCTGACCGTCCATGCGACAGCCTGGGAGCCGTACGAGGGCATACAGGCTTTTATCGATAAGCGCCCCGCGGATCACAAGTCCATTCGCGCCCGCGCCGCCGGCGGTAAATCCAGCGAATTCCTCTGGGGCGCGCCCGCCAAAGCCTGCGAGAACTGCGGCGCCAAAGGAATACCGGAAGGTTTCGATTACTGCGGCAAGTGCGGCAATAGGTTAGAGTGACCCGCGGGTCATGCTGAGATTTCCGGTATGACGTGCTTGTAGCATCCCTTTAGTCGTTGTGGTAGGATGTCTCAAGTAATATGCCTTATTGCGAGAACCCCAATAGAATCATTCTCTATGGGGTCGCGGACTGATTGAACCGAAAGGAAAGTTCTGTATGTCAGGGCATTCTAAATGGGCAACAATTAAACACAAGAAGGGCGCCTTGGACGCCAAGCGGGGAAAGATCTTCACCAAGATCATCAAGGAAATCACCATCGCTGCCAGGATCGCGGGCGGGGACCCGGACGCGAATCCGCGCCTGCGCACCGCCATTGCCGCCGCCAAAGCGGAGAACATGCCGGCGGACAACATCAAGCGGGCTCTTCAGAAGGGTACGGGCGAACTTCCCGGCGCCGCTTACGAGGAAGTGGTGTACGAAGGCTATGGGCCGGGCGGCGTGGCGATGCTGCTGGAAGTCACGACGGATAACAAGAACCGCACCCTCTCTGAAATCCGTCACATCTTCGCCAAGCACGCTGGGAACTTGGGGGAGCACGGATCCGTGGGCTGGATGTTCACCAAGCGAGGCTACATTGTTGTGGAGAAGGGGAAAGCCAGCGAAGAGACGCTGCTGGAACTGGTGACGGATGCGGGCGCCGACGATATGAACGATGACGGCAGCAACTGGGAAGTTTTTTCACCTCCCGGCCGGCTGCCCCAGGTGGTGGACCGCCTCAAGACGGCGCAGATCACGCCCGCGGCAGCGGAAGTCTCGATGATCCCCCAAACCTACGTCAAGCTGACTGGCAAACAGGCGGACCAGATGCTCCGGCTCATGGAAGAACTCGAAGACCACGACGATGTCCAGCACGTCTTCGCGAACTTCGACATCGAGGAAGCGGAGCTCCACGCCCTTACCCAGGCGAAATGATGGTGATGCTCTCGCGGAGAATCAGGGTTCTCCTCCCTTTCCTCAGTCTTGTCCTCGCGGCAGGCAGCCGTCCTGCCGCGATGTTCCCCCAGGGTACCGGTGTTCCCGCCAAGCTGACTTATTCCCGGACGTTCAAGGGCAGCACCCCCGAATACATTGCCATCAGCGTGGACGCCCGGGGTTCCGGTACTTACGAAGGACGAAAACTGGACGAGTCCCAGGCCCAGGGCCCGCGCCCCTTTCAGCTTTCCTCCGGCACCACGGAACGAATGTTCGCGCTGGCCGGGCAGCTTCGCGACTTCCAGGGCATTCAACTCGAGAGCCATAAGAAAGTGGCAAACCTGGGAGAGAAGACTTTCACCTACCAGCAGGGTGGCGCCCTGAATCGAGTGGCTTTCAACTACACGGAGAACCGAACCGCGCGGGACCTGGTGGACGTGTTTGAAGCTATCGGTATGGTTGAACAGCACGTTGCAGCGCTTGAATTTGAGATGAAGTATGATCCTCTTAACCTGTCCCAGGAGCTTCTACAGATCCAGGCTGAACTCAAGGACAAAACCTTGACCGACCCCCAGATGCTTGTTCCCACACTTGAAAAGATTGCTCATGGCTCGCGCTTTCTCCATCTGGCGCAATCCCGGGCGCAAGAGATCATCGATCAGGTTCAACCCGGCCAGTAGCGGTAGAACCGAAAATCGAAACTGGAAATTGGAAACTGGAAAATGGAAAATAGAAACTGGTAAACGAGCGTTGGCCGGAGGGCTGAAGCGCGCATGCGGTGAAAAAACCGGTGAACTTCAGATTCTGGTTTCCCCTTCCTAGTATTGCGTTCTAGCCTCGGACATTCGATTTTCGATTCCCCAGTTGCCAGTTTCCATTTTCCATTTTCCATTTTCCGCGCTTGGCAACCTGGCGGCTACCTGCTTCGTCTAGATTGGTGTAGGATGTGAGTGGCCCCTGAAAGCTCGGGGAGGTGGTCCATGACACCCAAGATACAGTCGGTCGTAAGGGTTTTGCTGGGGTTGGGTGCAGCGGTTTGGCTGGGATCTGCGGCAGCCCCAGGTCAGACTCACTCTCATGCTCGCGTGGTTCGTCTCAGTTTTGTCGAGGGCCAAGTCACGGTTCAGCGGCCAGGAGATACAGACTGGACCGAAGCGCCGATGAACACTCCTCTTGAGGAAGGGTTCAAGCTTTCGACGGCGGAGGACAGCTTTGCCGAAGTCGAATTCGAAAATGACTCGACCGCCCGGCTAGGCCAATCGTCCTTGCTTGAGTTCACCCAACTTGCGCTGGTTCCCGATGGAAGCAAGATCGACCATCTCACGCTGAATACCGGGTATGCAACCTTCAGTGTGACCCCGGAGGAGCAAGACACTTACGAAATAGCGACGGCGGATACCACCCTCACTCCGCGCGGCAAGTCGCTTTTCCGGGTTGATGTCGATTTGTCGGAGGAGCGCGTCGAAGTCTTTAACGGCTTTGTGGATGTCTCGAGCGCGCTCGGTTCATGGTCGCTGGCCAAAGACTCCGTGCTCGATCTGAGCCCGAGAGCCGAACAGCCTGCCCAGATCTCGGAGGGAGTCACGAAAGACGATTGGGATCACTGGGTGCAGGACCGGGAGAATCAAGCCCAAGCCGCCTCGATCGCCCTTTCGCCCAGCGGCTATACCAGTGACGGTAGCGACGACGTTTACGGCTGGGCGGATTTGGCGAACTACGGAAACTGGTCCGACATTTCAGGCTACGGATACGGCTGGGTCCCCACTGTCGATGCTGGATGGTATCCCTTCTCCCAGGGCTTCTGGTGCTGGTATCCCGGTTATGGGTACGTCTGGATTTCCGGCGAGCCCTGGGGCTGGCTTCCCTATCACTTCGGCGGATGGGAATTCATACCCGGCATGGGTTGGGTCTGGTTTCCGGGGAACTTTGGTCCTTGGTCACCCGGATCCGTTAACTGGTACGGCGGCACGGGGTGGATCGGGTGGACGCCGCGGCACGGCTTACCCAGGCCGGGCAGCCCTATTCCTTGCCCGCAAGGGCGAACCTGCGGAACTGCCATAAGCGTCGGTTCGTTTAAGCATGGACGGCCGGTGCGCCCCGGAACTTCGCTCCATGTGACTCTTACCTCTGGCAACAGAATCGAGAAGCCGGACATTCTGCCGGCTCGGGAAGCTCTGCACCCGGGTCGCGTTGTGTCGTCTCCGTCGCAGGTTGCCAATTCCAACGTCTCCATCGTCGGTCCGCGCAGCGCGAGTTTTGGGCCGCCAGGCACCAGCACGAAGTCGCCGGCTCCGGAACCTGACTCGGTTGCAGGCATCACCGTTATCCTCGGCAGCTCGACAGCAGGGTCTCCTGCTCGGCACGCAGCACCCGGGCCGCGGGCAGGAATAGTCTACGACCCTGCAACTGGGCGCTACGTGAACAATCCCCGCCCCTCCTCAGCAGCCACACCAGGGACAGACGGAGTACCGGCTCGTCCCGTGTACTCAGTTCAGGGAGGCGGGGCGTCGCAGACCGGCCAGCCGGCGCCCGGGTCGCAAACGGGTCGACCCTCGCCCTCGAGTAATGGCTCGGCTTGGCGGCCCGAGTCTTCTCCCAGCTCCGGTTCCGGCTCGGCCGTGCCGCCTCGGACCGGAGGCGCAACGACCAGTGGGAGATCAATCGGAGGTAACGCCCCCTCGGGCGGCGGTGCCAAGACTGGCTCGAGCGGGGGTGGCGGGACCGGCGGCGGTTCGCATTCTGGCGGTGGCGGGTCAGGTGGCAGCCCTCATCCTAGCGGCGGCGGAAGCTCAGGGGGCGGGCACCACTAAGAAGCTCCGTCATGCCTTCTTCAAGGCCGCCCTAATGCGCAGGACCATGTACTTTTCGCTTAGGTACGTGTCGCCGACCTTGAGCGCCTTGTCTTCGACTCCGAATGTCTCGAACCCGAGCGACCGATAGAGCTTCCTCGCTACGGCCAGGCTGGAGGAGACGCTGAGGTTCACCTGCTCCAGTCCCGGCAGCTTCTCGACGCGCTTGAGCAGCGCCGAGAGCAGCCTCCGGCCGAGGCCCTTGCCCCGGCAATTCACCCTCACATAGACGCCCCAGATCCGCCCCTTGTGCCTCGTCTTCAAGTGTCTCTCGCGGAAGAAGCCCGCCATGCCAACCAGTTCTCCTTTGAAAAACGCGCCCATCACAAGGCTGGAGTTGTTCGTCCGGCGCAAGCGCGCGGCGCCCCGCTCGCCTGCCATCGCCCGGTGCTCCTCGGGCGACTCGATGAACGATTGCGGCTCCCGCTCGAGCGCTTCGAGCCGTAGATTCCAATACGCCTTTGCGTCGCGTTGCGTCAGGACGCGGACCTTAACGTCACTCGTCATTCCGCTATTCTAGCCGAAGACCCGGCGCGAGCCAGGGTAGAAGACTGTAGGCGATTTTTTCACTTGCAATTCGCTTTTTGTTCGCCTATTATTGCAACCAGAGCGATAAAGGTCTGAAGTCGCAGCGGCGTTTACGTTTACGCCATCGGCCGAGAATTGGGCAAGTCGATTTTCGATTTTCGAATTTCGATTTTCGAGTTTCGATCAGGTGGGGTGCGAACATGGCTCTGACGCGTCGGCAAAAACAAGTCTTCGACTTCCTTGTCGAATTCATCAATCACCAAGGCTATTCGCCGAGTTTTGAGGAGATCGGCAAAGGTCTGGGGTTGTCGTCGCTGGCGACAGTGCACAAGCATATGCAGACCCTCGAAAAGAAGGGGTTCATCCGCCGAAGCTACAACCAGAGCCGCTCCGTGGAGGTTGTGGCCGTGCCGGGTTCCGTGCCCTTTGCCAAAACGGCGGTTCGCCCCTTCGGGCGAAGAAAGGCCGCGGCGACATCTGAGCCGCGAGCCGCCGCTGGTTCGGACGGGGCAGACGCCGTGCCTGTGCCCACCGCGTTTTTGGGGAACATGGAATTTCCGCTCCTGGGGCGAATCGCCGCCGGTCAGCCCGTGGAAGCTGTCCCCAACCCTGAGACCTTCTCCTTTGGCGATTTCACCGGCGGCCGGGGAAGCCTCTTCGTGCTGCGGGTCAAAGGCGATTCGATGATCGACGACCACATTTGCAACGGAGATTACATCCTGGTGGAAGGTGCCCAGACGGCAGAGAACGGAGAAATCGTGGTGGCTCTCATCGAGGGCACCGACGCTACCCTTAAGCGCTTCTACCGCGCCCCCAACGGCAAAGTCCGCCTCCAGCCCGCCAACGCCCAAATGGACCCCATCATCGTCGCCGCCCGTGAGGTGAAGATTCAGGGGAAAGTTGTCGGCGTACTGCGGAAGTACTGACGCTCTCGTAGGGGCGGCCCTTGTGGCCGCCCAGGGCAACCACGAGGGTTGCCCCTACGCAAATACTGAGGGTCAAATATGAGTGCCCAAGGACTCCCGTGCTGGTCCCTCGTCTTGTTCCGCTCTTTAACGATCGTATGCGTTTTCTGGCCAGTTTCTTTGCAGGTCTCTCCACTGTTGGCTCAGACCACCAAGGTTCCCTACGGTCCTGACGGTCCTTCGTTTCACCTGAAGTCCTACTCCTACGTGTATCCCAACCGTTACCAGTCGATCCACGACGTGGATTTCGAGAACCTGAAGACGGCCTTCGGCAATGACGAGAATGGAAAGCCATGGCTTATTCAGTTGAGGCACGGCGGGTGGAGAGTAGGCGGTCGTTTCGTCAGCTACAATTCAATATGTCTCAAGGGCGTCCACATTCTCGGTTCCGCGGAACCAGGGCGGGAGTATGCACTGACGGTGTTCGAGGAGGAGGACATGGGCGCCAATCCAACCTTCTCCGGCATCGCCGAAGTCTTCGAGCTCGCGGACAAGCGTCTCCGGGCCACGCAACTGATTGACTGGGACCTCCGTTACGGGGGACCAGAGGGCTCTCTCGACGATTTCGACGAAAAGGACAACACACTGACCATTCGCGCGCCTCATTACCGGTCGGGTGACTATTACAAGCATCCGTCTGCGCTCGACATCGTGAGCTATCATTGGGACGGCCGGGCCTTCGGTCAAACCTTCATTCAGACTGAACTGTTGAACAACGCGAGGCCCAAGCCCAGAGGCTTTCCCCGTAAAACCGTACCAGTGCACACGCCGTGAGCTAAACGACTTCTTGTGCCGCGGTAATGTTTCAGTTTGAATTTGTAGCGGCGTGTTTACCTCGCCAAGTGGCGGCGTAAAGCCGCCTCCACTTGAAAGTGGGACACTACGCACTGTCGCCGATTCATTGACATTTCGTCCCTTCCCGGCTTAACATCGTATTTACTTTTCGTTGCGCGAAGTCAGGGCTCCTGAATTCCCGCCCAATTACGGTTATGTTCCAATCTCTGGTCATCACACTCCGCGAAGGTGTCGAGGCGGCGCTTATCATCGGCATCGTTCTAGGCTGTCTCAAGAGGACGGGCCGCGAGGGTTGGAGCCGGATCGTCGCCTGGGGTGTCTTGGCGGCGGTCGTGGCGAGCCTCGCAGCGGCGTATGTGGTGCATCGTCTTGAGGTTGGCGAAGATGCTTACGAAGGCTGGCTGATGCTTGTGGGGGCTGTTTTCGTGGCCTCGATGGTGGCCTGGATGTGGCGCACCGGCAAGCGGATGAAGCAGGAGATCGAGACCAGGCTTCAGGCCCTCGATCGGGAACCTTCCCGGGCTGCCGCAGCGGGCCTTTTCCTCTTCGTCTTCCTGATGGTCTTCCGCGAAGGCATCGAGACCGTGCTTTTTCTGGCGGCGGTGTCGCTTCGCACCTCCGAGTTGTTGAACTTCATGGGGGGCGTAATCGGGCTCGGGTTGGCGATCGCACTGGGGGTTGCTTTCTTCAAAGGCAGTGTGAAGGTTGATCTGGGCAAGTTCTTCTCGGTCACCAGCCTGGTGCTCCTCGTAGTTGCTGCGCAGTTGCTGGTATCCGGGGTGCACGAACTCTCCGAGGCTCAAATCCTCCCTTCCAGCCGTCGAGAAATGGCGTTGGTCGGCCCCATCGTCAACAACGACGCGTTCTTCTTTGTCGTGATCGTGGCCCTGGCCTTGTTTCTCATCATCGCCCAGCGCATCTCCTCTGCCGGCCCGCGCAGCCCAGAGGTCAACGCCTGGCCTGCGCCGGAGCGCCGTAAGCTCCTGGCTCGACGGCAGCGCGAGCGCTTCTGGAAACTTTCGGGCGCCGGCGTCAGCCTGCTGATCATGGTTCTAATCTGCTCTCAATTCATTTACTCGTTGACGGCTCACGCTATGACGCCACCCGAGCAGGTGTCGATTGTGAATGGCGAAGTGCAGATTCCCACGGCCGAGCTCACGGACCATAAGCTCCACCGGTACGCGCTTGCGGTGGGCGGCGCGGAGGTGCGGATCATCGCCATTCTCGATGCCTCCGACACGGTTCGCGCCGCTTTGGACGCCTGCGCGATTTGCGGCAGCCAGGGCTACTACCAGGACGGCAAGAATGTGATCTGCCGTAATTGCGCCGCTGCGGTTTATGTGCCCACGATCGGCCTGGCCGGCGGGTGCAACCCTATTCACATCGACTACCGCGTGGAGGGCGACACGATTCGCATTGCGCCGTCCTCCCTTGGCGCCGCGGCAAAGTACTTCCGCTGAAAATGCTGGTTAGAATCCTTCTTGAATCCCTGGCGCGGCGCCGGCGGCGCAAGCTGCTGAGTGCCCTGGCGATTGCGCTGGGCATCGCCGCGGCAGCGACGGAGGGCATCCTCTCGCTTGATATCGGAGACAAGATCAGCCGCGAATTGCGTTCGTACGGGGCCAACCTTTCGATAACTCCAGCGGCCGATAGCCTTGCCATCAGCGTCGGCGGTGTTGACTACCGGCCCGCAGGGAGCGGCGCATTCATTCCCGAAGATGAGCTGGTCAAACTCAAGAAGATTTTCTGGCGGAATAACATCGTCGCCTTCACGCCTTTCCTTTATGTTCCCGCGAAAGTGGATGACCAAAACGCCATACTGATTGGAACCTGGTTCGAGAAGTCCCTGCGCGTCGACAAGTTCGAGGTGTTCGCAACCGGGTTGAAAAAGCTGCATCCTTCCTGGAAGGTCGAAGGCGAGTGGCCCACCGACCAGGACGGCACGGGCGTCCTCGTGGGCCGCCGGCTCGCGGCCAAGCTGCACGTAGGGCCCGGCAGCGCCGTCAACGTAACACCCGCACACGACTCAACGATCCTGTCATTCCGAGGAGCCGGAGGCGACGAGGAATCTCGCACTGCCCGGAGTTCCAAGGCGAGATTCCTCGCGGAGTCTACCGTGCGCGCCCAGGGCGAGATCCTTCGCTTCGCTCAGGATGACAGCGAAGAACTCCGAATGACAGCATCCGCCAACACGTTGCAGGTGCGCGGCGTCCTGGAGACCGGCGGGGCAGAGGACAACCAAGTGTTGGCGCCGCTGGCCTTGGCGCAGCGGCTGGCGGGGCTCGAGGGAAAAGTGCGACGGGTTGAAGTCAGCGCCTTAACCAAACCCGAGGATGCTTTTGCCCGTTCCGACCTGAGCAAGCTCAGCCCGGGGGAACTGGACCGGTGGTACTGCACTCCTTATGCGAGTTCGATTGCGTACCAGATTCAGCAGGCAATTCCAGAAGCGCATGTGACGACCATCTACCAGGTAGCCGATACGGAAGGGAAGATACTGAACCGGGTGGGAATCCTGATGGGTGTCCTGGCCTTGGCAGCGCTGCTTGCTGCCGGGCTGGCCGTGGCTTCCATGATGCTGGCTACGGCCCTCGAGCGGCGCGCAGAGATCGGGTTGTTCAAGTCATTGGGCGCTACCGATGCGCGAGTGGCGACGCTGCTGCTTCTGGAAGCCGGGGTGTTGGGCCTGGTGGGGGGAATCGCGGGTTATCTGCTGGGCAGTGTGCTGGCGTGGCGAGTGGCGCTGGCGGTCTTCGGCGTTCCGGTAGGCGTACATCTGGTGATGCTCCCGGTTTGCCTCGGCTTGGCCTTGGCAGTCACGTTGGCCGGCAGCGTGTTCCCCCTAGGCCGAGCCTTAAAAGTGTCGCCAGCGGTGGTGCTGAGGGACTAAAGCGAGTGAACAGCCCTCTCCCGTGGGGAGAGGGTGGCGCGCTGCCGGCGTTTTCACCAGCCGGAGCGCGACGGGTGAGGGGGTAATTTCACAACCAGCAAAAGGAGTCAGGCGTTCAAACGCAAATGGCAGGACCAAGAACAATCCAAATGGCGAACGGTTTCCTATCTGGCAAACCCCGAATTTTAAACCATTTGAATTTTGCCATTTGCCATTTGCCATTTGAATTGGTTCTTTCCTTAACGAGCGGAAGGGACCCCTCACCCGTCCCGCGACGGCTGATGAAGGCGCCGTTGCGGGACACCCTCTCCCCAGGGGAGAGGGCTACCTTCGATATACCGGCGCCCCCGTTGAACCGGGGAAAAAAGAGTGGCGCACCCTTGCGTTTATGGTGGCGGGCGTTATCCGTCAAGCGTCCACAGGCCGTCCTGGCGCTCATCTCCTTGATGGTGGGCGCGGCGGTGATGTCGATGCTGCTCAATCTGTACGGGGGTGTCCGTCGCAAGATGACGCAAGAGTTTCGCGGCTATGGGGCGAACGTGATACTCGCGCCGGGCTCCTCGGCTCCTTTTACGCCACCACAACTCTTGCATCTGAAGTCAACTAGCGACATAAAAGAAACCAACAGGCCGTGTCATCCTGAGCGGAGCGAAGGATCTCCGCAGTTCACAGGTGACATGACCGAAAGCAAAAACAACTGCGGGGGTTCTTCGCCCACAAAAGGCAGTGGGCTCAGAATGACAAGCTTGGATTCTTTTGATTCCCCGGCTGACGCGAGCAATCGGGCTTGGGGAAACACGATGGACCAAGCCATAGTGAACTCGGTGCATCAACTTGCCGGGAAGGCTGGGAGTGTCACGGCGCTGCCGGTGCTTTATGCCGTGGTGCGCCTCGAGCGCATTCCTCCTGACCCCAGCTTGCCGGATTTCGTGAATGTCGTGGCCGTCGGAACGGACTTGGAGGCGATGATCCGGATGAATCCGGGTTGGCGCGAAAGCAAGGCGAGCCACGTTTCCGGGTCGTCTTTGCAGTTGCCGTGTGTGGTTGGCGCACGCATTGCTTCGCGCCTGCGCGTTGCCGCGGGCGACACGATCCACCTCGACCCGTTGGCCTCATCGAACCCCGGAGGCGCCAAAACGGCCGTCGGTTGCCGCCTGGCTTCGGTGCTCAGGACTGGCTCATCGGAAGAGGACCAGGTCTTTCTTCCCCTCGACGAGCTGCAAAGGGTTGTGGGGATGTTGACCCGGATCAGCCTGGTGCAGCTCAGGCTGGACGGCGATACGCGAGAAATCGAAAGTTCAATTCACGACCTGTCGAAAGCCCTTCCCGGGGTGGACGTGCGTCCCATTCGCCAGATTGTCTTCTCCGAAGGGAGAGTCCTGGGCGTCATTCGATGGTTTCTCCTGGCGCTGACGGCCCTGATTCTCATTATCATCGTGATATGCCTTACGGCGACGATGACGGCGATCGCGCTTGAACGGCGTAAAGACATCGGCGTGATGAAGGCCCTCGGGGCAACCGATTGGGGGGTGATGAGGCTATTTCTGGCGGAAGGCGCAACTCTTGGAGTAACCGGAGGCTGCCTGGGCTTTGTCCTCGGCAGTTTCTGGGCGTTTGGGCTTGCCCACCGCCTTTTCGGGGTTACGCTCAACTTGATTTGGTGGACTCTGCCCTTGGTTTGCGGCCTCGCCACGCTGCTGGCACTAGCATCCGCGGCGTTTCTGGTCGGCGTGGTGAGGGCGACTCAACCTGCGGTAGTCCTGAAGGGAGAGTAGCGGGTTGGCATTTATCGAAGTCAAAGATCTAAGCAAGAAATATGGCGATTCCGTGGAAGCGCTGAGGGGCGTGGCTTTCAGCGTGGAGAAGGGAGAGTGGATCGCCGTCATGGGCCCCTCCGGCTCCGGCAAGAGCACTCTGCTTAATATCCTCGGCTGCCTCGACTCACCTACCGGCGGGCGCGTTTCGATTGACGGCTGCGAATTGTCGAGCCTCCGCTCGAGTGAACTCGCCCGTTTCCGCGCGGAGAAGGTCGGTTTCATTTTTCAGCAGTTCCATCTGGTCCCGTACCTCACCGCGGTCGAGAACGTGATGCTGGCCCAGTATTTTCACAGCCTCGCCGATGAGCAGGAAGCTGCGGAAGCCTTGCGTGGCGTCGGTCTGGCAGATCGACTGCGGCATCTTCCTTCTCAACTCTCGGGCGGCGAACAGCAGCGCGTCTGCGTGGCGCGGGCGCTGATCAACCAACCCAACCTGATCCTGGCCGATGAGCCGACCGGCAACCTGGACGAGGTGAACGAGACCTTGGTCCTGGGATTACTCACGGAGTTGCACCGCGAGGGTCACACCATCGTCATGGTGACTCACGACGCGGAAGTCGGTCGCAGAGCGGAGCGTCACATCGAATTGCATCATGGCCGCTTGGCCGCGTCTTCGCTTCTGCCCGCTATCGAGGCTGAACGGGTTGACAACCTTCTCAAAGCCATCTGGCACTCCCAGGAAGACACCGGGAAGCGCGTCGTGAGCGCCGAGGAGGTGCCGGAATTCATGCCCAACCGGGCCACCTTTCTGCGCATGGCACAGGAAGGACTGATCCGTGTCGAGAACGGCGAAATCACTTTCACCAGGCTTGGAGAGCCGCGGGCGAAACAAGCCCTGCGGCGCCACCGCCTCGCCGAACGCTTGCTTCATGATACCTTCGACATCGACAACGACGTGGTGGACGAGCACGCTTTGCGAATCGAACATACCCTGAGTCCTCAGGTCACTGAGAAAATCTGCATCTTCCTCGCCCATCCTCGCACCTGCCCGCATGGCTCCCCGATCCCGCCCGGCGCCTGCTGCCACAGAGGGTAAGCCCCTAAGGCGCGGCCCTGACACAGCCCAGGCCTGAGTTAATCCGCCACGCCACCAGCATTGTTTGGTGTAGGGGTAGGGCTTGCCCTACCCTCGTCGGCCTAGTAACCCTTGAGGGGACGGCAAGCCGTCCCCGTACACTGCGGGTCGTTATCGAGGGATTGGCGACGCCGTTGTCAGGTTGACAATCGGCAATTTTACTGCCCCGGTGCGATTTCCGTGAGACTCAGCGTGAGAAGCGCCTTGCAGGAGACACAGAAGTACGCCGGTTCTTCGGTGTCAACAATGGCAAATACCTTGGCTTCGCCACAGCGCGCGCAGGGCGCTGTAGGACTGGAAGGTTCGGGTTCGGGCGGCAGCACGAAAGGATCCTGCAATTCACCTACCTTGGTGGTTTCGAGCTCGAACGTCGTATAGCAGTTGTTGCAGACATGGTTGAAACAACAGGTTGGCTGGCAGGAGTAAAGAACATCCTTCGACCCGCATTGAGGGCAGGCAATGGAAATGGGGGAAAGCCGCATCGCTGCTCAGAATGGCGCAGAGCGACTGGCGCTGTCAAGCTGCACGACTTCAAGCGGGGACCGCCCCAACATTCTCAATGAAGATGTCGTTCAGGGGCGGTTCGACCAGTTCGAAGCGGCTGACGCGCACGCCCCGCGCCACTGCCGCCTTGAGAATCTCCTGGGGATCTGCGCTCGGCTTGAGCCGTGCTTCTGTGACTGCTCCAAAATGGTTCACTTTTTCCACCAGGCCCGTGGCTTCGAGAAAGTCCCCATCTCCGGAGTATTCGATCCGCAAAGTGTTTTTCCCGTAGGACTGCTTGATGGCGCGCAGTTCGCCACTCAAGACATTGCGGCCCTTGTTGATCAGGCAGATGGCGTCGCACATCATCTCCACCTGCTCCATACGATGCGTGGAAAGAATGATGGTTGAACCTTGTTCGCGCAACTCCAGCATGATGTCTTTGATCAAGGATGCGTTCACCGGGTCAAGGCCGGCGAAAGGCTCATCCAGAATCAGCAACGCAGGCTTGTGAATGACCGTGGCGATAAACTGAACCTTTTGCTGCATTCCTTTGGAAAGGTCCTGAACCTTCTTGTCTGCCCAGTCCGCCAATTCCAGGCGTTCCAGCCAGGCTTGGGCGCGCTTCACCGCTTCGCCCTCGGAAAGTCCTTTCAGGGCTCCCAGGAAACGCAGGTGGTCCCTCACCTTCATTTTGGCGTAGAGGCCCCGTTCTTCGGGGAGGTAGCCGATGCGATCCTGGCTGCGTTGGCTGACGGGTTCCCCGAGCACCATGATTGATCCTTCGTCAGGAATCAGCACCTGCATGATCATGCGCAGTGAGGTGGTCTTCCCGGCTCCATTAGGTCCCAGCAGACCGAACACGGCGCCTCCCCTGATTCGCAGGCTCAGATGATCGACCGCCGTCAGCGTGTCAAAACGCTTGGTAACTCCCTCGAAAACCACTGCATCCATGGATGAACCCATCCTGCCTGCGGAAACTTAAAGAGCTTATCCCGCGCATGCCCCCACGGCCGGCTTTGCTGTGACTCCTGCGGTGCTGGCGATGATCATATTGTAGGCGAAGCGGATATACGTTTGTAGCATTAAACCGGGCCTCGGAGCAACCACAAACGCGCAGTTTGTGAGGGTGAGGCGTGCCCAATCCGTCGATAACGTGCGGGCAGGCACCGATGAAGTAGGGTCGAAGCCCGACCTCGCCCCGACAGGGTACACCCTACAGGTGAGTCCCAATGCGGCACAGGGGTCGGGAGTGTGCGCCCGTCCCGGTCTGGTTTCCAGAGCCCCGTCAGGGGCGGCATAGAGTAGCCCAGGGCGAAAGCCCTGGGTTCGATGGCCCTCACCCTGCTTTCGGCACCCCTCTCCCGCTGGGCGGGAGAGGGGACGGGGGTGAGGGTGCACTCTCGCGACCAACGGCTTCCGCCGTGGGCTACTCGCCGCCGCCCGCTCTGCGGGCTGACCTCTTGAGCGGACTTCTGATTCGGCCCACTGGTCGATCGTTAGCGAGGGATTAGGAAGCGCCAAAACACGTTGTACGAACTTATTTCCAGGGAGTAAGATAAGCGACTGCGGTTTTTGCAGTTCATTAAGGGAGAAGCGTGCGCCATGCGAGATGTGGTGATTATTGGTTCAGGGTGCGCCGGGCTAACGGCGGCGATTTATTCCGCCCGCGCCAATTTGAAGCCCTTGCTTATCCGCGGCCTTGAGGCCGGTGGACAATTGACCTTGACGACTTTGGTGGAAAACTTCCCCGGCTTTCCCAAAGGCGTGCAAGGCCCGGAGTTGATCGAATTGATGGAGAAACAGGCCTCCGTGTTTGGCGCCGAGTTCAAGGACGGCCACGTCACTCGAGTTGACCTCTCCCGGCGCCCCTTCGTGCTTGAAGCGGAAGGCGAGACGATCGAGACGCGCACGCTGATTGTTGCTTCCGGCGCTTCGGCAAGGCTGCTGGGGCTTGACTCGGAGCGCAAGCTGCTTGGCCACGGCGTCTCCACCTGCGCGACCTGCGACGGGTACTTTTATCGCGGAAAAGAGGTGGTGGTGGTGGGCGGCGGAGATACGGCCGCGGAAGATGCGCTGTTTCTCACGCGCTACGCCGATCAAGTGAACGTTGTTCACCGCCGCGACCAGCTACGCGCCTCCAAGATTATGCAGGACCGGCTCTTCCGGAACCCGAAGGTCAAGTTTCTCTGGAACTCGCTGGTGTCGGATGTGCTGGACGTGGAGCGAGGCGAGGTGACCGGCATCAAGCTTAAGGACGCGAAAACCGGAGAAGAGACAATCAAGGACTGCCACGGGGTATTCATCGGGATCGGCCACTCGCCCAACACGTCATTATTCCGAGGGCAGCTCGAGATGAACGAAACGGGCTATTTGATTACGCACGACGGAAGCAAAACCAACGTGCCCGGCGTCTTCGCCGCGGGGGACGTCCAGGACCACATTTATCGCCAAGCCATCACGGCTGCCGGCTCAGGCTGCATGGCGGCCATTGACGCCGAGCGCTTTTTGGAAGCTGAGCATTGAATGGCAGGTGCGAGGGAAATGGTGAATAGTGAATAGTGAATTATAAGCTGCCGGTACGATCGGCAGACGCCTCGATTAGCAGGGCAAAGTAGATTCTGAGGTGCCATAATTCACTATTCAGAATTCACTATTCACTATTGCCTGTTTCGAATTCACCCCTCCATCTGCCCGTGGCAGCTTACACCTGACACCTGGAACCCGTACTTATGCTTCGTCCTATCCTGATTTATCTTTCACAGAAACAAACCCCTAAGAAAATCCTCACCGGCCACGCCTTGGGACGCCGCATGGCGGCGCGGTTCATCGCCGGGGAGGAACTGGAAGCGGCGCTCGCCGTAATCCGGCGGCTGAACGCCGAGGGCTTTATGGTGACGCTCGACCTGCTGGGGGAAAGCGTCGAGGAAGCCGCGGAGGCGGAAGCGGCTTGCCAGGCCTACGTCCGGCTGCTCGACCGGTTGGCGGCGGAAGGGTTGAGTTCCCATGTATCCGTCAAGCTGACGCAACTCGGTCTGGCAATCGACGAAGAACTGGCGTGCCGCCATTTAAGCCTGATCTGCGAATGCGCCGCCCGCCACCACAACTTTGTGCGCGTGGATATGGAGGGATCTGCGTTCACGGAATCGACGCTGCGGGTTTTCCGGGCCGTCAGTGCGCCTCGCGACGTGGTGGGCATTGTCATCCAGTCGTATCTTTACCGAAGCCAGAAAGACGTGGAAGAGCTGTTGAAGTGCGGGGCGCGGATACGTCTGGTCAAAGGGGCTTACGACGAGCCTCGGGAGATTGCCTTTCGCCGCAAGAAGGATGTGGACGCAAACTTCTCGCGGCTAATGGCCATGATGCTCTCGAGCGGCATCTATCACGCCATTGCCACGCACGATGCACGCCTTATTGCCGAAACGCGGCACTACGCGCGCGCGCACCACATCCCCCCTGACCGCTACGAATTCCAGTTGTTGTACGGAATTCGGCGCGATTTGCAGCGCGACCTGCTCCGCCAGGGCGAGCGCGTGCGCCTTTACGTTCCCTACGGACATCAGTGGTACTCGTACTTCATGCGCCGCCTGGCGGAACGGCCGGCGAATATGCTTTTCTTGCTGCGCAATCTGTTTCGAGCGTGACGAAGTTATCAGTTTTCAGTCGTCAGATGTCAGTCGTTCAGCTTTCAGCCATCAGCCGTCAGCTCCCAGCGAGCGACATATAGGTTGGCGGCACTCACCCCTTGGCTCAGGGTCCCAGAAAGCCAAAAGCTGTCATCCTGAGCGAAGCGAAGGATCTCGGCAGTTGTAGTTTCAACGAACTGCAGAGATCCTTCGTCGCTTGTGCTCCTCAGGATGACAGGCTTATGCGTTCTTAAGCATCCTGCTATCCCATGCCAAGCAGTTTCTTCGCTTCATCGCTCAAGCGGCTGATATTCCAGGGCGGATCCCACACCACCTGCACGTTGGCGGATTTCACCCCTTCGATCTTTGCCACCTGCTCCCGAACCTGCTCGCTGATGAAGCTGTGTGCGGGGCAGCCCCGTGCCGTCAGGGTCATCACCACATTGACGGTGTCATCGTCCACCTTCACGTCGTAAATCAATCCCAAGTCCACCAGATTGACCGGAATTTCGGGGTCATAGCAGTTGCGCAATACTTCATAGACTTGCTCGTTGGTTACCATTTCGTAGCCTCGTTGAGGGCTTTCGCCCAGCTCGGATTGTAACCTTGATCGCTCCCGCCACAAACCAGTTTCTTTCGCCACACAGCGCCGCGCCCTGCCCACAGCGTCCGCGTTATGTCCCTCCCGTACGTGCATCACCATTTTGGTGTATAATGGTGCTATGTCTGCTTCTAACAAAGTCGTTCGCCAGACCGTGGGCCTTCCGGCAGACATGGCGCGGCAGGTGCGCAGCCTGGCGAAGCAGCGGCGCCTGAGCGCCAACCGGATCATCGTTGAGCTCGTGGAAGAGGGGATCGAGGCCCAGAAGCGCAAACAAAAAGAGTTCTTTGAGCTTGCCGAGCGTTACCGCGCGGCAACCGATCCTAAAGACGTTGCTCGCCTCGGCGACGATCTGGGCCGCATGGTTTTTGGCGACTGATGCCCCACCTTGAAACCTGGAACAACCTCCCGCCCGCAATCCGCCAACACCTGATGGACAGGATGCGGGACCGACGCATCAGCATCGCTGACCTTAATAAGCTTCGACTTTGGGTTGAATCCCACCCGCTTGTTCCGGAGGGCGGATGGTACAAGGATTTCGGATCTTTCAAAATCTGCGGTGAGGGACCGTATCCGAAGACATTCCTACTTCCTGGTCAGCCCGCCAGGGGCGAAAGCGTATGAGCGCAGGGTGGCAAGGAGGCTCACCGGCGACGGCCCGCCTGCATGCGCGGCGAGCGCTGCTTCCTTTTGGCGATTGGCTTCGCCCTGAAGTATCTTTTTGTAGCTTGACCATAGAGATCACGTGCCAAACTACGTATACTGATGCCGTATTCATGCGCCGCAGCCTCGTCAAGGAAGATCTCATCTCCCTCCCTATAGTCAGTGACTCTTCTTGTTAAGCGGCTGTCGGCCCGCCCGTTATTGTGAACGATGCAGTTCCTCAAAAGTGATGCGACGACAACGCAGTCCTTTTCACCTTTGCGCAATTCGAGCTTGAGCTTTGAGCTAAAATACTCGCAAATATCCTCCATGCTCTTGTAGAAGACCGCCATGACCTCCTTTTCTATCATCCCATTCAAGACTCCCTCGTAGGTCCGGGCGGCCAAGATCTCTTCGAACTTGAGCAGCTTCTCGCTAGGCAGCATCTTGGGATTACAACGATAAATCTGGCGAACCAAGTCAGCTAGAAATGCTTCGAAGTACGAGTGGCCCAACAGCAGGGCGGAATGACAGACTTGCCTTTGATATACCTGGTAGGTCTTCGGGAAGGTATTTCGCTGGGCTGGGTAGAACCATACATAGTCTTTAGCTCGGAGCAGACGAAAAACATTCCGGCGTGAGATCTCCAGGAATGGGATCAGAGTGTCGAGTTGGCTGATGAGCCGATCCAGGAGGTTTTCTCTGTCCATGGCGGACTCCTGTTAGCAGGATTGAATGAGCAGGCAGAGATGTGCATTCCCCAATTGAGAACAGAAGGGCGCGGAGCTGAACAACAGCTTCACGCTACCTGCTCTGATTGACCTTGGGCCTCTCCCCATGACCGCAATCCCACGGTCAGCACGGCACAGACCGTGGCTCATGGCACAAACGCCGTGGGTACATTCCAGCCCGCCGACGGTGGCCCCATCCAGTGGAACGGAGGTATGTCTTTTTTCTTAACCCGTTTCACCGAGGAAGCCATGAACGTCGATTGGTTCCTAAATGAACCCCGACGCCGCTTACCCTTTTCCAGGGCCCATATCGCGTAGAAAGGGCTTTTCCGCATCGCACCTTCAGCTTCCACCGTTTGAGCGAACAGATTGATGCTTGCTATGGCAGCCGCAGTGCTGCCGATCGCAGCACTGCCGAGTGGAACGCCTAACTTGACACCGAGTGTGACTAGGAAAGTACCGATGCCCGCGCCGAGAGCCGCGAGTGTTCTCCTTGCCCGAAGAGCACGATCTGACAGCCTGAGTTCCGCGACCCCCTGGTCGATGGCGGACACCAATTCCTTACAGAGCATCTCGGAGCAATTGGGGTCAATCGACGAAGTTAGCAACGTGGATAGTGCATTCCGGAATAGCAGGAGTGAATCGGCCTGATCTTCGGTGAATCTGTAAACATCGGCGATTGACATTCCTTCTAGGCACGGCAATTCCAATCGGAAGAGTGTTTGCAGCTTTGCACGTTCTCGCAGAATCGAAGCAGCGTTTGAAATTCTCTGAAGATTTTCCTCACCCGGACCTCCAGGATAAGGGGTTAAGCCGATGTGCCCTGCTGGGCAGACCATGACGCGGCCAGTTTCTACATACGGCCGAGCCTTATCTGCGAGCCAGTCCGTGACTGAATCGGGAAGAAGAGAAGCCCAACCGACCGAGGGACACCACTCTTTGCCGCCACGGCGGTCAGCTATCTCATCACCTGCACAAGCATTGTATCCCCACCCACCGTTGCCTTCGTAATCCACATCCTGAGGGACAATCACGAGTTGTTCCCCGCTCGTGCTACCGCACCACACAAAGTCGATCTGACTGTCTAACAATGCGAGACGCTTGAGAGCACTCTCAAGCTCGTCCAAGAACGCGACCCTGACCAACAGTGAAGAACGGCCCGTCCTCGCGCGATTGAGGACGCGACTGCTGTAATTGCCGCGCGCCCAAAAATCGAGATGGGCTGGCCGAGCTTCCGGCCACGCGTCCCACCACGAGGTTAGCGTCTCGTACTGCGGTTCGGTTATGTCTTGCAGAAGATGTGCCACGGAATACTCCTTTATCGAGCGCGTGGCGCATGCACTGCCATTTGTGTATACGCCCCACCAACATGCGCATCATCTCTGTCGGCGCGTCCCACCAAAGGTCTACCCAGGCTTCTTACTTCTCGCCGACATAGAAGGCGCTGCAGGTGTCACCCGCGTCGCTTTTCAGGCGTCGGCCCTATGCCTTTGCCTGGAGGAGTCGCTCAGCGAGTCGATCTCAGACCGAATCAACTCTTGCAGGCTGGTCACAGGTTCCTGGCGTGCCGTCAGACCGTAGAACGTAGTCGTCAGTTTGGTGGTGTCCTGCTCCACAAGACCAAATTCGACCGACCCTCGGGTGGGAATCCGGAACCCCTCGAGGAGCCGATGGATGCTTCCATCGGGCAGGAGCCGCGCGAGTCCGATACCCCAGTGCTCGGCTGTCCTCAGCGCACCCGTTTGAAAGCCGTTCCGGCAGATGATCGTGCCCTTTGTGTGGTGAACACCGAGCTGTTCGAGTTTCCCGTGGAATTCCTCGACGTCGTCAACAGGGACGAGCCGCTTGTAGTCCTTGCACTCCCAAATCCAGACCAAGTACGGCGAAACACCGGGCTCTCTGCAGATCTCAAGCGCGATATCAACAACTATCGACGGCCGGCCAGCGCTGGATGGGTACGCCTTGTGCCAGTGCACACTCGCCGCGCGAGGGTCGATACCGAGCTTGCCACCTTGCAGTTCGTCTTCCAAAGCACGCCTTACGATGAGCTCAAGCTCTCGCCCCTGAGACATGATCTGCCTCTCCAGGAATCCGCATTCAAGCAGTCTGACTCTTGCCTAATGCGATAAGCCCAACTGTCTATGACAGACAGCTAAACGATTCTGCGATCAGCCGCGAGCGGTGCCAGCGGGCTTGGGCTTCTTAGCACGGCGCTGGGCCCGCTTCGTCGGTTGCATCACCTTGTCAGGGCGAACGTCTACAGGAATGTTCGTCTGAGCAAGCCGCAAGAGCAGGCGCAAGGCTTGATTGACCGACTCTGAATTCGTGAACGCTTTAGCCACATCGGGCTCAAGAAGCACCACATTCGTGCCGGCGCGGTAAGCCTCATAATGCTTCCCGCGCACGCCGTGCGAAAAGTCGTACTCGGGTCGCATCGTGTCGTTATCGTTTTGGTGAACGCGTTGATTCATAACGGGATTTACACGGCCAGGGGCGTGAGCTGATGGACACGCGCAAGGTGACCTGCCTTCTTTAGATCACCTGCCCTTAGCGCCTCGCGCACCTCGTCCAGTTTTCGTGCGTCTTCTACAGACAAATAGGGCGACCACCCCGTGTCGGACTCAACCCACTCAATCTCGACCGCAGCAGCGTATTGTCCCTCATGGATGAACTTTGTGTAATGCCTTTTGGTCATGACCTTCTCCTGACAAAATCGTCTTCCCATCGGCTTGGGTCAGGCCGATACGCCGTGACAACCACGGCTGGAGAATCCGCTTGGCTGGGGATACCCCAGACCACGTGGATGGGCTTGCCCTCGTGGTCCTTTTGCAGGACAAGGACGCAACGCCCCTTGTGATAGGTCGGCGAGGAGGGGAGCCCCCTGCTTGGATTCTAATCCCGAAACTTATTGCCTCAAACCAATTTCTTCCACTCTAAACCAATTTCTTTCCGTGCGGTTTGGTGTCAGCGTATGCTATGAGAGACTTGTGCGCATTTCATTCCTAAGGTAGGAGCGGTTATGTCCCGAATCTTGATCTCTGCACGGAACTCATTCCTTTTGGCGATATTGGCGATAGGCCCTCTCTGCGGCGCGGGCTTCAGAGCTGGTGTTGCGAAGGTAGACATCACGCCACCGCCCGGCCTGGCCATGTATGGTTACTTCGATCGCACGCAGCCTGCCACGGGGACTTTGGACCCGCTCTATGCGCGGGTCGTGGTGCTCGAGGCGGAGGGGAAACGATTGGCGCTGGTTACTCTCGACCTGGGCCGCGTTTTCGGGCCATCTTCCCTCGCCAGCTTGCGGGAGCGACTGGCCAAAACCAGCGGGATTTCGTTGCTGCTTATCACCGCCTCGCACACACACTCGGGGCCCAACATCGTGGACGAATATCCCTCCCACCGCCCGCCATCCTGGGAGGCCGCCGACCTCGACAAGATCGCCGGCGCTGTTGCCGAGGCCTGCGCACACCTTACGGAAGCGCGGTTAGGAACGGGGTACGGGCGCGCCACCATCGGCTATAACCGCCGCCGCGTGTTTCCCGACGGCACGGTGAGCATGTTCTGGACGAATCCCGACAAGATCCCGACTTCCCCGGTCGATCCCACGGTCTCGGTGCTGCGCATCGATACGGCAGCGGGCAAGCCGCTCGCGGTGCTGGTGAATTACGCCTGCCACCCGGTCGTCTTCGGCCCGGACAATCTCGAGTACTCCGCCGATTACGTGGGCGTGATGGCGCGGACCGTCGAGGAAGCAGTAGGCGGCGCAACCGGCGGCTCACCGCTGTGCCTGTTCCTGCAAGGCGGGGACGGCGACATCAACCCCGATTACGCCACGACCCCTCTCGCCGACGGCGCGGTCAAGAAGCGGGATTGGACCGGCGAGCAACTGGGCGCGGAAGCGGCGCGCGTGGCGACGACGATCAACACGGTCTCTGCCACCCAGCCCAACTTGCAGTTTACCGAGGACATGATGACTTTCGCCGTCCGCTGGGACGCGCAGAAATTCCGCCAAGGGATGCTGGCAACCTACGGACAGAGGGTTTACGAGGACCACGCCGACCTTCTCGACAACGACCATCCGCGGCGCGAACTGTCCGTGCCGGTGACCACGGTCCTGATCAACCGGACGATTGCCTTGGTGGGCTTGCCGGGAGAGCCTTTTGTCGACTTTCAAATCAATTGGCGCGGCCGCTGCCCGGTCCGTGACGCGTTCTTCGTAGGATACGCCAACGGCTACCTGGACTATTTCCCCACCCTTCGAGCCGCCGCCGAGGGAGGCTACGGCGGCGCTGACTCCGACACCTACATTGCCGTCGGGGCAGGCGAGCGCATGCTCGACCAAGCCTTAATCCGGGTTTACGAAATGCTAGGCCGGCTGGTTGATGTGCCCGAAGACCTGAAGAAATAGCGGCAAGGGCGCGTCGCTGGCCTACCGCGGACCAAGGCCATTTTGTCCGCTTGACCCCTGGCACGGCGGGGCGCACATCTCGGTTGATGACACGCTGCCCGAGACATGCCAAAGAACCTCTGCGCCACCCTCGCTTTTCGCTTGACATCCGCCCTCCCCGATGCTAGCCTATAATAGTTGACCTATGGTCAGTGCCGGACACAGAGCGCGGAAGCGAATTGAGGTGGCTCACAATGCTCACTGATTTGCAAAAAAAGACCGCACAGGCGGTGGTGAACATCTTCGAAACCGGAAATCCTCGAGGACTTTATGGCAGTGTCACCTTAATTCCCGGTGACACAGGCCACCTGACTTATGGTCGCTCCCAGACCACGCTGGCCAGTGGGAATTTGTACCTCCTGATCAAAGCCTACTGCGCGGCGCCCGGTGCGCAATTCGCCCCAGCGCTCAATCCCGCTCTTCCTCGGCTTGCAGCCCGCGACACTTCTCTGGACGCGGACATGGCCTTCCGAGGCTTATTGCATGCGGCAGGCGACGACCCTGTCATGTGTGCCGTTCAAGACCAGTTCTTCGAGCGGGTTTACTGGAACCCCAGCGTGCAGGATGCTACCAATGCCGCAGTGAATTGCGCGCTTGGAACCAACGTCGTTTACGACAGCCATATTCAAGGCGCTTGGGCGATCATCCGAAACATCACCAACACCCATCATGGTTCCGCGACCCAAATTGGCGAGCAGGCTTGGATCAGCGCCTACGTCAGCGAACGAAGGAACTGGCTGGCAAACCATCCCAACCCGGCCTTGCACCCGACGGTGTACAGGATGGATGCTTTTCTACAACTCATCAACAACGGAACCTGGGACTTGCCTCTGCCACTGACCGTTAGAGGCATCTTGATCACAGAAGATGTCTTGTCAGGCAGTGTGCCACTGCGCCCCTCGGCCCACGCCGCGACGGAAGGAACGCTCCAACTCGAGACGCCGCCGATGCAAGGTGATGACGTGACAACCCTTCAGCGAGCCCTGGTGAATGCCGGATTCCCCGTCACCGTCGACGGGAACTTCGGGACCAGCACGGACGCGGCAGTCAGACAATTCCAACAGCAGAAAGGCCTGACCGTTGACGGCATCGTGGGCCCGGCAACGCGCTCCGCGCTGGGCCTTTAGTGGTGGACGCCGTGTAGGGGTAGGGCTTGCCCTACCCCGGTGGGTGCAAGGTCAACCCAACCAGGGGACGGCAAGCCGTCCCCCTACAAACAGAAAATGGAAACCCTTGGCAGTCCGCGCAGAAAGGCGTATCTTCGAGGGCTCGAAACTGCGCTGACGGGTGCGTCTATTGGCGCCCGGCGCGTCGAGCGTCCCGAGGATTCGAATTATGCGAAACATCGTAAAGTTAATCATTATTTTGGTATTATGTATTTCAGCGAGTTCTGCATCCGGTAAGATGGTGGTGTTATGGCAAACCGGATTTCCTACCCTTGAAAGCCAACCCGTGCCTCAGGAAACCTTGCGCAAGGCTCTAGACGGCATGCAGCCCGAGTTCGTGAATCTCAATGAACTGAACCAGATCGAAAACTGGCATGAAGTCGAGTTGCTGGTTCTTCCTTACGGCTCTGCGGTTCCAAGTCAAGACTGGTCCGCAATCAAGAGATACCTGGAAACCGGCGGGAATCTGCTCGTGCTGGGAGGCCGGCCTCTTACCATCCCTGTGTGGAGCGAGGGGGACCGGTTCATCGCGGGGCCGCCTGAAACCGCGTATTCTCGCGAGATCGGCATCGAACATACCTACGAGGCGCCGCTCGAGGCCGGCCTCGAATTCGGGTGGAAAGACGCCACTCTTTCCGGCGGCGAGGTTCGGGCGAAGCGGGTCTTTGTGATCGAGGGGGTCGGCCGCGGGCTGGGATACCTCCAGGACTCCGCCGGCGAGCGTGTGGCGGCGCCGGTGGTCGAGACCGACTTCGGCAGCCTTGAGGGAGAGGCGGAGGCTAAATTGGGCTCGCGGGTCGTGATGCTTAACTTCGAACCGGAGCCAGGCTACTGGACCTCGCCGGAAGCTGTTACGGTGCTGCGGGAAGCCGCTGAGTACGCCCGCCAGGGCGCCACGGTCTTTCGCGTCGAAATGCAAAACACTACGCTGCTGGCAGGGGAGATTCCGCAGCTTGTGGTCCGGCTGACGAATCTCCGCAAGCAGCGATTGGGCGAGATGCAATCGGGACGAGTGGCAATCGAGTTGTCCCGCGACGGCCAGCTTCTGGCCAAGCGACAGGTGGACTGCGGGGGCGAGACGGTGGCCTCGCTGGTCGCATTTGAGGATCAGAAGGCGCTGCTCCCTGGACTTTACGAAGTCCAGGCCACCTATGCGGACGGCGGTAAGCCTCGCGAGTTCTATCGAACCGGCTTCTGGGTCAGGGACGACGCGCTCTTGCACTCCGCGCCCCAGTATGGCGTGAAGGGTGATTTCCTGACTCGAGACGGAGCGCCCTTTTTCCCCTTCGGCACCAATTATTTCACCACGGAGCATTACGGCTGGGGATTTCATGGCGCCGGCAACGCCTGGATGTGGGAGCGCGACTTTGCCGACATGGAACGGCACGGCGTCAGCTTCATTCGCACCGGCGTTTGGCTCGACCATCTGGAGATCTTCGACGGCACGACCGGCCAGGTGAAAGAGCGCTTCCTGCGCAACCTGGAGGCCTTTCTACTTTCTGCGGCGCGGCATCGCATTCACGTCAATTTCACTTTCTGCGCCTTCGACCCGCAGACCGTCATGCGCCATCCCGGCGAGGAATCGTTCTTGACCGGACCGGGCTCCAATCCTTACACCGATCCCGTCGCCCTACGCGCCCAACAGAATTACATGCTCTCCATCGTCCGGCGCTTCAAGGACGTGCCGCACCTGAGCTGGGACCTGATCAACGAGCCGAGTTTCTCGAACCCGAAGCGGTTGTGGCGGGGCAATACTCCCAACAACGATCCGACGGAGTTGGCCGCATGGCGCGTCTGGCTGAAAGAGAAATACGGGCAGCTTGAGGCGCTGGCGCGCGCCTGGAACGTGACGCCCGAGGAACTGGGCAGCTTCCAGGCTATTCCTCTGCCCGCGCAGGAAGACCTTTCGCACGAGCGCTACGGCAATCCTCGATTGGTCCGGGCCGTCGATTACAACCTGTTCGCGCAGGAGATGTTTCGCCGCTGGGTGGGCAAGATGGTCGCCGCCATCCGCTCCACGGGCAGCCATCAATTAGTGGACGTGGGCATCGACGAGGGCGGAGTCACCGACCGCGTGCTCAACCAGTTCTTCGCCGACGCCGGCGTGGACTTCACGGTCAACCACACCTACTGGCGCGATGACGCATTGCTCTGGGATTCGGTGGCCGCTAAGCGCGTGGGCGTTCCGAACTTTGTAGGCGAGACGGGCTACCAGCCGGTCTGGCGGCCGGATGGGGAGCAGCGCTACGACGAGTTGACGGCCCTGGGCCTCGTCGAGCGCAAGTGGGCGCTGGGCTTTGCTGCGGCCAATAGCGGCTCGCTGCAATGGGAGTGGGGATTGGGCGCCGACTTCGGCATGAAGCGCAGCGATGGCTCGAACAAGACCTGGGAAGACATGATGCGCGACATGGGCAAGTTCGCCGCCGAGGCTGCGCCACATGCCGTAGGGCTGAAACTGCCGGAGGTCGCGCTGGTGCTGCCGCAGTCCCTGCAGCTTTCGGTTTTCAACTCGACGGCTCTGGAAGCCCAGCAAAACTGCGTTCGGGCGCTCTATCAATACGCACGCTCGTCGGCCTATGCCGTCGGCGAGTATCAGATTCAGTCGCTCGGCAACCCCAAGCTCATTTTGCTTCCTTCTCCGTGGACCCTCAGCGAGTCAACTTGGCAGGCGATCCTGGCAAAAGTCCGCGACGGCTCGACGCTGCTGGTCACCGGCGGTTTCGACAACGATGAGCATTTCCACGCCGCGGCCCGCGCCAAAGAACTGGGGATTGACCTGAGTTCCGCCATCCTTGCTCGGCGCGAGAATCCCATCTCCTGGCCGGGCGGAAAAGGTCTGCTGAGTTTTTCAGGTGAGAAGACGACCTTCCTGGAACAGGCGCTCCTCCCTCACGATCAGACTTTTCTCGAGAAGGCGCTCGGCAAAGGCCGAGTTCTGGTTGTGACCCTGCCACTCGAACTGAACGACAATCTCAAGGTCGTCGGCGACGTCTACCGCTACGCGTTGCAATGCGCCCACGTGGCGGAGGCTTACTCCACGCAGATCAGCGATCCCGGCATGCTCATCTGCCCCACCGAGTTCGCGCACGCCACACTCTACGTGCTGACCTCGGAATCCACATCGCCCGAAATTTCCTTCCGCGACAGCCGCAGCGGCAAGGCCTTCACCGGCAAGCTCGAGCCCGGCCGTGCAGCGTTATTGCTGGTCAGCGATAAGGGAGAATTATTGGCTGGTTATAACTGGCATTAGCGCCGCAGGCTGTCATCTGCAGCCCATCGCTTGTCATTCCGAGAGCGTGTGACTTTTTCAGTATTACGTGGCACTGACAGGCAGGCCAACCGCCCAACCTGTCATCCTGAGCGCAGCG
>Ga0209415_10000565_pt1 | contig 69002 bp, 66 predicted proteins | sample PeaSoiSIISIP2007_FD_187696 | JGI IMG/M metagenome (GOLD analysis project Ga0209415, IMG submission 187696) | Peat soil microbial communities from Weissenstadt, Germany - SII-SIP-2007 (SPAdes) (version 2) | ecosystem: Environmental > Terrestrial > Soil > Wetlands > Peat | place: Germany...
GTTGGGGGATAGTTTAGCGGTAGAACTCCCGGCTCTGACCCGGGCAGCCTTGGTTCGAATCCAGGTCCCCCAGCCACGAAGTTCATCAAACGATTTCAGTGTGTTGATGGAGTCGGCCCTTCATGGACTCGAACTCCGCTCCGGCGATCCGCCAGACCGCGCGGCAGTGCAGGTCCCGCATTTGCCTTGATCGCCGTTCCGGCATCCAGCGCGCCGAGGGCAATCCGCGTTTAGATATGGGACAGCCGGTCCAGACGCAGGTAACGATGGGTTTTCCAGCGCCCGATGACCCCTTCCTGGGGGCGGCAAAGCCCGAGCCGATGAACTCCAACGGGCGCCCGAATCTCACCCATCTCCTTGCGCTTTTCGCGGCCGCGAAAAGGCCTCAGATGATGGATGGCAGCCGCTTTACCGGAGGGACAGGATGAACAGGATTGGCATCGCCATTTCGGGCGGCCCCAACCCGGCCGAAATCGTCGACCTCGTCGTCCTGGCCGAGACCCTGGGTTACGAGTCCGCCTGGGTCGCCGAGGGGCATGGCGGCGATCAGTTCGCGATCCTGGCGGCCTGTGCGATGCGGACCTCGCGCATTCTTCTTGGCACCAGCATCAGCAGCGTCTTTGTCCGCACCGCGCCAACAATCGCGATGGCAGCCTCCTCGGTCGCCGACCTGTCTGGCGGGCGGTTCATTCTCGGGCTTGGGTCGAGCCACAAGGCGCAGGTCGGCCCTGAGCATGGCGTCGCATATGGGAAGCCGCTAACCCGTACCCGCGAGACCGTCGCCATCGTCCGCGCCTTGATTCGCGAAGGCCGGGTGCGGTACGACGGCGAGACGATCCGCATCGAAAGTTTCGATCTGTGGTACGCGCCACGCCACCGAGACGTACCGGTGTATCTGTCCGCCGTGTTCCCGCAGGGCATCGCGCTTTGCGGCGAGGTCGCTGACGGCATCATCCTGACGCGCAGTACGGTCAATACGGCCGCGCCGGTCCGGGTGCAACTGGCCGAGGCCGCGCGCCTCGCCGGACGCGACCCCACCGGGATCGAGGTTACCACGTTGTTGCCAACGGCCGTCGGCGAATCGCGCGATGCCGCACGCGCCGCGTTGCGCCCAGGCCTTGCCTTCTATGCCGGGTTTTTCCCCCGCTACAACCGACTGATGGCCGAGCACGGCTTCGCTGCCGAGGCCGCCGCGATCGCCGAGGCAAGGGCGCGCGGCGATCGGGAGGCGACGGAGCAAGCGGTGAGTGACGCGATGATCGACGCAACCAGCATCGCGGGCACACCGAAACAATGCCGCGCGCGGGTCGAGGCGTATCGGCAATCGGGCATCGACGTACCGATCATCAGCCCGTTCGCCCGTGGCCCAGGCGCCAAAGCCAGCTTCGAAGCCGCAATCCGCGCCTGCGCCCCGGGCGAATCGGGGTGAGAACCACAAGCATCAAGGAGGAAACCAATGAAAGAATTCTCCGGTAGGATCGCCGTCGTCACCGGCGGCGGATCGGGCATGGGGCGCGAACTGGTGCGCCAGTTGGTGGCCGAGGGCTGCCACGTCGCGATGTGCGACGTTTCCGCCCGCCGTCTGGCGGAAACCGAGCGGCTGTGCGAGGCGGCGGGGTTGCCACAGGGCGTGCGCGTCACCTCGCATCTCGCCGACGTGTCCCGCGAGGCGGACGTGCTGCGCTTTCGCGACGAAACCGCGGCGCAACATGCGACTGACCGCATCCATCTCCTGTTCAACAACGCTGGGATCAGCGGTGGCGGCAGCCTGATCGTCAATGACCGCGATGAGTGGGAGCGCACGTTCAACATCTGCTGGGGCGGCGTTTACTTCACCACGCGCGCCTTCCTGCCGCTGTTGCGGGCGGCGGACGAGGCGCATCTGGTGAACACCAGCAGCATCAACGGCTTCTGGGCGTCGGTGGGCCCCGATGCACCGCATACTGCCTACTCGGCGGCGAAGTTCGCCGTCAAAGGCTTCACCGAGGCGCTGATCACCGATTTCCGGATGAACGCCCCGCATATCAAGGTCTCGGTCGTCATGCCCGGGCATATCGGGACGGGTATTCGGGTGAACTCCCTCAAGGTGCAGACCAATAACGACTCCGACGAGTTGGACGCCGCGCAAATCGCGCAGGTCCGTGCCCGCCTTGCCTCGATGGGCCGGGACGCATCGGCGCTGACGGATGCGGACATTCAGGCGATGCTGGCCGAACGGGCACGTCGCTTTGTCACGGACGCGCCGACCAGTGCGGCGGAGGCGGCGACGATCATCCTGGATGGCGTGAAGGCGGACAGGTTGCGCATCCTGGTCGGTCCGGACGCCCACGTGATCGACGAGATGGTCCGGCAGGACCCTGACCACGCCTATGAGCCGGACTTTTTCGCGCGCTTTGCGGTCCGGGCGGGTTGGTATCGCGGGCGCTGAGGGGCATCCATGCTGGACCAGCAGTCACGCTAGATCATCGCGCGTCGTAATCGCCGACGGCCGGTGCACTTGGCAATTTTGCACCCGATCTGGGAAGCGCGCTCAATCACAGCGCGGCCAATCCTCGGCCGTCTGCACGCAATCGCCCGGCCGGGACGCACTGCGTGGTGACGCACTGCGTGGTAGAGACAGTGCGAGCATGTGCCGGCCGATCGGAAAAGCCTACCATGGGACGCGCGATCAGCGGAACGCGAACTCCTTGAAGCCGCCCCCGGTGACGTCGTCCGTCTTGCGCCGGAAATGAACGCCATTGCCGTTATAGCCCAGTACGCGGCGCACGCTGCGGCCCTCCACGTTTCGGTTCACACCGGTCTGCCAGGAGTCGACTTTGGACGAGAGCAGCGGCTCGGACGCCTTGATCACTGTCTCCGTCCACTCCGCCACCTGCTCGGGGCGGGTTTCCACCCGTGTGTAGTTGTGTTCCCGCATGAACCGGAGGATGCCGGCCTGAAATTCCACGCTGTGTTCGATGGCCTGTGGGATATTGCCGCGCGCGGTATGCGGGCCCAGTACCATCAGCATGTTGGGAAAGCCTTCCGCTAGCATGCCGAGATAGGTGCGGGGGCTATCGGCCCAGACGTCCTTCAGCCGCAGCCCATTCACGCCCCGTATGTCGATGCGATCGAACGCGCCGGTCACCGCGTCGAAGCCGGTGGCATAGACCAGGATGTCGAATTCGTGTTCCTGCTTGCTCGTCCTGATGCCGTTCGGCGTGATGCGTTCGATCGGCTCGTCGTGCAAGGTATCGACCAGCAGCACGTTGTCCCGATTGAAGGCCTCGAAATAGCCACTCTCCAGCGGGACACGGCGGGTGCCGAAGCCGTGGTCCTTCGGGATGAGCTTGTCTGCGACCCTCGGGTCCTTCACCCGCTGGCGGATCTTCTTGGCGATAAATTCGCTGATCGCGGCGTTGGCCTTGTCGTTGGTCATGATGTCGCGGAAATTGCCTATCCAGATGCCGAAGCCCGGCTCCGCGTAGAGTTTTTCCCAGAACGCTTCACGCTCCTCGGGCGGCACGTCGAGCGTCTTGCGGCGATCGGCTTCGTGGATGAACCACATGGGGGTCTGGGCGCAGCGGGCGTAGATCTCGTCGTAGCGGGATTTGATCGCCTCCATCTCTTCCTTGCTGATCCTGGAATTGTGTAGCGGCGCCGCCCAGTTCGGCCGGCGCTGGAAGACGGTGAGCTGCTTCGCCTGTTTGGCGATTTCCGGGATCGCCTGGATCGCGGTGGCGCCGGTGCCGATGATGCCGACGCGCTTCCCGGTGAAATCCACCGGCGTGTGCGGCCAGCGCGCCGGGTGATGCGCCGGGCCGCGGAAGCTCTCCACGCCCGGAATGGCCGGCATTGTGTGCGCCGAGAGGATGCCGATGGCGGTCAGCAGGAACCTTGACCGTGCCTGTTGTCCACTTTCCAGCGTCACAGTCCATTTGGTCGCCGCGTGATCCCAATGCGCCGACCTCACCGTGCTACGGAATTGCATGTCGCGGCGCAGATCGAACTTATCGGCCACATAGTTCAGGTATTCCAGGGTGTCGGGCTGGGGAGAGAAATGCTCCTTCCAGTCCCATTCCCGCATCAACTCCTTGGAGAAGGAGTAGCCGTAGGTCCAGCTTTCGGAATCGAAGCGGGCGCCAGGGTAACGGTTCCAATACCAGGTGCCACCCACATTGCTGCCGGTCTCGAACACGCGTGCCGTCATGCCAAGTTCCCGCAGGCGATAGAGCGTGAACATGCCGGAAATGCCGGCGCCGATGATGATCGCGTCGAAGTCCGTGGTGTTGGCCGACCGTGGCCTCTCCGTGATGTCCAGTGAGACGTTCATGTTGCATTTCCTCTCCCGCCTTCCGGTGTCACAGAAGCTGGGCTACGCGTGGGTTGGATTGGCTACGTGGCGGTATTGCACACGCTTTTGGCCGCGATCGCAATCCATGCCGCGGGTTCAGTGCCATACCCACCGGAGACTGGATCCTGGCGTACTGATGGCGCGGGCGGCCGGGGTTCGGTTGCTCGATGATGGAGCCAACCTGCTGAATCGCACAGGCACACGCACGATCAGGCGGCCAGGTGCATCTCCCGGATTTCCTCAAGTATGCGCCGGAAATCCGGCTGTGGCACCACGCACATGGTTCGATACGTGTCCAGGAACGGCAGCCTGCGGGTTACCCGGCGCTCGGTGTCCAGAGGCAATTTGCACTCCCGGTCGGAATTGGCACCGACTGGCGTCCGGGTGCGGGCGATTGCCGAGGTTGAGACGGATCGCGTCAAAAGCGCCGATGGCGCACCGACGCGCTGTCTCGCTCGGTGAAGCGCTGCGCTACGTTCAGCGGGGACGACGACTCCAGCCGCCGATTCGACCGAACCCCGCTTGAACCTCTGCCTCAGGTTATGGAATGACCCGCCGAACGGGATGGCGATCCAACCAACTGCCGGATCCAGGCTGATGCCCCGCGCCCCGCACTCCGTCCCGCCCGCCCGCCTCGCCCCGCGCGCCCGCGTCGCCGCACCACTGCGCCGCGCCCCCACCGCCGCGCCTCCGCCTGTCCCCGCCACCCCACCCCGACGCCGCCGCTTCCGCCTGCTCCGCTGGGCGATCATTGCGACGATCTGGGCCGCCCTCGCCTTGGCCATCGCCGTGCTGTGGTTCGCGCGCGACCTGCCGCGCCCGGAGTCGGCGCTCGACGCCACCCGCCGCCCCAGCCTGACCCTGGAGGACCACACCGGCCGTGTCTTCGCCAGCTTCGGCGACGTGGTCGGCGAACCGCTCCGCCTGATCGACCTTCCCCCCTACCTGCCGCAGGCCGTCGTGGCGGTGGAGGACCGCCGGTTCTGGCACCACTCGGGCATCGATCTGGTTGGCCTGGCACGGGCCGCCTGGACCAACCTGGTTGCCGGTCGGGTGGTGCAGGGCGGCTCGACGCTCACCCAGCAGGTGGCGAAGAATCTCTTTCTGTCCAATGCCCGAACATTGCGCCGTAAGGTGCAGGAATTGCTGCTGACTATTTGGTTAGAGCAGCATTTCAGCAAGCGCGAGATTCTCGAGATCTATCTGGATCGGGTGTATCTCGGCGCCGGCGCCTGGGGAGTGGACGCGGCGGCGCATATGTATTTCGGCGTCTCCGCCCGCCACGTGACGCTGTGGCAGGCGGCGGTGCTGGCCGGGCTGCCGCGTGCACCCTCGCGCTTCAACCCGAGGGTCAACCCGGACGCCGCCGCCGCCCGCGCGAAGGAGGTGCTGGCGGCGATGGCGGAGACTGGCGCGATTACCCAGGCGCAGGCCCAGGCCGCCGCGGCGTCGATCGTTTTTCCCCCCGCCCCTGCCATCGCCGCGGGGTGGTTTGCCGACTGGGCGGCCGCGCAGGCGGGCCCGGAACTGTCGCCGAACGCCGACGCGACGCTGCATACCACGCTCGATACGCGGCTGCAGGCGGTGGCAGAATCCCGGCTGTCCGCGCTGCTGGATGGACCGGGCGTGGCGGCCGGCGTCTCGCAGGGTGCCGTGGTGATCCTGGACGCCGCGACCGGAGCGGTGCGCGCCATGGTCGGCGGCCGCGATTACCGCTCCGGTTCGTTCAACCGCGCGGTGGAGGCGCGCCGCCAGCCCGGCTCGGCCTTCAAGCCGTTCACTTGGCTCAGCGCGCTGCAGAAGGGGCTGACGCCGGAATCGACCGTGCTGGACGCGCCGATCCATATCGGCCGCTGGAGCCCGGAGAATTTCGACCGCGGCTATCAGGGCGAGGTCACGCTGACCCAGGCGCTGGCACAGTCGATCAACACAGCCGCGGTGCGGCTGCTGCTGCAGGCCGGCGGCCCACGCGTGGTGGCGGCGACGGCCGCGCGGCTGGGGATCGGCGACAAGCTACCGGACGACGCATCGCTGGCGCTGGGGACGGGTGAAGTCGGGTTGCTGGAGCTTTCGGCGTCGTATGCGCCGTTTTTCAATCACGGCTATCGTGTCACGCCGTATGGCGTCGATACCTATGCCACCGCCCACCCGCCCGTGCCGGCGATCGACCCAGAGCATGCCGCCATGATGGCGCGCATGCTGTCCGCTGTGGTGACCAGCGGCACCGGCCGCACCGCGGCGGTGGCCGGGCATGAGGTGGCGGGCAAAACCGGCACCACCCAGGATTTCCGCGACGCCTGGTTTATCGGCTGCATCGACGGCACGATCATCGGCGTCTGGCTCGGCAATGACGACGACCGGCCAATGCGGGGCGTCCTGGGCGGCGGCCTGCCCGCCCGATTGTTCCATGAGATTGCCGTCTCTGTCCGCTGAGCGGATCAAATGCCGTGGTTTGAGGTCGCCGTGCTGAAGCCGTCGTTAACGTTTTGGCAGCATTCCCCCGCGTAACGTCCGTCAGTTTCATCGCCGCCGCTGGTGCGCAGGGAACGCTACCGGGATGCTCAGCCGTCGCAACATACTCCTCGCCGGGGCCGCACTCGCGGCCGGCGGGGCGTTGGGTCGCGCTGACGCGGCACCGGCCAAGCCGCGCAAGCTGCGCATCGGCTATCTACTGCCGATCGAATCCCAGCTCGGTGCCGGCGCCACCGTCATGGCCGAGGAGGTTGTCCGCCGCACCGACGGACGCATCGAGATCGAGCAATTCTCCGACTCCGCCCTCGGCGGCGAAGTCGAGATGCTGCAGGGCGTGCAACTCGGCAGCATCGACCTCGCCTTCATCACCGGCGCGCCGTTGCCAAACATCCTGCCCGAGGCTGGCATCTTCAACATCCCATTCCTGTTCAACAGCCTCGACCATGCCCATGCCGTGCTGGACGGACCGATCGGCGACGCCTACCTGCGGCTGCTGTCCGGGAAGGACATGGTGGCGCTGGCCTGGGGCGAGAACGGGCTGCGTCACCTCACCAACTCGAAGCGTCCCATCGCGTCACCCGGCGACCTCAAAGGCCTGAAGCTCCGCGTGCCGCAGTCCCCGGTCATGTTGCTTGGCTTCCAGGCGCTTGGCGCGGAAGTCGGCCAGTTGCCATTCCCCAATCTGTATGCCGCGCTCCAGGCCGGGGTATTCGACGGGCAGGAGAACCCGATCGCCACCATCCTGTCGGCGCAGTTTGCCCAGGTGCAAAGGTTCCTCACCCTAAGCGGGCACATCTACGACCCCGCGGTGATCGTGATGTCATCCGATGCCCATGACGACCTCTCGCCTGGGGACCAGGCGATCATCCTGGAAGCGGCGAAGACAGGAGCAAACGCGTCGCGGGCCTTTGCCGAGAAGGCGGAGGCCACGGGGGTGGCGGTGCTGAAAGCTGCCGGTATGGAGGTGCTGACCAGCATCGATCGCGCACGCTTCGCCGCGGCGATGGCATCCGCCGCCCCGGAGTTCGAGGCGATGTTCGGCCGGCAGCGGATCGACCAGATCCGGCGCGCGGCCTGACCGCCGCGCATTGGCATATTGTGTTCTGCCACGTGGACCCGAATGCCCAGCTCTAACCTGAAAACCCTGGTTGCGCCCGCAGCCGCCAGGCGCATTGTCGGTGGCATCGCGGTCGTAGCGGCCCTGCTCCTCGTGCTCGCGGGCGTGGCGTTCCGGCTGCTGGTGCCGATCGATGCCGGCGGCAGGCGGGTTCCAGAGGACGGCACCACGGGCACGGATGCGACTGCGGTCTCGCTGCTGGTCAGCCGCACTCACGCGCAAGTGGCGCAGTACGCGCTGTCGGCGACCATGGATGATCAGAAAGTAGCCGAGGACAGCCTGGCCCGGCTTGATCAGTGGATCGCGATGACCACGGTGAGTGGGCAGAATGCGGGCGCGCTGGCCGTTCTGGCGGGCCGCTACCGTGCCAGCGTGGAGAGCACCTTCGCGGCCGTCGAGCTGCGCCGTGACAGCATCGATCGCATGCTGAGCACGGGCACGGAAATCCGGACCATCACCTCCGCCATTGTGCTGGCGCTGGACGCAGAGACGAACATCGGCCTGATCCGCAGTGGCATGGCACTGGCGCAGAGCTTCGAGGAGAGCGACGCCGCGACCGCACGGTTCCTCGCCTCACGCACCCCGGCGGATTCAAACATCGCCGCGCGTATGCTGGCGACCGTGCCGATCGAGGTCGAGGGGCTCGCGCGGTTGGCCGGGGAGAACCGCCGCATCCGACGCTTTGTCGCTGCCTTGGAGAAGCCGCTCACCGTTTATGCCGCGGCGCTTCGGATCGTAGCCGTCGCCAACGAGCGGCTGCGACTTGAGGCTGGCAAGCGGAACGCCGCGAGCGAAGCCGTGCTCGCCGCCGCGGTAGCCGAGCGTGACCGGATTGTACGATCGGATCGTGTGGTGCTCGCGGTTGACACGATCCTTATCCTCCTCTGCCTGTTGCTGCTGCTGCCCTTGCTGGTGACGCAGTTCCGCCGGCTGAAGGCGGCAAAGGCGGCACTGTGGAACAAGTCTGCCATGCTCCAGACCACGCTCTCGAACATGGACCAGGGGCTCATCATGGTCACAGCCGAGCGCACGGTCGGCGTGTTCAACGACCGCGCGCGAGAGCTGCTGGGGCTGCCGGCCGAGCTGATGCGCGAGGGGGTCCTGTTCGACGACGTGGTGGACTACCCGCGAGAAGGCGGCGATCTTGCGGACCGCGCGGATGAGCTGCAGGCGCGGCAACAACAGAGTTGCCTCCCGACCGAGGTGTACGCGTACCAACGGCAACGCCCCGACGGGACCGTCCTTGAGATTCGCAGCGCGCCGCTGCCCGGCGGTGGGATGGTCCGGACCTACACGGACGTCACCCAACTAAGGCTGGCAGAGAATCGGGTGGTCCACGCAGCCCGGCACGACGTTCTGACCAAGCTGCCGAACCGTGCCACGTTCACAGAGCGGCTCGCGGAAGCGGTGTCCGACGCCGACACAGACGGCACAGGCTTCGCAGTGCTCTTCCTCGACCTGGATCGCTTCAAGCTGGTCAATGACACGCTGGGTCACGCCGCGGGCGACGAGTTGCTCCGGCAGGTCGCGGGTCGCATGCGGGCCGAGGTGCGGGAGGCCGATACGCTCGCCCGCCTGGGCGGCGACGAGTTCGCATTGGTCATGCCTGGCGTGCGCGACCCCGAGGTCGCAATGGCCGCCGCCGAGCGGCTGCGGTGCTCGGTATCCGAGCCCTATTCGCTGTCGCAGGGAACCGCGCATGTTGGCGTGTCGATCGGCATCTCCTGCCACCCTATTCATGGCGTCACCGCCGACGAGTTATTGAACCACGCCGACCTTGCATTGTACCGCGCCAAGGCGGTCAGCCGTAATATGTGCTGCATGTTCGACGCGGCGTTGGACAACCACAGGCAAGGCGAACTGGTCCTGGAAGTAGCACTGCGACAGGCGTTGAAGGAGGAGCAGTTCGAGCTTGTCTACCAGGTCATCTCGGACATCCGGACACGGCGCATCGTTGGCGCCGAGGCGCTCGTCCGCTGGCACCATCCGACGAAGGGGATCATCCCCCCGCTCAGCTTCATCCCGCTGGCCGAGCGCACCGGCCTGATCGTCGAACTGGGAGGCTGGATCCTGGAAACCGCCTGCCGCGAAGCATTGAGTTGGGCGATCCCGGCCAGCATCTCGGTGAATGTTGCACCGGCGCAATTGCGCCACCGCGAGATCGTCGCGGAGGTGCGCGATTTGCTGGCGACCACCGGTCTGCCGGCATCACGACTGAAGTTGGAGGTCACCGAGGGCCAACTGATGGACCAGACGGACGAAATGTTCGCCACGATGACCGCGCTGCGCGACCTCGGCGTGCGGTTGGTGCTCGACGATTTCGGAACCGGCTACTCCAGCCTCAGCACGTTGCGCTCCTTTCCGTTCTCCGACGTCAAGATCGACCGGTCCTTTACACAGGGGATTGTGCAGGACGACCGCTCGCGTGGCCTGATCGAAGCGATCCTGCAGGTCTGCCACGTGCTGGATCTGAACTGCGTGGCCGAGGGCGTGGAGACCGAGGAGCAATTCGAGCTGCTGTCCAGTTTGGGCTGCACGCATGTGCAGGGATACCTGCTCGGCCGCCCCGAACCGTCCGCATCGATTCGCCGCACGCTGTGGCGCGTCGCGGCCGACGAGCGACAGGGCTCGCTGAAGACCCTGCCCGACGCGATGTTCGGAATGGCTGGAGTGCCTGCTCGCAATTGAGCCGGTTCCGTCCTTGCCCCTGCCGGCGAGCGCAGCGGTTCGGTCGGTGCTGCAATGCCTGCCGCCGAGCACCACCGCCTCCATGCGTCAGGCGTTGACCGCCCGACGCATGACCGACAGCGCCTCCTCCACCTGGGCCGCGCTCACGTCCAAGTGGAGGCAGGCGCGCGCGCGATACGTGTCCGACGTGGATACCAACACGCCCTGCCGGCGCAGCTTGCCGGCGTAGGCGGAGGCGGTCATCCCGGTGCCCTTGGTATCGAAGAACACCAGATTGGTTTCCGGTTGCTCCACGTCGATGCCGGGGATTTGCGCCATGCCGCGGGCCAGCGCTCGGGCGTTTTCATGGTCCTCGGCCAGGCGCTCGACGTTGTGGTCCAGCGCATAGAGACAGGCGGCGGCGCACATGCCGCCCTGCCGCATCGCTCCGCCCAGCCTCTGCTTCCAGCGCCACGCCTCGCCGATGAACGCTTTCGTGCCCGCGAGCACCGCGCCAAGCGGCGCCGCCAGGCCCTTGGTAAAGTCCAGCCACACCGTATCGCAGCGCTCAGTCATCTCGCTGGCGTTCACTCCCAGCGCCACCGCGGCGTTCAGCAGCCGCGCGCCGTCCATGTGCGTCGCCAGCCCGTGCTCGTGCGCAGCATGTGTCACCGCCCGCAGCCCCGCCACGCTCCAGCAGGCGCCGCCACCGCGGTTGGACGTTTGCTCGACTTCCAGCAGCGTCTGCGGCGGGTTGTTGCGATTGCGCGGGCGGATCGCCGCCTCCACCGCCTCGGCGGTGAACTGGCCGCGGTCGCCAGCCAGACCCTTGATCGACACGCCGGCAATCGCCCCCGGCGCGCCGGCCTCGCTGGTGATGATGTGCGCCGTCTCGTGCGCCAGGATCTCGTCGCCCGGCCGGCAATGGGTGGCGATCGCCACCTGGTTGCACATCGTCCCGGACGGCAGGAACACCGCCGCTTCCTTGCCCAGCAACGCCGCGACGCGGTCGCACAGCTCCCAGACGGTGGGATCGGACCCCGCCTGCTCGTCGCCCAATTCGGCGTCCAGCATCGCCTGCTTCATGCCGCGCGACGGCTTGGTCTGCGTATCGGAATACAGGTTGATGCGGACGGGCACGGTAAAATCGAACCGCTGCGGTTCCCAGCTCATGACGGACGCTCCAGTGTCGGATAGGCGACGCCGAGTTGCTCCAGATACGTGTCGTAGCGCTTGGCGTCGTAATAGAACGGTTGCATCAACGGACGGAACTTGTCCATCGGCGTCTGGTTCAGGTCGATCGGCGGCTTGTCGTCGGCGCCGATGAACGGCTCGTATTTCTGCGACTGCGTTTGCTCCGCGAAGTAGCGCCGGGTTTCGGCGATCAGGTCCGGCCGCAGCAGCAGGTCGAGCACCGTCGCCGCCACCACCTTCGCCCCCGCGACCACGCCCTTGTGCGCGATCGGCGTCGCCATGGTCATCGCGTTCGCCCAGTGATGACCCGGCAGGTTCGCCAGATTCGCCGGATAGCGGAGCTGCACTGTCGGCACCACCCAAGACACGTCGCCGATATCGTCGGTGCCGGGGCTGAACGGATTGACGGTGATCTTCGCCGGCTGGGTGCGCAGTCCGGTCGGCTCGCCGCCCGCCGCGCGCTGCACCGCCCGGGCGAAGCGATCGTCGTCCTCGGTCCATTGCGGCAGGCCGACCTGTTCGATGTTCGTCTGCAACGTCTCCGCCAGCACCTTGTTGTAATGCCGCGGCCATGACGCGCCAAGCATGCGCCGGCTGACCTCGGTATCCGTCATCATCGCCGCGGCGTCGGCGATACGATTCAAAATCGCAAAATTCTTCCGCACGTTCTCCACGTCGGTCTCGCGCACATAGTACCAGACCTTCGCCAATGCCGGCACCACATTCGGTTGCTCTCCACCATACGTAATGATATAATGCGAGCGTTGCTCGGGCCGCAGATGCTCGCGCCGCATGTTCCAGCCGGCATTCATCAGCTCCACCGCATCGAGCGCACTGCGCCCGCGCCATGGCGCCGCCGCGGCATGCGCCGACGCGCCGTGGAACGTGTACTCGGCGGAGATCAGCCCGCCGGCGCCGCGCACTTCGCCCCAGCCGGTCTCCATGGTGAAACCCACATGCGTGAAGATCACCGCGTCCACCCCGTCGAACATCCCGTCGCGCACCTGGAACGCCTTGCCGGCCAGCAGTTCCTCGGCGATGCCGGGCCACAGCAGCAGCGTGCCGGGGATGCCCTCGCGCTGCATGGTTTCCTTCAACGCCAGCGCGGCCGCGATGTTCACCGCCTGGCCGGAATTGTGTCCTTCACCATGGCCCGGCCCGCCCTCCACCATCGGCTCGTGATAGGCCACGCCAGGCTTCTGCGAAACGTTCGGCAGCGCATCGGTGTCGCTGCCGATGGCGATGACCGGACCGCCGGAGCCCCACCGCGCTGTCCAAGCCGTCGGCATCCCGGCCACGCCGCGTTGCACGGTAAAGCCGTGCTGCTCCAGCGTCGCGGTGAGGTATTTCGAGGTCTCGTATTCGTGGAAGCCGAGCTCGCCGAAGGAGAACAGGCTGTCGTTGATCACCTGCGCCAGCTTGGCATGTTCGTTCACCGCCTCGATCACCCGCGCCTTCAACCCACTGGTGTTGATCTCGCTCATCCGTTGGCTCCCACCGTGCCGCCCAGGCTGTACACCATGCGGCGCTTTTCTTGCAAAGCCGCGGCGAAGCCGGGCATGCTGCGCCAAACAGGGGGCGATCATCATGCGCGATCTGCATCGTAGCGAGACGTTCCGGCTGCTCGGCACGGGCACGCTCGCCGCGGCGGCGGAGGGCCGCGCTGCGCGTGCCGAGGACAAGGTGCTGACGATCGGCATGAGCTTCCCGCTGACCGGTTCCCTGGCATTGCAAGCCGCCGTGGCGCGCGATGCGGTGGTTTACGTGATCGACGAGGCGAACGAAAACGGCGGTGTTGCCGGCTACAAGCTGCGCGCCCTGGTGTTTGACGACGCATCGACCACGACCGGGCAGTACGACCCTGCCATCGCTGCGACCAACGCGCGCAAGATGCTGCAGGACGCATCTGTGATCGCTGCCGTCGGACCGCTGAACAGCGGCTCGGCCAAGGCGGTGTCGCCGGTGCTCAGCCAGGGCGGCATGGCAACGATCAGCGGCAGTGCGACCAACCCCGATCTCAGCAGCCCGAAATTCGCCCAGGTCTATCGCCCGGCCGGACCGCCGGTGTTCTTCCGCACCGTCACCACCGATGCCTACCAGGGACCGAACTTCGCGAATTTCCTGGCCGAGGTGCGGCACATCCAAACGGTCGTCGTGCTGGATGACGGCGGCGCCTACGGCGTGGCCATGGCGGACGCGTTCGCGGCACAGGCGGTGAAGAAGGGCATGACGGTACTGATCCGCGACCGGCTCGATCCGCTGAACGCCGACTACACCGCGATCCTGACGCGCGCGAAGAGCCTGGGGACGCAGGCGCTGTACTACGGCGGCGACCCGTTGGCAGGCACGAAAGTCGTGAAGCAGTCCTACGAGATCATTCCGGATGCGGTGAAGGGCGGCGGCGACGGGGTGCACACGCCGGACATGCTGACGGGCGGCGCGATGCCGGCGATCCAGGGCTGGTATGCGACCTCGGCGGCGGCGCACGTGCTGGACGACCCGAAGGTGCGGCCCTGGGCGGAGCGCTATTTCGCCAAGACGGGCAGCAGCCGGCGGACTACACGATCACCTACTACGACGCCACTCTGGTCATCCTTGACGCGATTTCACGCGTGGCGAAAGCCGGCAAGCCGGTCACACGCGCGGCGGTGCGCGATGCTATCCAGTCGGCGCGGCTGGACACGCTGCAAGGGCTGGTGACGTTCGACGAGAACGGTGACCTGATGTCAAAGACGGTGTCGATCTACCAGGTGCAATACAATGCGAACTTCCCGATCGGCGACGTGATCCACCAGTTCAAGTATGTTGGCGTTGCGCCGGAATCGTGATTGGATGCAACACCAGTCATGGACTGATGACGGCCGTTGACTTGGGTCGTCCCGAAACCCAGATGTGACACGAACCTGCAATTGGTGTGACATGCAAACCGACTTGCCGAGCCGGGAACCAGTAGCGGACCGTCGCGCTCGCGCCGTGGCGGGAGCCCGGCAGGCACTGCTGGCATTGCAGGAGCGTGGCGTCTCGGCACTGGTGACCGGGTCGCTCGCAACGGACGACTTCGGGCCTGACTCGGATGTGGATCTACTAGTTACGCACTGCCCGAGGCATTTGAAATACGCTGTCGAGGGTATTGTCGAAGATTGCCTCGATGGAATTCCGTTCGACGTCATCTATCTGGATGAAGTCCCGTCGTGGAGGATGGAACGCCTGACCAAGCGCACGGTCGATGCACGCAGCCTTCGTTGATATCGAAAACCTGTTTATCGAGATTGCGCTGGAGGCGCAGCACCTCGCGCTCGCGCTCAGCCGTCACCTTGCCGGGGCCGCCCTTCCGGACGGACAGGAAGCCTGGGAGTTGACCCATGTTTTGGCATCAGCAACGGAAAAGATTTACACCGGCTGCGAGCGGGTTATGAGCCGTATAGCCCAGGAAGTCGATGGTGCGAGGATCGGCCGCGGCGAAGGTTGGCACCACGCGTTGCTACGCCGCATGGTGCATCCGTTTCCGGGCATCCGTGAAGCGATCATCTCGATTGAATGCTACGCGCAACTCGACCGCTTGCGCGCGTTTCGTCATCGGGAACGCAATACGTACGGGCTCAACCTCGATCTCGACATCGTGCTTCAGAGGGCTAATGAAGCGATTGTGGCGGTGGACAAGTTCCATGAGAAAGTCCGTGCGTTCTTTGCCGGTCGGAGCAATGATGCCGCCGCCCCGAACGACCCCTGACAGGAGCCGCGCGTGAAATTCAGCAACTTCCTGTTCCCGGAAAGCCGCGATCCTGCCGGCGATGGCCGCGTGATCGACGAGACCTTGCGCGAGGCACGGCTCACCGACGAATTGGGCTTCGACGTCGTGTGGCTTGCGGAGCATCACTTCGACGGCATCTGCGCCTATGTCGATCCGGTGAGTTTCGCCGCGGCACTGGCAGTGGCGACGCAGCGGGCGAGGATCGGCTTCGCGGTGGCGCAGATGTCGCTGCACCATCCGATCCGCATGGCGGAGCAATTGGCGCTGATCGACCACATCAGCAAGGGAAGGCTGATCGTCGGGCTGGGCCGCGGCACCGCCTACAACATCTACGACTACCAGGGCTACGGCATCGATCACACCGAGGCACAGGCGCGCTTCGAGGAGGCCGAGGCGATCATGTTCAAGGCCTGGACCAGCGAGGCGTTCGAGTATCACGGCCGGTTCTGGGATCTGAAGCTGCCGATGCTGCGGCCTCGGCCCTATACGCAGCCGCATCCGTATGTGATCCGTTCCGCCTCGTCCGAGCATGGCATGCTGGAGATCGGCCGCCATGGCCGACCGTTCATGATGAACGTGCAGACCAATGCGGTGACCCGCCAGCGCATGGAACTGTATCGCCACACGCTGCGCGAGATCGGGCTGGACGATGCGGCAGTGGCGAACAACGTCGATCAGTGCTGGGTCTGGCGCAACGTCGTCGTCGCCGAGACCGATGCGGAGGCGGAACGCATCGCAGTGCCCGCCTTCGAGGCGATGCACGCGCAGCGCTCGGCGATGCGCGAGTGTGTTTATCGCGAACAGGGCGTGTCGATCGTGCCGATGCCGCCGCCGGGCGCCGCTCCGGCGGCGCGCATGGTGGTAGAGCATTCGCTGATCTATGGCTCACCCGCGACGGTGGCGGAAAAGCTGGCCGAGGTGGCGGCGATCGGCGTCGGCGGCGTGATCATGCAGTTCCGGCTCGGGCCAATGGCGTTCGAAGATGCCGCACAGAGCCTAACGCTGTTCATGCGGAAAGTGGCGCCGGAGCTGCGCCGCGCCTCATAGTCGGCGATCGATCGTTGGTGTCCTGAGCGGGGACGACCCGGCCGGCAAGCCGGAGTTCTGGTTGCATCTTGCGGATGATAATGGCGAGTCCCCGTGCCTGCTGTTGCGGACGGCAGGGTAGCCGACGACGAGACGCGCGGCAGAGCGGCTGACGGATCCCTCGGTGGCAGGGCTGCCACAGGCGCGCCGCCGCGAAGCAACAAACGGTTGCACCTGGTTTGACAAATGATACTGCGGATGGTGAGGATGCAATCCGCTGCGCGTCCAGAAGGCACACCTGTGGGTTCGGGAAAGCTATGACGACGGACGATTTCCTCAAGGACGTCTGGGGGCTACTGCGGGTCCCGCTGCAGATCATCCTGATCGGCCTCGCCGTGGTCGCGATCGTGCTGGCCGCGCAGCGGCTCGGGCTGAACGCCAGCCTGGCGGAACTGGTGGGCGGTACTGGCGGCGTCATTCTGGTGGCGCTGCTCGTGTTCCTTGTTGGCATCCTGGCCTTCGTCTTTCTGTGGTGGCTGGCGCGCGAGGCTTATAAGCTGCTCACCAATTCGCAGATTACGGATGCGCGCCTGCAAGACCTGAAGGATTTGCCGCTGGGTCTGCCGGAAGGCACGGTGCGCGCCATACTCGCGCTGATCATCGGCATGGTCGGCCTGCCCCTCCTGCTGTTCTCCAAGACGCTGCAACTGGACGCCGCGACCACGGGCTACGTCTCGACGATCATCGCGGGGGTTTTCGCGTTCTATTTCGGCACCCGCGCCGCCGGCGGCGACGCAAAGACGGCGCGCACGCTCTCCACCGCCGTAGGAAATCTGCAGACGGCAAACACCCAACTGCAGTCGGACAACGCGGACCTGACGACGCAGCGCGACCAGTTGCAGGGTCAGAACCAGGGCCTGGCACAGTCCGCGACCACCGGCCGAAAGACCCAACTCGCCAGCCAACTCGATACCCTCGGCACCTATACCGGCGTGCTGGAAACGCTGGTCACCACCTTGGGGCCCGCGTTGCCGCCTGGCCTGCTGCCGGCCGGTCTCGACGCATTGCTCGCGCAGGGAAAATCGGCGCTGACCACCGCCTCGCAGCTCGCCGATGGGGACGTCACCGACGACACCATCGGCGGGATCACAAAACTGGTAGGCAACATCGCCGGTGCTTCGCCGCTCGGCGGGCTGCTGAAGACCGCCGCCGGCCTGCTCGGGCCGCTCGCCGCGGGTGCGGGTCCGCTCGGCGCGATCGCGATGGTGCTGTCGGTCGGCTGGAGCCTGTCGGCCTCAGCCTACAAGCGTTGGTGCGCCCGGGTCCTGGACGCCCCGTTCGAGCCCGGGCTGATCGATATCGGCGCGATCTCGGCCGCCTCCGCCGCCCTGCGAATGGCAAGCTGCCCAATCTTCAGCCAGGCCTTCGCGACGGTGAAGGACACCGAGCCCGGCTTCTATAGCACGCTGATCAACACCGTGCTGAGCGACAACGCGGCAACCGACTTGTTCAACCGGTACGGCCCGCAAGGGCCGGGACTGTTCACCGGCCTGCCGCAGGTGCAGCAGGGGGTCACGGAATTCCGCCGCGCGCTGCTTGACGACGCCTCGGCCGGCGACATCACCGACGCGCAGGTCAAGGCCGCGGCCGACACGCTGGCGCAGGGATCCGCGGATGTGCAGGCCGGCACGCCGAACGCCGCCGACCTCAACCGGGTCATCAATGAACTCCCCACTCGGCCGGCAACCGACGAGCAAAAGGCTGCGCTCGATGCGCTGGTCTTGCTGACGACCAAAATGCACGATCAGAAGGTCGACGTGGGCGCCGCGATCGCGGCTCTTTCAAAAGCGGGTACGACGACATGAAGCGGTTTGGAGTTGGCGTCATCGCGGTCTGCATCATGCTGACCGGCTGCCAGCAGGTCGCCAAGGTGGTTGATCCCGACGTGGCGCAACTCGACCGCTTCGAGGCGCCGGGAGCCACGCCGCAGTCGATCGCCGACGAGACCGTTGTGGCCTGCAAGCCGACAAGCTGCGCCAAGTTGTACGCGCGGCATGGCGTCGCCAATCTCCAGGTTGGGATGCAGGGGCGCACTCCGCCGGCGGCGTGCCCGTCCGCCAGCCCGGCGGCACGCGATCGCTTCGACGCGGCGGCGAGCGACCTCGCCAAGGCGCTCGACAATCCGGCCGGCCTCGATCCATCCGCATTGCCCGATTTGTGGCGTGATCGGGCGCAGGCGCTCTACTGCCGTGCCGAGCAGGATACCGCGGCGGGTGGGCTGCCGTTCGCGGCACAGGCCGAGAGCGCCTCGGCCCACGTAGGTACGGCGGCGGGCGAGTTGTTGGGTGGCTGGGCGGCGCTGTACGTCGCCACATTCGGCTCCGACCCAACCGCCCGCTGCGCGGCGGCAAAGAGCGCGGCGACACACGCCGCGACCGGCCTCACACGCGCTCCGGATGCCGACACCGCGAAGGCCCTCAATCGTCTCGTCACGGATGCGCGGACTGCCGCGACCGCGTTGCGCGGCTGCACCGTCCGCGGTACGGGGGCCTGACATGGCGCTTGGTCGCGGTGATCTCGGCTTCCGCCTACCCATGCTGCGCGGTGACGACGTGCGGCATGTGCAACTCGCACTGACGCGTGCCGGAGTATTCAACAGCGAAGCGGACGGTGTGTTTGGGCCGCTGACCCGCGACGCGGTGATCGAGTTCCAGAAACGCATGCACTTGCAGAACTCCCGCATTGCAGTTGACGGCATTGTCGGCCGCGACACCTGGAGTGCGCTGTTTCCGGAAGACGCACCGGTGCCGCCGATCCCCGGGGTCGCGGTGCCGCAGGCAGTGACAAGGGCCGCCCTTGGCGACCAGCCGGCCTGGCGAGCAACCCTCGCGGGTTTTCTCCCGCCGCTGTGTGCCTTGCATGGGCCTCCGCTCGGCACCGGCACGAAGCAGTGGATGCTTACCCCTAACGGCGTCTGCTTCGAACCGGGAGGCCAACCGCCCCGGACGCAAGGCGAGCCCACCACCGCCGGGAATACATGGGCAAAATTCCGCGGCCCGCTGGAGAAATGCGCTGCCGCCTATGGCGTGCCGGTCGAGCTGCTGATCGCCACCGCCTGCACCGAGTCCGGCGGCGATCCGCGGCGCTGCCGCGAGGAGGCGGGCTACGTCTCCGACAGCGCGACGCCTGGAAAGGTCTCGCCCGGACTGATGCAGACCTTGCTCTCCACCGCGCGCGCCGCGACCGGCGATACATCGCTGGACCGAGAGGCGCTGCTCGATCCGGAGACGTCGGTCCGCGCCGGCGCCGCCTACATCGCCCAGCAAGGCAATCACGGCCACCCACCCACCGGATTCGATCCGCCGCTGGTGGCGATCGCCTACAACGCAGGCTCGCTGCGCGCGCCACAGACCGCGAATCCAGCTAACACCTGGGGACTGGTCCAGACCGATCGCGGCGGTGGCGTGATGCATGCCGATGCGTTTCTGGAGTACTTCAACGACACGTTCGCGGTGCTGGGTGCGCGGGACGAGAACCATCCGGATCCCCGGACCCCCAGCTTCTGGACGATCCAGCGCCCCAACGGGAGCTGAGCGGGATTACGAAGCCCCGGATCGAAACTCGCCAGGAGCACGCCGAGCGGCCGGTGAGCGAAAACGGCAGGCAGCCTGCCAGCTCGTGCAACCAGGTCGGCTGGGCAGGCGAATGTTCAGGCGATCCGTCAGACGCGTGCGGACCTGTATGTCTGTGGCCCTCACGTGAAGCTGACGTTGTACTAGTCGCCCTAAAGATTGACACACCGCCGGTGCCCACGTCGTCATGCCGACGCAGGTCGGCATCCACGACTTTTCTTGCCGCATGCAAAAAGGCGTGGATGGCGGCCCTTCGCCCGCCATGACGGGGAAGACCGTCCTGATGAGTCACTATTTCGGGCGTCGGGTATGATAGCAATGGGCAGCCTGCGTCATCTGCCGACGACACGTGCGTCAGCGCCGCATCTCAGGCCGCACCCGCACCCCGCACCCGATCGACCAGCGATAATGGATTATCCGGCACCGCGTCGCCACGCCACGCCACATGCTGGTCCGGCCGCGCCAGCAGCAGCTTGTGAGGATAGAACGCGTCCGCGCCCTCCGCATCGACATCCAGCACCGCCAGCGGCAAACTGCAGTGCTCTGCCGCCTCGGCAAGCGGCACCACCTCCACCGACCGATCGAAGCGCAACATTGTGAACCACGGCCCCAGCGCATCGTACAGCGAGCGCCCGTCGCGCAGCCACACATGCGGCACGCGGCAGCCGGGCACGGTCGATGATGTAAAATCGTACATCGTGTAGGGCGGCGCCGCTTCGCCATCATAGGCGATGAGAGGCGAGCGCTCGTAGAAATATCCAAAGTTCAGTCCGCCGCAGCAGAATTGCGGCGTATTCAAGGTCACCATCTTGTGCCCGAGTTCTGCTCGCGCCGCCTCGCCGTCCGATCCGGGGGCCTCGATGTTGGCAGGCACTTCTGCCCTCGCCCGCGCCATCGCTATCGAGGTGTTCATCGCATAATGCGACACCTGCTCAGTGATCGGCCAACGTTCCGCCTCGTGTGCATCCAGGATCGCCGGATCAGCCCAGCCGTGCAGCACGCCGGCCAGCATCCACGACAGGTTCATCGCGTCGGCGATCCCAGCATTCATGCCGTAACCGGCGAACGGCACCCAGATATGCGCCGCGTCGCCGCAGATGAACACGCGCTGCTCACGAAACTTGTCGGCGAGCAGGCGACGGCCGTACCAATCCTCCGTGCCGAGGATCTCATATTCGAAATCCTCCCCCACGCCCAGAATCAGCCGGAGGCAGCGGTCGCGGTCTACCGCTTCGAAATCCGGCTCGCTCGGCAGCAAGTAGCAGTGGAGCAGCCAGGTCTCGCGCCCATCGATCGCGAACATGCCGGCGCTGCGGCGCGGGTTCAGCGACTGGTTGGACCACGCCGGCCGCGCTTGCATCCGGCCGATCAGCGAGGGGGCTCGGAAATACGTTGATCGTGTGCGCTGCACCACCGCATCCCCAGTCAGCCGTGCACCGATCTGCCGCCGGATCTCCGAATGGCCGCCGTCGCAGCCAACCATGTAGTCGCTGTGGATCAGCAGTTTTTCGCCGCTGTCCAGATCTTCGGCCTCGGTCAGCACGCTCTCGGCCGACTGGATGAACCCCAGCACCCGCACGCGATGCAGAAAGTGCAGTCCAGACATTGCAATTGCATGATCAACCAGCACCGGCTCCAGATAAATCTGGTTGATGCGATGTGGCGGCTCCGGCGTCGGCCACCAGGTATCCGGGCCTTCGGTGGCCGAGTAGCGATCACGCCGGCACGGGATCGGGATACGCCCAAATTCTATCCCGACCGTGGTCGTGCGGAACGCGATGTCGTTGGGAAAATCGTGCGGCAGTCCGGCATCGCGCACCGCCTGGACAATGCCGAGCCGGCGGAACACCTCCATCGATCGCGCAGCAACATGATTGCACTTCACGCTCGGCGGCTCGTCGCGGCGGCGCTGTTCCAGCACCGTCACGTCGATGCCGCGCCAGGCAAGATCCATCGCCAGCGTGGTGCCCACCGGCCCGCCGCCCACGACCAGCACGCGTGTCTGCAATCGGCGCATCAGGGCGGGCAGATCACGTTGACCAACGCCTGCTGCCCGCCGCGCACCGCTGCCGCGGCGCGTTGCAAAGCCGCCGGCAGGTCGCCCGGGTGGTCCACCCGCTCGCCATGCCCGTTATGCGCGAGCACGATCTTCTCGAATGACGGAGCCGGCAGATCGGCGAGCAGTCGCCCGTCGTTTTCCGCGGCCACGCCGTTGGCATACATGCCCAGCGTCGCCCGCCGCACCGCCCCATACATCGCATTGTTGTAGATCACCGTCAGCACCGGCAGGTTGTGCATTTCCGCGACATAATGGCACGCCGTCGGATTGGCGAACATGTAGGCGCCATCGCCCAGCACTGACAACACCAGCCGGCCGGGTGACGCCAGCCTGGCGCCGAGCGACGCACCGAGCCCCCAGCCCAGCCCACCGGCCGAGCTCGACGAGAACAGGCTGCCCGGCGTTTCCAGCGGGCAGTACTCCTGGCGGAATGAGTACTCCGAAATAACGATCGTGTCGCGGTCTACCACCTCTCGCAGGCAGTGGTTCAGCCAGGCCAACGTATTCTTGTTGCCGCGCGCGGCCTGCTCCGCCTCGCCGCGCCAGCCGGCATGCAGCTCCGCGGACCGTGCGGTCAATCGCGTCCGCCGCTCCTCGACATGCGCCCCCGAGCGACCGGCAAGCGCCTGCTCCAGCGCCTCCAGCGTCGACAGCGCACTGGCGGTGATCGTCAGGTCGGACGGAAAACTGCGCATCGGATAACGCGCATACAGCGGGTCTTCGCCGATCTGCGCGATACGCGCGACGGCCGGCGGATGCTCCTTGCTCGGCAGCCACGGCACGTCGGCCTCGATGACGATCACCAGGTCCGCATCATTCAGCAACGCGCCCGGCACCGAACCCTGGAACATCGGATGATCAGCCGAGATCGCGAAATACCGTGTGTTGGAGGGGATCACCGGCAACGCCCACTGCTCCGCCAGACGCGCCAGCGCCACGGCGTCACGCGGGTCCTGGCCAAGCGTGCCGGTGATCACCAGAGGCGCACGCGCGGCGGCGATCCACTCCGCGAGTTGGTCGATATCGGCCGGCGCCGGCACCGGCGCACGCGGCCGCGCACGATGGCCACGATTGCTAAAAGGCGGCGTCTCCATCACCTCGGCCAGCACTTCACGCGGCAGGCTGAGATAGACCGGACCTTTCGGCGACGACATCGCCATTTCCAGCGCGCGATCCACCACCGTGCCGACCTGGTCGCCGCGCTTCATTTCGTAGTCCCACTTGACCACTTCGCGTAACATGCCCGCCTGGTCGAACATCTCCTGCGCCCAATGGATGTGCGCGTTGCGCGAACCTTCCGCGCCGGATTCGGTGAATGGCGTGCGTCCGGAGGTCAGCAGGATCGGCACGCGGTCGCGGCTGGCGTCGATCAGCATGTTGATCGCATTCGCGGTACCAACATTGGTGTGCAGCATCACCGCCTGCGGCTTGCCGGTCACCATGGTGTAGCCATGCGCCATGGCGACCGCGGCGTTCTCGTGCGGCACCACGATCGGCCGGGGCACCTTGCGGTTGCCCCGGCCGGTGCGGGCGAACGCCTCGACGATCGGCGCGAAGTCGGTGCCTGGATTGGCAAAAAGATACTCGATGCCATGCGCGGCGAGAGCCTCGAGATAGTCTTCCGCGGCGATGCGCGTCTGGGTGGTCATCACGTTGCCTTCTGTTGCTGTGCTGCCTGAATAACGCGCCACACCCGTTCCGGTGTCGCCGGCATGTCGATATGGGTAACGCCCAGCGGTGCCAGCGCGTCCAATACCGCACAAATGATTGCCTGTGGTGCGGCCATCGCGCCCGCCTGCCCCGAGCCCTTCACGCCGAGCGGATTGGCGCTTGTCGGCACGCCGGTCAAGGTTATGTCGAATTGCGGCAGATCATCGGCCCGCGGCAATGCGTAGTCCATGAGCGATCCGCTCAGCATCTGGCCATTCCGCGGATCGTACACCGTGTGCTCCAGCATCGCCTGGCCGATGCCCTGTGCAACGCCGCCTTGCACCTGGCCGATGGTCAGCACCGGGTTGATCAGCGTACCGAAATCGTCCACCGCGGTGTAGCGCTGCAGCGTGACGGCGCCGGTATCCGGGTCCACCTCCACCTCGGCAACGTGACATCCGTTCGGAAAAGTGATGATGTCGAGAATGTTCCAGATATAGCTATCGAGGCCGGGGTCGGCGCCGTCCGGCAGGTTGGCGGGATCGCGCGCGGCGCGCGCCACCGAAAGCAGATCGATGGTGCGGGCCGGGTCGTTGCGCACGGTGAAGCGGCCGTCGGCAAACACCACCTGCGCAAGCGAGGCCTGCAGCAGTCGCGCCGCGATCGCGCGGCCTTTGGCGAGCACCGCATCGACCGCCTTGCATAACGCCGCACCGCCCATGTGCATGGACCGTGCGCCCCCGTGGCCATTTCCGGCCCGCACCGCCGCGGTATCGGCTTGCACATAGCGGAATGTTTCGAGCGGCAGCCCCAGCAGATCGGCGGCGATTTGTGCATAGGCGGTTTCGTGGCCCATGCCATTTGATTGGGTGCCGACCACCAGCGCCACGCGGCCATCGTCCTCGAACCGCAGTTCGGCGCCCTCGTTCGGCGCGCCGCGGGCGGTTTCCATGAAGCAGGTGATGCCGATGCCGCGGAGCACGCCACGCTGTCCGGAGGCCGCGCGTCGCGTCGGAAAGTTGCTGTGTTCGGCTGCAATGATCGCGTCATCCAGATTGTCCGCGAAGCGGCCGCAATCGATCACCGTGCCGAGCGCCTTGCGGTACGGAAATTCCCTCACCAGATTGCGTCGGCGCAGGTCGATCGGGTCGAAGCCATGGCGGCGCGCGGCCGCGTCGATCAACCGCTCCACCAAGTAGTTCACCTCGGGCTTGCCGGCGCCCCGGTAAGCATCGATCGGCACGGTGTTGGTGAACACGCCCTGCACGTCCATGAAAATCGCCGGGATGACGTACCCGCTGCCCATGGCGTTGGCTGGCGCATTGGTGGAGCTGCCTGGCCCACCGGAGGACAGATAAGCACCAAGATTGGCGACGGTGGATACATCGAGCGCAAGGAACCGACCGTCACGGTCCAGCGCCAGTCGTGCCCGCGTAAAATTGTCACGCCCTTGCGCGGTAGTAATGAAATCCTCGCTGCGATCGCCGATCCATTTCACTGGTCTGCCAAGCCGCCGCGCCGCCCACAGCAACATGATCCACTCGGGATAGAGTGCGTTCTTCACGCCGAACCCGCCGCCCACATCGGGGCAAGACACCCGCATCCGTTCTTGCGGCACGCGAAACACGCTGTCGGCAAGCTGCGAGCGCAGCGCATGCACGCCGGCCCCGGAGAATGTCAGGTGAAAACCATCGGCGTCGTGCTGCCCGATCGCACCGCGCGGCTCGATCGCCGAGATGACGATCCGGTTGTTGACCAGTTCCAGTTCGACCACATGCGCCGCTTGATGCATCGCCGCACGCACCGCGTCCGCGTCGCCCTTCTGGAACCGGTACGACACATTGCCCGGCGCCTGCGGCCATAACTGCGACGCACCTAACAACAATGCCTTCGGCGCATCAACCACCGACGGCAGCACGCGGTAATCCACGCCCACGGTTTCGGCGGCATCGCGCGCGGCGACGCGTGTCTCCGCGACGACGAAGGCGACCGGATCGCCCACATGACGCACCCGGTCGGCTGCGAGAGCGAATCGAGGCGGCACGATCATTGGCGCCACGCTCGCCACCGGCACAGTGCACGGCAACGGCCCAACGTCCGAAAAATCCGCCGCGGTGAAGACGCCAACCACACCGGGCATCACCCGCGCCACCGCCGTATCGACACGCTCGATCGCAGCGTGGGCGTGCGGCGAACGCACGACATGCATCCAGGCCTGCCCTGGAACATCAATATCCTCGATGAATCGCGCGCACCCGGTCAGAAAGCGCTCATCCTCCAGCCGACGCAGCGATTGCCCGCGATACGACATTCCAACCGACCCGTCTCAGAACCCGAGCTTGTCGGCAATCCCGTAACCCTGCGCGAGATCGCGCAGCTTGTTCCAGGTCGCGTCCTCCACCGAAATGCCGTTCTTGCGCCGTTCCTGCTCGCGCCGATACTCAATCTCGCCCGGATACAGCACCTCGGTGAAACCCTCCGCCGGCGGTGTCGCCTTCAAATATTGCGCGAACTCGGTGACTTCGCGCTTGAACACCTCCAGATCGCGGAACGCTGCCACATTGAACACCGCAATGAAGCAGCCGTCGTTGTGCCGCCCGGTCGGCTCCACGCCGAACCCCAGACCCGTCAGCAGGCCCGAGAAAATCTCAACCATCGTCGCCAGGCCGTAGCCCTTGTAACCCTCGGCGCCGCCGACCGGCAGCAGCGCGCCGCCCTGCCGCAACACGCGCGGATCGGTGCTCGGCTTGCCATCCTTGTCGATCAGCCAGCCTGCCGGCACTTGCTCGCCCCTGGCCGTCGCCACATTGATTTTGCCCGCCGCCGCCGCGGACGTCGCCATGTCGACGAACAACGGCCCATCCAAATTCGATGGAATCGCAAAGCAGATCGGATTGGTGCCCAGCCGCGCCTGCGCGCCACCGAACGGCGCCACTGCCTTCGCGCTGCGTCCGGAATCGGCGGTGATCATCGCGATCATGCCCTCGCGCGCCGCCATCAGCGGATAGGACGCCAGCCGGCCGATATGGCTCTGACGGAACACCGTGGTGGCGGCAACGTTCTGCTGCTTCGCCTTGTCGATCGTCATCCGCATCGCGCGGTCGGTCACAACGTAGCCAAACCCCCAGTTGCCATCTATCACCATGGTGGTTGCCGTCTGTTCCTTGATGTCGAACGGCGCGCCGGGCACGATGTGGCCGACCTTGATGCGGTCGATATAGCTCGGGATCAAAATGATGCCGTGCGAATCGTGACCCACCAGATTCGCGCCAATATTGTAGCGCGCGATGGTCGCGGCCTCTTCCACCGACGCGCCCGCCTTCTCCAGCAGCGCCCTGGCGATCTCGATCAGCTTCTCGGCCTGCACGTTCGGCATTCCACCCTCCCCTCTCGGCTCCGGGTGAGCAAGCGCGGCGATCGCGGAGGCTGTCAACCCTGACGGTTCTGGCGTAGTCTGAACGCCGGAGCGAGACCCAGGAGGGAGCAAGACCATGGCGAGCCAGTCAAACGTCTATGCCAGTGTGGCCGGGACTGTCGGCCGCAGCGATAAGGACAAGGGAGCAGTTGGGGTGTTCCGCCGACCCGCGGAGAGCGGGGCGTGGGAACACGTGATCACCGAGTGCGACAGCAACGTCGTTTACGTGCACCCGACCGATCCGAATATCGTGTTCGCCGGCACGCACGACGGCGTTTATCGCAGCACCGATCGCGGCAAGACCTTCAAGCGCGCGAATTTCCCCGACAAGGGCATGCAGATCTGGTCGTTTCTGGTCGATGCCGGCAATCCGAAGTTGGTCTATGCGGGCGGCTCGCCGGTCGCTGTGTACCGCAGCGAGGATAGCGGCGAGACGTGGCGGAAACTGCCCGATCCCAACATGCCGACGCGTTGCGTGATGCCGTTTGCCTGCCGCGTGATGCGCATGGCACAACACCCCAGCAAGCCCGGCACGATCTTCGCGGCCCTGGAAGTGGGCGGCGTGATGCGCACCACCGATGGCGGCGAGAGCTGGAAGGATTGCAGCGCGGACCTGATCCGCCTGGCGCAGCAGCCGCACCTGAAGAGCAAGATCGTCAGTGACACGTCGGACGAAGGCATGCTGGACGGGCACGCGATCGCCATCAGCGCGGCCGATCCGGATGCGGTGATCGTTGCGGTGCGCATGGGCCTGTTCCGCACCGCGGACGGCGGAGAGACGTGGCAGGACATGGAGGTTGGCCGCTTCTCGCCGACCACCTATGGCCGTGACATCCAGGTATCGCCGTCAGACCCAAAAACGCTCTACTCCGCGTTGAGCGTCGCGGCGGCGAGCAAGGACGGCGCGGTCTATCGCAGCCAGGACAAGGGAAATACCTGGCAGCGCTTCGACAAGGTGCAAGTGCACGGCACTATCATGTCGGTAGCGCCGCACCAGACAGATCCGAAGCAGGTCTATCTCGCCGCGCGCTATGACGGCGAGATCTTCGGCACGCTGGATGGCGGCGAAACCTGGCAGTTCACGCCGTTGCCGCAAGGCGTGAAGGACATCTATTCGGTGGCGTGCGGCTGACCGGCGAAGTCCCGGGTGCCATCGCGGCGCCCGGGACGATCCTCTAGGCGGCGCGCAAGGTCGGAATTTTCTTCACCGCCTCGGCCAAATCACGCTCGGCCTTCCAAAGGTCGTGTGCGGTCTGCATGCTCAGCCACAGATCGGGGCCATTGCCGCAGAACTTGCCAATGCGCACGGCCATCTCAGGTGTAATTGCAGACTTCTCCGACAGAATTGCGTGTAGCGTCTGCCGAGAAACGCCAAGCTTGGCCGCGGCATCCTTCACGGTAAGGCGAACGGCCGGCAGTACCTCCTCACGCAACAACGCACCTGGATGAGTTGGCCGCCAGGCAGGCGGCCCTTTGACACGATATTCAGCCATTTCCTGCTCGCCGCGGTTGCCCACTCAGCCTGGCTGGGTCACCTACCCTCGCCAACCGCAATATGCGGGATTAGCCTCACCGTGTCAAGTCCATGTTGACTGCACGTCGCCTCTGCCTTTACACAAGGAAGCGATGATCCGCTCCTTCAGACATCGTGGACTCTCGGCATTGTGGCATAAAGGCGAGCCTGCGCGCATCCGGCCTGACCTCGTCGCCCGGATCCAAGTGCGTTTGGATGCCTTGCGCGCGGCCAAAACACCGGAAGCCGTGAACTTATCGGGCTTCAACTTCCATAAGCTTCGCGGCAAACCCATCCGTTACAGCATCCACGTGAACGGGCCCTGGTGCATCACCTTCGAATGGGATGGCGAGGACGCGGTCCGGGTCGACCTCGAACAATATCACTGAACCCTACGCCAGCACGCCCAACGTGCGCAGCCGCCCGATCTCGTCGGCCGCGTAGCCAGCCTCGCGCAGCACCGCCTCGCTATGCTGCCCCAGCGACGGCGCCCGTCTCGGCGCCACCTTCGCCTCGCCGTCAAGCTGGAACGGGCTCGACACAGTCAGCGTCTCGCCGTCCGCGAACGGTACCAATGCACCGATCGCCTGCATCTGCGCATCGTGCGCCACGTCGTCCACCTTGCCGACCACGCCAAACGTGACGCCCACCGCGTCGAGAATCTCTCGCCACTCCGGCATGTCCCGCGTTGCGAACACCGCGTCGAGTTCCGCCACCAGCGCGCTGGCATTCCGTAGCCGCGCCTGCTTCGTAGCGAAGCGCGGATCATCGGCCAGTTCCTCGCGTCCGATCGCTGCGAGGAACGGCCGCAACTGCCGCTCCTCGTTGAACAGCGCCATGATGAACCACCGCCCATCCCGGCACTGATAATGGTTCGCCAGCGCATTCGGCGCCTGCTCGCGCGGGGGGCGGTGCGGCATCGGTTCGCCAAACAACCGCGTCTGCACGAAGCAGCCATTCGCCCACAGCCCGTTCGCCAGCAGCGACGAACTGGCCACGCCACCTACTCCCGTCTTCTCCCGCCGATACAGCGCAGTAACGATCGCCGCATACAGACCGGTGGCGCTGGGATGATCGCCCATGCCCGGAGCGGACCGCGCGGGTACGGTATCGACATCCGCGCGCACCGCATCCATCAGCCCGGTGCGCGCCCAATAGGCGGTGGAATCGAAGCCGGTCTTCGCCGCCTCATCGCCCGCCTCGCCGTAGGCGGTGAACGACGCATAGATCAGCCGCTTATTGCGCGGCAACAGATCGGCCGGCGCCAGCTTCAGCCGATCGCGCACCGGCAACGGAAAATTGGTGACGAACACATCGGCGCCCGCGACCAACTGGTACAGCACCGAGCGTCCCGCTTCGTGTTTCAAATCCAGCGCCAGGCTGCGCTTGTTGCGTGACGTCAACTGCCAATAGTAGTCGGTCTGCGCGTGCGGATTGGCCCCGCGGCCGCGCCACGGATCGCCCGCACCCGGCGGCTCGATCTTGATCACGTCGGCGCCGAAATCGGACATGATCGTCGCCGCCGCCGGACCGGCGATCCAACTCGCGCAGTCGATGACCTTCAGGCCGGAAAACAAATGTTCTGGCATGTGCCCCTACTCATGTCTTTTCGAAGTCGATCCGCTCCACCACCGGCAGTCCGTGCAACAGGCGCCGCAAGCAGTCCAGCGCCAATTCCGCCGCACCAAGCCGCACCCATTCGCGTCCGCCCAGAACGCGCGAGCGGCGGAACGCCACCTGTTCCGCTGTGGCAATGCCAATCCAGATCGTGCCACCGAAATCAATGCGATCCGGACCGTCATCCAGCTCGATCAGCACCACCAGCGCATGCGTCGCGCCGCAGCGTTCCCGCGCCGCCCGCGCCACGGCTTCGGTGGCTTCCTGCGTCAGCGGGCCGGCCAGATGCACGCCCTCCAATCCCAGCAGTCCGTGCAACTGCGTGGCGTCGCGCACCACGATGCCGCGGCGGAACACATGTTCTGCATTTGGCAACGGCGCCAGACGCACCGCGATCTGACCGCCCGTAAAGGTTTCCACCACCGCCAGCGAGCCTTCGCGCTGCAGCAACGCCGCCAGCACAACGCCTTCCAGCGTCTGATCGTCCTCAGCGAGAATGAAATTGCCCAGCCGCTGGCGCACCTCCGCCTGCACCGGTTCCAGCTTGCGGCGGATGTCGTCGGCATCGGTGCCGCGCACCGTCAGCTTCGTCTCGATCTGCGGATAATGCGCGCGGAAGCCAAGCTTCACCGAACCATCCGGCACCATCTCCTCAACGCCGCTCAGCAACTGATCTACATGCGATTCCCCCAGCCCATATGAATGGAACCGCTTGAGGAAGATCGACGTCGGCGCCCCGCTGCGCGCCAGCAAGCGCGGAATGATCTGGTCTTCCAGCATCCGGCGCAGCTCCCGCGGCACACCCGGCGTGAAGAAAAATCGCGCGCGGCCGATGCCCAACGCGAATCCGCAGGCTGTGCCGACCGGATTGTCCAGCATTTCCGCGCCCGCCGGCAGCATCGCCTGTTTGCGGTTGTTCGGCGGCATGTTGCGCGCACGGCGGGAGAAGAACTCCTCCATGCGGACCAGCCATTCCTCGTGCAGTTCCAGCTCCACGCCGGCCGCCTGTGCCGCAACCTCCTGCGACAGGTCATCGACCGTCGGGCCGAGCCCGCCATTGACGATCACCGCATCGGCGCGTCCTCCCGCATGTTGGAACGCCTGCAGCAGACTGTCGCGGTCATCGCCGACCGTGGTGCCCCAATGCACTGACAGCCCGACATCTTCGAGCTTCTGGGCCATATAGCTGAAATTGGTGTTGACGATCTTGCCAGTGAGGACCTCGTCTCCCGTACAGATGATCTCGATGCGCATGTCGCTGCTCTCCTCCAGGGCATAGCTTGCGGGTTGCGCGGGCGAAGGGCAAGCTTGCCGTCAACCCCACGGCAAACCGGAGGAGCGTAACCATGGCCAAGCTGCTGTCCCACCTACCCGAGCGCCTGCACCATCACGCCTATGTCGTGAAGGACCAAGAGAAGAACCGGCAATTCTTCGAGGACGTGCTGGGGATTCCGCTGGCCGCCACCTGGTGCGAGCGCCACTTCAGCCCCTGGGTGAAGCGCGACGTGGCGTTCTGCCACACCTTCTATGCGCTCGGCGACGGCGGCGCGCTGGCGTTCTTCTCGTTTGCCGATGACGAGGTTTACCAGAAGACCCAGGCGGAAAAGCCGGCGCAGATCGGCAACTTCGATCACGTGGCGTTCAAAGTTGACGACACGACCTATGACGAGCTGATCGCACGGGTGAAGGCGGCGGGCGAGGCGGTACGCGAAACCGATCACGGCTATTGCCGGTCGATGTACTGCACCTCACCGGACGGATTGATCGTCGAGTTCACCGTCGATCCGCCGAACGCAGCCGAGATCGATGCGATCCGCCGCGCCGACGCGCACGCCGAACTCGCACGCTGGATGGCCGGCGATCATCGCACTAACAACGATCTGCGGACGCGTGAGGCGGCGTAGGCGCTATCCACGCCAAAGCTGTAACAGCGGTCCTTGCCTGCCCGCCACCGGATCGGCGTTCGGTGCCGCCACCGCGGCGATGTTGCGCACTACGGCATCGTGTTCGGCCGGATCGCCGCGGTGTTGGTCCGGCTGCGCCGTGTTGTCCGGATAGGCGCCGACGATCAACAGATCCGCCGATTTTTCCACTCTGCAATGACCGACGCCGGCCGGCAGCACGACCACGTCGCCTGCCTGCACCTCCAGCGTTTCGCCACCCGGGCCACCGAACTGCACCTTGGCGTGGCCACGCGCTACACCCAGCGCTTCATGGGCATTGCTGTGGAAATGCTGGAACGGATGCACGCTGTCGCGCCAGGCCGGCGGCCAGCGATTGGCCCCGAACAGCCGTTCGATCGCCGCTGGATCGGCGGGTACTGCACCGCGATACACCAGCATCGGCAGTTTGGAATTGGGGATTGCCCCGTCATCGGCGAAAGTGAATGTCTGCGGCTCGTTCATGCTCCGTCACTCCGCTGAGGTTGATTGGTTATGGCCGATCAGGCCCCGTTTTTCATCATCGGCGCCGGCCGCTCCGGCACCACGCTGCTGCGGCTGATCCTGACTGGCCATTCGCGCCTGCACATTCCGCCGGAGACCTGGTTTCTCCGCCCGCTTGTGCGGGATTTTCCACTGACCGGCGCCCTGACGCAACCGCAGTTCGAACGCGCGATCGAGACGGTGGTTCGGCACGAGCGCTGGCCCGACATGAATCTGGCCCCGGATGAGCTGCGGCGTAAGGCCGCCGCGCTGCCGCAGCCGAGGCTCGTCGATCTGATCGATCTCGTCTACCAGCATCTGCTGGACGCCAGCGGTAAGCAACGGCTGGGCGACAAGACGCCGCACTATTTCGCTATCGTGCCCGAGCTGGCGACGCTGTATCCGCGAGCGAAGTTCATATATCTGGTCCGCGACGGGCGTGACGTGGCGATCTCCTGGATCGATGCCGGCTGGCAGCGCTACTACGAACCAGGCTTCGAGTGGCCCGCGGCGATGGCGCATCTGCGCCTCGATCGTGCCGCGTACCCGAATCGCGTGCTTGAGGTCCGCTATGAAGACCTGGTGCGGCAGCCGGCAGAGGTTACAGGTCAGGTCTGCGCTTTTCTTGACGAGACCTTCGAACAGGAGATGCTCGATTGGCGAGACAGGGCCGATTTGGTTGCAGCACGCGATCGACACTTACATGCGCGCCTGCAACAGCCGCTTTCAGACGGTGCGATCGCGGTGTGGCGCCACCGATTGTCGGCAGTCGAGTGCTTTGCCATGGAAGCCTGCCTGCACCGCGAACTGGCGCAGAGCGGTTACACGCTGCGCTTCGCGGCGCGCGGCTGGCGTCCGCTGTTCCACATTACCGCCGGGTTGTTGCGCGCGCTGCCATCGTCGCTGCGGCGCGGCATTCCGTACCTGCAGAAGCGAGGGATACTGCCAAGAAATGTGTATTTGTGACCCAGAATACTCCCCCTCCCGCAAGGGGGAGGGGGAGCATTCATTGCTTACCTGCTTACAACGCCGCCTCGATGCGTTCGCACAGCGTTCGCAGCACCGTGATGCGGGCGAAGTACTTGTCATTCGCCGGGACCAGCACCCACGGCGCAAAAGCATTATTGGTCCGGTCGATCATGTCGCACACCGCCCGGTCGTATAGGGCAGCCTTCTCGCGGTTGCGCCAGTCCTCCGGGGTAAGCTTGAAGCTCTTGAACGGCGATTTCTCGCGCGCGTGGAACCTTGTCAGTTGCTCGTCCGGCGTGATGGTCAGCCAGAACTTGACGACGACGCCTCCTGCCTCGGCAAGCTGTTCCTCGAAGTCGTTGATCTCGCCGTAGGCGCGCATCCAGTCCGCCTCGGAGCACAGCCCTTCGACGCGCTCGACCAGGACGCGGCCGTACCAGGAACGGTCGAAGATGGTCACCCGGCCAAGCCGCGGCAGGTGCCGCCAGAAGCGCCAGAGATAGGGCTGGACGCGTTCCTCCTCGGTCGGCGCCGCGATCGGAATGACGCGATAGTGCCTGGCGTCCAGCGGCCAGACGACGCGACGAATGGCGCTGCCCTTGCCCGCCGCGTCCATCCCCTCGAACACGACGATGACCGAGCGCTGGCTGAACTTCCGATGCCGCGTCAGCAGGTTGAGCGTGCCCTGGTATTTGTCCAGCGCGTGCCGGTAGTCCTTGCGCGGCAGCGTCTGATGGTAGTCGAGGACGGACAGCACGGTGCGGCCGTCGGCGGGCGGCTCCGGCAGAGCCGCCGGTTGCGCAGTCGGCGGCTTGGCGCCGGTCAGTCGTCGCTGCACCGCCTCGGCGATGGCGCGCCCGACCGTGAGATAGCGGAAGTTCGGATCGCTCCCCTCGACCACGGTCCACGGCGCGTGCCCGGTGCTGGTGCGGCGCAGCGCTAATTCCGACACCTTGCGGAAGCGGTCATAGATCTTGAACCGCTCCCAGTCGGTGTCGCTGATGCGCCAGCGCGTCTTCGGGTCGGCCTCCAGCGCCTTCAGCCGCTCCTTCTGGGCCTGCTTCGACAGGTGGAACCAGAATTTCAGCAGCAGCGTGCCTTCGTCCACCAGCATGCGCTCGAAGCGGACAATGCGTTCGGCGGCGCGCACCAACTCGTCCTCGGTGATCTTGCCGGCGACACGGTCGAGAACGGGGTTGGAGTGCCAGGCGCCGAACAGGATCCCCATGCGCCCCTTCGGCGGCAGCGCGCGCCAGTAGCGCCACATGCGCGGTCGCTCGCGTTCCTCGTCTGACATCTCGCCGAACGCGGTGGTGACGATGTGGCGCGGGTCCATCCACTCGTGCAGGATATTGAGGGTCTCGCTCTTCCCGGCGCCGTCCACGCCCCCGATTACGATCACTACCGGGAATTCGGCCTTCTCCAGCATGTCGTATTGCAGGTTAAGCAGGCGGGCGCGGAGCAGCGGCTCCTCACGGTCATAGTCTGCCTTCGCGATCTCGTGGCCGAGTTCCGCCGATTCGAACATTTTCCGCGCCTTTCGCCGCTGCCACCCGCTTCGGATGGCGTCGCAAGGTTCACGGACTGCTCCCAATGCGATACCATACCGCGGAATCATCGATGAAAGCGAGACGCCCGTGCCGCGGGAAGCGCAACTGGCGGTCCTGTTCGCCGATGTCTCCGGTTCGACCCAGCTCTACGACACGCTGGGGGACGTCCGGGCCCGCACCATTGTCGCGCGCTGCATCGCGGTGATGACGGAGGCGACGCATCGGCACGGCGGCACGTTGGTGAAGACGATCGGCGACGAGGTGATGACGACTTTTCCGGACGCCGCGGCGGCGGCCGAAGCCGCCTGCGAAATGCAGGAGGGCATCACCGGCCAGATGGTGGTGGAGGGACGCCCGCTCGCCATCCGCGTCGGCTTCCATTTCGGGCCGACCTTGCTGGAGGATGCCGACGTATTCGGCGACGCGGTCAACCTGGCGGCGCGCATGACAAACCAGGCGAAGTCCGGCGAGATCCTCACCACCGGCGCGACGGTGGAGCACCTGGACGGGAAGCGGCGCAAGGCGTGTCGGCAGATCGACCTGACCGTGGTCAAGGGCAAGCGGGAGGAGATCGCGATCTACGAGTTGCTCTGGCAGGCCGAGGACGCCACGATCATGCGGGCGCCCTGGGCGACGCACCAACGCACCGGCGTCCAACTGGTGCTTACCGCCGGCGCAACGCGACTGGAGCTGGGCGAGGGTCAACCGTCGATGACCATCGGCCGGGCAGAGCAGAACGATCTGGTGGTGCACCAGCCGGTGGTGTCACGGCTGCATGCGCGCATCGAGTATCGCAACGGGCGGTTCGTGCTGACCGATCTCAGCGCTAACGGGACCTATATAGCGGCCGATGACGATGGCAGTGGCTACGTGCATCGCGACAGCTACGTGCTTACCGGCTCCGGCACGTTGGGGCTGGGCGAGGCGGTGTCGCCGGGCTCTCTGGCGACGGTGCGGTACGAGCCGGGTTAACGCCTGTTCAGGCTGGCCAATAACGACGTGCCGCCCCGTGCACCTCGCCTGCCCAGCGGGAGCGCAGGCCGGCCATGACGGACGAGAGGCGGCGCCGCCTTATCTTGACGCCTATGCGTAAGGCCCGGTCCTGCCCAGGCCAGGACAGCAGCGAGAGTGCCGCACGTGTCACCCCCGACCGGACCCTCCGGCACGTCGCGGAAGATGCTGTATCTCTCCGTTCACGCATCTTTGGCGCGCAGACGATACTGGACTATCCCGACGCGGCCGGTTACGATTGTAACCAATCGGGGGCCATATCCCGGCCTCGCGGCGGAGGCGACGATGCGACCAGCACGCGTAGCGTCCGGATTGCCATGGCAGCCAACGCCCGAGCTTGCGGCCCGCATCGATGCGCTCGCCCGTGCCTATCGCACCGAGGTGCGCGACACCCTCGCCCCACTGGTCGCCGCATGGCATCCCGCGCTGTCCGCATCTGCCACCGAATATGCCAAGATGCTGGAACTCAGCACCAAGATGACCCTGGTCGGGCATGCCTGCACCATGCTCTCAGGCTACGAGTTCGACGCGCGCCGCCGGCGCATCGCCATCCTGTTCGGCTGCTGCTGCTTCCTCGCCGACAGCTTCCTGGACGATTTCGGCCCCGCGGCGACGCGCCTCTATCTGCAGCGGTTCGCGCGGCTGCTGTCCGCCGGCTGGTTCGAGATCCGCACCGAGCGCGAACGGCTGTTTTACGTCGTGCTTGCGCGTTTGTTCGCTGAACGCGACATGCTTGACCCGCTGCTGCGCCAGGCGATCCTGCGGCTGCACGCCGCGCAGGCCCAGGATGTGATGCTGCGGCTCGATCCCGACCATCTCGCAGCGCTACCGGAACGCCATCAGCGCACCCTGCTCAAGCGCAACGCGCGCGATCGCAGTGGCCACGCCATCATCGCCTTGACCACGTTTCTCGTGCCATCACTGCCGCTGGCGATGATCGCGCTGATCTTCGCCGCCGGCGCGCTGATCATGTTCATCGACGACCACGGCGACTGCTACACCGATCGGCGCGACGGTCGCCTGACCTACATGAATCAGGTGCGTGATCCCGAACGCGTGCTCCATCGCATCGCACTCGCTTATTTCGCCCGCCTCGCGAGCGGCCTGCCATCCAACGAAGGCCGCGACCTGCTGCTTGGTTTCCTGCTGCGTTACTACCTCACCCGCATCGACAAGCACCGCGAGCAACGTCGCCGCGGCGGGACGGCGTGGGATGTCTACGAGTGAGTCCGCGCGCCCGCTGCTGGACCAGGCGGCGCTCGCCGTGCAGGCGCTGCATCGCGCGGGCCGGCTCGGCTCCGACGTCCTGGTGCGGATCGACAACACCGAAGAGACAGCCGCCGCGCCGTATCAGTTCGATGCCGCGCGTGGCACATTGCACCGGCGTGGCTGCCGCGCGATCCCGGATGGTGCGCCGCTGTACGCGCGGTGGCATCTTACGCGCGACGACCTGAAACACGCATGCAAACGGTGCAAACCCTTGCCGGACGAGCAACACAACACCGAGCCCACCGATCGCGCCGACCTGCTGTTCGGCCTGGTGTCGCTGGTGGACCAGTTCGGCGGCGTTCTGAAGGAACGCGGCAAGGACTTTCGGAAGACGGAAGAGGGACAGCAGCTCAGCGCACAGCTTGGCGCGATCTATCGCAACCTCGGGCGGCGCGAGAAGGACGTGTTGGACACCGTGCTCTCCACTCTCGACGCGGTGATCGAGCGGCTGCGCGCGCTCGACCGCTCGCTGAACCGCAACGGTGCCGATGGGAGGGACTGATCGTGCCACGCATCAACCTGTCGATCCGGCTGGGCCCGATGGTGCATTTCGAAGTGCAAGGCGAGAACTGCACCCAGGTCGCCGAGGCGCTGGAAGGCTTCGAACGGCTGAACGCCGTGGTGGACGCAATGTTCAGCGATCTGGCGGCGCGCGTTTACCCCGAGGGCGAGGTGCCACCCATCGTACCGGAGCGGACGCCATGAACCTCAAGGCGCGGATCAATGTCGCGGCGCATCCGGATATGCGGTTGCGCGCGCGGGTGGACAGCCTGGATTTCGCGGTGCAGGGCGAGGCTACGCTTGGCATTGCCACGGGGGAGATCCATGCCGTTGTAAGCGAGATTCCGCTGCGGCTGGCAATCCCGTTTCATCGCCATCGCCGCGTTGTCGCCGGCTCGCTCGGCCCGTTCGGGCTGACCATCCGGCCCGCGGAGGCCACCATCCGGATTACCGATGCGCGGGTCGGTGGCACGCTCGGCGGCAAGGAGGGCATTGCCGGCGAGCTCCATTGCCAGGGCAACTGCAGTGCCGATGTCGAGATCGTCGGCGAGGCCCCGGGCAAGATCCTGAAGGCGGCGGTCGAAACCGTGTTCGAGGAATGACGGCGCCATGATCCGCGTCGTGCACCACATGGTCTGCCGCCACCAGGTGGAGGTGGCGGTGCGGCCGCCGCGCGCGGAACTCTATTTCCGCGACGAACGCTGGATCGACCCGATCAACACGCAGCTTCGGTTCGAGGCGGTAGTCTACAATGCCGATCGCGGGGTGACCTGGCAGGTGCTGGCGCCGGATGGCGGGCCGGGCGCCGGGACGATCGACGCCACCGGCCTCTATCGCGCCCCGGACAAGGGCGCGCTGACGAGCGGCACCACCGACGTCGTGGTGGCGACCGCGCGCGCCGATCCGCTGCGTAAGGCATTCGCGTGGGTGGCGTTGGTCGGTTTCGGCCCGCTGCCGGCGCCGGCGCCGCGTATCGAGATCTGGCCCAAACGTGTGACACTGTTCTATGCCAGCGGCTACGACAACCCATACATCGACGACAGCAACAAGCGGCAGGTTTTCCGCGCCTTCCCGGCGCACGCGCCGAATCCCGACGTGCAGTGGCTGGTGATCCCCCCGCCGCCGGCCCTGTCGGGGCCGCCGGTCGGCCCCGATCCGTGGTTCACCTATTTGGCACCCCCCTCGCCGACCGTCGCCCCAGAAGCCCCCACCCCACCCGTGGAGGTTACTATCATCGCCCAGTTGGTCGCCGACATTGCCGTGCAGGACGACGCGAAGGTCACGCTGCTCAACTACGCCTGGCCCAACTTCTGGGGTGCGCTGCCATGAAGGTGACGCCGCTCAACTGCGCCTGGCCCAACTTCTGGGGTTCGCTGCCATGGATGTAGAGATCAAGAATGAAGACACCAACGGTGCGATCGAGCTCGCGCCGTTCAGTATCCGTACTGTTCAAAATGTCGCACCGGTCGCGGTGCACATCAAGGAACTCAACCAGGTAGATCCGCTGCTGATCGAATCGTTGCGCATCGATCGGGTGCGCGAGATCGATCCGCTATCCGTCGACCGGCTGAACGTGACCCGCCTGCCGGTGGTCAACCTGTCGGTCAACCAGGTGCCCGAAGTCGCGATCGGCGTCAGCCGGCTGCCGCCGGTGGCGATCGCCGTGCAGCAATGTTTCGATATGCCGTCCGACTACACGGCGCGCGCCCGCTTCCTGGGTTTCGAGGTGCTGCGCATCCACCTGTCCGGGCAGACCCGCGTGATCCCACGCGACCGCGCGCGGCGTGAGCAGGCGCACACGCCCGACCGCAGCTTCGCCTTGGTGGCCGCGGCCGGAAATCCCGCCATCCCCAGCAGGCTGGAAGAACGTTGCGCCGAGGCGACCCCGCTGCCGCGCGCGGTAAGCTTCGGCCCGCCCCGCTTTGCCTACGCGGCCCGAGGCTGAGATGCGGTACACGCCTGTCCGCCCACCAGCGATCGACCCAGCGCGGCTGGTGGCCGCCGCGATGCGGGCGCCCTTCGCCCTGTTCTGGGGACCGGGTTGCGTGATCCGCCGCACCGCCGAGAGCTTCTTCTGGGGCGCGTCGCCGGCACCTCGGCCATGCCCGATGCCGATCCACATCTACAAGATCGCCTGCGAGCCGCCCTGCTACGGCGGTTGCGGTTGCAAATGTGGGTGCCGTCATGGCTGACCGCGCCGGCAATGGCACCGACACGGCGCCCCCGGCCAATGGAACCCGGGGCAGCGCGGACGCGCAACCGCCGCCCACCGATGATGGGCTCGATCTCAAGGCTCGGCTGGACCGGTTCGGCGAATTGCTCGGCAAAGGGCTGGACCTGGCGGAGGCCGGGCTGTCGCTCGGACTCACCGTGGCCAGCACACTGGGCGCCGCGGCGCAGCAGAAGATCTTCGAGAAGATGATGGGGGCGACGGCACCCGAACAACCCGCCGCCCCGCCGCCGCCGACCACAGGCTCGGCGGCGCCACCGGACGCGCCGCCTGCTTTCGGCATCACCAACCGCCTGCGGCTGGCACCGGGCATGCCACTCAGCATCTCATTCTCGATCAACAACGACAGCGCCGCGGCGCCGAAGCATGTCGCGCTGCGCGTCGAGCCGTTCACCGGCGAACGCACCGGCGCGATGCTGCCGCCGGCCAGCCTGTCGGTGATCCCCGAAGCGGCCACCATCGCTCCGATGGATTTCGAGAAGTTCGTGCTGCGCGGCGAGATCCCGGATACCTCGCCGGCCGACATCTATCACGGCAGCATCGCGGTCACCGCCGAAGACGGCATGCGCATCCCGGTCCTGCTGGTGATCGAGACATGATCCACGATGTAATCGTGGTGGGCGCGGGACCGGGCGGCAGCGCCGCCGCCAGCTTCCTCGCGCGCCGCGGCGTGGACGTGCTGCTGGTGGACAAGTCCGATTTCCCGCGTGACAAGGTGTGCGGCGACGGTCTGACGCCACAGGCGCTTTACTGGTGCGACCGGCTCGGCTGCGTCGACGAGGTGCTGGCGCAGACCAAGGGCGTGATCCATGACTGCGACCTGTTCGTGAACGGACGCCGCATATTGACCGGCGGATTCCCCGATGGCACCGCCTATCCGGATTTCGCGGTGCTGCTGGATCGCCGCCGCTTCGATCACACGCTGATGCGCAACGCGCTGGCGCACGGCGCGCGCTTTCGCGCCGGCGTGACGGTGCGCGGCGTTGAGCGCGACGCCGAGGCGGCGACCGTGCTCGCGCGCACGTCATCGGGCACCGAGGCGTTTCGTGGCCGCATCGTGATTGGCGCCGACGGCGTGACCTCGGCGGTGTCGCGCGCGATCGGCAACACGCTGAAGGACGGCGTCATGGCGGTGTCGCTACGCGCTTACTATCGCGGCGTGAAGATCTCCGGTGCGCCGATCCGGGTGTATTTCGACCGCGACTATTTTCCCGGCTATGGCTGGCTGTTCTTCGACGAGTCGGGCTTCGCCAATATCGGCCTCGGCTACGCCTTCGACCGCAACTTCCCGCTGGCCGACCTCGGCGCCTGCTTTCGCCGCTTCATCGCTACCGAACTGGCCGACGCGCTCAGCGACGCCGAGCGGTGCGGCGGCGTGTCCGGCGGCTCGGCGGCGTTCTACCGCCCGCGCCGCATCGTCGATGACCGGGTGATGTTGGTCGGCGACGCGGCGAACCAGGCCGACCCGCTGAACGGCGGCGGCATCCACAAGGCGATGGAGAGCGCCTACCTTGCGGCTGAGGCGGCGCTGGACGCGCTGGAGGTGGGCGATCTGTCCCGCCAGAGGCTGGCGCGCTACGAGGCGCTACTGCGCCAGCATGTGGAATGTGACTGGCAGACTGCGGAGATCTTCCTGGCAATCGCCAAGAATCCGAACCTGCGCGATTTCTGCCTGTTCGTGCTGGAGCAGATCGGCCGGCTGACCAGTGAAGATCGGCGGTTCGAGGAATTCTGCGCCGGGGTGTTCAGCGGTGTGCTGTCGCAGAGCATCGCGCTATCGCCACGCGCGCTGTACCATGCATTCCCGCGCGACCGTGCCGCCTGGGCGGCATTCCTGGCGGTCAATGGCGGCGCCGCGGCGCCGGCTCGGCTAGCGCGTGGCGCGGTGGCCGGGCTTATCGCCGCCGGCCGCGGCGCGCTCCGCGATCCGGTGCCGAACATCGACTGGGGTCTGGAAGTGGCGACCAAGGCATTGCGCCTCGGCGGCCGTCACGTGAGTGCCTGGGCAGGCGCATAATCAAGGAGGACGTTTCCATGGCGACCATCCTGGACCCGATCAGCAACGCGGTGCACGACACCGCAGCGACGCTGCTCGACCAGCAGGTTCCGAGCAAGCTTGCCAGCGCCGTGAACAGTTTCGTCAGTGCGGGCTTCGACACGCTGACGCAGGTGCTGACCGTGGTGCGCGACCTGACCGCGCCGGCGACCCCACCGGCGCCAACACCGGCGGCGCCGGCCCCCGGACCGTGACAGGAGGCGACGATGGGCTGCATGACCTGCATGCCGTGCCGGACACCCACCTGGGCCTGGGTGGTGCTGAACGAGCTGGAGGTGGACAGCACCAGTACCAGCGCCGCGGCGTTCACCGGGATGGGCGGCGCGAACGGTGCCTCGGTCGAGTACGTGGTGGATCAGGGCGCGGCCAATCCCGCAGTGACCGTGGACATCGCCGCGGGCGGAACGAGTACCACCTGGACCGCCGCAGCGATCACCCCGGGGTTCCACGCGCACCGGTTCGGGCCATTGCCGCAAGGCGCGAAGCTCACCCTGTCGGCGACTGATGCCATGGCACGGCTGCGCTGGTGCGAGCCGGTGTATTGCTGAAAAGGAAAGCGAACATGCAACCAGGAATGGGGCTTCATCGCTACACCGGAACGGCGCCGATCATGCCGTTCGGCCCGTGGCGCGGGATGGCGCCGCCTGGCCATTGCCGGCGATGCGGCCAGTCGAGCGCGACCTGCTGCTGCGGCTGCCGCGAATGCCGCAAGGAGGCGAAGGAGTTGCTGGTCACGCCGGATACCGCCACAGGCACCGGCGTGACCACGGTCCCACCTTACTCCCAGATGAGCGTGCTCCGGTCTCTGAAAATCAACCGTGTGCAGGGGGCGCAGCAGGAGGTGGGTGAGCCTGCGGTCTACAGCGGGACGGCGTTCATCGGTGGCGGTTGCTGCGTGACTCTCGCAGTCGAATACGCACCGATCTACCCCATCGTCCCATTCGGGGTGCAAGTGGATGTCGTGAGTAGTGATAACACCGAGCTCACCTGGGCGCGCGGGGAGCCGGCGGGCACAGGCTATTGTGTGCACGAATGCGTCATCACCACCAAGCCGGGTGCGACGCTCACGCTGACGGTGGCGAACTGCACCGGGCGGGTGCGCTGGTGCGAAGTGTTCAGTTGCTGATGGAAGGAGTGTGCGATGAGCGACCCCAACCCGGTTCCGGAGGGACCGCCCGCCACGCCAGCGCCTGCAAGCGGGGCCACCGCGGCGCAGGAGGCGTTCGGGAAATACAAGTCACGCCTGGCAGGAGGGCCAATGGCGATGCCGGTGATGCCGGGCTGGGCGATGCCGCCCTCTATGGGCGCGCTGCCGGCGTATCCGCCCGGATATCCCTACGCGCCACCGGGGCCGGAACGGCCGCATCCGATGGGATCGCTGGCCGAGCGCCTGGGTACCACGGTCCGGCTGGGTGTCGATCTGCTCAACGCCGCCCTGGCCAGCGGGGTGAGCGCGTTTGGCGGCATTGCGGCGGAGTATCGGCCCGGACCGTGGGGCGAGCATGGCTATGGCGGCCACTGTGGCTGCGAATGCGGCTACGATTGCTGCGAGGTGATGGGTGGCGGCGGCCGCCCCGGCGTACACGGCTGCGGCTGCGGGTGCTGCTAGAGTAGACCACGCCATACATCTCGCCCGCGCAGCGGGAGGGGTGATCTCACCCCACCCGCCCGCGGCACTCGCCGAACCCGATCGTGACGCGACCGGGCCGGCGGCAATGCGCCTGGAAGACCACCTCGTCACCGTCCTCCAGATACCGGCGCGTCTCGCCGTTCGGCAGCGTGACCGGGTCGCGCCCGCCGCTTGTCATTTCCAGCAGGCAGCCGGCGCTGCCTGCCGCGGTTCCTGACAATGTGCCGCTGCCGAACAGATCGCCCGCCTGAAGGTTGCAACCATTCGACGTGTGGTGCGCCACCGTCCAGTACAGCACGTCGCCCTTGGCATGCGACAGGCGGAACGGTGCCGCGCCGGCCTCTCGCATCGCTTGTGTCCGCAGCAACACCTCGAACGCGATGTCGAGCGCGCCGTTCGCCTGGTCCGCCGCGTCGAACAGGTGCGGCAGCGGCGCGGGATCGCCGGCCGGGCGGGGTGGCTGCGGACCGTGGAATGGCGCCAGCGCCTCGGCGGTGATGATCCACGGCGAGACGCTGGTGCGGAAACTCTTCGCCAGGAACGGGCCAAGCGGTTGCGATTCCCAGGTCTGGATGTCGCGCGCCGACCAGTCATTGAGCAGGCAGCAGCCGGCGATGTGCTGCGACGCTTCGGCGATCGGGATCGGCGTGCCGAGCTCGTTGCCGGGCCCAATCCAGACGCCGCGTTCAAGCTCGTAATCGAGATTGCGGCATGGGCCGTAGCTTGGCGCTGAATCGCGAACCATCGCCCCGTTGTCATTGCGAGGACCGAAGCGACGAAGCAATCTTCCACGTGAGGAGCCACTGCTCGCCGAGCGGGAGATTGCTTCGTCGCTGCGCTCCTCGCAATGACAGCTAGGTTTGGAAATGCCGGCGCAGGCCCTGCCAGCACGCATCATAGTCGCGCTGCAGCTCGGGCATCGCCAGCGCGTGCCGGGTCGGCCGCAGCACTTGCCGCGTCTCGAACATGAAGGCGAGCGTATTGTCGATCCTATGCGGCGCAAGCTCCGCCGCCATTGCGCGTTCTGTGGTCTCCACATCGGGGCCGTGTGCGCTCATGCAGGAATGCAGCGACAGGCCGCCCGGACTGAAGCCGCCGGCCTTCGCGTCATAGGCGCCGTGCACCAGGCCCATGCACTCGTTCATCACGTTGCGATGGAACCACGGCGGGCGGAACGTATGCTCGGCCACCATCCAGCGCGGCGGGAAAATTACGAAATCCACGTTCGCGGTGCCGGAGGAATCGGTGGGCGAGGTCAGCACGGTGAAGATCGACGGATCGCAATGGTCGAAGCTCACCGTGTTGATCGCCATGAAGCGGGCGAGATCGTATTTGTACGGCGCCAGGTTGCCATGCCAGGCGACCACGTCGAGCGGCGAATGGTCGAGTTCCGTCACCCATAGCGCGCCGCCGAATTTTTGCACCAGTTCGGTGGGTTCGTCGCGATCCTCGAACCGGGCGGTCGGCGTCAGGAAATCTCGTGGCTGCGCCAGCCCGTTGGCGCCGATCGGACCCAGATCGGGCAGCCGCAGCACCGGCCCGTGATTCTCGCAGACATAGCCGCGCGCCGTGGTGTCCGGCAGCGTCACGCGGAACCGCACGCCGCGCGGGATCACCGCGATCTCGCCGGGTGCGACCGTCAGCCGGCCCAGTTCGGTGGCGAGCGTCAGGCGTCCCTGCTGCGGCACGATCAGCAACTCGCCGTCGGCATTCCAGAACACGCGCCGCATCGGCTGGTTGGCACAGTAGATGTGCACCGACACGCCGGTGCCTGTTTGCGTGTCGGCGTTGGCCACCATCGTCACCAGACCGGCGACGAAATCCATTGGCTCAAGCGGCAGCGGCAATGGATCCCAGCGCAGCCGATTCGGCGTTGGCTCGGCAAGCGGCGTGCACAATCGGCCGTTGTCGATACGCTGATAGGGCTTGTGATCGGCCGAGGGGCGGATGCGGTACAGCCAGGAGCGGCGCGACTCCGCCCGCGGCACTGTGAATGGCGTGCCGGACACTTGCTCTGCATACAAGCCGAGCGGCGGACGCTGCGGCGAATTCTGTCCGACTGGCAAGGCGCCGGCGATCGCTTCGCTGGCATGTTCGTTGCCGAAGCCGGAGAGATAGGCAGGCAGATCAGGCATCGCGGTCTCCCGTTGGTCAGGATGCGTCCGGCTGGCGTTCCGGCGCGGTGTCGCGGAACGCCGGCAGCGTTAGCGCCGTCGCTTCGGCGCGTTGCAATGTGGGATAAGCATCGAGCGGACATTTGTAGCGCCGCGCATTGGCCATCTGCGGGACCAAACAGACATCGGCCAGGCTCGGCGCATCGCCGAAGCAGAACGGGCCTGCGCCCGCGTCGCGCAGCAGTGCTTCCAGCGCGCTGAGGCCTTCGGCAATCCAATGATGGTACCAGGCGTCGCGCGCCGCGTCGCCTTGGTCCATCGCGTGCTGCAGGTAACGCAGCACGCGCAGATTGTTCAGCGGGTGGGTGTCGCAGGCAATCGCCAGCGCGAAAGCGCGGACCTGCGCGCGTGCCAGCGGTTCGGCGGGCAGCAGGTGCGGCGTGGGATGGGTTTCCTCCAGCCATTCGATGATGGCGAGCGACTGTGTCAGCAGCGCGCCGTCATCGGTCTCCAGCACCGGCACCACGCCGAGCGGATTTTTCTCCCGAAACGCGGCGGTGTTCTGTTCGCCGCCATCCTTCAGCAGGTGGACGAACTGCTGTGCCGGCGACAGGCCCTTCAGCGCCAGCGCGATGCGCACGCGCCACGCCGCGGAGGAACGAAAATATGTGTAGAGCTGCATGGTCGTTCTCCCATGACCATCGAATCGAGCTGGAAACTGCCCGTTCCCAGGCAGCATTATTCGCGTTATGCAGGGACGTCGCCTGGGAGGAGATGAAGCTAGATGAAAACCGAACCGAGAGCCATGCCGGCGCTCGGCGTGGCCCCTGAGGCGGCGCAAGCCGACTTCCGGCTGGAGGATTTTTTGCCCTACCAGTTGTCGGTGGCCGCCAATCGCGTCTCGCGGCTGTTCTCCCGCCGCTATTCCGGCACCTATGGCTTGACGATTCCGGAATGGCGTGTGTTGGCGACCATTGGCCGGTTCGGCAGCGTGTCGCCGACAGCGGTGTGCGAATGGACGGCGATGGACAAGGTCAAGGTCAGCCGCGCCGCGGCGGGGTTGGTGGCGCGTGGACTGCTCCGGCAATTGCCCGACCCGACGGACGGCCGCGGCCGACTGTTGCGCATGACGCGCAAGGGGGAAGCGGTGCATCAGGGCGTTGTGAAGCTGGCGCGCGCGCTGGAGGCGACGCTGGCCGAGGGCATGGGACCGGCCCAGTGGGTCGCGCTGAGCAAGGCCCTGGTGCGCCTCAACGCGCATGTCCAAAGCATCGAGGGGCCGGATCACGGGGAAGCGGTGGACTGAAGGTCCAGCGACGACCGCCGCCCATCGTCATGGCAGGCGAAGACCCGCCGTGACGATGGGGACGGGACTCGCTTGTCACAAAAACTTCGCTAGGATTGCCGCACGGCGTTGTCCGCGTCCGGGTGTGGCAGGGCCACCACGCGGCCGGCGCCGCATGCAAGAACAACATCAGGAGGCGCGGCGATGTCAGGAAACCAGAACGGCAGAAGTCCCCGCTCGGTGGCGCTGGTGGGCCCGTACAGCAGCGGGAAGTCCACGCTGTTCGAGGCAATGATGGAAGCGGCCGGCGCGCCGGTGAAACGGCCCGCCGACCCACGCAACCGCCCGATGACCACCGAGACCCGGATCGGCCACGGCAGCTACCTCGGCGATGCCTGGGCGGTGCTGGACTGCCCCGGCTCCATCGAGTTCAACCATGAGATGTGCGCGGCGCTGGCGATGGTGGACATCGCCGTGGTGGTCTGCGAGCCGGTGCCCGCGCGTGCGCTGACCGTGGCGCCGGCGCTGAAACTGCTGGCCGATTTGGGCGTGCCGCATGTGCTGTTCATCAACAAGATCGACACGCTGGAGGGCAGCGTGCGCGACACGCTGGCGGCGTTGCAGGCTTATGCGAAATCGCCGCTGGTGCTGCGCCAGGTGCCGATCATCGATGGCCAGACGGTCAACGGCTATATCGATGTGGTAAGCGAGCGCGCCTATCGCTACCGCAAGGGTCAGGCTTCCGAATTGATGCAGATTCCATCAACGATGCGGGACGAAGAGCAGGAGGCGCTGGGTAAGCTGGTGGAGACGCTGGCGGACCATGACGATGCGTTGCTGGAGAAGGTGCTGGAGGACATCAAGCCCAGCCCCGATGAGATCTATCGCGATCTGCGGAAGGACCTGGCGGCCGGATCGGTGATCGAGGTGCTGCTGGGTTCGGCGGAGAACGCCAACGGCGTGCGCCGGTTGTGGAAGGCGCTGCGGCACGACACGCCGTTCGTGGCCGAGACCGCCGAGCGCAAGGGCATTCCCGCGGATGGGCCGCCGCTGGCGCAGATATTCAAGACTGTGCACGCCGGCCATACCGGCAAGCTGTCCTATGCGCGCGTCTGGCGCGGCACGATCAAGGACGGCGCGACGCTGGGCGGGTCGCGGCTCGGCGGCATCTATCATTTCCAGGGCGGCGAACTGACGAAATGCACCGAGGCGGTGGCCGGCGACATCGTCGCGTTCAGCCGGCTGGAGGGCGTGGCGACCGGTGACACGGTGTCGCCCGGTGCCACGCCGGAGCGATTGCCGTTCCCGGTGCCGCCGCCGCCGGTCTACTCGCTGGCGATCGCCACCTCCGACCACAAGGACGATGTGAAGCTGAACGGCGCGCTGCTCAAGCTGCGCGAGGAGGATCCGACTCTGACGATGACGCAAGCGCAGGACACCAGTGAAACGGTTTTGCATGGCCAGGGGGAGATGCATTTGAATGCGACGGTCTCCCGGCTGTCGAACAATTACGGATTGAAGGTGACGACGCACAAGCCGCAGGTCGCGTTCAAGGAGACGATTCGCCGGGCGGTGCACGAGCATGGCCGGCTGAAAAAGCAGAGCGGCGGACACGGCCAGTTCGCCGACGTGAAGATCGACATCGCACCGCGCGAACGCGGGGCCGGGTTCGAGTTCATCGACAAGGTGGTGGGCGGCGCGGTGCCGCGCAACTTCATTCCGGCGGTGGGCGAGGCGGCGGAGGAAGCGGCGAAGAAGGGTCCGTTCGGTTTCCCGGTGGTAGATATCTCCGTCACGCTGGTGGATGGGCAGTTCCACAGCGTCGACAGCTCCGATATGGCGTTCAAGACCGCGACCAGCCTGGCGATGAAGGAGGGGCTGGCGAAGGCGGACCCGGTGCTGCTGGAGCCGATCTATCGCGTCAGCGTCAGCGTGCCGAACGACTACACCGCGCGGGCGCAGCGGCTGATCACCGGGCGGCGCGGGCAGATCCTCGGGTATGCGGAACGCGATGGCTGGCCGGGCTGGGACGACGTGGAGGCGCTGGTGCCGGAGGCCGAGCTGCACGACCTGATCATCGAGTTGCGGTCGCAGACGCTGGGGCTGGGCACCTACCGCAAGGAGTTCGACCATCTGGCGGAGACGCGCGCCGGCGAAATGCGGCGCGGCACGGCGTAGAAGGCACACGATAAGGGAGTGCGCGCGTAACGAGAGTGCCCACGTAAATTCTCCCCCTCCTCTTGAGCTACGACATTCACACATGTAATGTCGGGGGCGAAACACGGAATAGCTCGGATCGGGAGGGGGCGAGTCGCTGCCTATAGCTTTTCGATCCAGCAGATCGGGCTCGCGGGCTAGGCATGCGCCAAAGAGATGGCTGCAACATGCTGATATATCGTCATGTTTCGAGATGTGTGAATCTGGTAGCCTCTTGAGGGAGGGGGGTAGGGGGAGGGGTACGAACCGCCCCTGTCCGTGGATGTTCGCACCCCGCCTACCCCTCTTCCTCAAGGCAAAGGGGAGAACCGTTCGCGGATCTTGCTTATCCTGAGCCGGCAACATTCATAATCAGGAGCCAACGCTTTGATGAAACTGTTCGACCTCGCCGGCAAGGTGGCGCTGGTCACCGGCGGCAATGGCGGCATCGGGCTTGGTATGGCGCGGGGCATGGCGTCCTGTGGCGCGGCCATCGTGATCTCCGGCCGCAATGCGGAGAAGGCACAAACCGCGCTGGAGTCGCTGCGGCCGCTCGGCGTGAAGACGGCGTTCATCGCCGCCGACGTCACGCAGAAGGCGGCCTGCGTGAAGCTGGTCGCGGAGACAGGGGAAAAATTCGGCCGGCTCGACATCCTAGTGAACAACGCCGGCACGGCCATCCGCAAGATGCCGCAGGACTACACGGAAGAAGAGTGGCACACGGTGCTGGATACCAACCTGACCAGCGCGTTCCTGTTGTCGCAGGCGGCCTATCACGCGATGAAGCGCGCAGGCGGCGGCAAGATGATCAATATCGGCTCGATGATGTCGTTGTTCGGGGCACCCTACGCAGCGCCATACGGGTCGAGCAAGGGCGGCATCGTGCAGATGACGCGCGCGCTGGCCACCGCCTGGGCGAAGGACAATATCCAGGTGAACGCGGTGCTGCCGGGCTGGATCGACACCGAATTGACGCAGCGGGCGCGGCAGCAAGTGTCTGGATTGCACGAGCGGGTGGAGAACCGCACGCCCGCGGGGCGTTGGGGCACGCCGGCCGACATGGCGGGCATTGCGGCGTTCCTCGCCGGCCCGGCGTCGGATTTCGTTACTGGGACGGCGATCCCGGTGGATGGGGGGTACGCGATCGGTATGTAGCGGACAGGCCGAACCAGCCCCGCGGCTCCGCTGGACTTGCGCGCGGTCCCATCCAGTGCGATCATGGTACTAATTAGTCCTGGGGGATGGGTCATGCGGCGCGCGATGCTCGTTTGGCTGGTGCTTGGGCTGGTCGGTCATGCGGCGCACGCGGGCGTCGCTGGTCCGTCAGGCTTTATTACCCTCGATGCGCCGGTCCCCCAACTGCTGGGAACTTCGCCGCTGTCGATCAACGACCACGACAACATCGTCGGATTCTTCGTCTCCGGCAACCCCGACAACCCGAATTTCGGCGCGTTCTACGCGCAGTCGCCGTACTCGCCGGTGACGGTGCTGGCGGGGCCCGCCGGGTCAATCGGCGGCGGCGCCGCGGGGATCAACAACGCCGGCGATATCGTCGGCAACTACGCGGTCTACAACGCATCCCTGCAGACCGAGGTCGTGCACGGCTTCCTGCTGCCGCACGGCGGATCGTACCTCACGATCGACGCGCCCAATGCCACCTACACCGAGGGCGTCGGCATCAACAACCATGACACGATCGTGGGATTCTACTACGACTCGCCGTTCGTTAACGGTTCGCCGACGGGGCCGGTCAAGGCATACGTCGACAGCGGTGGATCCTTCACAACGGTCCAGGTTCCGCTGGCCGGCACCACGGGAACCGAGTTGTTTGGCATCAACGACCAGGGCCTGGCGACCGGCGCCTATGACGATGCGTCCGGAGCGCCGCACGGCTTCATTTATAACGCCAAAATCCAGGCCTTCACCTATCTCAGTCCGCCTGGAAGCGCCGGCGAACTGGGAGACGGCAACAATCTGGGGATCATTCCGGCTGATGCGGAGGTGTATGACCCCAACTCCCTGCTGGGGTTCGACCCAACCGGATACATCTACGACGGCACCACGTTCCAGCCGTACAATCTGCCGGGCGAAGCTGGAACCATACCGTACGCGATCAACGATTCCGGCCATGTGGTCGGGCTGTACGTCGACCAAAGCGGAGCCATTCATGGCTTCGCGGCAGTACCGGAGCCCGTGTCAGCGGCGCTGTTCGGCGCCGGTCTGGTCAGCCTCGGCTTCGCACGACGGAAGCTCCAGCGCTCAGGATAACGCCGCCGGGGTTCACGCCCAGCCGAACGACCGCTCGACGGCCTTGTGCCACGCGGCCGTCAGTGTGTCGCGGCGCGCGTCCGGCATCGACGGTGTCCAGGTGCGCGTCACCGCCCAGTTGGCGCGCAGATCGTCGAACCCCTGCCAATAGCCGACCGCCAGACCAGCGGCATACGCGGCACCCAGCGCGGTCGTTTCGAGCGTACGGGGCCGCGCCACCGGAACGTTCAGCATGTCGGCCTGAAACTGCATCAGCAATTCGTTCACCACCATCCCCCCATCCACGCGCAGCGCCCTTATCGCAATCCCCGAATCCTGCTCCATGGCACGCACCACATCGAGCGTCTGGTAAGCGCTCGCCTCCAGCGCGGCGCGGGCGATATGTGCGGCGCTTGCATAGCGCGTCAGGCCGGCGATCACGCCGCGCGCGTCACTGCGCCAGTATGGCGCGTACAGCCCGGAGAAGGCGGGCACGAAATACACGTCGCCGTTGTCCGGCACCGACGCGGCCAGCGCTTCAACATCGGCCGACGCGCGGATGATCCCGAGATTATCCCGCAACCACTGCACCAGCGCGCCGGTCACCGCGATCGAGCCTTCCAGCGCATAGCACGCCGGCGCGTCGCCGAATTTGCCGGCGACCGTGGTGATCAGCCCATGTTCCGACGGTCGCGGCACGGTGCCCGTATGCATCAGCAAGAAACATCCCGTGCCGTAGGTATTCTTCGCCTCGCCTGGTTCGCAGCACGCCTGCCCGAGCAACGCCGCCTGCTGGTCGCCGAGAATGCCGGCAACCGGCACGCCGGCAAGCGGCGCCTGCGCCGTAGCATACACCGCGGATGATGGCACGATCCGTGGCAATACCGCACGCGGAATGCCGAACGCGGCAAGCAACCCGTCGTCCCATTGCAGCGTCGCCAGATCCATCAATTGGGTACGGCTGGCGTTGGTGATGTCGGTGATATGCTCGCCGGTTAGATGCCACAGCAGCCAGGAATCGACGGTGCCGAACGCCAGATCGCCCGATTCGGCGCGGCGGGCACGCGGCACGTTGTCGAGCAACCAGCGCAGCTTCAGCGCGGAAAAATAGCTGGCAAGCGGCAGACCGGTCCGCGCGCGAAACCGATCCTGGCCGCCGTCGCGCGCGTATTCCGCGACCAGCGGATCGGTGCGCGTATCCTGCCAGACCAGCGCGTTGTGCACCGGCTGACCGGTGGCGCGATCCCATAGCAGCGTGGTCTCGCGCTGATTGGTGATGCCGACCGCGGCCAGGTCGCGCGGCGACAAATCCGCCTCGCGCAACGCCTGTTCGATCACGGCGAAGGTGTTGTCGCGCAGCTCGATCGGATCATGCTCGACCCAGCCGGGCCGCGGATAGATCTGCCGGTGTTCGCGCTGCGCCGAGGCGACGGCGTGGCCGGCGCGGTCGTACACGATGAAGCGGCTGCTGGTGGTGCCCTGGTCGATGGCGCCGATGTATCTGGTCATGTCTCCCCCGGGTGCTCCGCGCCGGAGGAGTTTGCATGAGCCGGGCGGAAAAATCGCCCCGATCACGGCCGGCCTGATCTCCCCCCCCTCCCGTTACGGGCTTGGGCCGCGAAGCGGACCAAGCCTACCAGGGGAGGGGGAGGCCGTATCGGTTACGCAGCCGGTTCGGTCGCCACCGGGCGCGGCAGGTCGCTCTTGGCCTGGTCGGTCATCATTTCGATGCGACCGGTGATCTGCCCGCCATCCTCCACCTGCAGCCGCCGGCAGCGCGCGGTACCCAGCACGCGGCCGGTGCTGCGCACCACCAGGGCGCCGCGCGCGGTCAGGGTGCCATCGATGGTGCCGGCGATTTCGGCTTCCTCGACTTCCACTTCGCCCTTGAACACGCCGCCGGGCGCGATCGCCAGTTCGGTGGCGTGGATCATGCTGGCTTCCACGGTGCCTTCGACGACAAGGCGTTCGGCATCCTGCACGGTGCCTTGCACGCTGATGCCACGGCCGACGACCAGGGTGCGGCGCTCGCCAGGATCGCGCGCCGGCGCGCGCATGGGCAGCAGGCCGGGGCGCACGCCGCTGGCGGGCGGCGCGGCCGGGCCGACAGTAGTAGGGGAAAGCGGCGGGCGGGACATGGATTGCGCCTCCTTTGGTGGGGCGGGACGGAACGGAGGCACGCCCAGTCCGGTATCCCCGGATCCGAACGGGGAACCGGATGGTGCGGCCGGATGTACGACGGTTTGAATCGCGGCGTCATCCGCGCTGTTCGAGGCAGCCGTACTCCTGGCGGGCAGCGTGGCGCCCGAACCGATCTGCACCTCGTCAGGTTTGCGGCGTTTGAACAAGGCGCCCCCAAATGTGGTTGACGGACTGGACGAGTCCTTGAGACGCGCTCGGCGTAACACGCGGCCGGGTGGCGAACAACTGCCTTGCAGCAGTTGTCCACAATGATCCGCTTACGGATAAGCCCTTTGCCGCGTCTGCGTCAAAGCGAGATCGAGCACGTGCACCATGGCGGCGGTGCCGAGCACGGGGATGAACAGGTTGAGCAGGGGCAGATATGCCGCAAACGCCATTAGTCCGCCATAGCCGAGAACAATGCCTCGCGCGTTCCGATAGATCAGGTCGGCGGCCGGGCGAGGCATGCGGCGCATCGCTACCGAAACGAACAGGCCGCGGCCGATGGCATAGGCGGCGATCGCCCAGGCCAGCATAAGGCCGATGCCGGGCAGCATCAGCACCAGAGGGAGCGCCAGCAGGTTCAGCACGAAAACACGACCGCCGAGGCCGATGCCTGCCCAGAGCAGCGGGGCAAGCGGAGCGCCGCGCGCGGGCGGCAGCATAGGGTAGTAGCGGTGCTCCACCGCAGCGGCGATACGGTCGATGTACATCGTGCCGATGACCGCGGCGAGCGGCAGGAACAGCCAGCCTGCCAGCAGCGAGGCGCCGATCGATGCCAGCAAGCCGGCGGCCCACCCGAGCAGCCCGTGCCAGTGGAACACGCGCTCCACCGCCCAGATGGCGGCGAAGTGCAAGGCGACGAAGCAGGCGGCGGACCAGGCGAGGCAGCGCGCAAACACGCCGAGGAACGCCCCGTCGTCGAGCTGGCTTACGGCGCGGGCGAGAGGGGAAAGCAGAGTAGGCATTCCCTTGGTACGTCACCCGCTGCGCGGGAGAGGTCAAGGGGCGCGAGCGCCGAGAGCGCCCCGGGGCGAGGATGCTTCGGGGCGACCCGATTACCCTCACCCTCGCCGCTTCGCGTCTCGACCTCTCCCGCGACGCGGGAGAGGTTTTTTGCTACCCGGGCGCCTCCGGCCAGTTGTGCTTCGGATAGCGCCCGCGCATGTCGCGCCGGACATCGGCCCACGCCCCCCGCCAGAACCCGCCCAGATCGCCGGTGAGCGCAACCGGCCGCCCAGCCGGCGACAGTAGTGCCAGCCGCAACGGCACGCGACCGTCGGCGAGGCGCGGCGTCTCGGCCAGCCCATAGAACGCCTGGGCGCGGGCGGACGCCACCGGCACCGGCGCGATGTAGTCCACCGGCGCAAGGCCGCCCGGCAACGCCAGTTCGCGCGGCAGTTCGCGATCCAGCCGCGCCGCCAGCGCCCAGGGCAGCATGGCGCGCAGGATCGCTGCCAGGTCCAGCCGCGTCAGGTCTGCAACCCGCGCCATCCCGGCAAGCTGCGGCGCCAGCCAGGCCCGCGCCGTCCCGGCCAGCGTCGCGTCCGACAGATCCGGCCAACCAGCATTCTGCTCGATCCCCCGCATCAGCCCGACCCGCGCCTGGAACTGGCGCGCGGCGTCGCTCCACGGCAGCGCCCGCAGCCCATCCGCCGCGACCGCCCGGGCCAACGCCTCGGCCACCGCGGCTTGGTCGGCCGGTTCGGTGCGGTCGCTCAGCACCAGTGCGCCGAGCCGCCGGCGACGCCGCGACAGCACCGTGCCGGACACCGGGTCGAACCCGCTCTCCACGGTTTCCGTCACCCGCGCCGCCAGCGCCGACGGCAGGGCGTCGGGGTCCAGCACGGCGGCGAGGCGGATGCGGGCGGAAGACTTCATCTCCAGCGCCGCGACCGCCAGTAGTCCGGCATTGGCGAGCGGATCGGTGCGCGGCAGCCGCGCCCCTCCGCCACCCGACAGGCGGAATGAGCCCGGCTCGCCGCGTCGCTGGGCGATGCGGTCGGGAAAGGCGGCGGCGAGCAGTTTGCCGGGGTCGCCCTCGGGGCGTGCGCCGGCGGGCAGGCCCCGTCGGCGACGATACTGCGCGGCGGCCCGGCGGATACGTGCCAGGGCGCCGCGGTCGGCGGCCGCATCGCCCATAGCGATCGCCTGCGTGCGCAGCCCGATATCGGCCGGTGCGTCGGGTGCGCGCAGCGGGTCGCGCTCCTCCAGCAGGGCCGCGAGGTCGGCGGCCAACGCAGCCTGCGCTGGCGTTTCGGCGGCAAGCAGCATGGCGGCCAGGCGCGGAGGCGCGCCCAGCAGGGCCATATGGCGGCCCTGGGCGGTGATGCGCCCGCCAGAGTCCAGGGCGCCGAGCTCTACCAGCAACGCTCGGGCAGCAGCCAACGCACCGACCGGCGGCTTGTCCTGAAATGGGAGATCGCCCGGCGCGGTGCCCCAGGCGGCGCAGTCCAGCACCAGCGACGACAGTTCGGCTTCGAGAATTTCCGGACGGTCGTAGGGCGGCAGGCCGCGGTGCAGCGCCGCTGACCAGAGCCGGTTCGCCACGCCGGGGCCCTCGCGTCCGGCGCGACCGGCGCGTTGCTCGGCAGCGGAGCGCGAGATGCGTAACGTCGTGAGCCGGGTCAGGCCGGTGCTCGGGTCGAGCCGCGGCGCTCGCCGCCAGCCGCCATCCACCACGATCCGCACGCCGGGGACGGTCAGCGAGGTCTCGGCGATCGAGGTCGCCAGCACGACGCGGCGGGTCTCGGCGGGACGCAGGGCGCGGTCCTGCGCGTCCGGCGGCAGCTCGCCGTGCAGCGGCAGCACCAAGGCGCCGCAGCCTTGCAGCGCCGCCTCGGCACGGCGGATTTCTGCCATGCCGGGCAGGAACGCGAGGATATCCCCCGCGTGCTCTGCCAGCGCGGCGCGCACCGCACGGGCCACGGCGTCGGGCAGTTCGCGCGGGCCAGGGACGTCGCGGGCAGCGTGTTGGATTGTCACCGGGAACATGCGGCCGGCGCTTTCCACTACCTCCGCGCGCATCAGCGCGGCCAGGCGGGCGCCGTCGGCGGTGGCGGACATCGCCAGCAGACGCAGTTCGGGCCGCAGCGCGGCTTGCAGGTCGAGGCAGAAGGCCAGCGCCAGGTCGGATTCCAGCGACCGCTCGTGGATTTCGTCCAGGATGACCGCGGCCACGCCGTCCAGGCCGGGGTCGGATTGCAGGCGGCGAACCAGCAGGCCCTCGGTGACCACTTCGATCCGGGTGTCGGCCGAGACCGCCGAGTCCAGCCGGGTGCGGAAGCCCACGGTGCGGCCGAGTTGCTCTCCGAGCAGCGAGGCCATGCGGGCGGCGGCGGCGCGGGTGGCGAGCCGGCGCGGCTCCAGCACGATGATTTTGCCGCCGCGGCGCCAGGGAGCGTCCAGCAGCACCAGCGGCACGAGCGTGGTCTTGCCGGCGCCAGGCGGGGCGACCAGCACGGCGTTGCGCCCAGCGGCGAGATGCTCGGTGAGCGCGGGCAGTGCGTCGGCGACGGGGAGATCGGGCAGCGGCGTCATGTCGGACTCCATTTGCCGCATGACGGCGCCGGTTGCTACATTGCTCGGCCTTCAGCAGCTTCAGAGCCGTTGTGCCGGTCAACCTGTCGATCAGGAGCGCACAAGGTGACCTCGCGCGACGCCTGCGCCACCGCGCTCGGCACGATTACCGTTGGCTGCAGAGGGACTGCGGCAATCGACTTCGTTCAACCATCCCGTTCACCCTGCACGAGAAACCTTCGCCAGGGCGTCCAGTAGAATAGCTCCCAGCCCTCGTTGACGCCCTGGTAGTCGTGATCGGGCACGTCAAGGTGGACGAGGTCTATGCGACCCTGATCACCCTCAGGCACAAAGCTCAGCACCAACGTCGAGTCCGGATCGTCGTCGTGAAACTTCGCTGACCGCCAAGCCTGCACAATCAGCCGGGGCGGCAGCACTGCGAGCATCGTTCCGCGCAGGACACCATCGAACGCACTGAACACGCTGCCTGGCGCCGCCGCGATCGTCACCGCGCCACCGGTGATCGCCGCGTGCCGCGCCGGGTCCAGGTACGAGGCAAACAGTGTTTCGGCCGGTGCCGGCAGCAAGACCGATTGTTTGATGACGCTTCGCACTATGCCCTCGCTACCGCTTGTCATGCCGCCTGTCGGACTGGCTCGGGTGCGACCGATGTCGGCCCTGCCGGCACGCGACGATCCGTTTCTTGCAACACCGAGCCGCGACCATCCGCTGCCGGTTCCGCGATCCTTTAGCACGCAACCCGACCGAAGATTGACAGTATCTCGCCGACCACCCGCCTGTGCGATCCCGTCGCGCGGGCGCTCGATCCCGACTGCTCCAACGACGCCGCCGAAACCGAACGCAGCCAGAGCGCCAACGAACTACTGCCGCCGGACTTCCACGCGGCCCGCATTTGCCGCATGCGACTGCCGCGTCCGGTTGGTGGTGACGGGGTGAAACCCCGGGTCTATACCGCGCGCTACCCGTGGCTGGCGCGTTCGTCCGGGGCCGCGCTGGTGACGCGGAATGTGACGCTGGTACAGGCAGACGCCCGAACCCCCTGACGGTCGTTCGGACCGATGCATGGAGACCACTGGCCCATGCCCCTGGAAAGCGCCATATCGTCGCGCAGAGGCGCCCCTCCGCTGGAGATCCGATGCAACGGCTTGCGACTTTCGCCCTGTTGTTCGCCCTGATCGCGGCCGGCCCCGCCGTGGCGCTGGAAAGCGCGCCAGCCAACAGCAGCCGCGACACCGTCACTCTGGTCTCCGACACCGACGCCGTCGCGCCCGGCACGCCGTTCCGCGTCGGCCTGCGCTTCCGCCTCGCGCCCGGCTGGCACACCTACTGGCGCAATCCGGGCGACGCCGGCGTCGCACCCCAACTGGCCCTGACCTTGCCGCCGGAGATACGCTCCGGCCCGATCGAGTGGCCGACGCCGAGCCGCGTCGCCGAGGGGCCGGTGATGACCTACGCCTACACCGGCGACCTGCTGCTACCGGTGACCGCCACCCCCGCCGCCCAGGCCGGCCCGATCCCGATCCAGGCGCATGTGCGCTGGCTGGTCTGCAAGGAGATCTGCGTGCCGGAGGAGGCGGATTTCCGCCTCGACCTGCCGACGGGGTCCCCGGCCCCGTCCACCCAGGCGCCGCTGTTCGCCGCGCATGACCGCGCGGTGCCGCGGCCCTCGCCCTGGCAGGCACAGATCGCACCGGACGGCTCGCTGTGGGTGCAGGGACCCGAGCTGAGCCCGTCCACGGTGACGGATGCCTGGTTCATTCCGAACCATGCGGGCCTGATCGAGGACGACGCGGCGCAGCCGCTGTCCGTGCGGCAAGGCGGCTTCGTCCTGGCGCTGAAGCTGGCGACAGGCGGCAGGCCGGATGCCGAACTATCCGGCATCCTGACGGTGCGCGACCACACCGGCCTGGAAACCGACGTGGAGCTGCACGCCGTTCCGGGTGCGGCGCCTGCACCTCCCTTCCCGCCGCTGCGGCGCGTGCTGGCCTTTGCCTTCCTGGGCGGGCTGATCCTCAACCTGATGCCCTGCGTGTTCCCGGTCCTGGCGATGAAGGCGGTGGCGCTCGCCAAGGGTGCCGCGAGCGGTGAGGCGCGGGCGCAAGGCGTGTTCTACACCGCCGGCGTGCTGGTGACGTTCGCCGCGCTCGGCGGCGCGCTACTGGCGGCGCGCGCGGCCGGGGTAGCGGCCGGCTGGGGGTTCCAGTTCGCCTCGCCGGTGTTCGTGGCCGCCATGGCCTGGCTACTGTTCGGGGTGGGCCTGAACCTGTCGGGCGTGTTCGAGGTGGGCGGCACGTTGGCCGGCACCGGCAGCGTGCTGGCGGCGCGCGGCGGTCATCTGGGTAGCTTCTTCACCGGGCTGCTGGCGGTGCTGGTGGCGACGCCATGCACCGCGCCGTTCATGGGCGTGGCGATCGCCGCCGGGCTGGCCGCGCCGCCGGCGGTGACCATGCTGGTGTTCCTGGTGATGGGGCTGGGGCTGGCGGCACCCTACGCGGTGTTCTCGGCCGTGCCGTCGCTGGCCCGGCTGGCACCACGACCGGGGCGCTGGATGGAGGTGCTGAAGCAGGGCCTCGCCTTTCCGATGTATGGCGCGGCTGCGTGGTTGCTCTGGGTGGTCAGCCAGGAGGCTGGGTCGGCCGGCGTGCTCGGTACCGCCGCGGGGTTCGTGCTGCTGGGGTTCGCCGCCTGGGTGCTGGGGGTCAGCCAGCACGCGAGCAATGGCCACCGCCGCTTCGGGCAGTCCGCCGCACTGGCAGCGGTGCTGCTGGCCGCGGCGGTGCTGAGCGGCATCGCCGTGGCCCCCGGCGTGCCAGCCGCCGCCGCTGGCACGAGCGAAGGCGCCGAGGCATTTTCCCCCTCGCGCCTGGCAGCATTGCGCGCTGAGGGCCGGCCGGTGTTCGTCAACATGACGGCCGCGTGGTGCGTCACCTGCCTGGTGAACGAGCGCGTGGCGATTTCCAGCGAGCCGGTGCGGGAAGCCTTCGCTACGCATCACGTGGCGTACCTCAAGGGCGACTGGACGCGGCAGGACCCGGCGATCTCGGCGTTTCTTCGCGAGTACGGCCGCAATGGCGTGCCGCTCTATGTGTATTACCCGCCGCATGACGGAAGGCCGGTGGTGCTGCCGCAGATTCTCACCGAGAACGAGGTGCTGGAAGAGTTGAACCCCGGTTGATCGTTGCGTCGCGTTTCCGGCGTAACCGCGCGCACGACACGCGGGAGCAGCGACATTGGATGACCCTGTTGAACCACCGACCGGTGGTGAGTACGATCTCCTGGCATCGCGGGTGGCCCGCGTCGAGGGTGCCGTGCACGATCTCACGGGGACGCTCAGCGACCTGAAAGTGATGATGGCGCGGATCAATGCGCGGATCCCCTACCTTGCAACCAAGGCCGAGATTGCCGGGTTGGAGGTCAAGCTGGCCGATTAGCCGGGCAAGACCTATATGTGGGGCATTCTCGCGGTGCTGCTGGGCGCGTATACATGCGATCTCGCCGCGCTCGCGATGCTGAAATAGCCGCTAATCGACAAGTTTCCGCACCACCGCCGCCGCGTCCGGCGTGGACCAATCGGCCGAACCTTCCAGCCGCGCGCGCTCCCGCCCCGCCTTGTCGATGATCACGCTGACGGGAATCCCCGCGGCGCCGAACGCGCGTGCCGCGGCGCCTTGCGGATCGAGTAATACGGGCAATCCGGCAATCGTGTGCTTACGAAAGAAAGCTTCCACTGCCGCCGCACCGCCATGATCCGACGACAGAGGCAGCACCGCGATGTCCTTCGGCGCCAGCGTTTTCGACAGGGAGGCGAGCGAGGGCATCTCGGCAACGCAGGGCGCGCACCAGGTGGCCCAGAGATTGATCACCATGCCATAGCCGCGGAACTCGGACAGGTGATGTTTCCCCTCGCCGGCATCGACGAACACGATGTCCGGCGCGGCGACCGGCGGCTCGGCCAGTTTCAGGAGCGCACTCAGGTCTTGCAGTTCCTGCGCGCGCGGTTTGCGCGGCCAGGTCGCCGCCGCTAGGGTCCCGCCCGCCGCCAATACCGCCCGGCGGGTGATCAAAGCCATGATGGACCTCCTTCGTTGACCGACGATCCGCAACGCCGCAACGCTGCCGCGAACGCACAATGGGGTGGGCGCTTCGCCGCCGGTCCGTCGCTGATCATGCAGGAGATAAATGCCTCGATCGGCTTCGACCGCAAGCTGTGGCGGCAGGACATTCGCGGCTCCCTGGCACATGCGGCCATGCTGGCGAAGATCGGCGTTCTCGACGCCACGGAAGAACAAGCGATCAGCGACGGACTGCAGGCGATTGCGCATGAGATCGAGAGCGGGCGCTTCCTGTTCGATGTCGCGCTGGAAGACATCCACATGAACATCGAGGCGCGGCTGACGGAGCATATCGGCGAGGCCGGCCGCCGGCTGCACACCGCGCGCAGCCGCAACGACCAGGTGGCCACGGATTTTCGCCTGTGGGTGCGCGATGCAATCGACGGGCTGGACGCCCAGCTTGCCGACCTGATGCTGGCGCTGGCGGAACGCGCCGCCGAGCATGCCGGCGATCCGATGCCGGGGTTCACGCATCTGCAGACCGCGCAACCGGTGACGTTCGGGCACCATCTGCTGGCCTATGTCGAAATGCTGGCACGTGACCGCTCGCGGCTGGCGGATTGCCGGCGGCGGCTGAACGAGTGCCCGCTCGGCGCCGCCGCGCTGGCTGGCACGTCGTTCCCGATCGATCGGGAGATGACGGCGGCCTCGCTGGGGTTCGACCGGCCGGCGGCCAATTCGCTCGATGCAGTGTCGGATCGGGATTTCGCGCTGGAGTTCCTGGCGGCGGCGGCGATCTCGGCGACGCACCTGTCGCGCTTCGCCGAGGAAATCGTGCTGTGGAATTCGACGCCGTTCGGGTTCATCCGGCTGTCGGATGCGTTCACCACCGGCAGTTCAATCATGCCGCAGAAGCGCAATCCGGACGCGGCCGAACTGGTGCGCGCGAAGACCGGACGGGTGACCGGTGCGCTGGTGGGATTGCTGACTGTCATGAAGGGGCTGCCGCTGGCCTATGCCAAGGACATGCAGGAGGACAAGGCACAAGTGTTTGACGCAGTGGACGCCTGGGCGTTGTCGCTCGCGGCGATGGCGGGCATGGTGCGCGACATGACGCCCGACCTTGCCCGCATGCGTGCCTTCGCCGGCGCGGGGTTCGCCACTGCCACGGACCTGGCGGACTGGCTGGTGCGCGTGCTGCGCCTGCCGTTCCGCGATGCACACCACGTTACCGGGCAGCTTGTGGCGCGAGCAGAGGCGTGCGGGACCGATCTCACCGGGCTGTCGCTGGCGGAGATGCAGGCGGTGGAGCCGCGCATCACGGCAGAGGTGTTCCGCGTGTTGACGGTCGACGCATCGGTGGCGTCGCGCACGAGTTATGGCGGGACCGCGGGGGAAAATGTCGCGCGCGAGGCGGCGCGGTGGCTTGCCGTGTTGCGTGCGGCATGAGGCGCGTCTGGCTGCTGGCCGGAGCGCTGGCCTGTGCGATGCTGCTGGCGGCGTGTGGCAAGAAGGGCCCACCGGACCCGGCCGGACCGCCCGACCAGATCACTTGGCCGAGGGCGTATCCGACGCACTGAAACCGTTGCCGGCCGGTCAAGGCGGGACTGAAGCGACGCAGCCCCGTCGCCCTTGAGCTCGGCGCTCATACGCCTCGACCTCTCCGACGGCAGGCGGGAGAGGTTTTCGCGGCCTTTCGCCCCACGACATTCAGGTTCTTACCGCGCCACGGCGCAATCGTGGTCCTGGAGTGCCTCGCCCGAACCGCGGTCGCCGGCGGCCAGATCGGCGCGATCGTCGAGCAGGATAAAGCCTGGCCGATCGGGCGCGAAGGTCGCGCCGACGAGAACCAGCGTGTGCGCGCGCATCTCTGGTTGCGGCACGCTGATGGCGAGCAGACGGAAAGGATTGGTGGTGCCAAGTTCCGGCTGCGGCAGGCGCATCGCGCGGTAGCGGTTGCCGGCCAGTGATACCGGGAACTCGCTCCACTGCGGACCGATTGCGGCCTGATGCTGAGCCAGCACCGCGCGCACGTCGGGCCGGATGCAGTCGATGTGGATGTGCAACTGATCCTGCGTGCGGCCACTGGTGGAATTGATCGCCAGCGCGATATCGTCACGCGGCAAGGCGTGGCCGGCGCGTTGCTCGACGTAGCGGCGCGCCTGCCAGGCGGCGTCCCAGTAGTTCGGCGCATCCGGGGCGAGGGTCGCCTGGTCCTCGATGCCGCCAACGCGAGCGGTGGGGATCAGCAGGAATTGCGTGTTGCCCACGATGTCCTTCAGCACCGCGTAACCGTGCGCGAGGTCAACCTCGACGCACGGCGCCGGATCCTGCTTGCCCTGCTCGTCGGGCACGCAGCGGTCGTGCACGATGTGCCACAGCGCAGACGGATCGGCGGCACGCGCAGTCAGCGCCATGCCGGCCAACAAGGTCGCCAGCAACAGACGATGCGCGGGGTGGATCATGCGTCGATCAGGCTGACATGCGCGGCAACGATGTGCCAGCCATCCGGGAATCGCACCCAGGTCTGCATCTGCCGCCCGAGTTTTCCCCTCGCGCTGTCACGATGAAACAATGTGGAGGTGGTGGCGAAGTCATATCCATAGGTGGTGATGACCGTCCGCGACAGCGTGCGCGCGAGGCCGACGGGCGATCGAGCCGCGCGGAAGGCACCGATCTCGTCCCAGCCATGCAGGATCTCACCGATGCCGTAGCGGATGGTGTGCGGACTGCGCCAGAACAGCGCTTGCAAGGTGGCCGTGTCGTTGCCAACCAGCGCGGCTTCGTAGCGTGCGAATGCCGCTTCCACCTCGGCAACGATTCGGGGCAGGTTGATGTCCATGTGGCAGTCTCCCCCGGCTCCAAAGTGCCTTCTTGTCGTGGGCAGGAGAACCGGATCGAGGCCGACGACGGCGCTTCCGCCGCCCTACCCAGCTACCAGTTGCGCCAGCGCGGTCCCCACGTCCACGGTGCCGGCCTGGCCGCCCATGTCGCGCGTCTTCGGGCCGCTCTCGCGCAGCAGCGTCTCGATCGCATCAACGATCGCCTTGCCCGCCGCCGCCTCGCCCAGATGCTCCAGCATCAGCGCCGCCGACCAGATCTGGCCGATCGGGTTGCAGATGAATTTTCCGGCGATGTCGGGCGCCGAGCCGTGCACCGGCTCGAACATCGACGGATAGATGCGCTCCGGGTTAATGTTTCCTCCTGCGGCGATGCCGATCGAGCCGGCCACCGCCGGGCCGAGATCGGACAGGATGTCGCCGAACAGATTGGTGCCGACCACCACGTCGAACCAGTCCGGATGCTGCACGAAATGCGCGCACAGGATGTCGATGTGGAACTGGTCGGTGCGGATCTCCGGATAATTCTTCGCCATCGCGGCGAAGCGCTCGTCCCAGTAGGGCATGGTGAAGGTGATGCCGTTCGACTTGGTGGCGGACGTCAGGTGCTTCTTCGGCCGCGTCATCGCCAGTTCGAAGGCGTATTTCATGATGCGGTCGGTGCCGTGCCGGGTCAGCACGGTCTGCTGCGAGACGAACTCGCGGTCGGTACCTTCGAACATGCGGCCGCCAACGGAAGAGTATTCGCCTTCGGTGTTCTCACGCACGACGTAGAAGTCGATGTCGGCTTCGGTGCGGCCGGCCAGCGGCGTGCGCACGCCGGGCAGCAGCTTGCACGGACGCAGGTTCACGTATTGGTCGAAGCCGCGGCGGATCGGGATCAGCAGGCCCCACAGCGAGATGTGGTCCGGCACGCCCGGCCAGCCGACCGCCCCGAGCAGGATGGAGTCGGAGTCGCGCAGGCGGTCCAGGCCGTCGGGCGGCATCATCGCACCGGTCTTCTTATAGGTCTCGCAAGACCAGTCGTAATGCGTGTACGCCAGGCCGAAGCCGAAGCGGCGGGACGCGGCGTCCAGCACTTTCAGCGCCTCAGGCACGGTTTCCTTGCCGATGCCGTCGCCGGGCAGGACAGCGATGCGGTGGGTGTGCGCCATGGGCTGGCTCCTTTGTCAGTCATCAGTTATCAGTCGTCGGTGGTCAGATAGAGGAGTCGAGCGCGATGGCCAAGCCAGCCCCTGCCATGCCGAAGACCGCCAGCACCGCGTGGGACCGCGACGCGGCGCTGACCACCGCACGCATGCTGCTGGAAATCAAGGCGATCAATTTCCGGCCGGAGGAGCCATACACCTTCACCTCGGGTTGGAGGTCGCCGGTGTATATCGATTGCCGGCGGATCATCTATTTCCCCCGCGTGCGTTCGAAGATCTGCGAGCTGGCGGTGGAAAAGATCCATCGCCATGTCGGCTACGAGACGATCGAGACGGTGGCGGGCGGCGAAACCGCCGGCATTCCGTTCGCCGCCTGGATCGCCGACCGGATGGCCGCGCCAATGTCCTATGTGCGCAAGAAGCCCAAAGGCTTCGGGCAGAATTCGCTGATCGAGGGCGATGTGCCGACGGGCAAGCGCACGCTGCTGGTGGAGGACCTGACCACCGACGGGCAGTCGAAGATCCGCTTCGCGCAGTCGCTTCGTGATGCGGGCGCGATCGTCAATCACACCTTCGTGGTGTTCTTCTACGGGGTGTTTCCGGGCGCGTTCGAAACTCTGGCGCGAATGGATATCGCGCTGCACCATTTGTGCACCTGGTGGGACGTGCTGGAGGCTTGCGCCGACCGGCCGTATTTCTCCGAGGTGGCGCTGACCGAGGTGCGGCGGTTCCTGGAGGACCCGGTGGCGTGGTCCGCCGCGCATGGGGGCGTTTCCTCGGCGGAGGAAGCTGCGGCGCGACGGGCGGCGGTCGAGGGGTAGGCCGGCGCGCTGGCGTGCCGCAAGAGCCGCCGTCGGAAAACGCGCATGGCGACGACGCAAATGGGTGATCCGGTCCTCATTCGCTTCCGCCGGGCGCTGACCGAGATGTATAGCGGTCAGATCGAGCAGGTGGTGCTGTTTGGTTCCCGCGCTCGCCGGATTCCGATTACGACGTTGCCGTGTTCCTTCTATGGGCGAAGCGCAACAAGAGCTGCCTCAATGGCGCTGCGTCGTCCTTGGCCTTCTCCCTGGTAAATGCTTGCTTCGCCGCCCGCATCATAGTCATCGCCTGACGTTCCTCGGCACCATACGCGCGAACCGACCCGCCGCCGGAATGCGAATGCCCTGGGGTTATCCCTGAATTCACTTGACAGACCTTCGGACTGCCGTTCTGAATTGCCCGCATAACTCAAAAAGCCGGCCGATCACGGTACGCACAACCCCTATGCGGGCAGACAGGGAGAACCAACAATGAGCAACCTGAGCAGACGCTCGATGCTGCGGGCATCCGTGTGCCTTGCAGCCGGAGGGGCGTTGGCACGCCCGTGTATTGCCAATGCTGCGGCCAAAACCGCCACCATTTGGGTCGTGCAGGGCTTTGTTCCCGAGGAAGATGACGCTTTCCGCAAGACGATCGCGGACTACGAGAAGGCCAGCCGCAACAAGATCGATGCCAGCATCATGCCGTTCCAGGCACTGAACCAGAAGGCGATATCCGCGCTCACCAGCGGGGACGTTCCGGACCTTATTTTCCACGACGCTCCAGCGACGATCCTGCCGCAGAACGCCTGGAACGATAAGCTGCAGGACGTGAGCGACGTCGTCGCGGAGTACAAGGCCCAGCTCAGCGAGACCGCGGTGCTGTGCTCTACTTTCTACAATGGCGTCACCAAACAGCGCAGCTACTATCTGGCTCCGGTCAAGCAGGCATGCGCCCCGTTCCATATCTGGGGCGACCTGGTCCAGAAAGCCGGGTTCAAGTTGTCGGACGCGCCGAAGACCTGGGACGCCTTCTGGGATTTCTTCAAGCCGATGCAGAAGGAACTGCGCGCCAACGGAATGCGCAGGACGTACTCTCTGGGCCTGCAGATCACCACTGTCGGTCCAAATGATGGCAATGGTCTTTTCGCCCATTTCATGATCGCCAACGGCGGCGCTGACATCGTCACCAGGGACGGCAAGCTGCACACCGACGATCCGCAAGTGCGCGAGGCGGCAATCAGGTCGGTCGCGTATATGACCACCGCCTACAAGGAAGGTTACGTGCCGCCGGAGGCGCTGGCCTGGAACGATGCCGATGACAATAACGCCTACCACGAGAAGCTGTTGCTGATGGATTTCGACGGCACGCTGTCCACGGAACTCGCAATGATCAAGAACAAGAAGGCCTATTACGAGGAAATGGTGGTGATGGGCCTACCGAATACAAACGACGGCAAGCCGATGCGCGCCCAGGTCGGCGCTGGCGGCGGCTTCATCCCGAAAGGTGCGAAGAACGTGGACGTGGCCAAAGATTTCATGAAGTTTTTCATGCAACCGCAGGTAATGAACGAGAACCTTAAGGGCGGTCTGGGTCGCTGGGTGCCGGTCATCCCGTCGATCGTCAAGACGGACCCGTGGTGGACCGATACCAAGGCAGACCCACACCGGCAGGCCTATGTCACGGAAGCCGTGCTGAACCCGACTATTCCCGCCTATAACGGGTTCAATCCGGCCTGGGGGCAAGTCGCCGCCGAGCAACTCTGGGGGCAGGCGCATGCCGACGTCATCAAGAATGGCATGACGCCGGCCGCCGCGGTTGACAGGGCATTCAAACGCGCCGAGGCGATCTTCGCGAAATTCACGCTCGGGTAGCTCTGGTACGGCGCGGCCAGGGATACACGCCACGGTATGCCGCGCCGGACAGTCCGCGCGGAACCGATCCGGTCGCGACGCACAACCCCCAACAATGGGAGACAGGGCCGCGCCAGGGGTTTGACTCGCCTCGGGGGGCCGACATAAGGTGCGGTGGACCTATGACAAGACGCCGGCGCCTGAGCGACGGCCAACAGGGAAGGAGAACGGCTGTGGCGAACATGAGCCGACGTTCAGTGCTGGGTGGGACTCTGGGTGTGGCGGCGGCCGCAACTCTGGCACGGCCGTACATTGCCAACGCTCAGGCAAAGACCGCGGTCCTTTGGCTGAATCAGGGCTTCATCCCTCAGGAAGATGAGGCGATGAGGAAGGTCTGCGAAGATTACATAAAGGCCAGCGGCAACAAGCTCGAATACAGCATTCTGCCGTTCATGGCGTTGAACCAGAAGATAATATCCGCTCTGACCAGCGGCGACGTTCCGGACCTGTGCTTCGCGGACGCGCCTTCATCGATCCTGCCGCAGAACGCGTGGGACGACAAGATTGTCGACGTGACCGACGTGGTGACTCCCTACGAGCCGCAGCTTTCCGATACCGCCAAGCTCTGCTCGACCTTCTACAACAAGGCGACGAAGAAGC
>Ga0209415_10000566_pt1 | contig 68996 bp, 63 predicted proteins | sample PeaSoiSIISIP2007_FD_187696 | JGI IMG/M metagenome (GOLD analysis project Ga0209415, IMG submission 187696) | Peat soil microbial communities from Weissenstadt, Germany - SII-SIP-2007 (SPAdes) (version 2) | ecosystem: Environmental > Terrestrial > Soil > Wetlands > Peat | place: Germany...
GGGGAGCTGGTAGGAGGCGACGAGCCGGTCCCGCAGGGCGGCCGGCCGTTCCGGCAGGTGGACCCGCAATTCGTCCAGGTGGTCGGAGGTGATGGGCACCGGAGGGATGTCCGTCTCCGGATACATCCGGTCCCGGCCCGGCAACGGTCGCGAGTAGCGCGTCCTCCCGTCCGGCAGCGGGTCCCGGGTCTCGCCCGGGATGCCTTCCAAAGCCGCCGCCGCCCGGGCGGCGATGCGTCGGAGCGCCGCCTCGGCCCGTTCGCGGGATCGGTCGACGACGAGGACGAATCCGTCGTGCTCGCCGAGCTCCAGCGCGCGACGGACCCGTTCCACGTCGTCCGGGCCGAGTCCGTGGCCGGGGAGCTCGTCCGAATGGAGCAGCCCTCCGAGGCCGGCCGAGCGGGCCTGGTCGGCCAGTTCCCGTCCGAGACGTTCGTCGGACCTCGTTCCCGATCGCAACAGGTTCGCGAACCCGGGCAACGCGAGGGAGAGCACGACGAGGCCCTTCTTTCGCGCACCTGCGAGGGGGCCGGAGGTAACGTCCCCCACCACCGGAGTAAGGTCGTGGACGGCGCCCGACGGGGCGGTGGCGCCGCGCGCGAGGAGCTGGTCGCGGACTTCGAGGAGGGTGTGTTGGCGCTCGACCTCCCGGTCGGCGTATTCCTCGATCTTCCGGAGGTCTTGCACGCCCTTGATCTCGATGCGACGACCTCCCTCCGTCGAGACGTTGAGGTCCTCGCGGATCGTACCGATCCCGCGCCGAACGCGACCGGTCGCTCGGAGGAGGGCGCCGATCTCCTCGGCCACCTCGCGCGCGTCCCGACCGTCCGAAATGTCCGGACCGGTGGCGATCTCGATGAGCGGGATCCCGAGCCGGTCGAGCCGGAACGTCACGCCCTCCTTCGAATCGGAGATCCTCCGCGCGGCATCCTCCTCGAGGCAGATTGTGTCGATCGCGTGACGACGCCCCCCGACGTCGAGGTGCCCGTGGGTGGCGATGAGGGCCGTCCGCTGGAACCCCGACGTGTTGGACCCGTCGACGACGATCTTCCGCATCACTTGGACTTCGTCCACCGGGCGCGCCTCGAGGAGGAGGGCGAGCTGGAGCGCGGTGTCGAGCGCCGCCGAGTTCAGCGGGCGGGGCGGCTCGTCGTCCATTTCGACCAGGCAGTCCGACGGAGTCGTCTCATAGGAGTAGAGGAGCCCCCGCTCGGCCTGGAGGGCCGCCGCGGCGTCCACCGCCCGGTTCTCCCCGCCGGCGGCCCGGAGACGCCGGGAGAAGGTGTGCCGGACCTCTTCGGAGAGTTCGCAAGGGCAGGAACAGAACAGCTTGCCCGTTGCAAGCTGTTGGTGGACCTCGAGCCCCACCTTCACAGCGGGGTGCCCCCGGGGTGCCGGTCGAGGAATTCTCCGGCGCGGGGGGTTTGGAGGAGCCGACGAACCCCGTCGGGGGTGCTCTCGTGACCGAGCGCCCACACGAGCTTCGCGTAGGCGGTCTCGGGCAACAGGTCGTCGAGGTAGAGCACGCCGGCATGGAGAAGCTCCCGGCCGGTCGCGTAGACGTAGGGGTCGGCGCGCCCGCCCAAGCACTGGGTCGTCATCGCGACCACCACGCCCCGCGCCGTGGCTTCGCGGATCCATCCGAAGTGGGCGGAGCTGACGTGACCGAGCCCGGTTCCCGCGAGGACGATCCCGCGTAGGTCCCGCGCGAACGCGGACGCCCCGTCGGCGCCGAGACCGGGATAGAACCACAAGAGGCCAGCGCGCGGGTCGATCGGGAGGTCGCAGCGCGGAGGTCCTTCGGACGGAGGCCGGACCGTCCCTACGAGCGTAATCCGACCCTCTTCCAGCCACCCGAGGGCAGGTCCGTTCCGGCTCTCGAACGCGTCGCGCCGGCTCGAATGCATCTTGCGCACCCAATTTCCCCGGTGCACCGCGAACTTGGTGTCCGACGGACCCGCGTGCATCACGACCACGACCTCGCCGATCCGACCGTCACGGGCCACCTGGACGGCGGAGTCGAGGTTCGAGGGGCCATCCGAGGATGGACGGTCCGGCGAGCGCTGGGCCCCGACCAGGACCACGGGACCGGGCAAGTTCACGAGAAGGAAGCTGAGCGCGGCCGCGGTGAAGCCGAGCGTATCGGTTCCGTGGGCGATGACGACACCGGACGCTCCGGCCTGGAACGATTCGACGACCTGCGAGCCCAGCACGGCCCAATCCTCGGGCTGGATCTCCTCGCTCAGCCGGTCGAACACCGGCACGATATGGACCCGCCCGGTGCGCTGAAGTTCGGGGTAGAACCCGAGGATATCGGACTCCCCGCTGACGGGGCGGACGCCCCCCGTCTCGTAGTCGACTCTCGAGGCAATGGTCCCGCCCGTGGTCAGCAGCGCGACCCAAGGGCCCTCAGGGACCTTCGTCGTCGGCGAAGCCATCGGGGGGCGGGTGGAGGCCGAGGCCCCTTCTTCGAGGAGACGGAAAGTGAAGTCCGGTCCGACCCGGAGTCCGACGTTGTAGCCGCTCGCGAGCTTCAGTTGCAGGATCCGTGGGCCGCTGAAGTCATGCCGGGGGACGACGGTTCCGCGCCACACCGATCCGGCGCGATCGGCCACCTCGACGCGGCGGCCCATCGGGAGCGAGGAGAGCTCGGGCCAGGGGTCCTTCTGGTTCGCGTCGCTCATCCCGCGCGTCCCCCATCCCCGTGCGCTTGGGAGCGCGCCGAAGTATAAACTGTGGCGCGGACCGCGCAGTTGCCGACCCCGCGGCTTTTATAGAGAACCCCTCTCCGCGCGGACGGGAACCTAGCCCAAACCGAATGCCCGTGTGGGGTAGCTACGGGAGCGGGGAATACCCCCCGGCCCGCTGCAATGGATTATCCTAGAGGCCTGCGGAGCCTCAGACCTGGGTTCGAATCCCAGCACGGGCGCTCTCCCCGATGGGCGGAGCGCGTGCTCGGTCTGCCTCTACGTGGGGTGAGCCAACCGGCCACTCGGGAGCGCGCGAGGAGTAAAGATCGCGCAACGATAGCGCGTCGATCGGAGGACGGGGGGCCCCTGACGTTTGCCCGGTCGGTGGCCTTTACCTTATGGACCCAGTGTAGGGCGGGAGACGCAATGCCAATCCTTCGATTTCTTGGGATACTCGCAATGGTCGGTGGCTTGACGATCTTCGTCGTCGGGGTCTTTGCTACGAACCGATCCCTTGGCCTCGTCGTCGCGCTGTTCGGGATCGGTGTCATGCTCGGAGGGGTCGCACTTACGAACCATGCCCAGCGCTCCGACCTTGGACCGGGCATGTGACAGCCCCCGGTTCGAGCGGGACGGGGGAGTGCGCCGTGCGACGGCAGCGACCCCGATAGGGGGCATGCGGGCGGATGGAACTCCGTCTCCCTCTAGAAACGATCCCCCGACAGGCAGAGGAATCGTGGGTCGTTCGTTGCGAACTCGGAGAGCGCCGCACGCGGAGTCCAGCTTTGGCCGAGCGAGTTGGCCATGAAGACATACCAACCCGTTGGCACGGCCGAGAATCCTTTCCCCCGGAACAACTCGGGGGAGTCGGTAACGGGCGTGTGCTGGTACGCGAAGGGTCGGTGAGCCGCTCGACGCTGAATCTCTGAGACCAGGGAGCGACGTGCGGCACGGGAGCTGGCCACGAGTTCTCCGCAAATCAACCGATACGGAGTTGTCTCCACCTGGGCGTACCCGCGAAGGCGTCCCCCCGACCGGACCACGACGAGCTCCTTTTCGGGGTCGAGCTCGTTCGCCGTCACGGCCGTCGTAAGGTAGCCGTTCGGCTCGCGGAGGAAACCAAGTCGACCTTCGGCCTGCTGCGAATGCAGCCGCTCCAGATCGGACAAGTCGGACCGCCGGGCCGAGCGGACGCCGGAGGGCTGGCGGGTACGGTGGTCAAACGGCGCATGGACCATCCAGGGGGAAGAGTAGACGTCCCGGTACCCGAGTTTCTCGTAGAGCCCGTGGGCTCCCCACGATCGGTTGGTCCACAAGGTCGCGTACCGGATTCCCGCGTCCTTCTCCCGACGGTGGATCTCTGTAAGGATGTCGCGCGCAACTCCGGCGCGCCGACGATCCGGACGGGTTCCGACCGCGGCAATACCGCTCACCATCTCCGTACCACTGGGGAATGTGTACGGAATGCGGAGGGCGAACGCTTGACCGAGCACGCGCCCCCGTTCCACCGCGAAGATGCCCACGTAGTCCGCCAGGACCTTGGTCCGACGACGCCAAGCGTCGACGGACCGGCGAGGGAAGGTGCCTCCGAAGGAGGCAAGGTGGATCAGCGTACGGTCCACTTCCATCGACGGTGTCAGCTCGTCGAAGGTCAGGAACCGCATGCCGACCTTCGGACCCCGAGGAGCCTACTTTACTTGGAGGTGGGGAGGAGATGCCGATGGGCGTTAGCCATCTCGCGCCCCCCGGAATCCCGCCGCCGAAGGAGTCCGGTCCCCGGCATTATTCCGCCTCGCCCGGAGCGGGAAGACAGCCGCGTGAATTCCGTACGCGAGCGGGGGCCGCACGCACCGATGGCGAATCCATCTCGATCGGCCGTACGATCGCGATCCCGGGGTAGGTTGAGAAGATCCCAGCCCGCGCTTCCGTTCAATGCTGCCCAGCGAAGGGAGCCGCGCCCGCTGGGACGATCTACCCCAGGGAGTCAAGCCCGCTCGGGACCCACCTTGTCGGGAGGTGCACCTACCGGGAGCGCGGTGGAAGGCGGGCCCTGAGGATCGACGATCCGCCGCCAGGGAGGTCGACTTCCCCGCTCCTCAGGATGGGACGGGATCGCCGTGACCGATTGGTCCTTCGACCCTCCTGGGAGTCGGGGGGTTCAAATGGCCCGAGGAGCGTTTTCTCTGGGTGAGGAACGACGGTGCCGACCCGGTTGGATCCAGGAGCTATCCCCCGGAAGGCTTCCCCGCGGCCCGCGAGACCTGCCCATGCGATCGGACTTTCTCGCTACCCGCACGTCTACGACGCCGCGTTCTCATGGGATCGTGCCCGCGAAGCACGCACCTACCTGCGAATCGGGGCCTCTCGGAAGGGCAAGCCCCCTCGGTCCGCGGCGGAGCTCGCCTGCGGCACCGGTCCTCTGGCGCGCCTCTGGGCCTCTTGGGGGCTGGACGTCTATGGATTGGACCGCTCGGCCGCGGCCATCGACCGGGCCCGTGAACTCACTCGGGGGGTGGTTCCGCCAGGGCATTGGGTGGTCGGGGCCCTTCGGAGCTTTCGCCTCCCTGTCCGGGTGGAGTTGGCGGCGGTGCCATTGGACAGTCTGGGGTACCTGGTGGAAGAAGAGGAACTCCTCGGTTTCTTCCGCGCAGCTCGGCATTGCCTAGCTCCCGGAGGCGTTCTGGCAATCGACCTGACCTTACATCCGGAGGGTGCCCCCCCACTCTCCATCCGGAACACGTGGAAGGTCTCCCTGCGCCCGGAGGGGGATCTCAGGGTCAGCTGGCGCAGCCAGGGGAAACCCTGGGGCTCGCCGCTTCGCCAGTGGGAGGTGGGGCGGGTCATCGTTCACGTTCCGGGCAGACCCCGCCAGGTCTTCTGGGAGGCTTGCCCTCACGCCACCCTCACCGCACAGGCGCTCCGGGAGTTTCCACGGAAGGTGGGTGGGTTCGGAGAGATGTGGGTCTATTCGGACGCCGCTCACCGAGCTCGGTCCGGTCGGATGGTTCCGGTAACATCACTGACGGGGGCCCAGGGTCCCCGATTGGTCTGCTGGCGACGGAACTGATCCCCGGTAGGCAGGACCGGCCCATTCCGGTTGGTGGCTCGGGCGCGCCCTGGGTCAGACGGCGCCCCCGCCACGAGGATCTGGATGGGGAAGGGCGCACGAGGGGAAGGGTGGCGATGAGCGCGACGGTTTCGCGCTGGGAGGCCCTCGACATTGCCAGGTTCGCGGTTCAGAACGGTGAAACGAAGTCGTCGCACTGTCGAGCCCGGATCGGGAGAGCTCTCCCGCAGGACGTTCGTGGACCCCGCTCCCGAGTCGCCGGGGGGTTCATCGGATCAGCGCCCGCAGCGCCTCTCGGGCCACGTAGGGTTGCCTTCGGGCGACCGCGTCCCGCACCAGGTGGACCGTATCCCCGATCGTCCACAGGCCGTCTACCTGCCCAGGACCGCCTGCCAGCAGTGCTCGCTGGTAACGCAGGATGGTGGAAGCTAACCTCCCGGGGAGCAGCGGCTCGGCCCCACGCTCCCGAAGCCAGCCGCGCAGGCGCAGCACGCTCCGAGCCTGACGCGCGATCTCGGGTCGACCTGCCTGAAAGCGTCCGTCGATCAGTTGAAGCGAGGCGGATTCCGCCTCATGTCGGCGCAGCTGGGAACGCACGGTCGAGTCGAAGACATGTTTCCCCCCCGCGAGCATCGACCCTATGGGCACCACGATATCGAGTCCCCCCTCGGTCCGCTCGATCAGGCCGGAGGGGATCAACGGGAGCAGCGCGGGCCGGCCGATCGAGATCGTGGAGGAGTTGGTGTAGGCCGACGTCCGGCAGATCCACGCGATCTGGGACGCGGTGGGACCCCGCCGGAGCGGCCAGAGGCTTGCATCGCCCGGCTGCTCGTGGTTTCTGTCCCAGGTCGCTTCTCCTGGTCCGAACGCCCGGTAGCGATGCCGATGCAGACGAACGTCCGGATCCTTGAAGACCTCGCGGACGTGGGCGATCTTGTCGTGCATCCACACGTCATCGTCATCCAGGAACGAGACCACATCGCTCGAGATCGCGCCGATCCCCGATGCGAGCGACGCCCCCATCGGGCACTCCCCCAGGCTGATGAACCGGACCCCGGAGCGGGTCCAGCGATCTTCCATGGCGGGGTCGGCGAAGGATTTGACCACCACGACCTCGTCGGCCGGATCGGTCTGATCGATCACGGACCTGATCGCCTGTTCGAGGTAGTCGCGGCGCTTGTAGGCGGTGATCACCGCGGCTACCGTGACCCTCGCACCATCAGACCCCATTAGGCGAACCCCCGCCACCTCATCTCGAACGGGGCGAGGGGCCGCCAGCGTTCCTCCCTGCGGTCGCGATCGTGAGGATTCCGATCGGGCGCCCCGGGGTCAACCCCCGAACCGCGACGGTACCGGCAGCTCCTCGATTCCATCCTGCTCCCTCGATTCTTCTCCGCCGAGCGGTGACCGCTCTCATCGCAGGGCGGATCACTTCGGTATCCTCCACTCGGGCGGCGTCTCGGCACACCCCGCGCGATTCCCGGCCCGAAGCAGGTCGACCACGGCCGCATGGCCCGGTACGCCGCAAGGCGAGAGGCCAGCCGCTCCATCCCCCGCAGATCGCTGTGGACCCACGAGAGCCGCTGGATCATACCCCACGAGGGCACGAAGGCGAACGTCGCCATCGGCCGAGTGAAAATCAGGGAGAGCAGATAACGCCGCGTCCATCGGGGGACCCCATCGCGCGAGCGGCCGACCGACCGTGGCTGAACCTCCTCGGAGAAGCCCCTGCGGAACGTCATTGATGGCGGGAGGGGCGGTCGGCTGAGTTCGCCCTGGATATCTACTCGATCTTGTCGGGCGACCCATACGACTCGGTCACCCCCGTGCAACCGAGCTGAAGGCGGATACGCCCGGTCCCCTAAGGCCCAGCCACAGAGTCTGAGTGCCCGGACGAAGGTCGGGGCTCCTGATCCGGCTTGCTCCCCTCGGGATGCGGGGCGGCGGTCGACCGACGAAGACCATTCTCCGCACTCACCGGTGGGAGGGGAATGAATCCTCCCCCCGCGGCCGAAACCGGTCGAGGGCTTCGGCCGGACGTGCTTGGCCGAAGGGGCGGTAGAACCCTTGCATCGTCCCTGTCAGCTCCGCGTTTCCCCGAAGGGCGGTTGAGGTGATGGCCATCGCTCGGTCGGGCAGTGGGGGCGAACTGGGGGCCCTCGTGGGTCTTCAGCCTCGGGGGTCGTCGCTCGGCGACCGGGCGGATGGTACGGAGCTACCATCCTCGGCGGCTTCGTTGCCGGAACGGCGGTCGCTTCGGTCCGGGGGCGGGCGCGGGGAGGGGGCCCCCGGTCCCCCTAGGTTTTCCGGGGCCGCCCCGTCGGGCGAATCCGCGCCGTGCTAGGGAAACAACAGTGGCTTCACTCCGGCCCGCGGAGCCCGAACGGCTGCGGGAGGGGGGTAGTGGGTTGGGATGGTTGCGGGCCGGGCAACTCCCCGGGGGGGTGCTGGCCCATCGGGCCGGCGTGACCGGGGGGAGCGACCGGGGTGGCCGCGGTGAGCTGGGCTGCCGGGGGAACCGAGCTTGGGTTCAGTCCGCTCTTCGCGACGCTGAGGATGGTGATCGACAGCGCCGGAATAGTTACCGAACCGGAATTGGTGAACGACGAATTGGTCGGACCCTTCGTGCCGTTCTTCCACTGTTCCTGTTGGACCAGGGCCTTTGAGAGGATCCCTGACTTCGCGAGGTTCAACGAGATACTCTGGGTCACCTCCGCGTTCACCAGCAGCACCGAGAGACCGGAAGATCCGTAGGTAGCAGCCCCGAAGAAGAGGGAGGGGCCGGTCACGTTGGTGGCCAGGGTCTGCGGGCCTAGGTGGTTCATCATCTGCGACATCAGAGTATACTGTTGCCCGAACTTGTTCCCCACTTCCCACGCGCCGAGGTAGCTCGAGGAGTACGCGAACCAGTCGACGCTCGACAACCGGAGGTCGATCGCTTGGGCGGTATCGGCCGCGACATAGATCGTGCCGGCGAAGGTCGGTAGGAGCTTGGAGTAACTGCTCGTCTCGGCCGCGTTGATTTCGCTCACGAACACCGTCGTAGTGCACGTGGGGCAGCCCGTCTTGATGTAAGCCCGGGCGGATTCGACCCCGGTGGTGAGCGAGTACTTTCCGTTCAGGTTCGCGAGCAGGTCGGCCCACGTCGGATTGGGTGGGGCCGACCCACTGGCATACGAGTGCACCGATATTCCGGCGAGGTTCTTCCCGTCCACTTTGGCGATCTCCGTGATGTACGACTGGTCATTGTTCGGGTTCCCCAATTGCATTCCGAGCGCGACGAACTGGGCCTTGGGATCCACGGCCCGGATGGCGACGATGTACTTTTGGAGCTCGGTGGCGAAGATGGTCGAGCTGACGTGGGTCTTGGAGATGGTACCCCACTGGGACCACGGGGTATCGAAGTGGGTCCAGCTCTGCACCGCGTTGCCGACCTCCCAGTAATCGGGGGTAAAGTGGAGTTGTTTCTCGACGTAGCTCACGTAGTAGGCGGCCGTTTGGGGTCGGTCGATCTCGGCGGGAAGCTGGAGGATCGCGTGGCATTGGATGGAATCGCACGCCGTGATGAACGCCTGAACCGTCGTTGCCGCCCCCGACATGTGGCCCCCCTTATCGTTCGTGAGGACGGCCGATGTGTAGTTGAACTCCTCGCCCAGGACCCCTCCCGGAAACCGAATGTAGGTGACCGGGGTCGCTGCCACTTTCGTGGCGTCCGAGGACTTGAACGGCTGGGCCGCGGCGACGTTGACCCCCCAGAACGCCGGCGGGAGGTTCTGGGCCTTGGCGAAGTTAGCGATGGTGATGGACGCGCTGGCGGAAGTGGGGGCGGGCGGACTCGCCAAGGCGACCGCGGACCCGTCACTGGCGAGGGTCGGCTGCAGCGCCGCCCCGAAGGATCCGCTGGAGGGAGCGGTCGAACCGGCCTGGGACGAACTGTGGACCCCTCCCGCGAGACCGAATCCGAACGGGGCCCCTGAAATCAAGAGGACGACTACGATTCCTGCTGCTAGAAGGGCGAACCTCTTCATCATCGGGTGGTCTCCTGGGCCGTCGGCCGCATCGCGGTCAAAAACTCCGGCTGCACTCTCGTCCGGTCCCCGGATGGTATTTGAAATGATAGTTACGCTGATAACACTTAGTATCATAGAGTTATCGCAGATCCGCCTTTTCGGCCCGTCGGTTTAGCCGCTCGCGCCTGCTCCCACGGACGGCGCGGACCGAAGGTGGGGGGCCCCGGCAGAACCTCTTTCTTCTCTCAACCGGCTCGAACCCTGCCCGCAGGCGCCGACCCAACAACGAATATGAAACCGCGTGTCAGGTCCCTCGATCGAGATGCCGACGCGCGCGGTGGCGAGCGAGTTCGACCAGATCTCGCCGGAGTACGACGCGACCCGTTCTCCCCTCGACCCGGAGACGACCATCGGCCTGGCCCACGCCCTGCGGGATCGCGGGGTCCGGCGGGTGCTCGAGGTCGGGGTCGGCACCGGTCGGATCGCGGGCCCGCTCGCGGACCTCGGGTTCGAGGTGACCGGTCTCGACGCGTCCCGGGGGATGCTGGCCGTCGCCCGAGCCAAGGGGATCCAGCGGTTGGTCCGTGGGAGCGCCTACCGTCTCCCGTTCCGGGACAGGAGCTTCGATGCGACCCTCTTCGTCCATGTCCTCCACGTGCTGGACGACCCCCCGAGCGCCCTCTACGAGGCGGACCGGGTCGGACGCGAGGGCGCATTCGCCCTCGTGCATCCGGGGGTCCCCCGAGGGACAGACCCCGCGTCGAACGAACTCGACGAGGGTCGACGCGCCGTCTACCGCGCCCTCGCCCGTGAAGGGATTCCACCCCCCGCCCGCCGCGGAGGCCCCCGCGAGCGGGAACGCCTTCTGCTGGACCTCCTCCCCCCAGACGAGCTGATCGTCCTCCGCGACCGGGAAGTGACGGAACCGCTCGCGCGGCACCTCGCCATGTTCGAGCGACGGGCGAGCCGGCACGTGTTGAAGGTGCCCCCCGCGACGCTCGCACGCGCGATCGAGTCGGCGCGGTCGGAGCTCGGCGACCGAACGTTCACCTCCCGTCGGGTCGAGGCCCTCGCGACCTGGAGCCGTCGTCGACGCGGGGCGGCCGTTGGGTCACTTCGCGAACCGATGGTCCATGACGTACGGTAGGACCCCGCCGGCCCGGTAGTACGCGAGCTCGGTCGCACTGTGGAGGCGAGAGTCCACGCGGAAGGTGCGCGCCGGCCGGCCCTCGACCCGTGCGGTCACCTCGATCTCCGCGCCCGGGGCGAGGGTCGTCCCCGCCCGAAGCGACAGGTCGAACGTCTCGTGCCCCGTGAGACCGAGCGAGGCCCAGTTCTCGCCGGGCCGGTACGTGAGCGGAAGCACCCCCATCTCGATGAGGTTCACCCGGTGGATCCGCTCGAAGCTCTCGGCGATGACGGCCCCGACCCCCAGGAGCCGAGGCCCCTTGGCGGCCCAGTCGCGGGAGCTGCCCTGTCCGTAGCTCTTGCCGGCGAAGACGAGCAGCGGAACTCCCTCCGCGCTGTAGCGCTGAGCCGCGTCGTAGACCGGCAGGGCTTCGCCGCCGGGCAGGTGGAGCGTGTACCCTCCCTCCTTCGGGCGAACGAGGTCGTTCTTGAGGCGGACGTTCGCGAACGTGCCCCGGACCAGCACCTCGTGATGGCCGCGCCGCGCGCCGTACGTGTTGAATTCGGTCGGTGGCACTCCGTGGGCGAGTAGGTAGGCCCCTGCGGGCGACGTTTCCGCGATCTCCCCGGCGGGCGAGATATGGTCGGTCGTGACCCGGTCCCCGACCACGACGAGCGGACGGGCCCCGCGGACCAGGACCCCGTCGGTCCCGAGCCATACCGGCGGAAGGTGAAGGTACGGCGCCTCGGCCAGGTACGTCGATGCGGGGGACCACGCATAGAGGGGGCCGTGGGGGGGATCGAGCGACTCCCAGTGGATGTCTCCGACTTCGATCGCGCGGTACTCCTTGTGGAACATCGACGGATCGATGTTGCGCTCCATGACGTGCTGGACCTCCTCCGGTGCGGGCCAGAGGTCCCGCAGAAAGACCGGGGTTCCGTCGGCCGCATGGCCGAGGGGGTCGGTGACCAGATTGAGGTCCATCCGTCCGGCCAGCGCGTACGCCACCACGAGCATCGGGGACGCAAGGTAGTTGGCGCGGACGAGGTTCTGGATCCGTGCCTCGAAGTTCCGGTTCCCGCTCAGGACCGCGGCGACGTAGAGATCGCGGTCCACGACCTGTTTCGCCACCGAAGGCGGAAGGGGGCCGGAGTTGCCGATGCAGGTCGTGCAGCCGTACCCGACCAGGGCAAAGCCCAGTTCGGCGAGCGGGGCGGTCAGGCCCGCCTGGTCGAGATAGTCGGTCACGACCTTCGACCCCGGCGCGAGCGAGGTCTTGACGTGCGGCGGAACCTTGAGGCCGAGCGAGACCGCCTTCCGGGCGATCAGTCCGGCGCCCACCATCACGTACGGGTTGGAAGTATTGGTGCAGCTCGTGATCGCGGCGATGACCACCGACCCATCCGCGACCGACCGATCGGCGGGGGGAGCGCTCGAGGGCGCGGTCGGCGCCGGGCGTCCCTTCCGGTAGGCCCCGAGCGCGTCGGCGAACGACCGCGCGGCTTCCGAGACCGCGACGCTCTCCTCGGGGTTCCGCGGTCCGGAGATCGTCGGTACGACCGTGTCGATGTTGATCCGCACGACCTCGTCGTAGTCGATCGAACCCGGGGCGGGCGACCCCCAGAGCCCCGTGGCCCGAGCGTAAGCCTCCACGCGTCGGACGACGCTCGGCTCTCGGCCGGTGAACGAGAGGTAGGCGATCGTCGCCTCGTCGATCGGGAAGTACGCGGCGGTCGCCCCATACTCGGGGCACATGTTCGAGATCGTCGCCCGGTCCGCGACGGCGAGATGCGAGACGCCGGGACCGAAGAACTCGACGAACTTGTCGACGACCCCCTTTTCCCGTAGCTTTCGAGTGACGGTCAGCACGAGGTCGGTGGCGGTCGCGCCCGCGGGAAGGCGGCCCACCAGCTCGACCCCGACCACGACGGGGCGTGGCAGGAAATACGGCTCGCCGAGCATCACCGCTTCCGCTTCGATCCCGCCAACCCCCCAACCGAGGACGGAAACGCCGTTCACCATCGTCGTGTGCGAGTCGGTTCCGATGAGCGTGTCCGGGAATGCGACCACGCTCCCGTCCGTTTCCCGCCGGACCACGACCTGGGCGAGGTGCTCGAGATTGACCTGGTGGCAGATCCCCTTCCCGGGGGGAACGATCCGGAAGTTCGAGTAGGCTTCCTTGGCCCACTGGAGAAAGCGGTACCGTTCGTGGTTCCGCTCGTACTCCCGGTCCAGATTGATGAGCATCGACCTCGAAGAGCCGAAGCTGTCGACTTGGACGGAGTGGTCGACGACGAGGTCGACGGGAACGGACGGATTGACGCGTTCGGGGGGCCTGCCGCACGCCACGGCCGCGCTCCGGAGCGTCGCCAGGTCGACGATCACCGGAATGCCCGTGAAGTCCTGGAGCAGCACCCGCTCGGGGTAGTACGCGAACTCGACCCGTTCGGCGAACGGGCCCCCGTTCGCGAGCGCGCGGAGGTCGCCGACATCGGACCGGGCCGGGTCGAAGTGCCGAACGATGTTCTCGAGGAGGACGCGGACGGTCCGCGGCCGCCGGGCCAGTCGGGCGGGGTCGACCCCGGCCAGCCGGTCCGGTCGGACGATGGTCGCGCGATCGCCTCCCAGGTCGACGACCTCGGCGACGTGGAGGGGGTCGGGGTCGCTCATGCCCGCCGGAACACCGAACGGTTCTTGGCGTCTTTGGACGGCTCGGGAAGACTTGGGGCCACCGACACCGACCTCGTCCAGGAGGCGTGTCGGCGGTCGCCGGGGACCGGGACCGGCCCCTCGTCCGGTCCCCGAGATTCGACCCGCGTGCCGTCGTCCGTCCGGAGGACCACGAGGCGTTCGCCGCCGGTCGTCCCGGCCGCAACGACCGTGAGCCCGGGATCCCCGGACACCATGGGCGCGAGGTGGAGGTCGTGTGGGTCCACCGCCTCCGGGCCATGGACGCCGGGGAGGACATTGTAGCCGAGGAATCGGGCGGCCCGCTCCGTTCCGGGATGGGCGAACAGGTCGCGGGGCGGCCCGACCCGCTCGAGGCGGCCCGCGAACAGGAGTCCCACCCGGTCCCCGAGGAACAGACCCTCGGGTCGGTCGTGCGTGACGTGGATCGCCGACGCGCCCGCGGCGATCAACGCTCGACGGAAGTCGGCCCGTAGCTCTCCTTTCAGCTCGGGGTCGATCGAGGCGAACGGTTCGTCCAGCAGCACGATCCGGGGCCGAGCGGCGAGGGTGCGAGCCAGCGCGACGCGCTGTCGCTCCCCGCCCGAGAGCTGGTCCGGCGAGCGGTCCTCGAACCCCGCGAGCCCGAGCAGCTCCACCTGCCGTCGGACCTCCTCGTCGACCTCGGTCCGCGGGCGACGCTGGAGGAGGGGCGCGTACGCGATGTTCTCGTAGACGGTCCGATGGGGGAACAAGGCGGCGTCCTGGAACATCATCCCGATCCCCCGACGATGGGCCGGTCGACCCGTGAGGTCGAGCCCGTCGAGCACGACCCGACCGGCCGTGGGAGGCTCAAGCCCGGCCAGGCAACGGAGGAGCGTGGACTTCCCGCTCCCGTTGGGACCGAGAAGGACGAAGAGCTCCCCCCGCCCGACCTCGAACGTGATGTGGTCGAGTACGGGAACCGTCCCCCAGGCGGCCGACAGTCCCTCGATCCGCAGGATCGGCTCAGAGCTCAACACGACGACCTCCGAGGGAGAGGGCGAGGAAGACCACGAGACTGAGGAGAAGGAGGAGGCCGGCGGCGGCGTCTGCGACAGGGAGCTGGCGCGTACCGACCAGCCCGTACAGCGCGACGGGCAAGGTAGTAAAGCGGGGCGTGACGAGGAAGTACGTCGCGGTGAATTCTCCGAGGCCCAGCGCGAACGCGAAGAGGCTCGCCGTCAGGAAGCCGTCGCGGACCCGGGGGAGGTCTGCGTCCAGGAACGCGGAGAACCGTCCGGCTCCGAGGGTCTCGGCGGCTTCGCGACCCGCCGGGGATAGACCGGCCAGCGGGATCCCGAGACTCTGGAGGGCGAAGGGGAGCGCGAGCACGGTCTGGCTGACGATGACGAGGGCCCAGACGGATCCTTCCCCTCCCAAGAGGGGTCGCCAGAAGGTCGCCAGGGAGAGCGCGAGCACCACCGGCGACAGGAGGAGCGGGACGAAGAGGAGGAGGCCGAGCCCAGAGCCGCGTCCCGGCCGACGCAGGACCGCAAACGCGGCCGGGACCGCGAGGACGACCGTGATACCGGCGGCCGCCACCGCGAAGAGGAGGGTGTTCGCCGTCGCCGCCGGGATGCCTATCCCCAACCGCTGCGCGGTCGCGGACCCGAACAGCGCCGACCAGGCCGAGCCGGGGCCGCCGCCTCCGAACGGGCTGAGCGTCCGGTACAGCACGGCCCCGAGCAGGGCACTCACGGCGAGGAGCACGCCCGCGGTCTCGGAGGCCAACCCGACCGCTGTGCCGGACCAGGTCAGGGGCCGGGCGCGGCGCGCCCTCCGGCCTCCGGGCGTGGAGAGCCGCCGCACCAGGTACAGGTACCCGATCGTCGGGGCGAGGAACAGCACCACCATGACGAGCGCCAGGGCCCCGGCCGCCGAAGGCGCGAGGAGGATCTGGTCGAGCGACCAGATGCGGGCCTCGACCGTGTAGCACCGCTCGCCGCAGAGAAGGAGCGGCGGAGCGAACGAGAGGGCCGAGAAGAGGAACGTCAGCAATCCCCCGGCGGCCGCGCCGATCCAGGTCGACGGTCCCCACGCGTCCCAGTAGGCTCGGGCCGGCGAACCGCCGAGCGTGACGACGGTCTCCTCGAGCTCCGGCGATGCGGTCTCGCAACCGGACGCCGTGAGGAGGACGACCAGGGGCACGTTGAAGATCAGGTTCGCCGCGACGATGGCGGGAATCCCGTGCCCGAAGAACGTGAGCCAGGGAAACGGGGCGCTGAGGACGCCGCCGGCTCCGAACAGGTCCTCGACCCCGAGAACGACGATGAGGCTGGGAAGGAGGAACGGGACGAGGAGGAGGGAGCGCACCGCCTCGCGACCCGGCCAGCCGTACCGGCCCAGGAACACTCCCGCTGGGTATCCGAACGCCACGGCGAGCGCCGCCGATAATCCGCCTTGGATGAACGAGTTCGTGAGGGAGCGTTGGTTGAGGGGGAGGGCGAGGAGGTTCCCGACGCCTCCGAGACCTCCGATGGTGGAGAGGGAGTTCGCGAACAGCAGGCCCACCGGAAGGAGCGCGAAGAGCGCGACGAACGCTGCGATGGGAGCGAGCATCGCGAGCTCGCCGAGCGAGCGCCTCATCCGGTCCCCGTCGCGAGGGTCAACCAGTCGTCGACCCACCCGGTGAGGTTCTGGGCGACCTGCGACGGCGTCGTGTCGGCGTTCAGCGCCGTGATGGAGCCCGGATCGATCGCGGCGTCGTAGACCGAGGGCAGGGGGATCGTTGAGTTCGCCGGGTATTCCCACTCGTTGAGGGGGATCAGCGACTGGACGGTCCCTCCGAGAAACCAGTTCTCGAACTGCTCATCGAGCGAGAGGTGATGCGTGCCCGTGACGATCCCGATCCCGTAGATCGTCCGCCAGCCGTACGCCGTGCCGTTCCACCACGAGACCGTGGAGTTGTATTGACCGGGCTGCCCATTCGCCGCCGCATAGGCCGGGTCGGTCGTGTAGGAGACGACCATCTGAGGGTGGGTGGTCGGGCTCGTGAACTCCCCGAACGCCGTCCCCCAGTCCGGCGCCGGTGGCCAGGTCACCATCTCCGGTAGGACCGTGTTCCAGAACCCCTGCCAATCCTGATGCAGGACCTGCTCGTAGTACTCGATCTCCCAGACGAGGAACTCCTCGCCGGTGATGTCGACCGAGGGGTCCTCGATGAGGAGCTGTCGCGCCCAGCTCGCGTTGGCGACGAACTCCGGGAGCGTGGCGTGCGTGATCGCTCCCCCGGTCGAGGCCACGAAACTCGAGCTGTAGTCGATCCCGAGGTACCCCCATTCGTAGGGAACGACGGCGTCGTCGGGGGAGAGCTCCGACACGAGACGCGGGGAGACGTTCGCAAGCTCCGGTGGTGCGTACGGTACGAGGAGGTGATCCGCATCCGCCACGGGCGCGGTCAGCTCGTCGAGCCCGATCACGAGATCGGCGCCGGGAGCGTTCTGCTGGGCGAGGAGGGTGCTTGCCAAGGTCCCCCCCGGACACTCCACATCGATGTGCACGTCATGGGCACTTTCGAAGGCCCCGAAGACGGTCGACCAGTTCGCCGCACCGCAGTTGGTCCCGCCGAACAAGCTGTCGTACGTGTAGATGACGAGGGTCGGCGTGGACTGGCTCGCGAGCGTGTACACACCGAGGCCCGCGACAATCACCACCACCACGGCGAGGACGGAGAGGAGGACTCGCCGCGAACGTCCCGGGCCCCGCAGCCGGCGAGCGGGGCCTGAAGTATCGGATCCCCCGGTCATCCCTCCGCAGGTCCGGCGGAGAGTTGTCTCAGGTGCCACATCGCGTTCCCTTCGCGGGCATTATCCCGTGCAGGTTCCTGGGGTCGACGGGGTTCCCCCCGTCCTCTCAGCCGGTGCCAGCTCCCCCTGCAGGGAGGGGACTCCGGCGGGACACTTAACAGTTTTTTTCGCCCGCCGTCCTCTTATACGCAACCGCGCCCTAGCGCCGGTTGGAAGGCCCCGATGGCAAACCCGATCCAGAAGCTTCGGTTCGGCACCGAGCTCGTCAAGCGCGGCTTCGCCCGGATGCAGCAGGGTGGGGTCATCATGGATGTGACGACTGCCGACCAGGCGTCCATCGCAGAGGAGGCCGGCGCGGTCGCGGTCATGGCGCTCGAGCGGGTGCCGGCGGACATCCGGGCCGCCGGGGGAGTGGCTCGCATGGCCGACCCGGTGAAGATTCGGGAGATCCAGGACCGGGTCTCGATTCCGGTCATGGCCAAGTGCCGGATCGGCCATACTGCCGAGGCCCGGATCCTCGAGGCGCTCGCGGTCGACATGATCGACGAGTCCGAGGTCCTCACGCCGGCCGACCCGTTCTCCCACGTCGTCAAGAAGGGGTTCAAGGTCCCCTTCGTCTGCGGCGCCCGTAACCTCGGCGAGGCGCTCCGGCGCATCGACGAAGGCGCGGCGATGGTCCGGACCAAGGGAGAGGCCGGGACGGGAAATGTGGTGGAGGCGGTCCGCCATATCCGGCAGATCCGCAGCGAGGTCGACGCGCTGGTCGCGATGCCCAAGAAGGAGGTCGGGGCGTGGGCCAAGCAGGAGCGCGTCACCGAGGCGGTCTGCGCCGAGGTTCGCTCCCTCGGACGGCTCCCGGTCGTGAATTTCGCCGCCGGAGGGATCGCGACGCCGGCGGACGCGGCCCTATGCCGCCTGCTCGGTGTCGACGGGATCTTTGTGGGGAGCGGGATCTTCAAGGCCGAACACCCGATGAAGGTCGCCCGAGCGATCGTGGAAGCGTCGTTGCATTACGACGACCCGGAGGTCCTCGTGCGCGTTTCCTCTGGTCTCGGCGAGCCGATGAAGGGGATCGAGATGTCCAGTCTCCCCGCCGAGGCGTTCTTGCAAGGACGGGAGTCCTCTCCGTTGGGGACCCCGCGTCGGGGCACGACCGAGGCCTAGTCGGCCGTGCGGATCGTCCAGGTCTCCCCCTTCTTCTACCCCCATACGGGAGGCGTGGAGTCCCACGTCCGGACGCTCGCGCGCGAGTTCGCGCGGCAGGGCCATGAGGTCACGGTCGTCACCTCCCGGTTCCGGCGGAGCATTCCCCTGACCGAGGAGTTCGAGGGGTACCGCATCGTCCGGACGACGTCCCTCGGGCCCGTCGCGAACACGCCGATCGACCTGGGTACCCGGGCCACGATCCGGCGCCAGGCGGGCGACGTCTTCCACCTCCATTATCCGCCGCCCCTCACCTCGTTCTTCGCGACCCGTGGCCTGGGCGGTCGAGGCGTCCCGGTCTGCCTCACGTACCACTGCGACCTCGATCTCCCCGGGGTCGCGGGCCGGCTCCTCGCTCGGACCTACGAACGGATCTTCCTTCCCCCCACGCTCCGCCGGGTCAACCGGATCATCGTCCACACGCGCAGCTACGGGAGCACATCCGCGGGGCTCCGCGGCCGGGAGCTCGCCGTGATCCCGTCGGTCGTGGACCTCGACCGGTTCCGACCCGGGCTTGACCCGGGTCCGCTGCGGGCGAAGCTCGACCTCGAGGGCAAGCGGGTCGTCGTCTTTACCGGAAGGCTCGTGCCGCACAAGGGGGTCGATGTCCTTCTCGATGCCCTCGCCGAGCTGCCGAAGGACGTGGTGCTGGTCCTCATCGGGTCCGGACCCCGTCTCCCGGTGCTCCGTAGCCGGGCGCGCCGGATGGAGATCGAGGACCGGGTGCGGTTCTGCGCTAACGTGTCGGACGAGGAGCTCCCGATCCACCTCGCGCTGGGAAACGTGTTCGTCTTCCCGTCGGAGAACCGGCTCGAGGGGTTTGGGCTGGCGGTCGCCGAGGCGATGGCCGCCGGACTTCCGGTCGTCACGGCGGACATGCCCGGCGTACGGGAAGTGATCGAGCCGGGGGTCGAGGGCCTCCTCGCAGAGCCGCTGCTCGCCCACGACGTGGCCGAGAAGGTCCGCCGTTTGCTCGACGACCCCGCCCTCGCCCGCCGGATGGGAGCCGCGGGGCGGCTTCGCGCCGAGCGGCGCTACGGGCTCGTGATGGTCGCGGGGCAGCTCCTCAAGTTGTACGCAGACCTGATCGCAGCTGGTTGATCTGCATCTTTAGGCGCGCCGCCTCGGCCCCCGCGGCGCTCTTCCAGTCCTTGCCGGAGGACGCGAAGATGATGCTGCGCGACGCGCTAACGAGGAGGGCTCGCCCGTCCGCATCCACTCCATCCCGGACCGCGGTCGCGAGAGAGCCGCCCTGGGCCCCGATTCCGGGGACGAGCAGCGGGACCTTGTTGCCGAGCGCGGACCGGGCGAGCCGGAAGGCGTCCGAGAAGGTCGCGCCGACGACGGCCCCGACGTTGCCGTGGGCGTGGGCGAGCCGGCGGACCTCGCCGATGACGGCGAGCCAGAGCGGCCCGCGGGGTGTCGGGATCTCCTGGAAGTCGACCGCGCCCGGGTTGGAGGAGTGGGCGACCACGAAGATCCCGTGCGCGGAGTCGGCGTGGAACGGTTCCAAGGACTCCCATCCGAGCCACGGGTTCACGGTGATCGCGTCGAAGCCCATCTCGCGAAAGGCGGCGTCCCGGACGAATCGCATCGTGTTGGGGATGTCGTTCGCCTTGAGGTCGAGGATCCGCAGCTTCGTGTTCCCGATCTTCCTCGGTAACCGAGCGAGCGCGCGGACGCCCGCCTCCCCGTAGGGCAGGTAGGTCGCGAGCTGCATCTTGTAGGCCGCCGCGTGGGGGGCCGTCGCATCGACGATCCCGTCCAGGAAGCGGTCGAGCCGCCGGCCGGCCGGCATCGCTCGGATCGGTTTCGGCAGGAGCGCCGGGTCCGGGTCCAATCCCACACAGAGGAGGGAGTCGCGAGCTTTCAGGACCCGGTCCACCCGGTCGATGAATCGCCGCGGCACTGAGCCCCCGAGCGGCGTCGAAGGAAAAGGGTTTCTCGGGAAGATCTCCGGCGACCGCTCACCGTCCGGTCGGGTCCCGACCTTTTTATCGGACGTTCGGGTCCGGGACGCGGGGGGAGCGGATGTCGGAGACCGAGCCGTCCGGCGCCCCCCGCGAGGTCCGCCTTCGCGACCTGCGGCTGGGGGAGGGGCCGGTCGCGTTCGTGGCGCGGATCGTCACGTGCGACCGCCGCGAGGTGAGCCGCAAGTCCGACGGCAGCCGTCGTGCGTTGCTCTCGGGACTCCTCAGCGACGGGACCGCCACCGTACGCTTCACCTGGTGGGACCCTCCCCGCGAGGGCGTGGAACGGGGCCTCGTGATCCGGGCGGTCGGGCCCGAGGTCGGCGAGTATCGCGGACGGACCGAGGTCACCTTCAGTTGGAAGAGCCGGGTCGGGCTGGCCAGCGCCGCCGAGCTACCGTCCGTCGACCCGGCGGAGGTGCCGGAACTCAAAGTGCGGGACCTTCGGCCCCCGGCCGAGGGCTTTCGAGTCTACGTCCGGGTCGCCCGGATCGCGGAACGTTCCGTTTCGGTGGGCGAAGAGCGCCGGGTCGTGTACGACGGCCTGGTCGCCGACTCCACGGGGGCGATCGCCCTCTCCGCGTGGACCGATTTCCATCTCCGGGTCGGGGAAACCCTCGAGATCACCGGAGGATACCTTCGCGCCTTCCGGGGGGTCCCCCAACTGGTCCTGGACGAGCGAGCCACGGTCCGTCGCGTCGATCGGCACGACCTCCCCGAACCCGCCACGGTGCTCAACGCCCCGCCGGTCTCGATGGCGCGGCTCGAGGAGAGTGGAGGGAGCCCGTCCGCGACCGTCGAGGGACTCGTCGTGGGGCTCCTGCCTCCGAGCGGCCTGGTCTACCGCTGCCCGGAATGTCGGCGCAGCCTCCAGGGAGGAAACTGCCGACTTCATGGTCAGGTCGAGGGAACGGCTGACCTGCGCGCCCGGATCGTCCTGGACGACGGGACCGGGGCCGTCACGATCAATGCGGGCCGTCCCGAAACGGAGCGCTTATGGGGTGTTACCCTCGACGAGGTGTTGAGCCGCCTTCGGGAGCGGCCCGACCCGGCCGTCTGGGAAGGCGACCTCCTGGACGCGCTGTTGGGCCGCCGCCTCCGGGTCCGAGGCCCCGCGTCGAAGGACGACTTCGGCGTGACCCTACAACCCGAATCGGTCGAGACGGTCGACATCGACCTGGACGCGACCGCCGAGCGCCTCGCGGCCCGGATCGGGAGCGGACATCCGTGACCTTCCGCGAAGCCGCGTGGCGGGTTGTCGCCCGGGAGCTCGAAAGCACGCTCGAGGAAGAGCGGGGCGTCGGCGAGCGGGCGGCATCGTACGTGATCTCCCCATTCGGCGCCCGGATGAACCGAGTCCTTTTGGCGGGAACTCTCTCGCCTCCCGAGCCGATCGGCCGCGACGCGTCCCAACCGTTCTGGCGCTCGCGGCTCTCCGATCCCACCGGCGCGGTGGCGGTGACGGCGGGAAGCTTCCAGCCACGGGCGATGACTCAGCTTCGCTCGTCGACCTCGTCCCGTTCCGCGATCGTGGTCGGGAAGGTGCACTTGTACAAGGGAAGAGATGGAACGGCGTATCTGTCGGTCCGGGCCGAGGCGGTCCGGACCGTAGGGGAGAGCGAGGAGCGCGCGGCCCTCTCCGACGCCGTCCGTCAGACCCTCGACCGGCTCGACCTCATCCAGCGTCTCGGTCAGGTCCCTCCGGTCCTTTCCGAGACGTTCGTTGACGAAGGGACCCCAGCCCACTGGATCATGGCGGCCCGCGAGTCGATCCGCCGGTACCCCAGCGTCGACCGCACCCAGTTTCGCCGGGAGCTGCGCGCGGCGATCCGCCGGGTCGCGGGCGTCTCCTCTCCGAGCGACGTCTCCGAGCCACCCCCAAGCGTCCAGATCCGCAGGGACGCGCCCGCTCCGCCTCGCGCGGCACCGAGCGCGGCCGAGCGCGCCGAAGAGTCGCTCGTGCTCGAGTTCCTCGACCAGGTCGCCGAAGGCTCGCTGGACGCCTATGCGGACCGACGCGAGCTGCTCGCCCGCGTCGGCTCGAGGGGGCTCGGTTCGGACCGGGCGGAAGAGGTGCTCACCCGATTGGAAGACGACGGGGTCGTCGAAGAACCCATCGTAGGCAAGTTACGGCGGGCGTGACCGCCCTCCGACCCGGGACGGGGACGAAACTCGCCCTCCGGCGTCGTCGCGAGGATTTATATCGGGCCCGGACTCGGGGCGCGGGGGAATGAGGAACACCTGTCTCTCCGATTCATGACGAGACCTGCGACGAACTGACCCCCACCTCTCCGTACCTTTCCAACCATGGCCGAACCTGGACCCTCCCGCCTCCTCATCGTCATCCTCGTCGTCCTCGGCCTGGTCGCTGCCGGGGTCGGCGTCTGGGGGGCGAACTACCTCCTCCATCCCAGGCCCCAGACCTCGATCCTCACCCTGGAGCTCGGCGACAACGCCACCTTGAACTACATCGGGACCTTTGGCAGCGGGGCCCAGACCGGCCGCACGTTCGATACCTCGCTCTTCAGCGTCTACCTGAACAACGTCACCTACCCCAAGTCCCTCTACTTTCCCTCGACCCATCCCGCCAACCCTGCCAATTACACTCCCTTGCCGACCCATATTGGGCCGTCGGGTTCGTACACGATCGGCAACCTCTCCTTCGGGACGACCGTGACGGGGTTCTGGCAGGGCCTCATCGGCATGACAGGCAACGAGACGAGGTACCTCGCCATTCCCCCCGACCTCGCGTACGGTCCGCTCAACCCGACCTGCACGGAGACCCTCCCGCTCACCTACTCGGTGCCGGTCTACACGAGCGTCCCCGCCGCCCAGTTCGCGTCCCTCTACGCGGGCGTGAGCGCCTCCGCCGGTACGATGTTCACCGACCCGACCTACGGCTGGTCCGACATGGTCCTCAGCGTGAACGCGACGGCCATCGTCGTCTATCACTTGCCGACCCTGGGGGAGACCACGCAGTTCGGCGCCTGGAACATCACCGTCACCAACCTGACTTCGACCTCGATCTCGGTGCTCAACCTCCTCACCCCCGCCAATTACGGCCGGATCCTCGGAGCGTTCTCGACGGCCAAGATGTGCAACGGGCAGGCCGAGGGGCACTACCTCATCTCGGGGGTCAACCTCAACGCCGGGACCTTCGCGATCAATTGGAACAACGAAGTGGCGGGTCAGACCCTCGTCTTCCGCGTCACGGTCATCGATATCTTCAAGGGGTAGGCCGGCCGCCGGAGCGGTCGGCCCGTTCGCGCCGACTCAGCCGCCGAGCGTGATCTTTCCGCGCTTCAGGAGTTCTTGGAGCTGGGCATCGGCGAAGTTCGTGACGACCTCGTCGTTGGTGCGGCCCCGGGGTCGGGTGTACGCCCGCAGGGTTCGTTGGGCCTCTTCGCGCCGGGCTCGGCCCTCGCCGTAGATGCGGCGGGCCTCCTGGTCGAGGGTCGCCATCTCCCGGCCCATCCCGTCGATCGTCTCCATCAGCTCGGCCCGCGCTTTCCCCCGAGCGCGCATCTCGGCGACGAGGCTGCCCGCGGCTTCGAGCTTCGACCGGATGGTCGACATCATCGCATCGCGGTCGGCCCTCGCTTGCGCGAACTCAGCGCCCAGTCGGTCGACCTCGGCCCGGCACGCCCGGACCCGGGAGTCCGCTTCCTTGCGCTGCTTCTCGTGCTCGGCGATCGTGGCGGCGCGGGTCTCGGCCGACTTGAGCTCCCGCGAACGCTCCCGGATCCGGCCGATGAGGGCGTTCTCCTCCTCGATCGGGAGGGCCGAGGTCTGCTGCTTGAGCTCCAGGTCGGCGATCTCGCGCTTCAGCTGCTCCGGTCGGACCCGTTCGGTCGACGGGTAGGCGAGACGGAGCTCCCGAACGGCGACAACGGCCGCCTCCAGGTGGCGGCGCGCCTTCTCCCGGGCCGACCGGAGCTCCATGAGTTTCTTGCCGAGCGCCCCGTGCACCTCGTAGATCCGCTCAACCTCCTGCTGGGGGGCCTGGCGTCGGTCGTAGAGGGCCTTCTGCTCGGAGGAGAGGCGTTGCATCTCCTCGATGAGGGTCCCCCGGCGGGTTTCGAGCGATCGGAACTTCCGCTCCATCTCTTGGAGCCGGTCCCGATCGTCCCGGTCCTTCTGCTCCTCCTCTTCGGAGAGCACGACCCGGGGGGGCATGGCCGACCGAGGAACCGGAGGCCAGAAAAGCCCTTCGCGCCCCGGCCCCTTACGGCCGTCGGTCCGCGACGTACCAAAAGTGGAGCCCCTCGGGGAACTCCGTCGCCACGCGCTCGAATCCGAGGTTCGTGAGGGCGTCGATCGCCTCGGGGCGGAAGAACCGGTAGGGGGCCGTGTGGGGGGTCCGTCGCCAGGCGTCCGGGGTCACCGCCTCTCCCTGGCCGGCGATCGGGTCGGTGGTCGAACGAACGGCGAACAGGTGGAGACCCCCCGGATGGAGCACCCGGTGGACCTCCCGGAAGACCGCGACGAGTTCGTCGTCGGGGAGCATCATGTAGACCGCGTGGGCGTAGACCGCTTCGAGGGAGGCCGACAGCGTGTCGCGCAGCGCGGAGAGCGCGTCCATCCGGCGGAAGCGGACCAGGGGGGGCTGATCGAGCTGCTCCCGGGCCCGCTCGATGGCGAGCTCCGAGTAGTCCACGGCGGTGACCTGGTAGCCCGCCGCGGCGAAGGGGCGCGCGTCCCGACCCGTGCCGCACCCGAGCTCGAGGAGCTGGCCCCGGGGGAACCGTTCGCGCAGCACGGCCAGCGCCCAACGTCCGAAGCGGCTCGGGGGCCCCGTGAACCGGTCGGGATTCCCTCGATAGATGTCCTCGGCACCCGCCGCTCGCGCCGCGAGCGGAGGCCAGGCCGTCGGCGCGGGGGGTTCCGTCATCGCTTCCGGGGCGTTTGGGGAGCGCGGCGTGGGTGCGCGGGGATCCGAGCGAACCGCTGGGCGGCGAAGAGGGCCGCGGGCACCGCCGCGTCGATGTTCACCACCGCCATCGGCGCACACGACTGAAGCATCGCATTCAACGCCGCCTCCCCCCGCCCCCCCCGACCGTACCCGGTCGAGGCCGGCACGCCCACCACGGGGGCGTGAACGAGCCCAGCGACGACGGTCGGTAGGGCGCCCTCCCGACCTGCGAAGACGAGGTAGATCTCCGGTTGGCGCCGCTCGATGCGCCGAAGCGCCCGAAGGAGACGGTGCAGACCGGCGACCCCGACGTCGTACGCCGTCGTGACCTGGATGCCGAGCTCCTCCAACACCGCCCGGGACTCTTCCGCGAGGAGGACATCGCTCGTCCCGGCGGTCAGGAGGGCCACGACGCCCGGCCGGTAGTCGGCCCCGAGGGGGCCATCCAGCCGGACGACCCGCCCCTCGGCGCGCACGCGCAGAGGGAGCCCCTCCGCAATCAACCCGTCCACGGCCCGGAGCTGGGCGACCGAGGGTCGGGAGACGATCGCCCCCGACCCGGACCGGTGGAGTTCCCGAAGGATTGAGACGACGTGCTCGACCGTCTTTCCCTCCCCCAGGACCACTTCGGGCACTCCGACCCGTCGGGGGCGGTCACGGTCCACCCGTGCGAACCGGCCGACGCGGATCTCGGCGACCGGAATTCGCCGGTTCGGCGACGGTCGGGCGCGAGCCATGGAAGAGAGCACCGGCTTCGAAACTTAACCTCGGGGGGTTGGCGGCCCTGAAACAGGACCCGCCTCGGGGAGGAGGTCACGTTTCCAAGCCGTCGGCACCCAAGCCGTGATATAGCGGGTTCCGGTGGCACGCCGGACCGTCTCGAAATGCCCGATTTCTCACTGTCCGCGGAGCAGGAAAGCCTCCGGGACATGGCCCGGAAGTTCGCTCGAACGGAGATGGCACCGCACGCCGCCGAGTGCGACCGGACCGCTCGGTTCCCGGAGGAGATCTATCGCAAGGCCTACGACCTCGGCCTCATGAACCTGAACGTCCCCGCCGAGTACGGGGGCAGCGGTCTCGGCGTCTTCGACCAGTGCCTCATCGTCGAAGAACTCGCCCACGCCTGCGGGGGCATGACGACGTCCGTGATCGCGAACTGCCTCGCCCTCGAACCGATCCTCCTCGGGGGATCGCCCGAGCAGAAGGAGCGGTTCCTCAAGCCGTTCTGCGCCGACTACCACTTCGCTTCGTTCTGCCTCACCGAGCCGTCGGGCGGGAGTGACGCGGGAGGCCTCACGACCCGGGCCCGACGGGAAGGGGATCACTACATCCTGGACGGGGAGAAGTGCTTCATCACGAACGCTCCCCACGCCTCGCTCTATACGGTCTTCGCTACGATCGACCCGAGCCTTCGGTCCAAGGGGATCACGGCGTTCGTAGTCCCCCGGAACGCGGCGGGCCTGAGCCCTGGGAAGGACGAGGAGAAGATGGGCCACCGCGCCTCGTCCACGAGCACGGTCCGATTCGACGGGGTCCGAGTCCCCGTCGAGGACCGGCTGGGCGAGGAGGGCGGCGGTTTTTCGATCGCCATGCGGACCCTCGACCAGACGCGTACCCCGATCGGGGCGCTCGCGACCGGCATCGCCCAGGCCGCGCTCGACCACGCGGCGGCGTACTCCCTCAAGCGTCAATCGTTCGGCAAGCCGATCAGCCAGCACCAGGCGATCCAGATCAAGCTCGCCAACATGGCCCAAGCCGTCCATGCCGCTCGCCTCCTGACATGGCACGCGGCGTGGACGATCGACCGCGGCGGCAAGGGAACGCTCGAGTCGTCGATCGCGAAGTGCTTTGCGTCCGACGCGGCCCTCCACGTGGCCGATGAGGCGATCCAGACCTTCGGCGGGTATGGCTACATGAAAGAGTATCCGGTCGAGAAGCTGCTCCGGGACGCGAAGCTCACCCAGATCTACGAGGGGGCGAACGAGATCCAGCGGACGGTCATCGCCCGCGAGCTGCTCCGCCCGTACGCCTGACGCCGGAGGACGGCGTGGAGATCGTCGTATGCATCAAGCCCGTTCCTGAGGCCGAGACCCGGCTGCGGGTCGCGCCCGGCGGCCAGACCCTCGACGCGGAGGGCGTCAAGTTCGTCCTCGCGGGGTACGACGAGTCCGCGCTGGAGCAAGCTCTCCTCCTCAAAGAGTCGGTTCCCGGCTCGAAGGTGCATGTCGTGTCGTACGGACCCCCCCCTCGAACCGAGGAGGTCCTCCGCGCTGCGATCGCGTTGGGTGCCGACCTCGCCACGTGGGTCGAAGCGCCGGCGGGCACCGCCGGCGACCCGATCGTTGCCGCCCGCGCACTCGCGGGGGCGATCTCCTCGGTCCCGCACGACCTCGTCCTCTGCGGTAAGCAAGCCGGGGACGATGAAGCGGGGCTCGTTCCGCCCGCCCTGGGCGAGCTCCTTTCGATCCCGGACTTCGGTTCGGTCGCGGAACTGCGGTGGGACCCCTCCCTCGCCCGGTTCAAGTTCCTTCGGTCGACGGACGCGGGCGGGGAGCGCTGGGAAGCCCCCACGCCCTGCGTCATCGGTCTCCAACAAGCGTGGAACGACCCTCGGACGGCGAAACTGCCGAACATCCTCAAGTCACGAAAAGCGCCGATCGCAAAACGACCCGCGGATCCGTCGAATCCGGGCCCGCGGAGCGTCCCGACGACGTTCGAGCTCCCCCCCCCTCGCACCGGGGCGCGGATGATCGAGTACAAGACCCCGGAGGAGGCGGCCCAGAAGCTGGTCCGTATCCTCCGGGAAGAAGCCAAGGTGTTTCCGTGACCGGCTCCTTCCTGGTCGTCGCGGAGGTCCAGAACGGCCGCTTGAGCGGACCGACGCTCGAGGCGATCTCGGTCGCCCAAACGCTTGGCGGTGGCACCGGCGCGATCGTCGGGTTCGTCGCGGGCAGTGCGGCCCCGGCGGCCGGAGCTGAATTCGGTCGCTTCGGTGTCCCGCGGGTCGCGCTCGCGCGGGACCCCGCGCTCGACTCGGTTCCGGTCGCCGGGATCGCCTCCGCGGTCGTGGCGGCGGCCGAGAAGACCGGAGCCGACACGGTGCTCGTCGGAGGGACCACCTTCGGCCGGGACCTGGTCGGGCGGCTGGCCGTCCGTTGGGACGCCGCGGTCGCTACCGGGGTCACGGAGGCTCGCCGCGAGGGAGACTCGGTCCAGGTGCGCCGACCGATCTTCGGCGGACGGGCGACCGAGACCCGTCGCCTGGAGGGCCCTCGGGTCGCACTCGCGCTCCGCCCTCACGCGTTCGCCTCGCCCGTCGAGGCGCCGGTCTCACCGGCGGTCGAGGAGGTGCCGATGGTCCCCATCCCGCCGGAGCTGCTGGCTCCGCGGCGGACCGCGATCGAGACGTCCGCCCAAGGCAGTGGACCTTCGCTGGGGGACGCCTCCATCGTGGTGTCAGGCGGGCGGGGCGTTCGATCGGCCGAGAACTTCCCGCTCGTCGAGGAGCTCGCGGCGTCGCTCGGTGCCGCGGTCGGCGCCTCCCGCGCTGTGACCGATGCAGGTTGGCGCCCTTCGTCGCTCCAGGTCGGCCAGACCGGCCGCTCGGTCTCGCCCCAGCTCTACATCGCGGTCGGGATCTCGGGGGCGATCCAGCATCTGGTCGGCATGCTGAGTTCCCGCGTGATCGTCGCGATCAACTCCGACCCGAGCGCGCCGATCTTCCGGGTCGCCGACTATGGGATCGTGGGCGACCTGTTCCAAGTCGTCCCGGCCCTCACGGCCGAGATCCGCCGCGTCCGCGCCCCCTAAGCCCGCGGGGCGGGGGACCGACCCACGCGGGGCGACGGAGCCAGAGCCGCATCTCCGCCGTCGGCTCGAATCCGAGCCGCTCGTACACGGGCCGTCCCTGGTCGGCGGCGTGCAAGGTCACCCGGGCGGCGCCCGTCCGGCGGGCGACCCGGACGAGCTGCCGGACGATCGCCGAGGCGATCCCCTGCCGCTCGTTCTCCGGGCGAGTGTACATCGACATGATGTACGGGATGGTGCCCCGCGGGATCCCCGGGCGGGGCTCCTGGGGCATGAACCAGAGCGTGCCCGACCCGGCGATCTCGTCCCGAACGGTGGCGACGTAGGCGACCACTTCACCCGAGCGGAGACGCGGTCGGAGCCAGCGACGGTACGGGGCCCCGTGATTCTGGATCTCGCGGGCGCTGTGGTGTCCGATCGAACGCCACATCTCCTGCCGATGGAGCGTGAGAGCGGCGAGGTCCTCGAGGCGGGCCGGTCGGAGTCGGAACCGCCGGGCCGCGGGAGGACTCCCCTTCCTTGGACGGGCGGGCATTTCGGTCAGAGGTTGCGGGCCATGCTGGCGCCATCCTTGAGGACCGTGGTGATCGGGATTCCGGACGCCTTCTGGACGGAGAGGAGGATGCGCTTCATCGATCGCTTGCGGCCCCCGGTCTCGGTCATCAGCGCATGGAGGAGCTCGGTCGCAAAACGCGGGTAGACCGTGTAGAGCCGGGCGTTCCACTTGACACGGTCGATCCTCTCAAAGTCCCGGAAGTCCGGGAGCACGCCCGAGGTTTCGAGCCGTCGGTCGTACTCGGCGAGTTGCGCGCCCGAGGCGTTGCCGGCCTTCTGGGACGAGAGCGCCGTTTCGGCGGCCTCGAGTCCGGAGCGGACAGCGTAGTTCATCCCCTGGATCACGAGACCGTTCGAGAAGACGAACCCCGCGGCATCCCCCACGACCATCCAGCCGTCGCCGTGGAACGCCGCCGGCCGGCTGGCCCAGCCCGCGGGGATCAGCTTCGCCCCGTACTCGACCAGCTCGGCGTCCTTGAGGCGTGGGGCGATCGTCGGGTGGAGCCGGAACTGCTCGATGAGCTCCTGGGAGTAGACCCCGCGGCCGTAGAGCGACTGGACATTGAGAATCAGACCGACCGAGATCGTGTTGACGTTGGTGTAGAGGAATCCACCACCCATTACACCGGGCGCGAACTGGCCCGTGACCCACTCCTCCGCGTGGCCCTCCCCGGGTCCGAGCTGGAAGCGCTCCTCGATCCGTGCCGGATCGAGGCGATAGACCTCCTTGATCCCGAGTTCGGTCGATTCCGCGCTCAGCCGTGGGTTGGGCCGGATCGGCGTCCCGAGGGAAAGGCGCGAGTTCGCCCCGTCGGCGAGGATCGTCACCGGCGCCGTCATCGTCTCCCCGCCCTGGACCACCCCGTGCACGCGCGATCCCTCCCAGTTCAACAGGTCCACGGGAACGCTGGTCACGACCGTCGCGCCGGCCTCCTCGGCCTTCTTGGCGAGCCAGGCGTCGGTGCGGGCCCGGAGCACGGAATGCGCGACGTACGGCTCCTTCCGCCAGGCACCGTCATCGAAGTCGAACGAAACCGCGCTGTCCGTGGTAAGGAAGCCGAACCGCTTGCGGACGATGTGCCGTTCGACCGGCATCTCGTGCCACCATCCGGGGAGGATCCGGTCGAGGTCGTGCCCCCAGAGGATCCCGCCCGAGAGGTTCTTGGTCCCGGCTTCGGCGCCCCGCTCCAGCAGCAGGACGTTCACGCCGCCCTGGGCGAGTCGGATGGCGGCCGAGGCTCCGGCCATGCCCGCGCCGACCACGATCACGTCGAAGTCGTCCGGCATGTCGAACGGTCACGAGACGTGCGGGCAGTTTAGCTCTGCGATGGCACCGGTCAACGGCCGCCGGGCCGCCGATGGGCCAGTGCTGTCGCGACGTCCCCGGCCGCGAGCCGCCGTAGGGTCCCGGGGGCCCCTAGCGGGGCGGGACCGGAGCCGCGGCGGGCGGCGGCGCCGCGGGGTAGGTCGGGTTCGTCAGGTTCTGCGTCGCGTTCTCGATGTCCTTCTGGAACCGGAACGGCTTCGGGATCCCCTCCCAATCTTCGTTCCCGACGCGCGAGCCGCCCTCCGAACTGACGCGGACCGTGCCGTAGCCGAGGATCCGCTGCAAGAAGCTCTGGTGCACGTCGACCCCGCGGACCTGGGTCACCGGGATCTCGTCGAAATTGCGGCCCAGGATCCCTTTCTGCAGGATCACACGGCGTGAGGTGACGGCGTAGACCGTGGAGATCCACCGAAAGAAGCGAATGAGGATCCACAGGAGCCCGATGACGAACAGGAGCACCCAGAACAGAGTGACGTACATCTGGACGGTGAGGTTGGACCAGAACTTGCTGAAGTTGAGGTAGCCCGAGAGCGCCCCCCACGTGGGGAACCCGCCGTAGAGGCCGCCGGCGGCGGCCAGGGAGGCGAGCCCCCAGACCAGCGTCCAGAGGATCGGGACGGGGAAGTAGTACAACTTCGTGGCCCGCGTCTCCTCGAGGAGATACTCCTGGTCGGCGAGGTACGTCGCTTTCAGGTGCTTAGGCATTACGCGCGTCGGACCCGAGGAGGCCATCGGTCCGCCCACGCCGCTCTTCCCTGATAACATCTCGGTCGGAGTCCGCCGGTCCCGCCTTATATCGCCGGCACCGCTCGGGCCGGCCGATGGGCGTCACCGACTGTCACGTGCACATCAACCCGATCTGGGAGATGCGGGCCGACGCGGCTGAGCTGCTCGGCTACTCGGGTACCACTCCGGCGCGTTACCTCACGGACCCCCCGGCGTTCCTCGACTACATGACCGCCTCCGGCGTCGAGCGCGCTGTCCTCATCAACTACGTCGCCCCCGAGGTCATCGGGTACACGGAGAAGGCGAACGACTTCGTCAGCGAGTACGCGCGGGCCGACCCCGAGCGGCTCGTAGCCGTGGGGGGCCTGCGGCCGGACCACCCCGACCCCGGGCGAGAGATCGGACGCCTGGCCGAGCAGCTCCACCTTCGGGGGATCAAGCTCCACCCGCCGCACCAGGGGTTCCGGCCGAACGCCTACGCGGACGGGGTCCTCCCGGGACTCCGCGAGCTCTACGCGGCGTGCGTGCGGTACGAGCTGCCGGTGATCTTCCACACCGGCACGAGCGTCTTCCCCCGGGCCCGCAACCGGTTCGCGGACCCGATGATGATCGAGGACGTCGCCCTCGACTTCCCGGACCTCACCATCGTCCTCGCCCACGGGGGTCGGCCGATCTGGATGGAGACCGCCGTCTTCCTCACCCGCCGATTCCCGAACGTCTGGCTCGAGATCAGTGGGATCCCGCCGGCCCGCCTCCTCGACTACTTCCCGACCCTCCCTCGGCTCTCGGAGAAGGTCCTGTTCGGGACCGACTGGCCCGGGCCCGGCGTCAAGGACATCCGCACGAACTTCGACGCGTTCCGGGCGCTCCCGATCCCGGCGGAGGCCCAGCGACGCATCCTCGAAGAGAATCCGCTCAAGGTATTCCCTCGCCGGGGGCCGACCTGAAATACTGCGGCCGGCTCGGCGGGCCGTGACCACGGACTCCGGTCCCGCCGACGCCGAAGGGACTCCTCCCGCCCCCGCGCCCGAGGAGATCGCACCGGTCGTCGAGATCGTGGAGGGGGGCGAGGCGGTCGGTCGCCTTCCGCTCCCGCGCCGCAACCGCGGTGAGGTTTTCGGGATCGCGAATCAGCTGCTCGGGGCCGCACGCATTCGGGTGATGTGCGAGGACAGCATCGCCCGCATGGGGCGGATCACGGGGAAGATGAAGAAGAAGATGTGGATCCGCGAGGGCGACCTCCTCATCCTTCGACCGTGGGGCTTCCAGGAAGGGAAGGCGGACATCCTGTTCCGCTACAGCCGCACGCAGGCCCAGTACCTCGCGCGGCGCAACCTCTTGCCCCCATCGGTGAACTTGTTCGGCTCCTCGGAACCCAAGCCGGAGCCCGCGACTCCAACGTAGGAGGACCATGGGGGCCCCCCTCGGTCGCCCGGTCACGTCGGAAGAGATGGCCGTCGCCGAGGCTAACGCCCAAGCCCTCGGTCTTTCCACCGACGTCCTCATGGAGAACGCCGGTCGCGTCGTGGCCGAGGAGGTCGTCCGTGCCTTGCCCGCCCCCCAGTCCCGGGTCGCGGTCGTGGTCGGCCCCGGCAACAACGGGGGCGACGGAACGTGCGCGAGCCACTACCTCCTCGAGTGGGATTACCGCCCGGAGGTCTGGCTGGTCCTGCCGGCGTCCCAGATCCGGACCAGCGCGGCCCGGCGCTGCTTCGACCGCGTCGCGCGGCGCTGCCCGATCCATCTCGGGGTCCCGGGTTCGGAGGAGCTGGCCGGCTTCCCTCTCATCGTCGATGCACTCCTTGGCACCGGACAATCCGGCGCACTGCGCTCACCGTTTCGGGAGGCGGTGCGGGCGATCCGCGAGAGCGACCGGCCCGTCCTCGCGGTCGACGTAGCGACCGGCGCCATCGACCCGGACGGATTGCGTCCGCACCGAACGATCGCCCTCGCCGCCCGGAAAGCGGAGTTCGCCGAGTCCGCGACCGGGGAGGTCACCGTCCGGGACATCGGGATTCCCGACGCCGCGTGGAAGGAGACCGGTCCGGGGGACTTCCTCTTCCTGCGCCACGCGCTCGGACGGGAGGGGCGGGGCCGGACCGGCCGGCTCGTGGTGATCGGCGGTGGACCTTACGCCGGGGCCCCGGCGCTCGCCGGCCTCGCCGCGCTGCGATCGGGAGCCGAGCGGGCGACCATCTTCGCGCCGGGAGGCGCGGCGGACCGAATCCAGTCGTTCAGCCCGAACCTGATCGTCCGTTCGTTCGGCCGGGACCGGTTCACACCGGCCGACGTCGGTCCGATGCTCCGTTACCTCGACCAGACCCCGCCGCGCGCGGTCGTGATGGGGATGGGGGTCGGCACCGAATCGGAGACGCTGGAAGCGCTGCGGGGCCTCACCCGGTCGATCGTGGGACGGTATCCCGTCGTGATCGACGCCGACGCCCTCTCGGTGCTTCCCGAGATCGTTCGCGGCCGCCCCCTCCCACACCCGGTGATCGCCACGCCCAACGGAGGGGAGTTCATCCGCTCCTTCCACGGGCCGAAGGACGGGGCTCCCGAGGAGCGGAGGGCGGCCGCGCGGGCGGCGAGCCAGGAGCTCGGCCTCACGATCGTGGCGAAGGGAGACCCGGACCTGATCACGGAGGGCGCCGAGCTCTACGAGAATCGCCACCACGCCCTCTCCATGACCGTCGGCGGGTCGGGTGATGTCCTGGGCGGAGTGCTCGGCAGCCTGCTCGCCCAGGGGCTCGGGGCGACGGGGGCGGCGCTGCTCGGGACGTACTGGGTGGGAGAGGCCGGTCTCCGGGTCGCGGCGACCCACGGCGACGGGCTGGTCGCCACCGACCTCATCGAGGAGTTGCCGGCCGTCCTCGTCGCCGGCCTCGGGCGGGTCCGACACCCGGAGTGATCGTGCCTACGAGTACCGCATCCGGCCGCGGATCTCCTTCGCGCGCTGCCGGACATCCTTCGCGCCCGTGGGGTTCCCGTCCGCGTACCCCTCGTGGAACGCCCGGAGGAGTCCCTCCGCCTTCGGATGGAGGGCCCGGAGGTCGCCCTCCGCGAGGTGAAGGTCGATCCCGAGCTCCTCGACCCCGGGGCTCCGGCTCCCCATCGAGAGGTCGATGAACGCGGGGGCCCCGCTGGGACCGTCGGGGAAGAGCACGTTCGAGCTGGTCAGGTCGCCGTGCGAGATCCCGCCGGCGTGCAGGCGCCCGAGGGCGTTCCCGAACGAACGGACCGCCCCGGTGACGAGGTCCGCGGACTGGTTCGGGTCCTCCAGGATCTCCTTCAACGTCGGCCCGGGCAGCTCCTCGAGGATCAGCCGGTGGCGGGCGAGGTCGATGTCGTACAGGATGGGCGTCCGGACCCCGAGGCGGCGGGCGTCGACGAGGAGGCGCGCCTCCGTCCGGGTCCGCTCCCGGCGCAACCGGTCGTCCAGGGCCTTGGGGCGGTAGGCCTTCGCGTCCCGCTCTTTGGCGAGGGCGGGGAATCCCCACCAGTCGACCCGACGGAGCGCCGCCTCGGCGCCACGAGCCATGGGGGGTTCCTCGGGGGCCTCGGGCATAGGATTCGCTCCTCAGCGGGGGGAACGGCTGGCGGCACGGCGGACGATCGCCTCGCGGGCGAGGCGGGCGGCGAGCGCGCTCGTGTTGCCGGTGTCGTAGTGGGGGCTGACCTCCATGATGTCCATCCCGACGAGCCGGGGAGCGGCCTGGCCGATGACGTACTTCACGTCGCGCGGCGTCAAGCCGAACGGCTCGGGGGTCCCGGTCCCGCCGGCGTAGGCGGGGTCGATCGCATCGATGTCGAGCGAGATGTAGAGGCGGTCGGTCCGGAGCATGTTGAGCGCCCGCTGCACCGCCGATTCGATCCCCTCGTGGGCGATCTCGTGGGCGGTGACGAACGACATGCCGAGCTCCCGGTTGTCGTCCATCTCTTCCGCCGAGACCGAGCGGACCCCCATTACGACGATGTTCCGCGCGCCGACCTTCTCGAGGATCCGGCGGGACGAGCACCCGTGACTCCGGCGGTCCCCCAGGTAGCTCGATCGGAAGTCCATGTGCGCGTCTAGGTAGAGGACCCCGAGGCTCGGGGCCCCGTCCGGATAGGCTTCGACCACGGGCGGAGAGCAGGCATGGTCCCCGCCGAGAACGATCGGGACCTTGCCGGCCGAGTAGAGCGGTCGGATCTCCTCGCGGAGCGAGTTCGCCATGTCCTCCGCACTGCCGAACTCCTCAGTGTTCCCGAGGTCGTGGATCGGGATCTTGGACAGGTCGAGCCCGGTCTCGAGGTCGTACGACTCGAAGTTCCACGAGTGCTGACGGATCGAGTCGGGTCCGAACCTCGCGCCGGGGCGGAACGAGGTCGTGCGGTCGAAGGGGACGCCGACCACGACGTACTCGGACTCCTCGAGCGAGGCGGACGCATCGGCGAAGGTCGTCGGGCGCAGCACGGGCGACGGAGGTGGGTGCCCTATATCACGGTGGTCAGGAGAGCGGGGGGGCGCCCGCGCCGGCGAGGGGGACCTCGGGGGCGCGTCCGATCAGCCGAGCGCGGATCCCCACCTCGCCGTAGAGGATCTCCATGACGGCGAGCGAGAGGATGGTCGTCGCGATCGCCATCCAGAACAACCCCGCGTACCCCCAGAACTGGAGGAAGATCGCCCCCACCAGGGGTCCGGCGCTCCACAACGTGGAGTTGATGAGCGAGAAGAAGCCCAGGTATTCCGCTCGGTGGCCTTCGGGAGCGAGCTCCGCGACGTAGACCTGCATTCCCGGTCCGACCAGCGAGAGGCCGGCGTTGCGCACCGCTTGGCCCGGGATCGTCTCGACCCACTCGGTCGAGAGCATGAACATGCCGTAGGAGAACAGCGTCAGGGCCGTGCCGTACCATATCCCCCGGATGGCTCCCCGGCGGTCGATCATGCGGCCGAGCGGAAGTGAGACCAGCGCGCCCGTCACGAGGCCGGCGATCGCGACCAGCCCCACCTCCAGGTCGTTCGCCCCGAGGCTGTAGGCGAGGTAGCCATAGAACGTCGCGACCGCGCCGCTGCCGATCGCACGGATCGAAACCGCGAAGGAGAACGTTGCGACCGGTGCCATCTCGCGCAGGGGCCGCCGTCGCGGGGTCGGGGTGACCCGGCTCTCCGGAACCAAGAACACGATGACCGACAGGGTCCCCACCATCACGGCGACGACGAACGGGAACAGCACCTGGAGTCCGAACCAATAGGTGAGGACCCCGGCCAGAATGAACCCGACGGCGGCGCCGGCGTTCGAGGTCGCATTGAGCAGCCCATATCCCTCACCACGCTCGTGGGCACCGGTGACATCCGCGACGTACGCGGTGTAGGCGGGCCCACCGATCGCGAGCGCGACCTCGGCCGCGACGAACAAAGCGCCGGCGAGCAACCAGCCCGGGGCGAACGTGATCGCGAGGAAGAGCGGAAACGCCACCGCCTCGCCGAACAGCAGGAACGGCCGCCGGCGCCCCACTCGGTCCGAGAGTCGCCCGACCAGCGGGCCGATAAGACTCGCCGGAATGTAGGCGAAGCTCAGGATGGCGAGGGCGACCGGAAGGGACGCGCCCTTGACTTCGACCAGGTACAGCGGGAGGAATACGATGAACAGCCCGCCCCGGTTGCTGGCCAGGAGCGAGTAGAGGGACAGGGAAAGGAGCTCGCGGCGTACCACGCTCGGCGAACGGGGCGCGCTAGATAGGGTTCGCCCCGCCCTACGCACCTCCGAGGGGTCCCGTCCCGTATGGATGCGTTAAAAGCGGGGAACGACCTCGACTGACGGGGGTCGGTCGATGCCGGAGAGCGCGCTCGTCGGACGGAAGAGCGAAGAGGACGGCGTCGAGATCCTGATCCTGAAGAACCCCCCCGTCAACGCGCTCAGCACCGCGCTCCTCGCGGAGCTCGACCATCACCTTTCGGCAATCGAATCCGACCCGAAGGTTCGGGCGGTCATCCTGACGGGCGACGGCCAGTACTTCAGCGCGGGCGCGGACCTCAAGGAGATCGCGACGCTCGACCTCACGAGCGCGCCGGACGTCGTCCGACGCGGTCATGCGCTCTTCGCACGGATCGCGGGACTCCGACCGCCGGTCGTCGCGGCGATCAACGGGCTCGCCCTCGGGGGAGGGCTCGAGCTGGCGCTCGCGGCTGACCTGCGGGTCGCCGGCGAATCCGCCAAGCTGGGCGCACCCGAGGTCAACTACGGGCTCATGCCCGCGTACGGAGGCACGCAGCGTCTTCCCCGGACGGTCGGTCTTTCCAAGGCGAAGGAGCTCATCTTCACCGGGGCGATGATCCCCGCGGCGGAGGCGCTCCGGATCGGGCTCGTCAACAAGCTCGTGCCCGCGGGCCAGGAGCTCCGGGCCGCGCGGGACCTGGCGCACACGATCGCCCAGAAGGCGCCGAAAGCGGTCCAGGCCGCCAAACGCGCGATCAACGAGGGGATCACGAAGCCCCTCGCCGAGGGGATCCTGATCGAGACCGACCTGTTCGCCTCCGAGGTCCTCCCCTCGGCCGACCTCGGCGAGGGGATCCTCGCATTTGTCGAGCGTCGTCCCCCGAAGTTCCAGGGAACCTAGCGATGGCGATCGAATTCTCCTTCACCCCGGACCAGGAGGCGTTCCGCGAGGCCGCCCGTGCCTTCCTGCAGAAAGAGGTCGCCCCGGTCGTTGCCGAGATGGACGAGAAGGAGGAGTTCCCTGCCGCCTCGGTCCGTCGGATGCAGGGGGAGGGATACTTCGGCATCCCGATCCCCGAGGAGTACGGCGGGCTCGGCCTCGGCAAGGTCGGTTACTGTCTCTTCCTCGAAGAGCTCGGCAAGGTCGACGCGTCGCACGGGGTGATCGTCGGGGCCCACACGTCGCTCGGTACGACCCCGCTCCTTTGCTACGGGACCCCGGAGCAGAAGCGGCGTTGGCTCACGCCGGCGGCGAAGGGGGAGCGGCTCCTCGCCTTCAGCCTGACCGAACCGGGTTCGGGGAGCGATTCGGGGGCGGTCCGGACGCTCGCGGAGAAACGGGGCGATCGGTGGGTCCTCACGGGCAACAAGATCTATGTCTCGAACGGCCGCGAGGCCGGGACCGTCGTCCTGCTCGCGGGGAACGACGTCAAGCTCGGACCCAACGGCGGGGTCACCGCTTTCCTGGTCGACACGGACCTCGCTGGCTTCAAGGTGGGCCGCTGCGAGAAGAAGATGGGCCTGCACGGCACCTCGACCGCCGAACTGATCTTGGACCACGTCGAGCTCGGCCCGGAGTGCGTCCTCGGCGAGGTCGGGAAGGGATTCCATGTGGCGATGACCGCGCTCGACGTGGGACGCGTCTCGCTCGGCGCCGCGTCCCTCGGCGGCATCGAGGCGGCGCTCTCGGGAGCGCTCCAGTTCGCGCAGAACCGGACCCAGTTCGGCCTTCCGATCAGCGAGTTCCAGGCGATCCAGTTCAAGCTCGCCGACATGGCGATGCGGGCGCAGGCCCTGCGGCTGCTCGTCTACCACGCCGCGGCGCACCAGGACCGGATGGGCCCCGACCCGAAGACGTGGGGGCGGCTCGACCGGGCGGAGAAGACACGGGAGGCGTCCATCGTGAAGTGCCTCGCCTCCGAATGGGCGAGCGAGGTCATCGACGAGGCGCTCCAGATCCACGGGGGGCTCGGGTACATCCGCGGCACGCCGATCGAGCGGGCCTACCGGGACGCGCGGATCAGCGAGATCTTCGAGGGGACGAACGAGATCCAGCGGCTCGTGATCTCGCGGGACCTCATCGCGCGGGGCTGGTAGGGGCGTTGGACGCGGCGGCGCGGGCCGCCGCCAGCGACTCCTCCTTCAGGACCCGACGCAGGACCTTCTGCACGCCGCTCCGCGGGAGGCTCGCCCGGAACTCGATCGTGCGGGGTGCCTTGAAGTGGGCGATCCGCTCCCGGACGAACGCGATCAGTTCGGCTTCGGTCGGATGGGTCCCCGACTTCGCGACGACGAACGCCTTCACAACCTCCCCGCGCTCGGGGTCCGGAAGACCGATCACGGCTACCTCGGCCACAGCCGGGTGCTGGAAGAGCACCTCCTCGACCTCCCGGGGATAGAGCTTCATTCCGCCGACGTTGATCGTGTCCTTCTTCCGGTCGACGATGAACGCGAACCCGTCCTCGTCGATCCGGGCGATGTCCCCGGTCCGGAACCAGCCGTCGCGCAGGACCATGCGGGTCTCGGCCTCGTTGTGATAGTAGCCGAGCATCACCTGGGGCCCGCGGACGTCGAGCTCGCCCACCTCGCCGCTCGCCAGCACGCGCGTGCCGGTCTCGGCGTCGACGATCCGCTGGTCGGTGTTGGGGACCGGGATCCCGATCGAACCGACCCGCCGCTCCCCCTCGGTCGGGTTGACGTGCGTTACCGGCGACGTCTCGCTGAGGCCGTAGCCCTCGATGAGCGTCGCGCCCGTTATCTCCTCGAACCGGCGCGCGACCTCGACCGGCAGCGGGGCCGAGCCGCTCACGCAGAACTTGATCGAGCGGATATTGTGCCGCTCGATGCCGGGCGTCTGGTTGAACGCCGCGTAGAGGGCCGGGACGCCGGGGAACTGGGTCGGGGGGTACCGGTCCATCAGCTTCAGGAGCTCGGGGATGTCCGGACGCGTCTGGATGACGATCGTCGCGCCGTCGGCGAGACCCGCGAAGAGGGCCACGGTCAGGGCGTAGATGTGGAAGAACGGGATCGACGCAAGGAGTACCTCCTCGCCCGAAGTGCGTCGCGTGTTCCACGCGTTGATCTGGAGGAGGTTGGCGAGCAGGTTCCGGTGGGTGAGCATCGCGGCCTTCGGCACGCCGGTCGTTCCGCCGGTGTATTGGAGGACGGCGACCGTGGTCGCCGGGTCGCCGCGAAACTCGGTGAACGCCCCGCCGTAATGGACGGTCCAGGTCCAGGGACGCACGGCCGGATTGTGGCGCGGGTACGCGGTCGGCAGGCCCCGACGGCGGAGCACCACGTTGACGAACGGGCGGGTCCAGAACGGGTAGAGCTCCCGCAGGCGGGCGACATAGAGCACCGGCACGGAGTAGTCCGACCGAACCTTCTCCAGGTTCGGGTAGAGGATCTCGAGGGTCACGAGGGCCTTCGGCGTGGCGTCCTCGAGGATCCGGGAGAGGTCCTGGCCGATGTAGAGGGGGCTGACCTGGACGACAATTGCCCCGAGGCGAAGGATCCCCAGCAGCGCGACCGGGTAGGCGGGGCAGTTGGGGAGGTAGATCGCCACCCGATCGCCGGGTCCGACTCCGTCGCGGGCGAGGGCGGCCGCAAAGCGGCCGCTCTCGTCCCACAGGCGCCGGTACGACCACTTCGCCCCGTAGTAGATGAGGGCGGTGTGGTCGCCCCAGCGGCGGACGGTCTCCTCGATGACCTCGGGGAGGAGTTTCGCGGGGATGTCGAGGGTGGGGGGTACCGAGGGCGGATATCGCTTGAGCCAAACGCGGTCGCCGAGGGCGCCGCCGTTCGGCATCTCAGGCTGCTCGTCCGGCGTCCGGCGCCTCGGACTCTCGAGCGAACTGCACTCCGGGCCGGTAGCTCGACACGAAGCGGACCCGCTCGCCGATCGTGAGCCCGTCGACGGTCTTGACCGAGGGCATCCAGCCGGTGATCCGGCCCCCGCCGTCGAGCTCGACGACGACGTAGGCATACGGCGCGTCGTTGAGGAACTCGTCCCCGGGCACGGTGAGCAGGGTGAAGGCGACGACCTTCCCCACCTGCGGGAGCTCGTGCTCGACGAGCCCGATATGGGCGCATCGGGGGCAGGCGAGGCCCCACGTCGCGGTGATGAGGCCGCACGCGGGACAACGGAGCCCCCGCAACGGGCCCCCGCCCTCGTAGGACCGGACCCATTCCTCAACGGTGTGGGGGGCGGCGGGCAGGAGGTCGGACGACATGGGGATGCCTCCTACCTCCTCGAGAAGATGTGGACCGAGCACGACCCGCCGGTCGCCCCCACATTGTGCGTCAGTGCAGTCTGGGTCCGGGGGACTTCACGCCCCGGGGCAAGACCATTGAACTGCTCGAAGACCTCGACCACCTGCGATACCCCGGTCGCACTGACCGGGTGGCCCTTGGCCTTGAGGCCGCCGGACGAGTTCACCGGGAGCTTCCCGTCGCGCGTGGTCAGCCCGTCCATCGCTGCGCGGGCGCCCTGCCCGCGGGGGAAGAATCCGAGGTCCTCGAGTGCGAGGGCTTCCGCGATCGTGAAGCAATCGTGAACCTCCGCGAAGTCGATGTCCCTCGGTTCCATGTGGGCTTGGCGGAACGCCTTCGCACCGGCGGTCTGGCTCGCCGGTAGCCCGAGGAGGTCGGGGCGGTCCTGCATCTCGGTAATCGAACCGGCGCGGGCCGAGGCTCGCACGACCAGGGGCTCGGAGCGGGGCGACTTCACGAACTCTTTGGCCGCCACAACGACCGCAGCTGCTCCGTCCGAGAACGGGCAACAGTCGTAGAGCCGGAGGGGAGAGGCGATAATGGGCGAGCTGAGGTAGGTCGCCATGGAGATCTCCTTCTGGAAGTGCGCGTGCGGGTTCCGCGCTGCGTTCGCATGGTTCTTGACCGCGATCGCGCCGAGCATCTCCGGGGTGGTCGGATGGGCTGCGAGGTACGCGCTCGCCAGGGTCGCGTACAGTCCGGGGAAGGTCGCGCCGTTTTTCGTCTCGAACGCGTAGTCCGCCGCGGTGGCGAAATAGCTCGTCGCCGCGAGAGTGTCCAGGTGGGAGAGCTTCTCGGCACCCACCACGAGCGCCGCGTCCACGAACCCCCCCGCGACCTGAACGAACGCCTCGTGGAGCGCCGCGCTCGAGGACGAACAGGCCGACTCGATCGTGCAGGACGGGACCTCCGGGATCCCGAGGCCGCCGTTAATGAGGGGACCCACGTGCGCCTGGTGCTCGGCGATGCCGAAGCAGTTGGAGACGAAAGTGTACCCGATGTCCTTCGGTGATAGACCGGACGCTTCGATCGCAGCCAGGGAGACCCGGGTGGCGGCTTCGCGGCCGGTCTCCTTCATCTTGCCGAAACGATTCGACGCTGCGCCGACGACCCACGTCTCCCGCATATTCTCATCCCGACGGAAAGCAGGCGGAAAGGGCGCTTAACCTTACGCGGGAGACGCGGTCAGAGACCCGGATCGCCGGCCCCCTCGATAACCGGAAGTAGCCGCAAGAACACACGGTCGGCCACCTTGGGATCGGACGTCTTGAACAGGAGGCGGCCGTTCTGGCTGATGGTCACTTCGGGGTCGGATTGGGCGATCAACATCACCCGCGCATCCACGACGCGCCATCCCTCCTGCTCGAGGGCGGCACGAACCCGGCGCAGGTCGAGGCGACGCGGGGAGTCGGGAACGGCCTCGAAGCCGCCTCCGCTCGAGCAGAGGCGAAGCGTGCGATACATCCGGATCCTGCTCGATGCCGGAAGAGGTATCTGACCTCTTCTGCCCGGCTATCGTCCCTCGTACCGGGGCCCGGACAAATCGCGGGGCCGACGAGGTAAGGAAGGGGTTGGGCTCAGCTCGACCGGATCCACCTAGGGAGGCAGCGCTGCCCCGCACTTGGCGCAGAACTGGGCTCCCATCGCGTTGGGGGTTCCGCAGGACGCGCACATCTTGCCAGCGGCAGGCGCGGCGGTGGGTTGTCCCCAGGTCGCTGGTGCGGGAGCTCCCCACTGGGCCTGCTGGGGGGGCGCGCCCATCTGACCGGGCTGGCCCCACTGTCCCTGAGCGCCTTGGCCCCGGGCCGCGTTGATCAGCGGGTCGAACTTGATGTAAGCGATCAGCAGGAGGACGCCAATGATGATCCCCCCGAGGATGAAGCCGAGGATCATCCAGATGAGCGTCGCGCTCTTCGCCTGCTGGTACTGGCGCGCGTTGACCATGGCCTCGATCGACTTCATCTTGATGTACAGGATGACGTCAAAGATTCCCCAGATGAGGATGAAGAGTGGGAAGATGAGGTAGCCAATCAAGAAACCACCACAGTACGCATCAATTCCGACGAACGTGCTGCAGACGCTGGCCAGGTAGGCGATCCACGCGACGTACGCGAGGCCACCTAGGAAGAAGAGAATCCCGAAGATGATCGCGAAAATCCTCGCGATATGAAGCATCGATTTGATCGACTGCGCCTCTGGCGGCTCATAGTTGTACCCTGCGTTCACGTTGCCCACCGTGCCGTCGTCACGGGCGGCAGTTGCAGTTCGCCTACATGAGCTTGCCTACCAATGACGCCCGAGGTCCCCGGGGGCCTTTCGCTCGGAGAAGCGCCCCGCGGGGCGCACGGATTGGCCGCGGGGCGACCTCTCGGTCCCTCGATGGGCCCCGGAACGAGCGGGACCCCCCGCGTCACCGAAGTTGGGGCGACCGGATCACAGGATGACGGCCCTGCGTACGCAGTCGTCGATCATCTGGTCGACGTCGATCCGCTCCTCTTCCTGGAGGATCTGGACCAGGTTGGAGCGCGTAGCCGGCTTGTCCGGGACAGCTTGGCAGCAGACCCCCGGTCGGGTCGAGATCTCGTAGGTCCCGATCGACTTCGCCACCGCCTCGATCTCCGACTTGTCGAACCCGATGAGCGGACGAACGATCGGAAGGGACACGGACGCCGTCGCGCTGCGCATGTTGGAGAGCGTCTGCGAAGCGACCTGGCCGAGCGCCTCTCCCGTCACCAGGAAGGTCGCCCCCTCGCGCTGGGCGATCCGCTCGGCCGACCGCCACATAAACCGACGGCAGAGCACGCACCCCACATGCCGGTTGGTCTCCCGCATCAGGGTCACCTGGGTCGACCCGTGGGGCACGACGTAGAGCGGGATCGGCTGGTGGTAGCGCTCCCGGAGGACGGTCAGGTGGTCCACGACCTTGGAGAGCGGGGAGTCGTCGGTGAACGGGCGGTTGTCCATGTGGACCGCCAGGAGCTCGTGACCCTGCCGCAGCAGGTAGTGCATCGCGACCGGAGAGTCGATCCCCCCGCTCATGAGCATCACTCCGCGCGACATGGCCAGCGAACGAGCGGCCCCCTCCTATTTAGGAGAGCCCTTGCGAACCGCCTCCTTCCGGGGGTCTTCCTTCGGGCGCCCGGTGTTCCGACCACGGACCTAATAGGGGGGGACGATTCGCCGGGCCGATGGCCCCAGATCCGTCGGTACCGGTCGAGCTTTCGTTCCGGGAGGAGGGATCTGGCACCCCGGTCGTCCTGGTGCATGGACTGGGAGGCGACCGGCTCCTCTGGAACGCGGTGGTCCCGGAACTGTCCACGGAGTTCCGGGTCATCGTGCCGGACCTCCGGGGACACGGAGACTCGCCGCTGCCCCCGGGGTCGACCCTCTCGTTCGATGAGTTGGAAGGGGATCTCCTCGCTTTCCTCGATCGCCGCGGACTCGGCGCGGTCCACTGGGTCGGGTTCAGCGCAGGAGCCCTCCTCGCGCTTCGGCTGACCCTCAACCACCCGGACCGCGCACGCAGCCTCACCCTCGTCAGCGGGGCGGCGTATTGCGACGCGCACCAGCGCGCCGTGATGGACCGCTGGTGGAGCGCGTACGACTCGGAGGGCCCGGATGCCTTTGCGCTCCGACTTCTCAAAGACCTGTACTATCCCGACTGGATCGAGGCCCATCTCGAAGTGGCCGACATGCTACGGGAGGGAGTCGTGGAACGCGACTTCTCTGCCGCCCGCGCGTGGGGAAAGGCGATCGCGGCCTTCGACGAGAAGAACCGTATCGCCTCCCTCCGACTCCCGACGCTGATGGTCCAGGCGATGGACGATGCCGTCGTCGACGCCTCGCACGGCCGCATCCTCCGTCAGACGATCCCCGGCGCCCAGATCCGCATCCTCGTCCAGACAGGACACATGGTTCCGATTGAGCGACCGAAGGAGCTGGCCGAGTCGATCCGAGCGATGCTCCAGAAAGCCGATCGGACCTCCGCCCCGTCCGCGGCCTGACGCGGGGGCTCCGCGGCCGGGTGCGAGGTTATCTGCGGCTTCGCACTTGGGAAACCGATGGGTGGTTCCGACCCTGCGCTGGAGGCCCGCATCGCCTCGTTGGAAGCCCAGGTCCGCGACCTGATGCTCCGGGTCGCGGCCCTCGAGGCCCACCAGAAGAATTCGCCCCGCACCGGGCACGCTCTCGATCGGGATACCGTCCGCGAGAAGGTCTCGTACGACTGGCAAAAGTGACGCATCCGCCCCATACCTCCACCCCTTCGCTCGACGTCCTTTTGGCGCGCTTTCCGGTGGAGCGGCCGCCCTCGAGCTCGGCTGACGCTGCGGTCACGATCGTGCTGCGGGAGGGACTCTCCGAGCTCGAAGTACTGCTCATCGAACGGGCGTCCCACCCGGATGACCCGGCGTCGGGCCAGGTCGCGCTGCCGGGAGGCCACGTCTCGAAGGACGACGGGAACCTCGTGCAGACCGCGCTGCGGGAGCTGGAGGAGGAGGTAGGGTTGTCGCGCCAGGACCTCGCCGACGATCCCCGCTACGTCTCGACCGTGCACGCCCGACGCTTCGGACTGGACGTTGGGGTGTTCGTCGCCCGACTGGGCTCGGAGGGCAGGACGCCCGCTCCGCGGAGCCCTTCGGAGGTGGCCCGCGTCTTCTGGCTCCCCCGGTCTTCCCTCGAGACCACGCGCCAGGTGGAGCGGGAAACCTCGGTCGGAACCCTCCCGGTCCACGCGACGGTCCATGACGGCCACGTCCTGTGGGGGTTCACCCGGCGGGTCCTCCGGGATTTCTTTGACCTTCCGCACGAGAAGGAGGCGTTCGGCTCGGTCTTCGCCCCCAAGGCCTCGCCCCCCAGCTGACCTCGTTGCGTTTGGCTTATCCTTCCCCATCGGTCCGACCGTCGATGCTTCTTCCGTGGAAGCGGCATCTGACGTGCCCGAAGTGCAGCGGCGAGTTCGACTACGAGTACTACCCCGGGGCGTCCCTGACCGCGGTCCGACTGTGGAACCGGCGCTACATGGCCCGCCCACTCTGTCGCTGTGGGTCCGTCTTCCCGGTCTCTCAAGTGACCGTTCCGACCGCTGCGGCGCCCCCCTAGCCCGACCTCACCACCCCCGGGGGCTCGGGGCGCCACCGGCGATAGATTGGGCCGTCTGTGGCGTCCCGGGGGCCGAAAACTCGAACGATTGTTTAAATAGTCCTTAAATAGTCCAGCGGCGAGGGATTTCGTTGGCCAAGATCCGCATCGAAAACGTCGTTGCGTCGACCTCTCTCGGGGACGCACTCGACCTCCAATCGATCGCGCTCGGGCTGGACGGGGCGGAGTACGAACCCGAGCAGTTCCCGGGCCTCATCTACCGCCTCAAGCAGCCCAAGACCGCCATCCTGCTGTTCCGATCGGGGAAGGTCGTCTGCACGGGCGCGAAGAGCATGAACGAGGTGGAGGCGTCGATCCACACCGTCGCGGTCCAGATCAAGAAGGGCGGGCAGAAGATCGACCTGCGCCCCAAGATCGAGGTGCAGAACATCGTCGCAAGCTCCGACCTCGAGAGCCAGATCAACCTCAACGCCATCGCCGTGACGCTCGGGCTCGACCGCGTCGAGTATGAACCGGAGCAGTTCCCGGGCCTCGTCTGCCGCATCGACGTCCCGAAGGTGGTCGTACTCCTCTTCGGCAGCGGCAAGCTCGTCTGCACCGGCGCTCGAAAGCCGTCGGACGTGGAAGTCGCGGTCAAGAAGATCACGAGGGAACTGCAGGGCGCCGGCCTTCTGCGGTAGCCCCGCGAACCGGAGGGAGGCCCCGGTGCCGCTGCCCAGCGATCTGCCCGTAGTCGACCACCACTGTCACCTCCATCCCAACGGCGAAGGGGTCGTCGCCGCCCGGCGATTTGCCGCCGCCGGGGGCACGCACCTCCTCCTCGCGACCCAGAACTACGCGGGAACGGTCCCCCGGAGGCTCGAGGATTACCGGGACCAGTTCGACATCACGTTCCGGTTGGCCCAAACCCTCCGGACCGAGGCCGGGGTCGACGTGCGGTGCGTCGTCGCCCCCTACCCGATCGACCTCGTCCACGCCGCGCCCCTCATCGGTCTCGAGACCGCGCTGACCCTCCAGCGGGAGGCAATCGACCTGGCCGGACGGTTCGTGCGCGAGGGGCTGGCCGTGGCCCTCGGTGAGGTCGGCACGCCCCACTTCCCGGTCGATGAGCCGATCCGACTCGCGTGCGACCTCGCGCTCGACCACGCGTTCGCGGTGGCCCGTGATGTGGGGTGCCCCGCGGTCGTGCACTCGGCCGACCTGGCCGCAGACGGGTACCGTTCGCTGGCTGCGCGGGCCAGCCGCGCGGGGCTTCCCGCCCATCGCGTCGTGAAGCACTACGCGCGTTCGGTCGTGCCACGGGACGAACGAGGGAGCGTCGCTCCGTCCTACCTCGCGCGGCGGGACCTCGTGAACGAGGCCCTCAGAGAGGAGGGACCGTGGTTCCTCGAGACCGATTTCCTTGACGACCCCTCCCGGCCGGGTGCCGTGCTCGACCTCGCGACCGTCCCGCGCCGGGCGGTCGCGATTGCTGAGCGGGACCCCGAATTGGCCGAAAGGCTCCGGATCCCTTTCGTCGAGTCGTTCGAGACCGTGTACGGGTGGCGGCCGGAACTCCCGCGGTCGGGGGCCCGATGAGCGAGCGTCGGCGCCGCCGCGGCCTCCTGCTGGCCCTCGAGGGGATCGACGGCGCGGGCAAGTCCACCCTCGCGAGGGCGCTCGCCGCGCAGTTGCGCCGACGCGGTCGCACGGTCGTCCTCCGAAGGGAGCCGACCGACTCGGTTCTCGGGCGCCTGGCCCAAGGGGCAAGCGTGCGGGACCCGTGGAGCGGGGCGGTCTACTTCACGCTGGACCGGTTCCTCGCGCGTCCGGCGCTCGACCGCGACCTCCGCCGCTCGGACGTGGTGATCACCGATCGCTCGCTCTACTCGACCCTCGCCTATCAGGGTAGCGCGCTCGGGACGACCGCCGTCCAACGCCTCGAGGAGCTCGGTCCCCGCGCGACGATCCTCCCGGACCGGGTCGTCCTTCTCGACCTCTCGCCGGGCGATGCTCTCGAACGGCTGGGCCGGCGCTCGCGCGTCCGTGGCCCCCTCGAACGACGCCGGACGCTCGGTCGGGTGGCGACCCGGTACCGTCGGCTGGCCCGCCAGGGGGGTTGGTTGGTCCTCGACGCCCGGCGGCCGACTCCCGAGCTCGTCGCGGCGATCGTCGAGATGGTTCCTTCGGGACGGACCGTCCCGACGGGGCGACGTCGGGTTGCGCGGGGACAGCGAACCTGATATCGGGGACCCCTGTCCCAAGCCTCGTGCCGACCGCGCCCCGGATCCTGGTCAAGGAGGAAACGCTCGACCCGGCCTACCTGCCGCCCCGGTTGGTGCGCCGCGAGCAGGAACTCCAGCTCCTGACGAAGCGGTTCCGCGAGGCGCTCGCGAAAGGCCTCGCATCCCACCTCCTGCTCACCGGCGGGGTCGGGAGCGGAAAGACCGCGCTCGCGCGCCGGCTCGCGGGCGACCTCGAGCGGACCGGGCGGGGCAACGTGCTCCCGGTCCGGTCCGCCTACATCAACTGCTGGCGGAGGGCGAGCGACCGCACGGTCATGCTCGACCTCCTTCGGTCGGTGGACGTCTCCCTGCCGGACCGCGGATACAGCCTCTCCGAGATGATCGACGTCTTCGAGCAGGGGCTGCGCCGCCGGCCCCAGCACCTGGTCGTGATCCTGGACGAGGCGGCCGCCCTCGTCAAGCAGGAGACCAAGCTGGTCTATCTCCTCTCCCGCTCCCACGAGGTCGCGCTCGGGTCGATCTCGCTGCTCCTGATCGCGGCGGAGGATCTGCTGCCGTACCTCGATGCCCCGAGCCGATCGAGCTTCGGCGTCACGCACCGGCTCGCGCTGCCCCCGTACAACCGGGAGGACCTCGGGGAGATCCTCGCGACGCGCGCGGAGCTCGCGCTCCGCCCGGGGAGCGTCGACCCGGAGGTCCTCGACCAGATCGCGCGCATCGCAGTCCCCAACGGGGACGCTCGCTTCGCCCTCGAGATCCTCGACGGAGCGGCGCATGTGGCTGAGGACGCCGGCTCCGACCGGATCCTCGCCGAACACGTCCGCCGAACGAAGGGCTCGCTGCTCCCGACGCTCTCTGAGTCGCAGCTCGAGGACCTCTCGACCCACGAACTGGGTGTGCTCCTCGCGCTCTCCCGGTCGCTGCGCGGCCGTGGGGCGGCCGTCGCGAGCCAGAAGCTCCGGGTCGCGCACTCGGCGCTCCTGGAGGAGTTGGGCGGATCGCCGATGAGCCGCACGACGTTCTGGCGGACGCTCAAGGAGCTCGAGCGGGATGGTCTGGTCACGCTCGAGACCGCTGGGACCGGGGAGTCGAGCCGGGTTGCGATGGACGACCTGCCGGCCAGCTACCTCGCGACGTTGGTCGAGGAGCGTCTCGCCCGAAGTCGTCCGCGCAAAGCCTAAAGGTGCCCACGGGTCGGACGGACGTGGCGACTGCCGAAGCGGGGGCCGGACCCATGCCGGGGCCCGGGCGGCTCCCAGAGTGGATCCGCATTCGGCCTCCGAAAGGGGCGCTCTACCCGGAGGTCCGCGGGCTCCTGGAGGGCCTCCAGCTTGGGACCGTTTGCCGCGAGGCGCACTGCCCGAACCTCTCGGAGTGCTGGTCGGCCGGAACGGCCACCCTGATGCTCCTGGGGACCGACTGCACCCGACGGTGCGCGTTCTGTGCCGTGACGACCCACTGGCCGCGCGGCGCGGTGGACCGGACGGAGCCCGAACGGGTCGCCGCCGCGGTCGGGACGTGGGGCCTCCGCTACGTCGTCCTCACCCAGGTCTGTCGCGACGACCTCCTGGACGGGGGCGCGTCGCTCCTGCGCGCAACGGTCCAGCAGATCCACGACCGGGCCCCCGCCACCAAGGTCGAGCTCCTCGCCGGCGACCTCGGCGGATCGGAGGCGGCGCTGCGCGACGTCCTGGGGCATCCGCCGGAGGTCTTTGCGCACAACCTCGAGACGGTCCGGTCGCTCTCGCCCCGGGTCCGGGACCCACGGGCCGGCTACGACCGCTCGCTCGAGGTCCTGCGGCGGGCCCGCTCGATCGGCGGGGACCGCCTCGTGACGAAAACGTCGATCATGCTGGGCCTCGGCGAGTCGGACGCGGAGGTCGAAACTGCCCTCGCGGACCTCCGGGCCGCCGACGTCGACCTGGTGACCTTCGGCCAGTATCTCTCCCCCGGGCCGGGCCACTGGCCGGTCGCCCGGTACCTTCCCCCGCCGGAATTCGACACGTGGAAGCAGCGGGCCTTCGACCGGGGATTCCTCGCGGTCGAATCCGGCCCACTCGTCCGCAGCTCCTACCATGCGGAGGAGCTGTTCGACCGTGCCTCGGCCGCGCGGAGGGGCTAGCGATGGCGAAGAAGGCACGCAAGAAGATGGAAGAGGACGCGATCCCGGCGTTCGAGTTCCCGCCCTTTGACGAAGCGGGGTTCGTCTGGAAGGAATACGAGCTCGCGGCGGCGACCGGGCTCGCGGGCCTGGTCGCCCTCGTCCTCGGCTTGGTGACCTGGGCCCTGACGGCCGTGGGCCTTCCCTGGTTCCTCCCGCTGAGCCTCGGGTTTGCCGGCTTGGTCGGGAGCTTCTTCCTGATCCGAGGGCTGCGCCCGAATTCCGGCAGCTACACCAAGGGAGACTGGGCGGGGCTGATCGCCCTCGAGTTCTTCGGTTGGGTGGCGATCTGGTTCCTCTTGCTGAACATCGCCGCGTCGGGGCTCTAGTTCACGCGAGGTCCAACCAAGGCAACCGGCGTCCGACCAGCTCGCGGAGCGCCTCCGAGAGCGCGGGGCTATCGGACTCGGCGGCCAAAGGACGCACCGCGACCTGGCCGGGGTCGGTCGGAGTGAGGTCACGTCCGAGCGAGAGCCGGGGCAGCACCGCCCGGATCACGGGTTCGACCTCCCGGTCGGCCCGGCGGGTGTCGACGCCCAGGCTCCCATCGGGCCGGACGTACGGTCCCTGGAGGACGGGCGCGTCCGGCGCGGTCCACTTGTCGAGGAACTGTCCGACGCGGTCGAGCCCGGCGGGCGGACCATCCTGGGCCCGGACCGCCGGGCGGTGGGCGTGGCCGACCTCGACCGCGACCACGACACGGGCGGGCTCGACCGCGGAGGCCGAGCCGACGAGCTCGAAGCCCGACCGGGCCACCTCCTCGGCGATCGCCCGCTCGGCTTTCCGCACCTGCGGGTAGAGCGTATCGTCCACGAGGTCGGGCCGGGGAAGGGAGACGATCGCGACGTGGGTCCCCCGCTCGTGCACTCGGGCGATCGCTTCGTCGCGCGGAAACGGCCGGGGCGCGCGCACCTCGAACCAGCGGTCGGCGGGACGGTCGAGGTACGCGCCGGCGGCGAGGATCAGGAGCGCCAGATTCCGTCGGGAGAGAGCGCTCGCGACGTTCCGGTGCGGGTCCACGGGGTCGGCCAGGATGAGGGCGACCTCGGCCGGGAGGCGAGGAGGGTCACGCCCAGGCTCCTCGATGCGGACCGGAACCCGCCACGACCGCGCCGCTCCGAGGAGCCCTTGGAGGGAGCCGAACCGGAGCACGAGGAGCTCGACCAGATACCCCGAGAACCCCTCGGTTCGTGATTCGGAGCCGTAGACTCCAAGCGAGCGGAAGAATTGCTTGGCGAGCCGCACCTGAGCGACGAGCGGGGGGGTCTCCCGGGCGGAGAGGTACTCCTGGTGGAACGGGGTCCGATCGACCGGGGAGAGCGGACGGGACGGGTCGGTGATCGCGAACCCGGGGACTGCGTCGACGTTGAACCCCTCGAAATGGCCTCGCAGGTACGGGTGTTCGGCATACCGGGTCTCCGGCTCCGTGAGCACGGCCCGGCCGAGGGCGAGCCCCTCCTCCCGAAGCCGGTCCCGCGTAAGGTCCGGTGGGAACAGTAGGAAGAGGTCGATATCGAGCCGGTCGGAGAGGTAGGTCCCTCGGGCGGCGCTGCCGGCGACCAGCGCGCGCACGAGCGGGCTCGAGCGCTTCTCGGCCGCCGCTCGGACGCGGTCGACCAGCTCGGTCCGGACCCGGGCCACCCGCTCTTGCATCTCGCGCGTCGGCGAGACCCGATCGGAAACCCGGGCCTCGAGTTGGTCGGCCACGGGGTTCGCCGCCGCAGGGCGATGGGGGCTGTGCACGCGCGCCCAACTCCGCCACGGAGGATGAAGTTTCGGCTCGAGGTCGGGCGGAGTTGACGGCACCGTTAATGGACGGTCGGCCCTATCGATCCCGGAAGGTGAACTCGCCCATGGCGCATCCCGCCGTCCTCTTTCGACCGATGTTGGGAGGTAAGGTGCAGTGCACCGCTTGTGCGCGGTATTGCACCATCCCGATCGGCTCCCACGGGTTCTGCTTCGTTCGGAAGAACGTCGGCGGCCACCTGGAGCTCCTCTCGTATGGCAGGGCGGCGGCGGTCCAAGTCGACCCGGTCGAGAAGAAACCCCTCTCCCACTTCCATCCGGGAACGCGGGTATACTCGATCGGAACCGTGGGATGCAATTGGCGGTGCCTTTACTGTCAGAACGCCGAGATCTCCCAGGAGCAGGAGATAGTCGGACGTCCTCTCTCCCCGACCGACGCAGTCGCGGGGGCTCTCCGGTACGGATGCTCCGGCGTGACGTTCACGTACAACGAGCCGACGATCTTCATCGAGTACGCCCTCGACATCATGAAGGAAGCGCGCGCGGCCGGCCTCTATGCGAACTTTGTGACGAACGGCTACATGACCCCCGAGGCAACCAAGCTGCTCGGCCCCCATCTCGACGCGATCAGCGTGGATTTCAAGGGGAGCGGCGAGGCCGGGTTCCTACGGAAGTACGTCGCCGCCAAAGGGCCGGAGCCGATCTGGGAAACGATGTCGGACCTGCACCGGCGGGGCGTGCATGTCGAAGTGACGGACCTGATCGTCCCCGAAGTGGGCGAATCGGTCGAGGCGACTCGCGACCTCGCCCGACGCGTTCGGGACGACCTCGGACCATCGACCCCCTTCCACCTGCTCCGGTTCCACCCGGACTACAAGATGATGCAGTTCCCGGAGACGCCCGTCAAGACCCTCGAGAAACTCCACGCTGTCGTCAAGGCGGAAGGACTCGAGTACGTCTACCTCGGGAATATCTGGGGTCACCCGCTCGAGCACACGTACTGCCCCGCGTGCGGCGCGATCGCCGTCCGTCGGTACGGGTTCACGATCCAGGCGTGGAACCTCGACGCCCGGAACCGGTGCCGCGCGTGCCACCACCCGATCCCGATCGTCGGTCACCCGCCGCGGGAGTACGTCCCGACCTTCGCGACACCCGTGGCCTGACCCGCCCCGGACGGCGGGCGGCACTCGCCCGGGCGGGCAGCCGCACCGCGTCGACCACCAGATGGAGCGGGATCTCCAGCATGTATGGCCCCTGGGGGCTCTTCCGGAGCGCCTCGGCCTGGGGCACCGGCTCCTCCACCCGCAGCACCGCCAGCCCGGCTTCGCGCAGGTAGCGAAAGTACGTCGGCAAGGGCCGGTGGTACGATAGGGTGTACGCGGTCTCCGTGTTGGAGATCTTCCAGGGGACCCGAACCGTCTGTTCTTGGCGATACCCGGCCACCTTCCGGAAGACCGTCTCCTCGTAGAATTGCTGCTCGACGACCCACATCGAACGCAAGTCGATGTCGAAGCAGGGGTGCGATATCGAGAAGACGAACCGGCCTTCCGGTCGTAGGACGCGCCCTACCTCGTGGACGGCCCCCTCCGCATCCTCGATGTCCATGAGCGACATGTGCGCGACGACCCGGTCGAAGTGACCGGTGTCGAGCCCCGTGAGGCGGGAGACATCCTGTCGGAGAAATCGGGCCCCAGTACGGCGGCGCCGCTCCCGGCGCCGGGCGATCCGGAGATTCGCTTCCGAGGCGTCGACCCCGACCGCCTCGGTCGCTCCCTCGCGCGCCCAGCGGCGCGTAAGGTACCCGTTCCCGCTGCCGAGGTCGAGGATCCGGAGTCCCCGCACGCTCCCCAGGACTGACAGGAGGGTGGGGTCGATGATCGCCCGGTGCCAGAGATCGCCGCGCTCCCCCATGCGGCCATCCCGCCATACGGCGAGCCGGTCCCACCCTTCCCGGACCATGGTCCCAGGGCCGGCTTCCTTTCGAGGATATTAATCTCCGCGGTCCGCGCGGTTCGTCCGGTACGGCCGACCTGGTGATCCGCATTGGTGGGAGACGCGACCGCACTCGGTCTTTCCCGACGTACTCCCAAATATCGCCCCGCAATGCCCCGACCTCGGATGGTGGCGACCGAGGCCGGAGCGAACGTCGGGCCGTCGACATGGAGCGGAACATCGGACCCACGCTGGCTCTTCTGGGTGGTGATCGGGGGCATTCTCCTCTACATCGTTCTCGACGTGCTGGCCCAGCTCCTGCCCCCGCACTACAGCCCGATCACGCAAGCGGAAAGCGACCTCGCGGTCGGACCCTTCGGCGTCGTGATGACGCTCAACTTCGTCGACCGAGGGGTGCTCTCGATCGTGTTCGTCTACGCCCTGGTCGGAACGGTCCGGCGGGAGAGGCGGGGGTGGGCTCCCCTCCGGAGCGGGGTTGCCTTCCTTTCGATCTGGACGGTCGGCGCGTTCCTCCTCGCGGTGTTCCCCACCGATGTGCCCAACCTGCCTCTCTCCGGGCATGGCGCGATCCACCTGGTCGCCGCCCTCCTGGCATTCTTCGGCGGTGCGGTCGGAGTGTTCGCTCTCGCCGACCACTTCGGGGAGAGCGAGTCGCTTCGGCCGGCGAAAGGGTTCGCCCTCCCGTTCGCGATCCTCGTGGTCGTGCTCTTCGTGGTCGAGATCACCGCGGGGTTCGCCGTCCCTCGGATCGCGGACCAGTACCGCGGTCTCACCGAGCGGCTCTTCCTCGGATCCGTCCTCGCGTGGATCTTCGCAATCTCGGTCTACTTGGTCCGTCGCCCGCTTCCTGCACCAGGGTCGTCCACCGCCGATCGTTCGGCGGACGCCCCCACTCCCTCCCCCGGAAGCTGATGGGGGCGGCGAGGGCCCGTCCGCTCGATCGGTCCCCAGTCGCCCGGCCGACTCGCCGTCGGGGAGGACGATCGCCCCGGACGCAGGACCGAGAGGATCCGGGTCGGTCCGAGGGCGGTTCTTCTTTTACCCCGACGCGTCTGGGGTGCCCCGGAGGACCCCGTTCGATTTCGCGAAGCGGCACGGAGTCGCGCGGGGCCGACCCAACCCTCCGCACTCCTGACCCTCACCGTATCGTTCTGCGCGGGCCCGACCGACCACGATGACCGACATGGATACGACGTGCGTCAACACCCTCCGGTTCCTTGCGGTCGACTCGGTGGAGAAGGCCAAATCGGGCCATCCCGGCCTTCCCCTCGGCGCCGCCCCGATGGCCTACGTCCTCTGGGATCGATTTCTCCGCCACAACCCCGCCCACCCGGACTGGCCCAATCGGGACCGGTTCATCCTCTCCGCCGGTCACGGCTCGGCACTTCTCTATGCGCTCCTTCACGTCACGGGCTACGACCTTCCCCTCGAAGAGCTTCAACGCTTCCGGCAATGGGGCAGCAAGACCCCGGGCCACCCGGAGCACGGTCTCACGCCGGGCGTCGAGGCGACCACGGGTCCGCTCGGCCAGGGGTTCGCGATGGGCGTGGGCATGGCCATCGCGGAACGACACCTCGCTGCTACGTTCAGTCGGGAAGGGTTCCCGATCGTGGACCACCACACCTACGGGATTGTCTCCGACGGGGACCTCATGGAAGGAATCTCTTCCGAGGCGGCCTCGCTCGCCGGCACCCTCGGTCTCGGCAAACTGATCTACCTCTACGACGACAACCACGTCTCGCTCGAGGGCCCCACCGAATGGGCCTTCACCGAGAGCGTGCCCCACCGCTTCCAAGCCTACGGCTGGCAAGTCCTCTCGGTGGCGGACGGCAACGACCTCGGCGCGATCGACGCCGCGTTGCGCGAGGCCCGGGCCGAGACGCGAAGGCCGACGATCATCTGCATCCGGACGCATCTGGGATACGGCAGCCCGGTCCAAGACACCCGGGAGGCCCACGGAGAACCCCTCGGTCCGGCCAACCTGAAGGCGACGAAGGAGAAGCTCGACTGGCCGCTCGAGCCCACGTTCTATGTGCCGGGCGAAGCCAAAGCTCACTTCCTCGCCGCGCGGGACCGCGGAGCCCGCTGGCAGTCGGACTGGGAAACCGTGTGCGCCTCGTTCCGCTCAGCGCATCCGATGGACGCCACGCGGTGGGAGGAGCAGTCGGCCGGTCGGTTCCCCACCGGATGGGATGCGCGTGTCCCGATCTTCCCTCCGGGCGCCGGTCCCATGGCGACGCGCGACGCCTCGCAAAAGTTCCTCGAGGCCGTGGGGCCAATGCTCCCGACCCTGCTCGGAGGGGCCGCCGACCTCTCCCCCTCGACCAAGACTCTCCTCCCCGGGGCCCCCGACTACTCCGCGACGGACGGGGCGGGCCGAAACTTCCACTTCGGGGTTCGCGAGCATGCGATGGTCGCGATCCTGAACGGGATCGCGCTGCACGGGGGCCTCATCCCGTACGGCGGAACGTTCCTGACGTTCTCCGACTATGCCCGAGGGGGCCTCCGGCTCGCGGCGCTCCAGGAGACCCACACCATCTTCGTCTTCACCCACGACAGCATCGGCATGGGCGAGGACGGCCCCACGCATCAGCCGGTCGAGCACCTCGTGGCCCTTCGGGCGATCCCCCACCTCACGGTGATCCGGCCGGCCGATGCCAACGAGACCGTGGCGGCTTGGCGCCTCGCCCTCAAGCGAACGGGCCCCACCGCCCTCGTCTTCAGCCGTCAGAAGTTGCCGGTCCTCGACCCGGAGGCCCATCCGATCGCGGCCGGGGTTCCTCGGGGGGGATATGTCCTGGCCGAAGCCCGCGGAGGAACGCCGCAGGTGATCCTCATCGCGACCGGCTCGGAGGTCGCGCTCGTGCTCGACGCCCAGCAGCAGCTCCAGAAGATCGGTATCGCCGCGCGCGTCGTCTCCCTGCCCTCGTGGGAGCTCTTTGACGAGCAACCCGCCTCCTATCGCGACGCAGTCCTGACGCCCGCGACCCCCAAGGTCTCGGTGGAGGCAGGCGTAACGCTCGGATGGAGTCGGTACGTCGGATCGGACGGTGCGTCGATCGGCGTGGACCGGTTCGGCGCCTCCGCCCCGGGCCCGGTAGTCCAACGGGAGCTTGGCTTCACGACCGAGCACATCCTCGCCGTCGTCCGGGGCCTCCTGGCGGCGCGGGGGGGAGCCTCGCGATGACCCGACTGGCCGACCTCCTCGCCGCGGGTCAATCTCCGTGGCTCGACTACATTCGACGGAGCCTGCTGACCAGCGGCGACCTCCGGAAGATGGTGGAGGTCGACGGGATCACCGGGGTCACGATCAACCCCACGATCTTTGACAAAGCGATCGCGGGCAGCCAGGACTACGACGAGGCGATCAGGGACCTACTCGCCCGAGAGCCGGGTCTGTCGGCCGCGGAGCTCTACGAACGCCTCGCGGTCGACGACGTCACCCGTGCGGCCGACGTCCTTCGGCCGGTCTTCGATCGCACCGGAGGCAAGGACGGCTTTGTCAGCCTGGAGGTATCGCCACGACTCTCGCACGACACGGCCGGGACGGTCGCCGAGGCCCGACGGCTCTGGGACGCCGTCCGCCGGCCGAACCTCCTGATCAAGGTCCCGGGGACGCCCGAAGGGATCCCCGCCATCGAGGAGCTGCTCGCCTCGGGGATCAACGTCAACATCACTCTCATGTTCTCGATGGCCCACTACGAGGCGGTCGCACAGGCGTACCTTCGCGGGCTGGCCCGCGCACCCGACCCCACCCGCCTCGCCTCGGTCGCCTCGGTCTTTGTCAGTCGCATCGACTCCGCGGTCGACCACCTGCTCGACGCGGCCGGGTCGCCCGAGGCGAGTTCGTTGAGGGGCCAGATCGCCATCGCCAACTGCCGAGTGCTCTACTCCCGCTTCCAGGAGATCTTCCAGGGGCTCCCGTTCGCCGCCTGGGCCGGCCGAGGCGCGCGCCCCCAGCGAGTGCTCTGGGCGAGCACGAGCACCAAGGACCCGAGCTATCGGGACACGATGTACGTCGAGGAGCTCGTCGGGCCCGAGACGGTCGATACGATCCCTCCGGCGACGCTCACCGCCTTCGAGGACCACGGCGTGATCCGGCCCGATGCGGTCGGGCGCGGGGTTCCCGAGGCCACCGCCCGGCTCGATCGGCTGGCGCGACTCGGGATCGACCTCGCGAAGGTGACGGACGACCTCCAGGTCGAGGGAGTAGCGCTCTTCAGCGCCTCCTACGAGCATCTCTTGAACTCGCTCGACGCGAAGAAGACGTCGCTCCTCGCCAGCGTTGTCGACCCCCGGCGGTGGAGCCTCGGGGCCGAGGCTCCCCGGGTCGCGGCCCGGCTCGCGTCCTGGCAAGAATCGCGCGTCGGAGATCGCGTGTGGAGGTGCGACCCGACCCTCTGGCCCGCGGCCCCTCCCGCGGACGTCACCCAGCGCATGGGTTGGTTGCATCTTCCTGAGAAGATGCACCACGAGCTCGACGAGCTCGTCGCGTTCGCCGAAGAGGTCCGCGCCGAGGGGATCCGCCAGGTCGTCGTCCTCGGGATGGGAGGTTCGAGTCTGGCTCCCGACGTCTTCGCCCGAACGTTCGGCCACCGGCCGGGCTACCCCGAGCTCCTCGTCCTCGACAGCACGCATCCGGATGCTGTGGCGGCCATGGGCCGCCGGATCGACCCCCAGCGCGCGCTCTTCGTCGTCTCCAGCAAGTCGGGAACGACGACCGAGCCGCTCTCCTTCCTGCACTACTTCTGGGAAATGCTCCGCGCCCTGGGTGCCCCGCCCGGCCGCCACTTCATCGCGATCACCGACCCCGGGACCCCGCTCGAGCAACTCGCCAAGGACCGGCGCTTCCGGGCGACGTTCCTCGCCCTCCCGACCGTGGGAGGCCGATACTCCGCCCTCACCCACTTTGGACTCGTCCCGGCGGCCCTGGCCGGGGTCAATCTCCGGACGATCCTGGACCGGGCGCGAACGATGGCCGAGAGTTGCGGGCCGCTGGTCCCAGTACCGCAAAACCCCGGTCTCCGACTCGGTGCGGTCCTCGGCGAGCTGGGCTCCCACGGCCGGGACAAGCTCACCTTCCTCTCCTCGACCGGGTTCGCGCCGTTCCCCGATTGGGCGGAGCAGCTGGTCGCCGAGAGCACGGGGAAGATCGGTCGGGGAATCGTCCCTGTGGTGAACGAGCCCTACCTCCCGCCGGAGAGCTACGGCAGCGATCGGCTCTTCGTGGCGATCGAGGTGGGTGACCGACCGGATCTCGCCCTCACGGCCCATACGGCCCGTCTCGAGGCCGCGGGCCACCCGATCGTACGCTTCCGGGTCCCGGACCTTCGGGACCTCGGACAGGAGTTCTTCCGGTGGGAGCTCGCGGTCGCCGTCTCGGGGATCATCCTCGGGATCGACCCGTACGACCAACCGGACGTCGAGTTCGCGAAGGAACTCGCCCGTCAGGCCATGGCCCCGTCGACCGGAGCGAGCTCGGCTTCCGCGGTAGCGACGACCCGCGCGGCCGATCCGCCGGAACTTCGCCGGGCCGCCACGGAGTGGATGACCACGTGCCGCCCGGGCGACTACGTCGGCCTCCAGGCCTATCTCGCCCCGACCACCGCGACGCGGAACGCGCTCGAGTCCCTCCGCCGCCGGATCGGCGAGCGGCACCACGTCGCCACCACGCTCGGGTTCGGGCCCCGGTTCCTCCACTCGACCGGGCAGCTCCACAAGGGCGGTCCACCATCGGGGATGTTCCTCCAGCTCGTCGACACGCCGAAGCACGACCTCGAGGTCCCCGGGACGGACTACACGTTCGGACAGCTCCTCCGGGCCCAGGCGCTCGGCGACTACCAGGCGCTGCGACAGAAGGACCGTCGGGTACTGCGCGTGGACCTCGGCGCGGACATCCCCGGAGGGCTGGCACGGCTCGCCGAGGCCCTCGATGGCTAGGGTCTCGCTCCTCCTGTGGGATGTCGGCGGGGTGCTGTTGTCCAACGGGTGGGACCATGCCGGTCGCGCCGCCGCGGCCGAGCGGTTCCACCTCGATGCGGAGGACCTCGAGCGCCGGCACGATCACGTAGCTGAGGCGTTCGAGACCGGTCGGCTGGACCTCGCCCAGTATCTCGCGACGACCGTCTTCAACATCCCCCGCCCGTTCACTCCCGACGACGTCCGCGCGTTCATCCGGGCGCGCTCGGTTCCCTACGAAGCCGCCCTCGCCTGCGCGCGGTCGCTCCGGAAGGGCGGAGCCTACGTGATGGTCGCGCTCAACAACGAATCCATCGAGCTGAACGAGTACCGGGTCTCGACGTTCCACCTCCGGGACATCTTTCACGCTTTCCTGAGCTCGTGCTACACCGGCCGCCGAAAACCGGACCCGGACGCATTCCGGTACGCTCTCCAGATCACCCGACATGATCCCGACGAGGCCCTCTTCCTCGACGACCGACCCGAGAACGTCGAGGCCGCCGACCGTCTGGGTCTCCGCACCGTCCGGGTGCGGGACCCCGCGCGCGTCCGGGAAGAGCTCGCCTCGGCGGGGGTCGTCGCGGGGTGAGGGGGAAAGCGATGAAAGTGGGAATGGTCGGCCTCGGTAAGATGGGCGGCAACATGACGGTGCGTCTGGTCCGCGGCGGCCACCAGGTCGTGGGCTATGCCCGGACCCCGGCCGTGGTCGACGCCGTCGTTCAGCAGGGCGCCGCGGGGGCGAGCTCGCTCGCCGACCTTGTTCGGCAACTGGCGCCTCCGCGGGTGGTCTGGCTGATGATCCCCTCGGGGCCCCCGGTCGACCAGACCCTCGCGCAGCTCCGCCCTTTGCTCTCCCCGGGCGACCTGATCGTCGACGGGGGCAACTCATACTACCGGGACAGCCTGCGACGTGCCGCGTTGATCACGGGGTGGGGCTTCCGGTTCGTGGACGTCGGCACGAGCGGAGGGATCTGGGGCCTCACCGAGGGGTATTCGATGATGGTGGGAGGGGCCGATGCCGATGTCGAGCAGATCCGTCCGATCCTCGAGACCCTCGCCCCCGGCCCGGCCCAGGGCTGGGGCCACATGGGACCCGTCGGCGCCGGTCACTTCGTGAAGATGGTCCACAACGGGATCGAGTACGGCCTGATGCAGGCGTATGCCGAGGGGTTCGCCGTCCTCCAGGCGAAGAGCGAATTCGCCCTCGACCTCCACCAGGTCGCGGAGGTCTGGCGGTACGGCAGCGTCGTCCGCTCCTGGCTGCTCGAGCTCACCGAGGCCGCTCTCGCGGAGAACCCGACCTTGCAGGGGATCGAACCGTGGGTCGCGGACTCCGGGGAAGGACGGTGGACCGTGACGGAGGCGATGGAGCTCAACATCCCGGCCCCGATCATCACGCTCGCGCTGCAGCAACGCCTGCGCTCCCGCGAGACCGACCCGTTCACCGAGCGCTTACTCGCGATGATGCGCAACAAGTTCGGCGGCCACGAAGTGAAGAAGGAGCCCTGATCGTGGCCGACCCCCTCCCGGTGCCCCACGTCTTTGTGGTCTTCGGCGCGACGGGGGACCTCATGCAGCGCAAGCTCTTGCCGGCGCTCTTCCACCTCCAGCAACTAGGACGGCTCCCGGCGGGGAGCCTCATCCTGGGGGTCGCGCGGCACCCGCTGGATGACACCACGTTCCGGGAGGCGTGCACGAAGTCGCTGCTCGCCGAGGCGGCCGGCCCCGACGCCGACCTCCGGTCTTTTGCCGGCTCGAAGCTCTTCTTCTTCCACCTGAGCGGCGACGGCCCGAACGGCTACCCCGGGCTCCGCGCGCGCATCGAGCAGCTCGAGAAGGAGCACGGCCTGACGGGGAACCGGATCTTCTACCTCGCCCTTCCGCTCGAAGCGTTCGGCCCGACCCTCCAGGGTGTGGGAGAGGCCGGGCTGAACCGGAGCCCGGGGTGGACCCGGGTCGTGATCGAGAAGCCGTTCGGCCGAGATCTCGCCTCCGCGCAGGCGCTCAACGCGCTCGCCCACCAGTATTTCGTCGAGAAGCAGATCTTCCGCATCGACCATTATCTGGGCAAGGAGACGGTCCAGAACCTGCTCGTCTTCCGCTTCGCGAATGCGTTCGTGGAGTCCGACTGGAACCGCGACCGCGTAGAGCAGGTCGAGATCACGGTGGCCGAGAGCCTCGGGGTCGAGGGGCGGGCCGGCTACTACGAGACCGCCGGCGCCCTTCGCGACATGGTCCAGAACCACGTCACCCAGGTCCTCACCATGATCGCGATGGAACCACCGGCGCGGCGCACCGAGGACGAGATCCGCGACGAGAAGGTGAAGGTGCTCCGGAGCACCCTGCCGATCCGTCCGCAGGACGTGGTCCGCGGGCAGTACCAGCGAGGTACGGTCGCCGGCGTGCCTGTACCGGGGTACCGGGAAGAGGCCGGTGTCTCTCCCACCTCCTCCACCGAGACCTACCTCGCCCTCCGACTCCGGATCGCCAACTGGCGTTGGCACAACGTACCGTTCTTCGTCCGTACGGGCAAGCGCTTGCCCGCGAAATCCAGCCGGGTCGTCGTGACGTTCAGGGCTCCCCCGGTGTCGTTCTTCCAGTCCGAAAAGGAGTACCAGATGAACCCCGACCGGATCACGATCCTGCTCCAGCCCAAGGAAGGGTTCGAGATCGCCTTCGAGATCAAGGTTCCCGGACGGGAGATGCGCGTCCAGACGCACCGGATGAAGTTCCACTATGCCGACGTCTTCGGGGAGCTTCCGGACGGCTACGAGACGCTCGTACAGGACGTCATGATCGGAGACGCGAGCCTCTTCGTCCGGGCCGACGAGGTCGAGGAGTCCTGGCGGCTCTACGGACCGATCCTCGCAGACCCCCCGCCGGTGGTCTTCTATGCAGCCGGTTCGGAAGGGCCCGAAGCCGCCCAACGGCTCGCCGAGGCGTGGGGGCACCGGTGGAGCACGGAGTAGCCCCAACGCTCCAGATCTATCGGGACCTGGGCGCGGCGACGTCTGCCGTCGCCCGTCACGTGTACGCACGGGCCGTCGTGTCCGTCCGGGCACGGGGCCGGTTCTCGTGGGTCCTCGTCGGCGGCCACACGCCCGAGAAGCTCTACCGCCTCCTCTCGGTACGCTACCTCCACCGCTTTCCGTGGGACCGGACCGAGGTCTACTTCGGCGACGAACGCTGCGTCCCCGCCCGCGATCCCGAGAGCAACTTCGCCATGGCGTGGGAGTCGCTCCTCGCGCGCGTGCCGATTCCCGCGCGTCGAATCCACCGTCTCCGAGGGGAGCTCCGTTCCCCCGCGCGCGCCGCATCGGATTACGCGCGCCGGCTCGGTCCCCTCGCCGCGCACCGGGACCTCGACCGTGCGCTCTTCGACCTCGTCCTGCTCGGGATCGGTCCCGATGGACACACCGCGTCCCTCTTTCCGAACTCCCCGGTACTCCGCGAGGTCCGCAGGTCGGTCGTGGCCGTCCGCCGGTCCGGGCAACCTCCCTTCGTTCCTCGATTGACCCTCACGCTGCCTGCCCTGGCGTCCTCGCGGGAGGTAGTGTTCCTCGTGTCGGGACCGGAAAAGGCCGCCGCGGTGGCGGCCATCTTTCGAGCGCTCCCCTCGGGAAGCCCTGCGTGGCCCGCGAGCCTCGTCCGGTCGGTGGGCCGCACGGTCTGGTTCGTCGACGCCGCCGCCGCGTCGGAACTCCCGGACGCCCTCCGGGCGCGAGTCGCGAGCTAGCGTGCTTTACGGTTCGCCCGCCGCCGAGGTGTCCGCGGTCGGGAGGGGGGTGCCGGAGAGAAGACCTCGGACCCGGCTCCGGGGAATCCGGGCCACCCCGAACCTCCCCAGAGCCGAACCCCACCCACGATGGCCTCGCGATTATCTCCCCGTCGGACCCCGGGCAGGAGCCGGTCGAGCTTGCGGACGTTCCCCCCGCCCAACACCACCTCGTCCGGTTCCAGAGCGGCCTCGAGGAGCTCGACCACACGGTAGACCTCCTTCTGCCACTTCTTCCGGCCGAGGCGGGCGAGGCTGGCCTCCCCGACGTAATCCTCGAAGGTCCGACCCTTCTTGTAGGGGAGGTGGGCGAGCTCCATCGGTTGGAGCTTCCCTTCGACGATCATGGCCGAGCCGAGCCCCGTCCCCAGTCCCAGGAAAAGTAGGTGGCCGCCGCGGTAGCTTCCCAACGCCTGCATCGCTGCGTCGTTGACGATCCGGACCGGGCATCCGAACGCCGCCTCGAAATCGAAGCCGACCCACCCTTTGCCCAGGTGGGACGGTTCCCCCGCCATTCGGCCCCGGACCACGCGCCCGGGATATCCGACCGCGACCGCGTCGTACGATTCCCCACTCAGGAGTTTCGAGAGTCCGCGGACCATCCGCTCGGGGGTAAATCGAGGACCGGACGGGATCCGCCGCTCGCGCGCGCTGTCCGAGAAGGCGGCCTTGACGTGGCTCCCTCCCACGTCGAGCACCAAGATTCGGGAGGGAACCGCATCAGTCGCCGGCGTCATGTAGGGGTTCCTGAACACTCGGCGGGGTTAAACTTCACGGCGGGTGACGACCTGTCGGGCCGGCCGCTCGCCTCATCGACGCGGGCCCGTGTTCGTCTCGAAGGTGAAGCGAAGGAACAGAAGGCGGCCCCCCCGCCGGACCCCGGTCAAGGACCCCCACCGGGGGTGCTTCGGCGCGAACTCGCGGCCCGCCACGAGCCCCGGGCGAACCGCACGGTCCCGGCCCGCCACCTGAGGAGCTAGCGTGAGGAAGAGCTCGTCGATCCGTTTCTCCGCGAAGAATGACCCGAGGAGGTGAGGGCCTCCTTCGACGAGGATCAAGCTCGAGGGTCCGTGCGCGCGAACTGCGGCGAGCACCTCAGCCGCACGGATCCGCCCCGAGGGGCGAACCGCGACCGCTCGAACGGAGGGGTACCGTGCAGTGGGCCCGAGACGTCGGGCTCCGACCGCGGTGGTCACGATCAGGACCGGGACCGCTCCCGCGGAAAACAAGGGGAGTCGCAGGTCGAGGCGGCCCGAGGAGGTCACGACGACGTTCAACGGCGCCGGGGGCTTGCGCAACCGTCGGCGGAGCGCCCCAAACTCGGCCGCCGCCGGCGGGAACACATGCTCGGCAGTCCAAGTATGGTGGGGGATCGCGCGAAAGGTGCCCGCCCCGACGATGACGACGTCCGCGACCGCCCGGAGGATCCCCATCAAGAGCCGGTCGTGGGGGTCGAACCCGGTGATCTCGCCGCCGCTCGACGTCCCGCGCGCGCTCAGCGATACCACCCCGTCAAGTGTCGTCGCGAAATTTCCGAGCACGTACGGGCGATTCGAAGTCCGAGGAACGCGTAACGTCCCGTACCACCGCGCCAAGGAATTCGATAGCGGTAGGGCCCGCCCCGTGGAAAGGTCCAACAGCAGCTCGAGGGGACGGACCGGCCCGGCGATCCTTCGGAGCTTTGCGACTTGAGACGGGGTCGAACGACCCGTCGCGGTGGGCACCACTCGCGCCATCCTGAACGTCCGGCGATCCCGCCGCTCGAACCCCGCGCGGGATTTCACTTCACGCCCTCGGGACCGGCCGAGGCTCGCCTCCGCGTTCGCGGCGCGCCCAGAGTGACTGACTGGCGGAAGGGCGTCGCCATCGATCTGCGAAGAGGACCGCCTACCGACCGAATCGGTCGATCGGATGCCGGCGATACCTCGGAAAGCGACCACGGCCCACTCACCTCTTCCGTTAGATTAGATCCCCGCCCGACGGAAATCCCCGGCCGAGCGAGCTCGATCGCGCCACGCTGCGGTTGGCTTCCAACGGGAGGGAGGGCGGAGGGCTCTGACCGATCCGGCCCAAAGGCGTGGGACGCGCGTCCAAGACCACGACCTTCCCTGATCGCTGTACGAGCTATATCGTCGTCCGCGATACCCCCACATGGTCTTCCTCTGCGACGAAGGGGGAATCTTCGACGCGCCCCTGGACGATGTCTGGAGGTTCCTGGGGTCTGGAGAGGCGCATTCGAGTGGCCACCGTCATCGAGAAGTGCGGAGGCAAGTGCTCTCCGAGAATTCGGGCACCTATTCGTGGGTTCAGGACTTTGGAGGGCAGCCGGCTCGGTTCACGATGCGGTGGACCACCTTTATCCCGCTGGGCATAGCCTACGAGGTGCTGGCCGGCCCGTTCAGCGGGTCGCAGTTCTTCCTCTACTACACTCCGAGAGGCTCCCAGACCGGGGTCACCGTGGTGGGCGAGTTCACCTCGGGGACCCTCCCTCCGGAGGAACTCGAAGCCTCAGTAGACCGATTCTTCTCCGACGAGTTCGAGCAGGACCGTGCGGCCCTTCGCGAATGGAGAGAGGACCGGTAGGCGCGGCGGTGCCGGGAGGCGCTCCAACCGCCCCAAGCCGCACCTCCGGGGGTCGGTTTCAGTCGCCTTCAGTTTCTCGCTAGGATTCGAACCGCCTGCGAGTTTGACAGCGCTCCCCTACGCAACGTTGGAGCCAGAGGGGAGCAGTGCAAGGAAGTTCATGCCGGGGCCAGGCACCGAACGGTTCTTCCGATTCTAGACCCCTCGCACCGGCTGGGCCGCGCGCGGCCGAACACCGGACCGCACGTAGCGCGGGACGCGGGCGTTTTCCCTGGAGTCTTATGAGCGGGGGCGGCTTCGCGGGTCTCGATGCCGCTCGTCTACGGGGTCTACGCGCCGAACGCGCCGACCATCATCGCGCCCGAGGCATTCGGGGGGGTCACGGAGGATGTCGTACGGTCGCTTCGATCGCTGGACGTGGTGGACCGCCACCGACCGGACGTGATCCTCGTCGTCACCCCTCACTGGGTCTCCCGGTCCTCGTTCCTTGTCCAAGAGAGCGCCCGACCCCCACAGATCTTCGATTTCTCCGGGTTTCCTCCCCAACTCTCAGCAGTAAAATACGAACCACCGGGGGATCCGGCGACGGCGCGGACGCTGGTCCAGAAGGGGCAAGAGCGACACATCCCGGTGAAAGCCACCCAAGAGTGGGGGCTCGACCACGGTGCTTGGGCCTCTCTCATGCACATCTCCCCAGGGGCCCGGGTCCCGGTAGTTCCGCTCTCAATCTCTAACAGCACGACTCAGGATCACTTGGCTTGGGGACGAGCGATCGGGGAGGCGCTACGGGCCTCTCCGAAACGGGTCGTGGTCGTGGGCACCGGCTCCATCACCCACTCTTTTGCGCGCATGAACCCAACGCCCGGCGCGATTTGGTCGGAGGGAGAACAAATCGAACGCGAAATCGTGAACTTGGTTCTCCAACGTCGGTACGACGATCTCGCCGCGTTCGATCGTGAAAAGTGGGGAAAAATCGAACCGGAGGGTAATCTCGGACCCGGGTTCGTCCTGTTCGGAGCGGTGGGTCCTGCATTCGTCCCGCGACTCGTCTCCACGGGGCAGGTCTGGGGGGCCTTCGGGACGACCATTATCGATTTTGTCTCCCAGTAGCTCTAGGATTCGGCCGCGCACCCCCTCGATTCCCGGACACCGAAACTCCAGCTACGAGGTCGTTCATATCCCAGCACAGACGATCATCCTATCGCCGGTTTACGCAAAGCGCGAGGCCGATGACCTGATCGCATTCAATGCGCGGGACGAGAGGCAATCCGAAACCGCGACGCTGGGCCCGATGGATAACGTTCGTGCTCGCAGCCACTTCGAATCCACTAATCGACCGATCGTGGACATCGTGCGGTGTTATGACCCAGGAATCGCCTGCGGGTCCAACGGTCGGAAGACCTGTGAGGTCGGAATGGCGCCGGAAGAGCTAGCGGAGCTCATGCAGACGCTGGACGATGCCTGGAATGCCGGACCTACCAGCGAACTCTGGGAAACTTTCAAGAAGCGCCATACCGAAGACGTGGCGGTGTATTGGCCCGGCCAACCGGAACCCACGAGGGGACGGGACAACCACGACGCGGAAGCCGTGGAGTTCTTCAAGACCTTCCCCGACAACCACCTCATGAACCGCCCGTACAAGGTGTTCTTCGCGGCGGGCAACCATACCTGCTCGA